>Ga0067045_1002342_pt1 | contig 320539 bp, 261 predicted proteins | sample TerdegcTABiofilm_FD_59184 | JGI IMG/M metagenome (GOLD analysis project Ga0067045, IMG submission 59184) | Combined Assembly of (Gp0054472, Gp0054536) Wastewater bioreactor microbial communities from Singapore -Terephthalate degrading...
GGGGGGGGGGGTATATGCTGAAGGATGTCCTGTGGTTATATCCAACTGCAATATCAATAATAACAATACTGTAATTTCAGGAGGCGGTGTGTATGTCAGGACATCGCGCTATTATAGGGATCAAAATGATCAGTACGGTACTAAATATACGGGGTTCCTCACTATAAAGAACAGCAATATAAATTCAAATACATCCAACAACCTTGCGGGCGGCGGAGTGTATATTGATGACGGAAAACTGTCTATCGAAAATTCAAATATAAATCTTAATGGGACATCTACTTATGGAGGCGGTATTTATTCTGTAAACAACAAAACGAGCATTAAAGATACTTTGATTCAGGAAAACGAGCTTTATTCGACAAAAGGGTTTGGGGGCGGTATATATTTAAAAGGGAATAATGAAGCGGTTATTTCCAACTGCAATATTCTAAGTAACAAATCTTCCTCTGGCGGAGGAGGTATTTACATAAAAAGTACCGATCCTAAGATAGAAAAGTGCGTGGTACAATCCAATAGTTCAACAGGATACGGCGCTGGGTTATTTGTCGAGGATTCATATTTTGAAATGAATGATTGTTTAATAAAGGAAAATAAGACAGCCGGTTCCGGCGGAGGTGTATATTTTTATTCATCCTTAGATGGTTACAACTACCCTGTGGATCCCACATATTTTAAAATTACAAATACGGTTATAAAATCGAATCAGGCAAATCAGGGCGGCGGTATTATGACACAAAAAGCTTGTTCCGGCGACATTATGTTTTCGGTGATTGTCGATAATATAACTGCTTCGCTTGGAGGCGGTATATACCGCAGTACGCCGTTATATGAATACCCGATAAATTTAATCAATCTTGTGATTTGGAATAATACAGATGATATCGCCGGGTTCTATGAAAATGATGTTAGGTTTTGCAATATTAAAGACGGTGATTTTAAAGATAAAAACGGCAACATATCTGTAGAGCCGAACTTTTTAAATCCACAGGTTGATAATTATCATTTACGAAACAATTCGCCTTTAATCAACATGGGAACGTCTTTCTACAGTCAGGGATTTGATATCGACGGTGAAGAGCGTCCTGTGGGAGATTATGATGATGAAACCCGGCCCCGTCCGTTTGCTACTGCGTCGGATATAGGGATTGATGAGTTTATTGATACCGATGGCGATTCGCTACCGGATTTCTGGGAAAATCAGTTCGGCATGGATTTGGATAATGATGGCGATTATGATTCCGATGGAGTCAATAATTATGATGAGTTTTATTATGATTCCGATCCGACATTATCCGATACAGATTCCGATGGGATACCAGATTATGCGGAAATTTTTGTGTATCAAACAAATCCGAGAAAAAATGACGACAAAGACAAAGACGGGATCCTTGATGCCGATGAGATATACGATCCGGTTTATAATTTATTCGGTTACGGAACGGATCCTTCTAAACCCGATACCGATGATGACAGACTGCCTGATAAATGGGAAATAGACTATAACCTTGATCCGGTAACTGTTGATTCCGCCAATGATACTGATTCCGATTACCTGGCTAATTTTGAGGAGTACTTTCTCGGTACAAACCCATCGGATGTTAATGATCCGGCTTTTATTAATGCAAGCGGATACAGTACGATCCAAGCGGCAATAAACGCGGCTTCGGGCAAAAAAATAATTATCATTGGCGAAGGAACTTACTATGAGAATCTTGTTTTAAAATCAGGGATTATGCTGTATGCGGCTGATCCTAAGAAAACAATAATCAGTGGCGATGGAATAAACCCTGTAATTACAATTGTTGATAAAGATAAATGCATTGTGAAAAATTTAACCGTTCGCAACGGTAAAAAAGGTATTTATGCCAAAAATTCGTCGGTTTTGATTATGGGGTGCATGGTTATCAACAATATAGATTCAGGCATACATATTGATCAGTCTGCAAAAGACGCGTATATTATTAATACGTCCATTTTTAATAATTCCGCAAATTATGGCGGTGGTATTTACGGTTCAAAATCGGTAACGGAGATTATCAACTGCAATATATATAACAATACTGCCATGAAAGGCGGGGGTGTTTTTCTTACTACAAACAGCGGTGTTGCCCCATGCAAGTCAAAGATATACAACTGCAATATAATCAGCAACTCTTCTTTATCGGGTGGCGGGATTAATGTGGAAGATGTTAAGGTCGATTTAAGTATAGTCAACACAAATATTTGGGGTAATGAAGACGATTTGTTCAATGTAACTTCATCGATGATAAGTTATTCAAATATCCAGGACGGAGATTTCAATGGCATTAACCACAACATATCTGCAAATCCAAAATTCGGAGCGCCTCAATACGGCCAGTTTAATTTGCTGAGTGATTCTCCATGCATAAATAAAGGAAACGATATTTTTTATTATCCGATAGATATACGTGGTGCATCAAGGTTAAACGGTTCTTTTGCCGATATCGGTTCGGATGAATTTGTCGATTCCGATAACGACGGTATTTGCGACACATGGGAGATGGAATTCGGCAGTTTAGCCATAAATCCGAACGATGACGATGATTCTGACGGGATTACAAACATTAATGAATATAAAAATTATACAAATCCATTTGAAAGCGATACTGATCAGGATGGATTAACAGACTACGAGGAAATTACAGGTATCGATTACAATGGACAGACTATTTTCACTAACCCGAATTTAGCCGATGGCGACGGCGACGGATTGACGGATGGGGATGAACTCAATGCTGTTCCTCCGACAAATCCTGCCAATAAAGATACGGATTATGACGGAATGGATGATTTGTGGGAAGTAAGCCATAATTTATCCGCTGTAACCAATGATGCTGATTTGGATTTTGATAATGACGGACTGGCAAATTACGAAGAATATAAACTTGGGGCGGAACCGGATAACGATCAGCATCCGGTAAAAATATACGTCAAAGCAGGACAGCCTGCGCCTAATAATGGCAGTGAAACCAATCCGTATTCTAAAATTTCAGATGCTCTTAATAATGCCCCTATTCCATCGATTATATATATTAAAAACGGAACTTATAACGAATGGGTAAACCTGACAAAAGACAGGATAGCTTTGATAGGCGAATCTAAAGAGGGTGTAATAATAAAACCGACCGGAACGGTTACGGGGATAAAAATAGAAAATAAATATTATTGTGTGATAAAAAATATTACCGTTACAAACAGTTATCAGGGTATTTTTTCCAGCGGTTCGACAACTAAGATTGTCAACTGTCTGATAATTGACAATATCCTTCAGCCTGTAAACGGTGCCGGGATGTATTTTTCTTCTTCTAACTCGCAGATATATAATTGCTCGGTAAAGAATAATGTCTCTACCTCTATGGGAGGTGGTCTGTACTGTATTAATTCGAATTTGACTATTGGAGAAACATTGTTCTCAGCCAACAAAACAGTCAACTCGAATGCTATGGGAGGTGCGATTTATTGCGCCGATAATTCAAATGTCGGGTTAAGTAAATGCGTAATTGAAAATAATTATTCGCCCGGATTTGGCGGCGGTCTTTACATAAAAAATTCAAAATTAAATATGGAAAATTCCATGATAAAAGGAAATATTGCTAACGATAAAAACGGTGGCGGTATTTTTATTCTTAATTCTGTTGTGGAATTGTATAATGATATTATAGTGCGTAATAATTCACAACTTACCGGCGCAGGTATTTATTGCGAAAGTTCAAACCCCGTTATTTTGCATTCTGTTATAGCAGAAAACAAATCAAATTCAGCGGCAGGAGGCGGCATATTCATTATCGCAGGTTCGGTACCGGAAATTAAAAATTCTATTTTATGGAATAATACCGACGATTTGTCTGGACTGACATCAGCAATGGTTTCGTATTGCAATATAAAAGACGGCGATTTCTTAGGGGTTAATGGAAATATATCGGATGATCCTTTGTTTGCCAATATTCAAAGCGATAACTATCATATTCTGGCTGATTCGCCATGTGTTGACGCTGGCGGTTCGCAAACTTTATCTTTAATCGATTATGATGGGGAAGAAAGGCCTTATAATTCAATTAATGATATTGGCGCAGATGAATTCGTAGATACTGACAGCGATGATCTTCCTGATTTCTGGGAACTTAAGTGTACTGGAAATTTGACTGTTCTTACAGACGCGCAGGATGATTATGATAACGATGGGCTCACAAATCTGCAGGAATTTATTTATAAAACAAATCCGACTGTTGCGGATACCGATAGCGACGGTTTGAATGACAGTCTCGAAATACTGACTCATTTTACAGATCCGAATATTGCCGATACTGACATGGACGGAATAAGCGACGGCGCCGAAGTGAACACATATTCGACAAATCCTCTTAAAATTGATACTGACGACGACTGTATGCCAGATCTTTTTGAGGTAACTAATTCGCTCAATCCCAATAATCCTGCCGATGCGGATTCCGATCCCGATTCGGATATGTTAAGTAATCTTGATGAATATTATTTAAATACCGATCCGAATTCCGCGGCGAGCCCGACTACTCGCAATGTTACCACATCTGACGATTTGCAGAATTTGATAAACAATTTAACTCCGCCGGTAAAGTTCGTGCTTAGTTCTGGAACATACAGGCAATTAAGTTCAGGTACCCCAATAAGGTATACATTAAAAAGCCGGATAGCTCTGGTTACAAATCAGTCTACTCCTGCAGTGGTTACTACCGAAGGGAATGATACCATATTTTATATGAAGAATTTAAATAATGTTGTTTTCAAAAACCTGATAATCCGTTCTGGAACAAAAGGAATTGTTACTGAAGCTTCAGTGAAGGTATTAGTGAATAATTGCCGGATTGAAAATATTTCTTCCATATCAGATGGCGGTGCGATTACGGCGACAAACGGTGATCTGCTGGTATATAAATCTAAAATATTGAATAATGAGGCCAATACCGGTGCGGGAATCTATTCAAATAATACAAAACTGGATATATTTTCTACAGAAATAGCGAATAATTTTTCGGCTTCAAATTACGGCGGTGGTTTGCGGTATATAGCATATTCGGGAACAGATTATTTATTCATAAGAAATTCTTCCATACATGATAATGTTGCTAATAACGATGGCGGCGGTATTTATTGCAAGTCTACGAGACTAAACATAATTAATACGCCGATATACAATAATAAAGCTTATAATAACGGAGGCGGTATCTATATTTTGTCTTCAAACATCAAGATGGTTCAGAGTGTAGTTAAAAATAATTTTGCACCGGATTATGGAGCTGGTATTTATTGCAATGGTTCTTCTCCGCAGATATATCATTGTCTGGTTTTGGATAACAAACTAAATATCGGTAACGGTGGCGGTATTTATGTTGCTGGAACATCGAATCCGGTAATCAAAAACTCGGTATTCTGGAATAATATGGATGATTTGCACGGTATTGTGTCATCGATGATTTCATATTGCGATATAAAAGACGGTGATTTCTCAGGAACTAACGGAAATGTATCAGTTGAACCACAATTCATTGATTCCGACAGAGGGAATTATCATTTAAAATCCGGTTCTGCTCTTATAAATGCGGGAGTGAATATGGTTTATGATTATAATGATGTCGACGGGGAACCCCGTATTTTCGGTTCGGCGCCGGATATAGGAATAGATGAATTTACCGATCAGGATAGCGACAATATGGCTGACTGGTGGGAATTGGCCTATGCGGCAAACCTTGCTGAACTTGATAACGAAAGCGACACGGATTCCGATACTTTAACCAATATTCAGGAATACAATATAAATACCAATCCGAAAGCCGCAGATACCGATGGAGATACATTATCGGATGCGGACGAATACAATATATATCACTCAAATCCGTTATCCGTAGATACGGATTCCGATGGGTTAAACGATAATCTCGAGATAACAAATTCGACGAATGTTAATAATCCCGATACCGATGGCGATGGTATGCCGGATGGATGGGAAATAACTTATGGGCTTAATCCCAATAACCCTGCCGATGCCAACTCAAACCTGGATTCAGATTATTTAACTAATTACGAGGAATATTATCTGGGTACTTTACCTAACAACGCATCAAGCCCTGCCGCAATTAATTCGTCAGGATATTCAAAGTTGCAGGACGCAATTAACGCCGCCCCGACACCCGGAATAGTTCTCATTGCGGCCGGCAGTTATTACGAGGCTTTAACACTGAAAAACAGGGTGGCGCTATATTCCGCCACTTTACCTGATTCGCCTACAAATGTAAATATAACAAGTACTTACGGTAAACCAGTCGTTCTGGCGGATAGATGCGAGAAGGTAATTGTCAAGAATATAAAACTTTCCGGCAGTTACGATTCAGGAGCAAGAGCGAGAGTATCGGGTATGTTGTTATCGAATTGTTTGTTTGAAAACAATGTTACCTTATCCAGCGGAGGTGGTATTGACGCTTATGCCGCCAAAGTCGAAGCACGAAACACAACTCTGAAAAATAACAGGGTAAACAATAACGGCGGTGGAGTTTACAGCCGGTTTTCAACAGTAAAATTGTATAATTGCGATATACTGCAGAACCGTTATTGCGCAATATATTCGCAAAACTCGCAAATTGAGATTAAAAATTCGACGTTGAGAGATCATTTTATTGATAATGGTTATAATATATCGTTTTACAGATCAGCGGTATATTCTATCAGGTCAATTATGGATATAGAAAACAGCAGTATATATAACAATAAATCAAGTACTGTCGGAGCCGCTCTTTATGCCGAGTATTCGATAGTGAACCTGAAAAATTCTTCAATTTATGCAAACCATTCAAAAAGCAATTCCGGCGGATTGTATTATAAACAATCGTCAGGCAATGTATTTAATTGTGTAATAAGAGATAACCGATCCGATACAAGCGTTGGCGGAGTAGGTCTATACAATAATTCAAAGATAAATCTTGTGTTTTCTGTTGTGGTTAATAATATTTCCACATCGATAGGAGGCGGAATTTATAACAGCAGTTCTGCATCAAGCATGATTAAAAATTGCATTATTTGGAACAATGGCGACGATTTAGCTAACGTAACATCAGCCATGATAAGCTATTCGAATATAGAAGACGGTGATTACAAAAATACGAACGGGAATATATCCGCTGATCCGAAATTCAGAAATACGGCGCAGAATGATTTCCACCTCCAATATGGTTCGCCGTGTATAAATTCAGGCGCGGGTTATGGAGTTGACGTGGCTGATATAGATAATGAAATGCGTCCTGATATAGTTCATTACGATATGGGTATAGATGAATTTGTGGATTCGGATTGTGACGGTCTTCCTGATTTCTGGGAATCGTCTTTCGGGGTAAATGTAGAACCGGATTGCGACGGCGACGGCGATGGAATATCGGCATTTAATGAATATTTATATCTGACCAGCCCTATCAAAATTGATACCGATGACGACGGCCTGACAGATTATGAAGAAATAGCCGTATATCATACCGATCCGATACGCGATGCAGATAAAGATTCCGACGGCCTGACAGATTATCAGGAAATAAAAGTTTATTTTACCGATGAGAATAATCCTGATACCGACGGCGATTTAATGCCTGACGGCTGGGAAATACAAAACGGATATAATCCGCTCAATAAAGATGACGGATATCTGGATACCGATAATGATGGAATAAATAATAATGAAGAATGTTTTATAACTACCGATCCGCGCGATCCGTCAAAACCGCGAAAAGTGTATGTAGATAGTACCGTGCCTGCATCAGGCGATGGTTCTCAGGGATCGCCTTACAAAACGATACAGGACGCATTGAATAATATCGACATAAATAATTTACCTGCGGTTATTGTTCTTGCGCCCGGCGTTTATACAGAAGCTGTCAGGATAACTAATAAAATAAATATTTTAGGCAGTTCGCCTGATAACACTATTATAATTTCCAACAGTTTAGCCAGAGAATCCATTGAACTGGATAGTGCGGATAAAGTTTTAATAAAGAACGTAACTTTAAAAGATTCTTTCCGTAGTATCAGGACGAATCTATCGTCTTTCCTTGTCTCCAATTGCGTATTAAGGCACAATATATCCACTACTAACACTGGCGGCGGCGCGTATATGCTTGAGTCAAAAGCCGTATTTTTGTCTTCGATTATCGAAGATAATACTGCTTATCGAGCCGGAGGCGGTATTTATCTTGAGAAATCAACCGCTCATGTAGAAAAATGCGTTATAAGAAACAATCGTGCGGTTGATACGGGCGGAGCTATATTTGGCGATATTAGCGGATCGTTGAAGCTTTATAATACGCTAATAGAGAATAACTCTTCTGCCAGGGGTGGTGCTTTGTATCTTCAGTATATACAGTCGGATGTTAATTCGGCTGTAGTTACTGGAAATTATGCGTTTGACGATTGTGGAGGCATTTATATTAAAGGCACAAAAACAAATATACTCAATACTGTATTATCAAACAACAGGTCAGGGAAAAATGCCGGAGCTATATATATAGTGGATTCGGAAGGCAACATCGAAAATAGTGTTCTTGTAAGCAACTCGTCTATAAGAAATATCGGAAACGGTATATATAGAAACAATTCTAATGTTAAAGTTAATAATTCCATATTATGGAATACGGGAGTGGAACTGACTAACTTTGTTCTTGCGGATGTATCGTATTGTAATATCAAAGACGGTACTTTTGCGGGTAATGGCAATATCTCATCAGAACCTCGATTTGTCAATAAGTCAGCAGGTGATTTCCATTTATTGAGCGATTCTCCTTGTATTAATGCCGGTAGTGCTTCTTCAACGACTAAAGACATTGATATGGAATCGAGGCCTTACGGTGTAAAAGTGGATATAGGTATAGACGAATTTGTAGATTCGGATTGCGATGGACTGCCGGATTATTGGGAAAATAAACACGGTTCAGGATTTTTAGCCGATGGCGACAACGATTCCGATAATATTACTAATATGCAGGAATATATTCATGGAACCAGTCCATTATTGGCAGATACAGATAATGACGGTCTAAGCGATTATGATGAAATAACTACGGTAAAAACCAATCCTCTTTTAGCAGATACCGATTCGGATGGTTTGAATGATGGGCAGGAAACATTAACGTATAATACAAATCCATTCAGTAAAGATTCCGATTTCGACGGTATGCCAGATTTATGGGAAGTTACATATCATATCAATCCCAATTTATATAATCAGGACGAAGACAATGACGGTGACGGCATATCGAATTATGAAGAATATCTTATTGAATCACAACCTGATAATATTATTTCGCCAAGCGTAATTTATGTGAATAAAAATTCCGCAGGGCCGGGAAACGGGACACTTGAGGATCCGTATATTTCAATAAAAACCGCTGTTGAAAACGCGTTATCGCCATGCATAATTGATATTGCCGGCGGAACTTACGCTGAGACATTGAATATTACCGGTAATGGCGGGCTTGTGCTGAAATCCGCTTCCGGCGAAAGTGTAAAAATAAAGGGCAATAAATATGATTGCGCAATTACTGTAAATGGCGCTAAAAAACTTGTGATTATAAAAAATATTACCATAGAAAATGGAAAAGGAGGAATTTATTGTAAAAACGCACCTCTGATCGTTGACGGTTGTATAATAAAAAATAATGCGGGTTCCGGTATTGCTCTTGATGAAAACTTTAATCTCATTAAAATAATTAATACGACAATTTCAAATAACAAAGCGAGTTATGGAGCAGGTATATGGAGTAATATGGCGTCGCCGTTGATATCTAACTGTTTAATTTTTAAAAATGAAGCTATCGATGGCGGAGCTGTCTGGGCAACAAGCACTGATGATTTTCTGAAAAATGCTCCTATAATATCGCATAGTACTATTGTAGATAATATAGGAACCAATGTCGGTGGAATATATGTCCAGAATTACAAATTAAATATCGTCATAAGAAATTGCGTTATCTGGGGTAATGGCGATGATTTATATAATGTCGCTTCTTCAATGATTAGTTACAGTAACGTCGAGGATTATCAGTTCGGCGATAACGTAATTTCCGTAAACCCCGGATTTGGAGTTGCGCAATTTGCTAAATACCATCTGACAGCCAGTTCGCAAATGATCAATAAAGGAAGTTCAATCGTTGATTTGGCAAAAGATATTCATGGAGAACTAAGGCCGTCTGTCGGTTGCGATATCGGTTTTGATGAGTTTGTCGATAATGACGGAGACGGGCTTGGCGATTTTTGGGAATTGTTATATGGCGCTGATTTTAATCCCAACGATGATAACGATAATGATTCCGTAACGAACATAATTGAATTTAAATACTTGACAAATCCCAATTCTATTGATACCGATGGCGACAATATTGCAGATGCGGAAGAAATATCCGGCAATTCATCCGATCCGACTTTGGCAGATACCGATGAAGACGGGGTGGCAGATGGCATTGAAAAACTGATAGGTACAAATCCGCGTGTTGCCGATACGGACGGCGATGGCATCTCGGATAAATGGGAATATGATTACGGATTGAATCCGAGCTCAAGTACCGATAAAGACAATGATTCCGATAATGACGGATTGTCCAATTATGAGGAATACCTGACAAATTCTATACCCAATAATCCCTCTTCACCGCAATATATATATATTGATGCTGATGTTACTAACGAAGGGGATGGGACTTTATCAAATCCTTACAAAACGATAACATACGCGTTAAATAATAATACACCGCCCTATATTTTCCGTATTAAAGGTTTATTTAAGGAAAATTTAACTCTCAGATCGGATTTTATTTTTATTGGCGAGAATAAATCTACTGCAATAATCGAGGCAAAATTACTGACTGTGCCGGCTGTTAAAATTGAGTCATGCAATCTCGCTGTTTTCAAAAATATAACTTTCTCAAAAGGCAAACAGGTGGTTTATATAGATAAATCTAACGTAAAATTCAGTAATTGTATTATTAAAAATAGTTCAGCTACTGTATCCAGCGGAGGAGGTATTTATAGTTCAGGTTCTAATCTCGATGTCATAAATACAGACATATATGACAATACAGTTACTCTCAATGGTGCTGGAATTTACATGACCAAAACCGTATTGTATATGTATAACTCAACCGTTAAGAACAACAGTGCCAGTTATGATGGTGGAGGAGTATTCGCAGATACCCAGTGTTCTCTAAAAATCATGAATTCAAGATTTTTCAATAATTATGCCGGCCATTATGGTGCGGGATTAACTGCCAAAAATCAAAGTCCGTTTGAGATTGCAAATACGGTATTTGCATTTAATTCAGCTGTTTATTCCGGAGGCGCGGTTTACGGATATGGATCAATTCCTAAAATCGAGAGCTGTGTTTTTTACAAAAATACAAGAACTTCAGGGCAAGGGAGTAATTTATTTTTGGTCTCAACTTCATCGGCTACGATCAAACACACTATATTCTGGGGCGACGATACTTCTGAAACGCAGGAAGATTTTTACGGTGTTAATGCGTCTTACATATCTTATTGCAATATAGAAGATAGAGGCGAAACATATAATAGCAACAATAATATATCCACGAATCCAATTCTTGCGGATCCGGATAATTATAATTTCCATCTTCAGGAAAATTCGCCCTGTATTAATGCCGGCGCGGTTACCACAGGTTATCCTGTTGATATCGATGGTGACCCCCGGCCTTATGAAAACAATGTTGATATTGGAGTGGACGAATTTATTCCGGTACACGGCGGAAGATAAAATCACCCGGTATTGCAAAATTATCTTAATCGTTTGAGACGGTATATAAATTTGTTTCAAACGCCGATTATTTTTGTTTTTCTATATTTTCTTCAAACCCATAATTTGAGATTGCTGAAGAAGGCTTAAATCAGAATGTCATCATGAGGAGTTTTGCGGAAGCAAAACGATGTGGTGATCTCAAAACCATCAGCGTTGAGATTGCCACAGCTCCTTCGGAGCTTCGCAATGACAATAAAAAATAGTTTTTCAGCGCTCTCAATTTTTATATAAAAAAAAATAAATAAAAAGCATATTTTACCGATATTGATTCTGTAAGTATTATTATCCATTCGTTTACCCAAAGAATAAAAGGTAAATTATATGATCAAAGTATTAATCATCGACGATTCATCTTTTATGAGACAGGAATTAACAAGGATTATATCTGATGACCCTGAAATAGAGGTAATCGGTACGGCGTTTGACGGTGTAAACGCTCTGAAAAAACTTGAAACTTTAAAGCCGGACGTAATTACCCTTGACATAGAAATGCCGCAAATGGATGGGCTTACTTTTTTAAAACATATCATGATTTCCAATCCGATACCAGTAGTGGTGATAAGTTCTTTGACTCAACGCGGGGCTGAAGTTACTCTTGAAGCTCTCAGATTGGGCGCTATAGATATAATCCCAAAACCGTCAGGTACAATTTCTTTGGATATCAAGAAACAGCAGGCGGAAATAATAGAAAAAATCAAAGCCGCTAACAAAGTTGACTGTACAAAAATAAAAAAAGTATCCCGGCAGGTTGTTTTAAATAAACAGGAAAACACCGGATCGAATTTGTCCGGGGCAATATGCAAGCATATTGTAGCAATCGGCGTATCTACAGGAGGTCCGCAAACGTTGCTTCATATAATTCCTAAATTGCCTGCGGATTTGCCTGCGGCGGTTCTTATTGTTCAGCATATGCCTCCGGTGTTCACAAAAAGTTTTGCGGAACGGCTGAATATTTTAAGCGATATGAGTGTTAAGGAAGCCGAGCATAAGGATAAAATTCTTGCGGGGAATATATATGTAGCGCCTGGTGATTTTCATATGACAGTTAATAAATCCGGTACGCATATTGAAATTAACAAAGAACCGGCAAATACACTTCACCGCCCGTCCGTAGACGTGATGATGCTGTCGGTTGCAAGCGTATTCGGCAGAAACACGACAGGTGTCATTCTGACGGGAATGGGAAAAGATGGAGCGCAGGGATTAAAAGTAATTCATGATAAAGGCGGAAAAACAATCGCCGAATCTGAGAATACAGCGGTAGTTTACGGAATGCCGCGGGAAGCGGCTCGGTTGGGAGCGGCGGATTTTATGCTGGATAACGATAAAATCGCCCATAAAATAGTGGAAATCGTTGCCGCTTCAGTAAATTAAAAAATAGTTATATTAATAGATTAAAATAATACCTTTAAGGAGTGTTTGTTATGGTTGAAAAACTTTCACAGTTGATTGAGGCCTTAAAATGTCCCGATACTACTGTAAAGAAGTATGCTATCGAGGATTTAGGCGAACTCAAAGATGAAAAGGCGATTGACCCTTTAATTTCGTTACTGAAAGACGATGAGGTAGCGATACAGGAAGCCGCGGCGGAATCTTTGATAAAAATCGGAGGTGTTGCCACAGTTGGAAGAATCACAAAACTGTTGCGTTCGGAAACGGCGTCAGTTCGCAATATTGCCACGGATGTGCTGACAAATATAGGCAAAGAATCCATAACGGAGCTTGGTTCTTTGATACATGACAGTGATCATGATGTGCGGAAATTTGCAGTGGATGTTATGGGCGCTATCAGGTCAAAGGAAGCGACTCGATATCTTATTGAAGCGTTGGATGATCCGCATATTAACGTGGTCTGCGGAGCGGTAGAAGCTCTTGGAAATATAGGTGATAAAGAAGCATTACCGAAAATAATCGGTTTATTAAAAAACGCAAAGGAACCATGGCTGAAATTTATGATAATCGAAGTGCTCGGTAAACTTAAGGATAATCAATCTATAGATGCTTTACATAATTTATTATCCGATAAAAATCCGTTAATTCTTTCAGCAGCAGTAAGATCGTTAGGCGAGATTGGCAGTTCTAAAAGTGTTGAACCGATATCTGTTTTGCTTGAAAATCAGCCGAATTCTATAAAAGAGGTTGCTGTTGAAGCTCTCGTAAAAATCGATTCGCAAAACAAGAAAAATATTTTTGCTGTTCTTGATAAAGATTCCTTGCTGAATAAGTTAAATTCGCTTGTTGTTTATGAGAATCCATCTATACGAAAAAATATAGCGAGACTGGTTGGCAAAATAGATCATCCTAAAAGTCTGGATTTGTTGTTTCTTATGCTTGGCGATGACGACATGGATGTCTGGAATTGCGTGAGCGAATCAATATTGCGTTTAAAACAGCCCGTAAAAACAAAAATTGCTGAAGTTATACCTTTTAGCAAAGGTGCATCGCTCAGACACCTGATCAATCTTATCGGAAATCTGAAAGGCGAAAGTTTTACCGGTGTTTTACTGCCATATATTGATCACGAAGATCCTGGTGTTCGGCTGGAAGTAGCGCGCTCATTAAGCATGATGAATAATCCATCAGCAATGTCTGCGGTGATAAAATTATGTTCTGACCAAAACCGCGAAGTACAGATTGAGGCTTTAAAATCTCTTGCAGGCAAAAGCGATGATAATGCAAAACAAACTTTGATTGATGCGTTGGGCTCTTCTTCAGCGGAAATATCCGAAGTTGCTGCGGAATCTCTTAAAAGTATACCGTTGGATAATTGGATAACTGAAAAACTTGTGTGCTTGCTGAATTCGTCTAACGAGCACAACAGGATACTTGCGGCAAATGTGCTTACCTGCAAACCGACCAAAGAACTTCTAAATAAACTTGTGCCTGCCCTGAATAGTGAAACATGGCAAGTTAGAAAACTTATTATTGATGCTATCGGAAAAGTAAAATCAAAAGGGATGCTTGATTATTTGATTACTGCCTTAAATGATGAAGAGAGATATGTAAGGATTTCAGCCATATCTTCGTTGTCGAATTTTGCGGATAAAAAGACGGTATCATATCTGATTAACATGCTTGAAGACCCTGATGAAAGAATTAGATATGAAATTGTAATTTCACTTAAAAAGTTTAACCCTTCTGATGTAATAGAAGCTCTTGTTAAATGTCTTGAAGACCAATCCGAAATGATTCAGATAGCCGCGATTGATGTGATACTGGAATTAAAATATTTTCCTGTGTTGCACGTGTTGAAAAAACTTGGGACCAAAGTAAGTGGCGAAGTAGCTTTTTTTCTAGATGAAGCTATTTATAAATTGGAAAAAATCAAATCGAATTACGGTAAATAAATTTTGATTTTAATTAGGGGATAAAGGATTGTCTTTATGGATATAAAAACTGAAGAATTCAACGATATAGCTTCTTTGGTATACCAGAAAAGCGGTTTATATTTCGATATCAATAAACTCTATTTTGTGGAGAAACGCCTGTCAAACCGGATGGCGGTTACTAATTGCGAATCTATAAAAGATTACTTGCGCCTACTCAAATATGATATTAGAGGTACCGAACTTGAAGCGCTCATAGATTCCCTGACGACCAACGAGACATACTTTTACAGGGAATTGCCTCAGCTTATGGGCTTTATCGAAGGAGCTGTGCCTATGGTAATGGAGAAAAAGGAAAAGTCTGGTGTAAAAACATTAAAAATATGGAGTGCGGCATGTTCGGTAGGATGCGAACCATACACGATAGCAATGTTACTTAAAGAACATGTAGCTAATCTAAAAAACTGGCATATCCAGATTATAGGAACCGATATATCTAATTCCGTATTAAAAACTTGCAGAAGAGGTGTCTATTCAGATAGGTACCTCAAAGATGTGCCTCCGCTTGTGAAATTAAAGTATTTTCAGAAAACCGAAGATAATGAATGGGGTATTTCTCAGGAAATAAAAAATATGGTTCAGTTTAGTCACTTAAACCTTTTTGATAAAATAAAAATGAGATCTATGGTCGGGTTTGATTTTATATTTTGCAGAAACGCTTTGATTTATTTCGACGAGGCGTCAAGCAAACAAGTTGTCAGTTTGCTTTATGACAGTTTGAATAAAGGTGGTTTTATTTTTCTTGGCCATTCTGAATCGGTGGCAAGATTAAGCGCCGCTTTCCAGGTTTTAAGAGTAAAAAATTCGTTGGTTTATCAAAAACCTTAAAATATACAAGGAGAAAATAGAAATGCCGCGCAAGATATTAGTAGTTGATGATTCTGAAACCGTGCGTTCGCTAATTTCATTTATTTTGAAATCCGATGGGTTTCAGGTGGAGACAGCGATAAATGGAGTTGAAGCTTTGGAAAGAGTATATAAAGATGAGTACGATTTGATTGTGTGTGACGTAAATATGCCCAAGATGGATGGTTTGACATTTATAAAAATACTAAGATTTCAGGAAATGTATAGAGAGATCCCCCCCATAATTGTTGTAACTACTGAGGAAAGCGAAGAAGATAAGCAAAAGGCCCTTGAAGCAGGGGCTAATGTATATCTTGTGAAACCTACCGATCCCAATAAGTTACTGGCAAACATTCATATGTTGCTGGGTTAAAAAAGAATTTGGAGCGTAAAAATGGCTGGTGAAATCTTCGATCAATCAATAATAGCAGAATTTGTTATTGAGTGCAAAGAGCATCTGGAAAGTATTGAAGGGAATTTGATTGTTCTTGAGAAAGATCCTGCTAATCTGGAAATTTTAAACACAATTTTCAGAGCCATTCACAGTGTAAAAGGCGCTGCCTCGTTTCTCGGATTAAAGAAAATTTCCCAGTTGACTCATAAAATGGAAAATGTGCTCGATCTTTTGCGTAAACAAAAAATCGGACTTAATTCCGAGATAATAGATACTATTTTAGAAGGAAGCGATATCTTAATTAAACTAGTAAACGAACTGGAGCATCTGCTAAACTCTCAATTAAAATCGGCTTCTGAAAATGATATGCCTGATTTTGATGATCAGTCGGAAATCGATATCGAAAACATTATGGTTAAAGTGGAAAACATAAAAACAAACAGTTCAAATATATCGGCAGACAGTTCATCGAATTGCGAAGTAACAGAGAAATCAGATAAATCATCTGAAAAAGATACGCGAAATACTCTGCAGGATAGCCGGTTTAGCGGGGCGTTGTCGCAGGCTTTATCGGTTTTTTGGCAGAATCGATAGAAATTTTCGAGGATGTCAGCAAAAATCTTCTACTGATAGAAAAAGACAAAAACGATCAGGAAGCATTGAATTGTTTATTTCGCGCGATGCATAATTTTAAAGGAAACGCCCGTTATCTTGGTTTTGCCAATACGGAAAAGTTAGCTCATTATATGGAAAATGTTCTTGATGATTTTCGCAACGCGAAATTAGAAGTTAATTCCGCGATAATCGACCTTTTATTTAAATGTGTAGATGTTTTGCAGGAACTTATAAAAAATATTACTGAGAAACAAAATGACCAGTCACCATCGGTGGATAAACTTGTCCAGCAACTTCAGAAATACTCAAATGACACCAATAAGCAACCCAAGCAAAAAACTGAATCGAAGCTGGTTCATTCTGTATCTTCTGCCGATTCGGAAACGGTTGAGATATTTATTACTGCATCTTTACAGCATATCAAAAATTTAGTGGAAGCGCTTGATAAAATCGAAAAGAACATCGAAACCGTATTTGATTATGATGTTGTTGTCCGGGCATTCAGCGGGTTAAAGAGTTCCGCAAATTATATGGGGTTTGATGAGACGAAACAAATATCTGAGCAGATGGAAGAATTATCGCGGGAAATAAGAAAAGATTCCCAGAAAAGATCGGAGAATTTTAAAGTTTTGCTGAAAAGAAGCATTGAATATTTAACTGAAAATCTTGAAGTTATGAAAAATACGCAGAAAGAAAAACCTGTTGATTTGCTCCTTCTTGCGGATATAATGATTGAGGTAAAATCATGTTCTAAATCGGATGATAATTTAGTTCCCGTAGCGCGAATTCAGGAAACCAAACCGGAAATCAGTTCCGCCAATTTGATTCAGGGCGCTGTTCAGGAGAATGAAGCACAGTTGGGATCAGTTCCATCGGATCAGTCAAACCAGCAAAGAAAAGTCGTGAATGTCGAAAAAACTATCCGTGTTGACCAGAATAAACTCGATAAACTTATGAACCTGATTGGTGAGCTGATAATAAATCGCAACAGATTTGTTACAATTTCCAAAAAGGTTGAGTCTGATTATAACTTACCGGATTTATCGAAAGAATTAAAAGCTGGTACATATATGATCCAGCGTATATCGGATGATTTGCAGACAACGATTATGAGTGCGAGAATGGTTCCTGTAGGTACGGTATTTAATAAATTTCCAAGAATGGTGCGTGATCTTGCCAAATCCAAACAAAAGGAGATAGTTCTTCATATAGCTGGTGAAGAAACTGAATTGGATAAGACAATTATTGAACAAATAGGCGATCCGCTTGTGCATTTGATACGCAATTCGGCAGATCACGGGCTTGAGATGCCAGAAGATAGAATAAAATGCGGCAAAACCCGTGAAGGCAACGTATATCTTCGCGCGTCGCACGAAGGAAACAGTGTGGTAATTGAGATCGAAGATGACGGCAACGGCATTGATCCTGAAAAACTGAAGAAAAAAGCGCTTGAAAAAGGGCTTATTACCCAATCGGATTATAACACAATGACCGATGACGTAGCTATAAATCTTATCTTTGCGCCTGGTTTCAGTACTGCAGAGCAGATTTCCAATATTTCCGGCAGGGGTGTGGGGATGGATGTGGTAAGGGACAATATAAATAAGCTCAACGGTCGTATACATGTGGATACAAAAATCGGTAAAGGTACGAAATTCAGTCTGATTCTCCCCTTAACAATGGCTATAGTAGAAACAATTATGGTAAGGATTCAATCAAATGTATTCGCTTTGCCGCTTCAATATGTTGCTGAGACAGTGCAAGTTAAACCGGATAGCATTAAATATTTGAATAAACGCAAATCAATTAATCTGCGTGATAAAGTAATCGGAGTAGAGGATCTTGCGGATATTCTCGATATAAAAAGAGTTAAAGATTTGGGCAATGAGGAGGAGGAATACCTTTCGGTAGTGATTATAAATGCTGATGGAAAAAGAATCGGTTTTATAGTCGACGAATTGCTTGATAAGCAAGAAGTGGTCATAAAACCTCTTATAGATTATCTTGCGTGTATAAAAGGTATTTCAGGCGCCACTATTCTTGGCGACGGGTCGGTGATATTGATTCTTGATCCAAACGAATTGGCAAATCTGGCAACCCAAACAGAATAGCAAGGTTAAAAAATGGAAAGAAATAATTTAGTTATTGTAGAGAAAGATATAATATTAAGTAAAATAATAAGCCAATATTTCCAGACCAACTTTGTGTTGAACAATATATGTGTGTTTCCGGGATTTTTAGAGCTAAAAGAGATTGATGTAAACAGGTCAATAATTATTACTAATTCAGAAATCCTTCAGGATACTGAAGAAATAATTTATATGTCTAAACTAATAAGCGCTCATAATGTGCCTGTATTGATTCATTCGAGTATGAATGAACCTGAATTGAACCATATTCTTGACGCAATAGAACTCGGAGCGATTGATGTTATTCCTGCATCGGTATTTACGGAAATAAACATTTGCGCCTCCGAGACAAAAGTTTTTAATGAATTTATCGGGTCTCTGATTCAAAGCAGTTATAAATTCGATATTAATTTATTGCGGATGAGGTTATCTCCTTATGGCCATGAACTTAGCAAAAAGTTCAGGCGGAAAAATAACTCGGTTGTAATAATCGGCTGTGATTTGGGCGCGACTTCATCTTTGCTTGCTTTTTTTCCTCAAATTCCAAAAGGGTTTCCGTATCCGATATGCGTATTGATAAATACGCCCGAAAAATTTTTAAATGTAATATCCGAAAGGTTGCAGTTGAACAGCAGTTTATCTGTAGTTAAAGTTGAAGACGACATTATAATTAAACCGTCTACGGTTTATTTAATTTCAGCGAACAAGGGGCCTGTGATGGAATCATATCCATCTGGAGAGAGTAAGATTCTTGTACACAATTCTTTGCCGTTTGATTTATCGTTAAAACACTCTATAAACAAATTTATGTTTACTGTTGCTGATATTTTCGGGCAAAATACGATTGGTATATTGTTGGGCGGAGTGCAGGAAGACGGTATTCTCGGTTTAGGTGAAATAAAACGTAAAAAGGGAGTAACGATACTTCAATCGGAAAAATCTTGTATTACGTTGCAACGGTTAAAGAAAGCTATAAAAAACGATTGTGTTCAAGATATTGTATATATAGCTGATTTGCCGGAGAAACTGATTAATCTGGCCTAAAATACCTCAAAACTTTATTTCTCTATAAATAATTTTGACTGTGCAGATTTAATTTGATAAATTTAAGCAAATTTTTAATATAGCTGAATTAAGGAGGTTTTTTTGATGTTTTCAAAAAAAGTTCAATCATGGATGTTGATATTTTTAATTGCAACCGCGCCTGTATTATTTCTTGGTTGTGGAGGTCCTGAGGCGCGCCAGAATAAATACATAAAAAAAGCGTTGATTTACGCAAATAACGGAAAATTCAAAAAAGCAGAAGAAACTGTAAAAGAAGGGCTTGAAAAATACCCTGATTCCGCATCCCTGCATTTTAATCTCGGCAATATATACGGACGGCAAAAAAAGTTTGAAAAAGCACTTGCTGAATTTGACAGGGTGATAGAACTTGATCCGAAACATTCCGATGCGTACCTTCAGATATCAAAAGTAAAATTCGATCAAAGCGATTATGACGAAGCGCTCAAACAGGTTAATAAAGCGTTGGAGTTAAACGACAAATTTGTTTCAGCGATTGATTTCAAAGGAATTATACATGTAAAAATCGGCCAGTTTGAGGAAGCGTTGAAAGATTATGAAGCGCTTATTAAAATCCAGCCTGCGAAACCGGACGGCTATTTGAGAATGGCAAATGTTTATATAAATATGCGCAATATAGAGAAAACACGTGAACTTTGCGAAAAAGTACTTAATGAAATCGATAAAAACAATCTTCAGGCGATATTGCTTTTGAGCCTTCTTCTTGAGTATGAAGGTAAAATAGATGAAGATATTGATATGATTACAAAAGCGCTTGATGTCCAGAAAAACAATCTTCAGTTGCTCAATAGGTTGTCTGAACTCTATTTAAAAAAGGGTGATCTTGACAATGCTATGAGTTATGCCCAGAAATCTCTGGATATAAATTTAAAATCTGCAACCGCGCGATATGTCAAAGGATCGGTGTTGTTTGTGCGTCAGCAATATGAAAAAGCGGCGGTTGAATTTGAGAATTTTCTTGAACCACCGCCCAATTACGGCGATGTGTTTTACAAACTCGGGGTATGTTATCTTGAAATGGATAAGCCTCAGCAGGGTATCAGTGAATTAAAAAAAATGATCGACCGGTATCCTGATTTTGCTCCGGCTTATTTTACGCTTGCATTCGCTTATTTACGTGAAGGCTGGGCGGAAGAAGCCATAAGATTATGCGAAAAAGGCTTGATATTGGCTCCGAACGAAGTGAAGGCGTTTGAAATTCTCGCTAAAGCATACATTGCTACGAAAAATTTTAAGGAATCCGAGAAAACTTATGAGAAACTGGTGAATTTGCGGCCGAAGAATGTGGCTGATCTTTTAAGTTTGGCATCGCTTAAAATCAATAAGGGCGATGTTGATACTGCGCTTGATTTATGCAAAAGAGTGATTGCCATAAACGATAAAAATGTAAATGCCAGGAGTTTAATTGGATTTTGCTATATTCGGCAGGGTAAAATTGATAAAGCTATTGAGGAGTTTAATAAAGTAATCGAAATAGACCCGTTAAACATAGGTGGTCATCTTAATCTGGCCAAAATTTATTCCTCGGTTCAGAGATACAAAGAAGCGGAAGCTCAACTTCAGACAGTTATAAATTTAAAACCCGATTATCAGGATGCATATATGGAACTTGGCAATATATATTTCGTTCAGAACAAATATGATGAGGCGATCGGGCATTATAAAAGCATATTAAAGACCAATCCAGACAACATAATTGCGACTATTGCGATAGCAAGCTCGTATTATGCGAAAAATGAATTCGATAAAGCTTATGAGATACTTAGCCCTTTCACAAAAAGCCCGAAATACGAAGATAATGTACAGCTTCACTCGTTTTTGGCTTCTTTATACCTTAAACTCGGAAAACCGGCTGATGCTGAACGCGAATATAAAAAAGTTCTCGCCATAGACCCTCGCTACAGAGCGGCATACGATTTGGGGCTTATGTATATTGAACAGGGAAAAACTGAAGAATCAATGGAAGTTTATAAACAAGCGCTTAAACTTAATCCGGATTTGACCGAGACGCTTTTATTTCTCGCTGTTGCCCAGCAGAGCAACAAAGAATACGTTCAGGCTAAAGAATCTATCGATAAACTTATTTCATTACAACCTCAGGATACTACGCTTCAGATCTTTAAGTTCAACATTCTTGTCGCTAACGAAGAATATGATGAAGCAAAACAGATTCTCGATAAAATACCCAACATTCTTGACGAAATTAAATCCGCCTATGCGGACATAATCGAGTTTGCAAAAAAAGATCTGGAACAAGCTCAGAAATTCGCGTTTCTTATAAACCAGATGAAAATATTCCGTTATCGCGGTTGGAAAGATCAGGCAATTGCGTCGGCAAATGAGGCAAACGCTATAATGCCGCAAAACATATTGCCGTTTAGTTTTCTTGAAGAATTATATATGTCCGAAAAAGAATTCGATAAATCAAAAGATGCTCTTGATAAGATATTGAAAATAAATCCGAATTCACTTCTTGCATCTACCCGTTTATCAAGGTATTATACAATTAAAGGTGAAAAGGAAAAAGCTATTTCCTCTTTAAAACAGTCTATCGATATCGCGCCTGATAATCCATTCCTTCTATTGGATCTCGGAGTATTGTATGAGAATAACGGTCAATTAGACGAAGCCGTTAAAACTTATAAAAAGGTTATTGAACTTGATTCCTCATCATTCAGGGCGATGAATAATCTTGCATGGATCCTTGCAGAATCAAATATGGATTTAAATGAAGCGGAATCCTACGCTAAAAAAGCATTTGAGCTCGCTCCTAAAAATGGAGCTGTGGCGGATACTTACGGCTGGATTCTTCTTAAAAACGGAAAAGTTAATGAAGCAAAAGAAAAAATTGAGTTTGCTACCACATATTTGCCTAACAATCCAACAGTTGCCTTCCATATGGCAAAAACGTATATTGCGTTAAATGACAACGAAAACGCAAAAACGTATCTTAAAAAAGCGCTGGATATTTCAAAAGAATTTCCAGAAGCAAAAGACGCCGTTCAGTTATTAGAGTCCCTTAAATAAGCCTACTCGGATTTATAATATTTCGATGTTAATCCCTCTTTTTTAAAAGAAAAGAGGGATTTTTTTAAAAAAAGGAATGCTTTTAAAAGAACATCTTTACAAATGCGACTAATATTATAAAATAAGGCGAATAAAATTTTATATCGTAAAATAAGGAGGGAAAAACAATGAAAAAAATATTTTGTTTTGCGAGTATTCTACCGGTAATTTTTCTCTTAATGTGTTCTGGTTGTGCAACACCGCATAAAAAGTTATATGAGGGCGAAAAGCGTCCTCCTTCTGAAGTGGCGGTATTGAAAAACAGCGATATTTTTAAGAAAAATGTAAATATTATTGAAATAGACGGTATACCGGGTGATCAGAGAACTTTTGCGGAAACATCATATAATAATTTGTTTGACGGAACATATTATATCGAATTATTACCGGGCAAACATACTTTAAAAGTTCAGTATGTTACTTTAACATGGAGGCGTCCTTATATGACTACTCTTGAATTCGAAGCAAAAGCGGGCAAAGTTTATACAGTAAAAGACCAGTTGGAGAAAACCAACACAGGAATGTTGCCCAATAGTGTTAAATTATGGGTGGAAGAGATTGGCGATAATCCTGAAATTAAAAAATAAGAAAATCATGATAAAAGCTGTCAACCGATAGCGAAGATGAAGATTCCTTAATTTTCTTCATTTACACTTGCATACTGTGAATACCTGTTTTGTATTCCGGTTTTATGGTATAGTGTTATTTCCTTCTAAATAGTTGTATTATAAATTTATGTATAATTAAGTCTACTATAAAGTCAACTATATTAAAGTATTTTTTTAGAGAAAAATTTGCCAATAATCGATATACTGCGAATCTAATTTATTATATGATTTTTTAGGAGAATATGAGAAAGTAGGAATAAGCACAGGTTGGATAAATATGGGGAAAAAAGAGCGTATTTTAAAAGTATTTTTTTCAGCGCCAACCGATTTGAGTGAGGAAAAGAGAATATTTTGTGAAATAATTCGGAAAATAAACAATATTAAAGCGAAAAAACTAAATTCAAAATTTGTCATTGTTTCAATAGATCAAGAACAATGCAAATTTTCTTCTCAAACAGGTGAAGAAGTCAGTTCGGTAATCAGCGAATGCGATCTATTTATATTTGGGTTGTGGAAAAGCTGGAATTTATGCGAAGGGAAAACGTTATCGCCTGTTGAAAAACATTATCAGCATGCAAAATTATGGTTGGAAGAACGCGGAAAACCTTTTATTGCTTCATATTTTCGCTGCTTGCCGGAAAATATGATGGCTGATCCGGGTAACCAGTTGAGAAAAATACTGGATTTTCGGACAAATATAGAATCCTCAAAAAAACTACTTTATTTCAACTACGACACACCGGTAGAATTCTCTAACTTTCTTTATGAATTTCTTTGTAACTATCTTGAAGGCAAAGGTTATTCTGATTCTTTAAATGAAGAAAGCACCAGGAAGAGGGTTGTTATTCCCGATGATATTGTTCAAAAGATAAATACGATTAGCAAAGAGTATGAAAATATTCAAAATCCGGAACAAAAAGAATTGAATAAACTTGCTGTGCAGTATGCGCTTGATGCTTTCAGTTGTATCCGAGATTATAAATTTACACTTGCGCAGGAATGTTTTATAAAATCGCTTGGGATTGTGGAAAATCCATATATATTGAACGCTTATGGAATTATGCTTACTCAACTTGGTTGTTATGTGCTGGCTGAAGAGAAATTCAACCGTATTTTAGAGATATCTGGGAATTACGGTGAGGATTTATTGCTTAAGTCATACGCCTATAATAATCTCGGAAATTTGTATGATGCGTTGGACGATATGAATAAAGCGTATAAGATGTATAGCAAGGCTCTTGAGATTGATTTGCGGTTAAACAGGGTTGACGGTATAGTATCGAATTACAATAATCTTGGTATAATTCACAGAAAACAAAATGAGTTTAGTAAAGCTGAGCGGATGTATAAAAAAGCTCTTGATGCCAATCTTTTTCCCGAACATACGCAGGCTATGGCGTCAACTTTTGGGAATCTCGGGAATATATATTTACTCCAAAATAAGTTTGATAAAGCCGAACAGATGTATAAAAAAGCTCTTGATATCGATATGGAATTGTGGTGCAAAGATGAAATTGTAGCTGATTGTTTTAATCTGGGTAATGTATACACCAAACGCGGAGATTTTCTAAATGCCGAACAGATGTATGATAAATCTATGGAATTAAGCAGAGAAAACTGGATAAAAAAAGAAATAGCGTCAAGTTATTGTTATCTTGCCAGCAGATACGCTGGAGAAGGCAATCTTGACAAATCCGAATGTTTATACACAAAAGCTCTCGATATTTCAAGAAAACTGGAAAGCAGTAAAGGTATGGCTTCAATCTATCTTAATCTTGGGATATTGTATGAGTATCGAGGTAATATCGGCAAAACCAAAGAATTATGGTATAAATCCGAAGAATATTTTATTCAGTCCGGCAACGAAAAAGAAGCTAAGAAAATAAGGACATGGATTAGGGATTTGCAAACCGATGAATGAGGATATCCGCCGTTATTGTTATAAATACCCGCGTCCTATGGTAACTGCGGATATAGCGTTATTTACCTTCATTGAAGATAAACTGTTTATTCTTCTTATAAAGAGAAAAGGTTCTGTTTTCAATGGTTACTGGGCTTTGCCCGGCGGGTTTGTTGAAATTGATGAACGAATCAAACACGCCGCGATTCGTGAACTGCGCGAGGAAACAGGAATGGAGTTTGAAAATTTAGTTTTTCTTTTTTACGCCGATACTCCCGCAAGAGACCCGCGAGGCAGAACCATAAGCATTGTCTATTCTGGATTTTATGAAGGGAACTGCAAACCTTACGGCAGTTCAGATGCTCAAGAAGCTGATTGGTTTTCCGTAAATGCTATTCCGCAAAATCTCGCGTTTGATCATTTGGATGTAATAACAGCCGTAATTAAAAAATGGGTTTATTCGTTCAATAATCCTTATCTGGAACCGGATATAAAGAAACACCGGGCTAAATTTATCTCGGGAACAAAAGAGTTTGTTAATAAACCTTGCAGTATAGAAATCGGGATATGATTTATTAAATTAAAAGAGTAATTATCCGCATAAAAATATCGTGGATAATATCAATCAACCCGTCAAGAGCGCCAATATAAAGAAGGGCGAAGAGAATAATTATCCCGAACCGTTCGATCTGATGAATAAATCTTTGCAAAGATGGAGGAGATAATACTGCTAATACACGCGAACCGTCAAGCGGAGGTATTGGCAGTATATTGAATGATGCGAGAATCAGGTTTATCTGGGCAATTAAAAGTAATGCGAAATATAGTTTAGGTGAATCGAAATACTGCCCTGCTGTTTTAAAAATTAGCAGAGCAAGAAAAGCGAGAGTAAAATTTGTAAATACTCCCGCTAAAGAACATAAAATGATACCTGTTTTCTGAGGTTTTAGGTTCGAGTAATCGATGGGTACAGGTTTTGCCCAGCCGAATCCGAAAATAAGAAACAAAGCCGTACCGATAGGCTCCAGATGTTTAAACGGGTTCAGGGAGAACCTGCCAAGATTTTTCGCCGTGTCATCGCCGAATTTAGAAGCACACACGGCATGTGCCAGTTCGTGAAGTACTAGTGAATATAGAAGCGGTATAAATATTAACAGAAAAGTTATCGGATCAGAAATCAATAATTTTAGAAGCATAATACCTCGTTAGTTTTCGGTGATTATATTTTTTTTGAAAAGGTCCTTTTTAGAAAACACATAACTTCCAGCGATAACTTTATGAGGAATAAGATTAAGTTTAGCTCTGCGCGAAATTTCCTGTCGCGTATATCCGAGCATAATACCGAGTTCTTCACAGGATATTTCATCTTTAAGGCGAGCATAACAGGCTTTGATGGCAAATCCCAGCGGTGTTTTGACCCATTCAGTCCAGTTAATATTATTTTTTAGATTATCCGCAGGCGAGCGCCACAAGATAGTGCATATCGTATCACAAGCCTGGCGCATCATCCATTTTTCCTCTTTCGTGTTTAATTTCAGTTCTCCCCGGGCGAATTGAAATATTTTACTTATTATAGATTCAATCACCGAATCGAACCTGTGATCGTTAAGATGCGATTTGAACAGTTCAACAGAACTTTCCGGCAAAAAATTCGACATGAGAGAACACATATATTCGGATATATTTTTCTTAAATTTTTCGATTTCTCTTTTTTCGATTTTTTTATCGATGTGTTTTATTTTCATAATTATACCGTATTATACCGTAAAATTTAGGATTTTGAGTTTATTTTAGAAAGTATATGACAAGAATAATGTAGTGTAAAACAAAATTATAAAAAAATCATTAATAATTTATCGGAATCGTTGGCAAATTTGATTGAAGATGGTATCATAAAAAAGTTTTGCAAAGGAAGGGATATTTTGAAATGATAAAAACCGAAATAGGAAATTCCGAAATAGAACTGGTTATAGGCGATATAACTGAACTTGAGGTAGACGCGATAGTCAATACCGCAAATTCTTCTTTGAAAATGGGCGGGGGAGTTGCGGGGGCAATATTGAAAAAAGGAGGTAAATCTATTCAGATTGAGTGCGATATGATTGGGCCGATTCCTGTGGGAACGGTGGCAATTACCGGCGCAGGCAACTTGAATGCGAATTATGTTATTCATGCCGTGGGACCGAGAATGGGCGAAGGCGATGAGGATGAAAAACTGCTCAGCGCAACCTTAAATTCGCTGAAAATCGCCGAACAAAATTCAATTAAAACCATAGCGTTTCCAGCAATCAGTACAGGCATTTTCGGTTATCCTATTGATAGATGCGCGGCAATTATGATAAATACGGTTGTGGGTTTTATAAAAAGCAGGAATGTAATTAAAAAAGTGGTGTTTTGCCTGTATGATTCAAAATCTTTCAATATATTCCAGAACGAATTAGAAAAAATCTAAAAAATTAGTTTAATTTGACAAATCGGCTTGTAAAAGTTAAAATGCCAGCTTTCATATTTATTTTAGGAATAACTGCAAAATGAGAGTTTTGTTTATATACCCGAATTTATATGCGCAAATCGGATTCAATTATGGTGTAGCGTTCCTGTCTGCGGTTCTCAAAAGAGCAGGGCATGAAACTAAACTCCTTAGTATAAACGATAAACTTGGATTTCCCCTTGATCACGCCAGAATAAAAAAAGAAATATTAAACTTCAAACCTGATTTGATAGCGTTTTCGGTAGTAACTAATCAATACCAGTTTGCGAAAGATATTGCTTCCGCGATACGAAAATATTGCGATGTTCCTATCCTTTGCGGAGGGATACATCCCACAATGGATCCTGAGGGTGTTCTTAATTCTGAAGAATTCGATTTAGTATGTCTCGGCGAAGGAGAAGGAGCTTTATGTGATTTGGCTGAAAATATCGGTTCGCGGGAAATTGTTAGCGGAATAAAAAATATATGGTCAAAATCCAAAGAGGCGATTATTAAAAATCCCATGCGTGAATTGGTTGATCTTTCTACTTTGCCCCGTAAAGATTATGAAATATTTGATTTTCAGAACATGATAGATGCCAAAGACGGATGGGTCGGCCTTATGGCATCAAGGGGGTGCCCGTTTCGCTGTACCTATTGTCTTAATCATAAAATAGTGCAGTTATACCGTAATGATCTTAAAACAAAAAAAATTAATTATATGCGCTATCATTGCGTAGATGAAGTGATTGGAGAAATAGATTATCTGCTCAAAACTTACAGCCGAATAAAAATGTTTATATTTGACGACGATTTATTTACTTTTGACCGTGATTACGTTGAAAATTTTTGCCGGCAGTATAAAAAGTATTTTAAGATTCCTTTTGTATGTAACGCTCATGTAAAAGTTTTTGACGAATCTACCGCCAAATGCCTGAAGGAAGCCGGTTGCCAGATAGTTAAATTCGGGTTGGAGAGCGGATCTGAAAGAGTGCGGTCGCAGATTATGCGCAGGTTTATGAAAAATGACGATATTGTTCGCGCATTTGCTTGCGCGGAAAAAGCAGGCATTCACAGTTCGGCTTTTGTTATGATGGGGTTACCGTCGGAATCGCCTGATGAATTACAGGAAACTGTCAGCCTGCTTGGGAAAATCAAACCCGGCAGGTTTCGCTGGGCAATCTTTTTTCCATTTATCAATACTGAAGCGTACGATATAACAAAAAAACTTGGCTTGATAAACGACAACAAAATTAATTCGCTCGCCAATTTCACAGAAGAAAGCTGTTTAAATTTATCTGATCAGATGAATAAGAAAGTCAGGTATCTGCAGAAACTTTTTCCGTGGTATGTTAATGCCTCATCGGATCTTGAATGCGCACCGATATATAGGAGTCTGATTGATATTGTAGAAAATTTATCAGAAGATGAGTGGGATAGAATAAAAGGAAATATTCGCAATATCGATGAAGACCTGTCAAAAGTGCTTGATTCCAGAAACTCTATTCATTACCGCTTGAAATACAATACGTTTACGGGAGTAAGAAGCGATTGGAAAGATTGAATTCTCTATTCAAACCGGAAAAAATAGTTGTGCGTTGTCCTAACTGGATAGGAGATGCGGTTATGGCTACTCCGTTTTTATCGGAGTTAAGAAACAGGTTTCCCGATTCAAAAATTACTTTTATGCTCAGGGAATATGTCAGGGAAGTTTATAGCGGTTCTCCCTGGTCAGATGATTATATAATCACAAAAAATAAGCAGAGTACCAAGTTTTTAAAAAAAAGGATCAATTCCATCATTGAAAATATCAAAATGCTTAAAAAAAATAACTTTGATCTCGCGATATTGCTTTCAAATTCTTTCGAGTCGGCATTTGAAGCAAAAATAGCGGGAATTGCTCATAGAGTGGGATACAAAAGAAACGCAAGGGGATTTCTAATTACCGAGGGTCCTAAAGCAAAACGGCAATCTGGTGTTTATGAACCTTTATCAATGATAAATTATTATAATGAACTTGGAAAATGTCTCGGATTTAACGAAATATCTCAAAACATGATATTATACCTAAGTAATGAGGATGAGGATAAAACGGAAACTTTATTTAAGTCTCTCAAGATCGACCAATCCTCAACGCTGATAGGTTTAAACCTCGGTGCGGCTTTTGGAAGCTCAAAGTTATGGAAACCGGAATATTTTGCGCAGGTAGGCGACTATTTTGCTAAAAACCCTAAGAACACGGTCCTACTTCTTGCAGGGCCTAACGAAGATACGATTTTAGATAAAATATCGGCTATGATGAAATATCCCAAAATTAAACTTACTTCCGATTTGGTTCCTATAGGAGTGCTTAAGGGAGTCATAAAAAAACTTTCTTTGCTGATAACCAACGATACCGGTCCCCGTCATTTTGCTTCAGCTTTCGGAATCCGGTCGGTGGTGCTTATTGGAGCGACTCATCCGAAATGGACTGAAAACAATGATCCGAAGCAGATAGTTATCATAAAATCTCCTGTATGCGGGCCCTGCCATCTTCGAAACTGCCCGCTAAACCATCAGTGTATGATAAACATTAAACCTGCCGATGTTATTGAGTCGGCTGAAAAACTTTTGGGGCATGCAATCGTATGAATAGTCTATACACCCATTATTCAAATATTATAGATAAGTTTGCTTCGATAAAAGTAGGCGTTATTGGAGATATGATCGCCGATGTGTTTATGTATGGGAAACCTTACCATCTGTCGAGAGAAGCTCCTGTGGTAGTGATTAAACATGAATCGCAAAAAGTTGTACCCGGTGGAGCCGCAAACACTGTGAATAACCTGATCAAGTTTGGAGCACAGGTTTATCCCGTAGGCCTTATCGGAGACGATGCTCAGGGAAACGCGTTACTGGATTACTTTGCCGAAGATGGGATAGATGTTTCCTCAATATTTAAGGTTTTAGGAAGAAACACCATAACAAAAATGCGAATTATGGCTGGCAGTACTCATACATCTAAACAACAGGTGCTTAGAGTAGATTATGATCCGAACAAACCGGTAGATTCCGTTGCGGAATCTAAAATTGTTGACTATCTGGATCATATCGCCGGAAAGCTTGATGGAATTATTGTATCTGATTATAGTTATGATGTTTTTTCGCAAAAGGTTATAGATAAACTTCTCGATATATCAAAAACGAAACTTGTGGTTGTCGATTCCCATGATAAACTTCATTTGTTTAAGGGAGTCTCCCTAATTACGCCTAATGAAGAAGAAGCATATAAAACGGCTAATTTCGGTTATCTTGATAAAACTGATGATATAATAAAAATCGGTGAAAAGTTGATGGATATTGTTAAACCGTCAATAGGTGTGCTTTTAACTCGCGGCAACGAAGGTATGATTGCATTTGAAAACAAAAAACGTCCTGTCCATATTCCCATATCCGGTTCTGATGACGTAACTGATGTTACTGGCGCAGGCGATACGGTTGTGAGTTTGCTTACGCTTTCGCTTCTTGCTGGTGCAGATTTTCCCGATGCGGCGAGAATAGCAAATTACGCCGCAGGTATTGTTGTTATGAAAAGCGGGACGGCGACAACATATCCCGAAGAATTAAAAGAGTTCATAAAAAGGTGCTTAAATGAGTAAACTGCAAACTTTGAATTCGCTTAAAGATATTGTTTTAAGAGAGAGGGCTCATGGAAAGACAGTAGTGTTTACAAATGGGTGTTTTGATATTTTGCATGTGGGCCATATCCGGTGTTTGAAGGAAGCTAAATCCCTCGGTGATATCCTCATTGTTGCCGTAAACAGCGACAGTTCAGTAATCGGCAACAAGGGATCTCACCGCCTTTTTTATCCTGAAAACGAACGGATTGAAATTCTGGAATCCATTGAGTATATAGATTATATTGTTCTTTTCTCTGACAGTACAGTAGACAATATCCTTCTTGAACTTAAACCGGATTATCATGCCAAAGGAACCGATTATACAACAGATACCGTACCGGAACGGCAAACAGTGTTAAGTTACGGCGGTAAAATCGCTATCGTAGGCGATCCGAAAAATCATTCAAGTTCTGAAATAAAATCCAAACTTAAAAACTTTGCTGTTTCTGATGAAAAGTGATTCGCAGTATATAAAAAATCTCATACGCGATTTTTTGAATTGCGACATAAAAGAGCTTGTGCGTGATGCTCGCAATAGAAAAGTTTACAGATTTGCCAACTGCAGGAATCAGGGGTATTATATAAAGGTATTAAAAAAAAATCTGATATCTTGTATCAAAATTAAAATCGAAGAAAACCGCCATCGTTATTTAATGCAAAAAGGGGCGCAATTGCCTCAGCTTATAGGTTCGTCCGGTTTTATTGATAAAGACGGTACGGAAAAAATCGCATTGATAACCAGAGAAATCACCGGCATACCTCTAACAGAATTAACAGTTTATAAAGACCGTTTTAAATTCGGTGAGATTCTGGATTCGCTTTTGAATTTTCTTGTTGATAATTACAAAAATGGGGTTATGCATAGCGATCTTCATTTTGGAAATATTTTATTGATAAAGGATTCAAATAATTTTGTTTTTGTGGATGCAAAAAAGATCAAATATAAGAAATGTTATACTGTAAAAGAAGTTATAACCAATTTTTGCCTTCTTTACCTTTCATTACACAATATATGTTTTTTTAACAATGAGTTATGGGATAATTTAGTTGGAGAATTCTTTAAAAAATACGGTATAGCCGGTGTATATAGGGATTATGCTGAAATAGTCAGAGTTAAATTGTTTAAAAATTGGATTAAACGCAGAACCAAACGGTGTTTTCGAGATAATTTAAGTTTTACCGTATTTAAAAATAAACATATTTCCGGTGTTTATCAAAAAAAATACAGTTCTTTTTTTACGGAAAACGATGTATTTAAGTATCTGGATTCCGTTTTTAGCGACGATAAAACAAAATTTATCAAAAACTCGAATACCACTGCCGTCGTTAAATTAAATTTCCTTGGAGAAGAATTAATTATAAAGAAATTTAAGATTAAACGCAAATTTGACCCTGTAAAAAATATTTTCCGCAAATCAAGAGGGTATCGTTGCTGGAAATGGAGTTGGATGTTGAACCTTTATAAGATACAAGTGCCTGAACCGGTATTTTTTTTAGAAAAGAGGGTATTCGGCATGTTGGGAGAAAATTATTTTGCGACGAAATACTGCTCGCAAGCGGAAACTGTATCGGATTATCTTAATCAGTGCAAAGAGTTTGATAAAACCGTTTTTTTGAGAGATTTCTCGAAATTTGTGTCTCAACTGCTGAATATAAATTTGTGCCATAATGATTTTCAGCTGAAAAATATCCTTGTAAAAGAGGAATCAGGAAAATTTTATTTTTACCTGATTGATCTCGAAGCGGTAGATGACAGATCTATCAGCTATGACGAAAAACTCTTTTTTTATATAAGTTATCTGAAAAAATCTTTTTTACGGCTTGATGATCCGCAAGTATTTTCAAGAAAGAAGATTGTTTCGTTTATAAAAACATTAAGTTATAAAACCAAAACCCGCGATATCGTGTCAGTGTGCAAAAATGGGCAGTAATCTAATAATAAATGAAAACTATATAGGGCTGTTTGAGAAAAATGGGTTGTCCTCAATAGATTCTTTTCTAAATTTTTGTTCAGGTAATCTTGTGGACAGCAACAGTAAACGATGCGTTTACCGGTTTAGTTTACTGGATAAACAGCAAAACATGAAACGTGTATTTTATCTAAAAATTTTTACCGGATCGTCATTTAATAATTATGTTTCTGCGATTTTTAATTTCGGGAAACCGAAATCGCAGGCGAAAATCGAGTGGGATAATTCTGTATGGCTTCGTAAAAGCGGATTTCGCTCTGCTCCGCTCGCGGCATTTGGAGAAAAAACTTTATTCGGGTTTGAGAGAAGCTCTTTTTTCTTAACTGAGGAAATACCTGATTCCGTATCGCTCGATATATTTTTTGAAAATACTCAGATTGATTTGCGCAGAAAGGAGAATATTCTTTCAAATCTTGCTGACGAAGTGAACAAACTGCATAAATGCGGGTTTTGCTATCCCGATCTTTATTTAAAACACATATTTATTGATACGAAACAGCTCGATAAAAATGAAGTTATCTTTACTTTTATAGATTTGCACAGATTATTGAAAAAGAAGAAAGTTTCATCTTATGATAGAATAAGGGATCTATCCGCTTTGTTTTTCTCGTGTCGGGCATTATTATCCGATAAGGATAATGAATTCTGGCTTAAATCATATCTAAAAAGTGAAAAAAACTGCGCTAAATTTATTGAAGTTATAAATAAACGGGTAAGTAAAATATCCCTTAGGCGATCTTCGTATAAGGGGATTTTGACCAGAAAAATAATAAATGAAACCGGAAAACTTTATGTAAACGAAAATTTTTATGACTTATTTAATGCGAATAAAATAAATGATTTCGGATCATTATTTGCCTACTGTACGGATACCGGAAAATTTACCGATAATCCGGGAAGGACGGTACAGCGGTTCCGGTTAGTTTACGGCAGGGATGAATTAGTATTTTATATAAAAAAGCATACGTGCGAAAAAAAATCGGCATACATATATAACAAATTGCGGGATAACGCAAAAACCGAATGGAAAAACCATCTGCTGTGCGCCAAACTCTCAATTCCTGTGCCTGTGCCTGTAGCATGGGGTTTTTGTGAAGGGAGATCGGTTTTTGTTACTCAGGAATTAAAGAATTCGGTTTCTCTCGAATATATATTGCGAAACAATTTATTACCCGCAGATTTTGAAACAAGAAGCCAGATGATTCAAAATACGGCTTTATTAGCAAAAAAACTTCATGAGAAAGATTATTGCCATAAAGATTTTTACGCCGGCCATATACTTATTCAGCCTTATAGTTGCGATAATTTGAGAAATTGCATATTTTATCTGATAGATTTGCAAAGAATATCAAAATGCTCTTTTTTTAAAACAAGATGGAAAATAAAGGATCTCGCCCAGTTAAATTTTACTACCAGTTATCCTTGTGTAACAACAAAAGACAGGATTAAATTTCTGTATTGTTATTTTGGAGTAAGTAAACTCACAAAAAAGCAAAGGGCATTTCTTAATTCCGTACAGGCAAAGACAAATCGTATTAGAAACCATATTCCCAAAGTGTTGAGGCGAAAAAATATTTTTTCATGGGATCAAGTAAAATAATATGAACCGTAGAAAATTAAAAATCGCATTCAATATAGATCATTTTATTCTGCAAAGAGGCGGCGCTGAAAGATATCTGGCGGATCTGGTAAAGTTTCTCCTGAAAAACGGCCATGAAGTTCATATATTTGCTATGGATGGCGATGACACAATTATAACGCCGGCAACTAATTATAGGTTCCATAAGGTGCCTGTAATTAACTGGACACGTTTTTTGAAATCGTTAAGTTTTACGGTTATGTCTTCTTTGATGATAAAAAGAGAAAAATTCGATATAGTTCAAGCGCTTGGTAAAAATTTAACTATGAATATTTTTCAGCCTCATGGAGGTTCGCATAGAGCATCATTGCGCCAGAATATTTTGGCTTTTAGCGAAAATGCGTTTATCAGGCGGATATATGCGCTTTTACGAATTATGGATCCGAAAATGGTGCTATTTTTGGGAATAGAATGGCTTCAGTTTCATAAAAAAGAGTATCCTGAGATATTATGTATTTCTAAAATGGTTATGGCTGATTTAAAAAAGTATTATAATGTGCCGGATAAAAAGTTACATCTGATTTATAATGGCGTGGATTCAAACCGTTTTTCAATTCAAACCCGATTGAAATTGCGTGCTGTCGCGAAAAATGAACTCAAAGTGGAAAACAGTAAAGTAATATTGTTTATCGGCCATAACTTCAAATTAAAAGGATTGAAATATTTCCTGCAAACAATATCTGTAATAGAAAAATCCAATCCGGAACTGAACTTAAAGGCGTTTATACTTGGTAAAGGGAATAAAAAAGCTTATTTGAAAATGATAAATTATATGGGGTTGTCAAAAATATGCGAATTTGCGGTTGCCGACAACATAGAGAAATTTTATAGCATAGCTGATTTGCTGATTCAGCCGACATTTTATGATCCATGTTCTTTAGCAGTGCTTGAAGCGTTGTCGTGTGGTGTAGCAGTTATAACCACTGCTTTTAATGGAGCCGGAGAATTGATAGAAAAAGGTGTAACTGGAGATATAGTGGATGATCCGCGCAACGTTTTGGAAATAGCGAGGTCTGCCGAAAAATTTTTAAAAATATCCGATACGGAAAAGACGGCATTTCTTGCAAATGAATCCGTAAAACAATATAATAACGAAACTGTCCATAACCGGATTTTAAGATTTTACCTTGATTTCGTGCAAGCTAAATTGGTGTAAACTATGATTTATTCGATTCGAAAACATGAACATACTATATTTTCGGCGTTATTAACTTTTGCGGATTTCTGTTCAATAATATTCAGTTTTCTGGCGGCCTATTTTATCAGATTTTATTCAATATTCGATGTTCCTAAAGGGATTCAGGATTTTAATGCTTACCTTCATTTGGTCTGGCCTGTTTCGGTAATATATATAATTATTTTTGAGAGGCTGGGTATTTATAAACCTAAAAACGATCCTTTTCATCTCGGCGAAATATATTCGGTAATAAAAGGTGTTATCATCGGCAGTCTGATAATAATGTCTGCTACTTTCTTATACAGGGAGTTCGAATATTCACGAGGCGTGATGCTTCTTGGCTTTATTATATTGATTATGGCACTTGTGGCAGAAAAGATTGTCATCAGGTCACTTCAGGCTAAATTAAGAACACATGGGTTTCTTTTAAGACGAATCCTTGTTGTCGGAACCGGTAACCAGGCACGGCAGTATTACGATATAATTCAGGATAAACCGACTCTCGGCTATTATCCTGTGGGATTGCTTAAAGAGAATAATGATCCGTCTTCAGGTTATGATGATCTGCCCATAAAAGACAAGATACTCGGTTCTATAGATGATATCGAAACCATAATTTCAAAATACCATATCGATGAGGTAGTGATTGCGCTTCCGTCCGAACTGCACACGAAAATTATAGATATAATAATTCATTGCGAGAAAGAAATAGTCAAATTTAAGATTCTGCCTGACATTTTTGAAATACTCATAAGCAAAATGAAAATAGAGGAAATCGAGGGCATACCGTTTATTACTTTAAAAGAAACTCCACTAATGTCATGGTGGTATTTTGTAAAAAGGTGGTTTGACATTATTGCTTCAGGCATTGGGATTATAGTTGTCAGCCCACTTATGCTGGTAGTTGCGTATCTGGTGAAAAAAGATTCTCCGGGTCCTGTATTTTATAAGCAGGAACGTATGGGTATTGACGGTAAAGTGTTTACCATGTATAAATTTAGGACTATGCGGATTGACGCCGAAGAAAAAACAGGGCCTGTCTGGGCTACAAGCGATGATAACCGGAAAACAAAAATCGGTAATTTTTTGAGAAAAACCAATCTCGACGAACTTCCACAGTTATTTAATGTGTTTCGGGGTGATATGAGTTTGGTAGGCCCACGGCCGGAAAGGCCTTTTTTTGTGCACCAGTTCAAAGAAAATATACCGCATTATATGAGCAGGCACAGGGTCAAATCAGGTATAACCGGCTGGGCACAGGTTAATGGGTTAAGAGGTAATACGTCTCTTGAAGAGCGAATAAAATACGATATTTATTATATTGAGAACTGGTCGCTTCTTTTTGATATTAAAATTCTTATGATGACATTTTTCGCACATAAAAACGCTTATTGATTATGGATATATCTTTCGTTATTGTTAACTGGAATACTGCTGAACTTCTATATAATTGTTTAAATTCAATTAAAGAAACTGTCCGTAAATACGAATATGAAATAATTCTTGTAGATAACGGGTCCACGGATAACAGCATATCCGTTGCAGAAAAAAATTTCCCTGAAGTTAAAATCATAAAAAACGAAAAAAATATCGGGTTTTCCCGTGCAGTCAACAAAGGAATATTCTTATCTGTCGGGAAATACGTTTGCTTGCTTAATACCGATACGGTTTTATTATCCTGTGCAATAGATAATCTGATAATATATTTAAATCAAAATGAAAAAACGGGTGTCGCCGGCGGGCAATTATTGTATGAAGACGGCAGAAAACAGAATTCTTTTGATAACTTCCCGACTTTGATCACCGAATTATTCAATAAGAGCTTGTTAAGGTTTTTATTTCCGAAAAAGTTTCCCGGTAAATTAAAAAATCATGATTCACCATTGAATGTAGAGTCTATTATAGGCGCATGTATGCTTATAAAACGGGAATGTATTGAAAAAGCAGGACTTCTTGATGAGGATTACTTCTTTTTTCTCGAAGAAACCGACTGGTGCTACAGAATAAGTAAAGCGGGATATGACATAGCATTCGTTCCCTCTGCGCGCATAATACATTTACAGGGTAAATCTGCAAAAAAAGCAAATATAAAAAGCCGGGTGGAATATTATTATTCGAGATATCTTTTCTTTAAGAAAAATCGACAGCGGATATCTTTTCTGATATTATTTGTTTTTAATTTTATCAAATGTTTGGTAAAAAGTATAATTTATTTATTTTTGTGGTCTGTAACGCTGTTTCTTGTTTCTAAATGGAAAGAAAAATTAGTTCTGAGCATTAATCTTATGATAAGCCATATTTTATATTTTCCTAAAAACTTAAGGCTGGAAGGAAATCAATGAAATTAAAAGGAAATGAGAAAATCTTAATCATAAAACCGAGTGCTATAGGTGATATACTTCATTCGCTTCCCTTTATTGACAGGTTGAAAACCGCATATCCGTCTTTAAGTATTTCATGGGTAGTGAATCGTGAGTACTGTGATTTACTCAAAGATAATCCTCTGATAGACCAATTATTTATTTTCGAGAGAAAAAAATGGGGTAAAAAGAGAAATCTTCTTAAAACTTTGCCTGAATTTATGAAATTCATAAATGAAATCAAATTAAACCGGTTTGATATTGCAATTGATTTGCAGGGATTATTTAGAAGCGGATTAATAGCTTATCTTTCCGATATAAAAGACAGAATAGGGTTAAGCAGTTCAAGAGAACTGAGCAGGCTTTTTTATAATCATCTGGTCAACGTAAATGATAAGCGCAGGCATGCGGTTGACAGATATCTGCGTGTATCCTCATATCTGGGAATTAACGGAATTCACACTAAAAAAGTTAGGTTTCCAATGTACTGGTCTAAAGATGCCGAATCGAATGTTGATCGTTTTTTTACCAGAAATAAATTAGCGCATTCCGACTTAAAAATCGCGATAAATCCGGTTTCCCGCTGGCAGTCGAAATGCTGGATTCCCGATAAATACGCTCAACTTGCGGATACTCTTATAGAATCGATGGGAGCAAACATTATTTTTGTCGGTGCTAAATCGGATTTGGGCTGTATAAAAAAAATTATAGGTCTTATGAAGAATACGCCGGTATTAGCCGCAGGTGAGACGTCATTACAGGACCTTGCCGTGTTGCTACAAAGAATGGATTTAATGATTACAAACGATTCCGGCCCTATGCACATGGCTGTGGCGGTCGGCGTGCCGGTAGTGGCAATATTTGGTCCTACAGACCCTGAATTGACAGGCCCTTACGGCGACAACAATATAATCATAAAAAAATCGGTTAAATGCAAAACGTGTTTTAAAAAGAACTGCAAATTGCAGGAATGTATGAACCTTATTACCGTAGAAGATGTATCACAGGCAGTCAATATTATGGTTGGCAAAACCAAACCGGTAGTATAATGATATCAGGGGTGGGTATATACATTTTTGAAAATCGCCGAATTGAAAAAAGCAGATTAAAATTCGGGTTTAAAATGTTAAATAAACTTTTTACTGATAGCGAGATCCAGTATTCTGTGAATAAAATCGGTTCTGCTCAGCATTTAGGCGCGAGGTTTGCTGCCAAATGCGCTTTTTTTCAGGCTGTAAAATGGATCGGGAAAAGAGATTATAGTTCTATCGAAATAAAAAAAGATATTTTTGGCGCGCCTTATTTTAGTTTTGACACTGAATTGCAAAGTTATATTAATCAATTGAATATACATAAAATTAATTTAACAATGACGCATATAAAAGAGTATTCAATCGCAAACGTAATTTTAGAATAAAACGTAAAAAGGAGAAACCGATGGGTAAGTCTTATTCAGTAGCTGTAGTTGGCGCAACAGGGGCGGTCGGACAGGAAATGATCCAAATGCTTGAGAAACGAAATTTTCCTGTGGGTGAATTGAGATTGCTTGCTTCGGCAAGATCTGTAGGCAAAAGCTTTATGTTTAAAAATAAAGAATATCCTGTAGATGAATTGACTGAAGATTCGTTTAATGGCGTAGAAATAGCGCTTTTCAGCGCGGGTGGAAGTATAAGTAAAAAATTCGCTCCCTGTGCCGTAAAAGCGGGAGCAGTGGTTATCGATAACACAAGCGCTTTCAGGATGGATCCTGACGTTCCTCTGGTTGTGCCAGAAGTTAATCCAGCGGATATATTTAAACATAAAGGTATAATCGCAAATCCCAACTGTTCGACAATACAAATGGTGCATATTTTAAAACCATTGCATGATTTCGCTAAAGTAAAACGGGTTGTTGTATCCACATATCAGGCGGTTTCAGGCGCGGGAATGAAAGCGATAGATGAATTAATTAAAGAGACAGAAGCTGTTTTGAATCATAAACCTTACGAGCGTAAAATATTTCCACACCAGATTGCGTTTAACGCATTGCCGAGAATTCCTCAGTCCGGCGGAATCGAAGACGACGGTTATACTAATGAGGAAATGAAAATGATCAAAGAAACCAACAAAATTATGGGTGATAATACAATTGCTGTAACTGCGACATGTGTTCGTATTCCTGTTTTAAGGGGGCATAGCGAGTCGGTAAATATAGAAACTGAGAGAGAAATTACCGTCCAAAAGGCGCGGGAACTTCTTTCTAAAACTCAAAATGTTGTTGTTCAAGATGATCTCGAGCACGAATTGTATCCTCTGGCGATAAACGCTACAGGAAAAATCGAGACTTTTGTGGGCAGAATACGAAAAGACCACACGGTAAAATTCGGTTTAAATTTATGGGTTGTCAGCGATAATCTATTGAAGGGAGCCGCATGGAATGCGGTTCAGATAGCGGAAGTTTTGATTGCGGATAAATAAAGTTGATTTAAAAAAAGAAAAGCCCCGGGAGGGGAACCGGGGCATTCTTTGGGCATATTTCGGGTAGTGCAATTACTGATTAATAAGGGCATTAACTCTCTGGCTGTCGATATTTATATGTAACTTACTGGCTGAAGGGAGATTTCCTATTTTGCTCAAAAGTTCAGACAAGATATCTGATGCTTGTGAAACGCTTGTTATATCCTGTTCCGAAGATAATATATTTTCTTGCTTTATGGAGTTTTTAAGGGTATCGTCCAGAACATCTTTAATAACGTCTTCTTTTTTTGAAGATTTTGTTTTAGCTTGTTTCTCGTTATCAGATACAACTCTGTTGTTAAGCAGATATTCGCTGTTGTTTACTATCGGGATATTCGTCATTTAAGTCCTCCTTGTAAGTTTTCCATAAAGTGAGATATGTTTTAAGCAAATATAATGCCATGTATTTTAAAAGCTAATAGTTTGAATGCGGTAACACAAACAATATTTCTTTTACGGCAGGCGGAAATGCGTGTAAAATTCAACCTGAAAAATAAGAAATTCAATATAGTAGATATTATCTTATTTGCCTTGTTATCAATTGAATGCGCATTTTTTGCATATAGAGCGGTTAACTTTTGTTTTTATCCCTATCCGCTTGAGAATGGGGAGGGGATATGTGTTCATTTTACTCAACTTCTGCAACAGGGTAGATTATATAAGGGAATTGATAATTTCCCTTTGATTGTCGCCAATTATCCGCCGGTATTCATGGCGCTGAATTCGATTTTCGGACAAATGTTGAATACGTATAACCCGTTCTTATCAGGCAGGATAGTATCTATTTTGTCGATTATCGGATCGGCTGTATTTATTTATAAAATAGTTTATGGAAAATATCGCAGTATTACCGGTTCAATCATTGCGGCGGTTGTTTTTTTTGTTTTCCCATGGGCAAATGTTGAGGGAATTATTTGCCGGGTAGACATGCTTGCCGGTTTTTTTTCGTTAGCCGGCTTGTACTTTATCTTAAAGGACGGCAGTCGCAATCTGTTGTATTCCGCGATATTTTTTTTGGTTTCGCTGTTTACAAAACATACACTGTGGGCCGCTCCGATAGCTGGATTTTCGTATCAGATTATTAGAAACAAAAGAGAAGGGACAAAATATGCCGTCTTGTTTTTATTATGCGGGATGGCCGGTTTTTTTATCCTGAACTTACTTACAGAAGGCGAATTTTATAATCATTTAATAAAATTTAATATATATAAGTTTGATCCCGACAGATTGTATTCGTACCTGAAATTATTTTTTATAAAATCCGTGTTTTTGTGGGTGTTTGTTTTATGTTCTTTAAAAAGAATAAAAGATATCGATGCAGTATTTTATATATATATTTTTCTTGGGATACTTTTAATTATATTGACCGGCAGGGAAGGGTCGTCTTCGCACTACTTTTTTGAATTAACTTATGGATTATCAATTTGTTGCGGATTATCGGCATCTTTATTTTCAGGCAGGGTAAAGTTAATAAACGGGGTATTTATTTTTTTAATAATAGCTCAGATGTTTTTAAACAGGGAAATATTTGCTTCATTATCGATAGGTCAAAACCGTTATTTGTCCGATAAAATATCCGTAGATAAAATAAAAAATATTAAAGGGCCGGTATTGGCTGAAGATACCGGAATTTTGATTTCTGCCGGCAAAACCGTTTATGTTCATACGTTTGCAATATCAAAACTGATTGAACAGGGGAGTCTCAATCCTGAATTTTATTACGACAAAATAGAGAACAGGTTTTTTAAAATGATTGTTCTGGAATCAAAACTCGATAATTTAAAATCGGCTACTTTGCAAAGGTTCACAAAAGATTCGCTTATCCTGATAAACCGCAATTACAGATTTTACGAAAAAATAGGCTCCAGATATTATTATGTTCCTAAAAGTGATTACTGATTCTACACAACAGCGGCATTGTATTGCATCGCTTTTTGTTAGCAGTCAATCTTTTTTGGTTAAATAATTTATCCCTTCGATTAGATTTGGTAAAATGGAAATGTCATGTTTTTTGCAGGCGACAAACTCAACCGCTTCACCGAATCCAAAACCGCACAAACACAAATACGCTATGACAACCGAAGGCGACCTTCCTACACCTGCATTGCACGATACCAGTATCGCATGGTGCGCGATATTGTTTTTTATAAACATGACGGATTCGGATAACTGATCGAAGGGGATAGGAGTCATATCTTTGACGGGCACTTTTTTGTCAAGAATACGCTTATTTTCCGGCAACTGCCGTTCTTCAGCCACATTAAGCCTGGCAGTAATAAATTCAGCCGGATTTTGAGCGTCCTGAAACGATCCGATATATAATCGTGATAGAATCTCTTTCATAAAATTTCTTTCCTGCGGATTTATATCTCTCATAAAGAAAGATTACCGGTACGGATAATAGTTGAAAATAAATAGAAATGTTATGATCGCTGAAAAAGTCTTTTTTATTGTTATTGCGAAAGCTCCGAAGGAGCAGTGACCTTACCTCATTAGTTGTGCCAATTATAATTAGAGGTTCATGTTAATACCAGTGATTTTTGATCATCATTCACAGGGGCTGATCACTTCAGTAGAATTATAACAAATTTTGCGTGCAGATAACTACGGTAATCCGCTTTTAATATTCGCCTGCGATGCGGAATATTTTTCTATAAAACTCTCGGTGCATTATTACGGGTGAGTAATAAACTGCTAAAGAAGGTAATTAAACTGATCTTAAATATCACTTACAAAAATGTTTAAATTCTTGACCAGCTTATCGAAATCCCATTTTACCATATCCTGTATTTTTCGGATCACTTCACTGCGCACAATGAATTTTGCAGTGTCTTCGTCAAACCTGATTTTTATTTTTGAATCTCTGAGATAGGCGACTACATCGTTTATACAGTCGTAAGATATATAATCCTCAAATAGTTTTATTACAGCGTTAATAAAACTTCTTTTTACCGGATCTTTGCGTACAGCGAATGATTTGCCTAAAGCGATACCGTCGAGCAGTCGGGGATCGATTTCCTCGATTTTTTCTTGGATTTCTTCGTCGATTTCCTCGGCATGAATTTTTATATATCTTCTTAAATCCTGGGGGAAACTCTCATATATTTTTTCGAGTATTTCCATTTTAATTTTAAAAGTCAGTTCAGGCGGATATGCGGTGAAATCGAATCCGAATTCCTCAACCCTTGCAGATTCTCTCATATTAAAGAAGGCATCGTCATCGATATCGCTTAAATCCTGCAAGGAATGATCAGTTTTGCGTCGTGAAAAAGATTCCTGAAATTCAATATATTCGTTGCCGTCAACGATTTTTTCTTCAATGCCGCCTCTATCGGTTATGAAATCACTTATACTCTCAATCTCTTCGCCGAAAGTAACCGAAAGCTTATCCCTGTCGTCATTAAATCTATCTTCCCCGATTTTATCCATAAGAGATGTTTCGCCTTTAGAACTCAATCGTTCGAATATTTCTTTTTTCTGGTCCATGTTTAATTTATCATAGAAACTTAAGAAAAACTCTTTTTTGAAATAACGAAGGGAGTTATTGAAAGAACTTTTGTCCATATCTAAAAAATCATCGGGTGAAAAATCGAAAGTTATATCTTTGAAATATGGTTTTTCTCTCCTTAGAAGTATTGAGCGCACGTATTTTTTTGACTCGTATTTTCCGGTATGCGAATTAAGAATATAAACATTCAGTAAATATGAATCGGCTTGTTTTTTTAATACGCATTCGATAGGTGTGGCTCCTTCGAGGTAGCTAATTAAAGTTTGTACCACTTCGCCATCGATTTTCCCAAAGTACAGTTTTGAATCAGCTGTTATATAAGTTCGGAAAGATAAAGGTGTTACGGCATAATCTTTGACATAGCATGCTACCGAGTAACCGGCGGAAATATGTTGAAATTTATTGTTTGAAAGCTGATATGTAACCGGAACGAAATCCTTAATTTTCGCTTTGGAATTAATTTTAAAAACATCGTAGTAACCGTTCAATCTTGGACGGAAACGTACAAAAGATTTAGCGTATTGCTTTATTGTCGGCCTGATTTCTATGTTTACATTGTTTTTTCGATAATATCCGAGGAGAACTCTTCCGTCGTCATCAAGATACGTATCGAATTGGAAAAGAAACGGAATATCTCCATAAGAAGAATCCTCAAGGTAATTTTCAATAAACCTGCAAGATATCAGTTTTTTTATTTTTTTCTTAAACACAAGATCATTTTCTTTTTTAGGCAGATACTTTTTTATGTAATTTTGATAAAAAAGATCGAAGATATTCTGCATTATTCGGTTATAAGTTTTTTCATCTATTTTCCTAAATGGAGCCAGATCGTGATTCACAATTAAACCGTATACAAAATCAAGTTCATAATAATTCGATTCCGCTAAAAAGGTTTTCATCCGTTCAACCTGTTTTAGCGGAAGGTTTATTACGGCATGGATAAGCTTCAGATCATGGTATAGCGGTTCGATTAAAGGAGTAATATGTTTGCGTTGGCGCAATTTTATTTTCTGGAGAAGCAGTTCGAGTTTGATATTCAGCAAATCCATATTTTTAAACAGGTCCCTGTTTATCACGACAACATTTTTTTTATTTCGTTTGCCTAATCGGGCAAGAAAATCTTTTTTTGTATGCAGGATAAACATTTTTACTCGGCCTTTGATACAGTCGAGAACTTCAAGATGTCCGTTTAAACCGCAATATGTTGAATAATTTTTAACGTCATCGAGCCCGGTTTTTTTAAAAAAGTGTTTTATTATTCTCAAATCAATATGAGAGATGAGTTTTTTTAGTTGTTCAGGATTAAGGTTTTTTAAAAGAAGTTTAAAAAACTGCTCATTAAGTTTACCGAAAGTTGTGAAGTGGTTATTTATTAGAACCGCTAAATGTTCTTCCTTGATCTGAAAAAGTATCTCAGGATATATTTTTCTTCTGTCTTCAAGCTTTAAAAAAGAGATTGCTTCAAACAGAGCGGATTTCGGGAATTTCTGCAGGTAGCTGTTTAAAATATCGGGATTAATATTTTTTATAGATCGGAAAAATTTCCGTTTCGGGAATTCACTGGTCATGTTTTCCAATGTTGCCAAAATTATCCCGTGATCGATGTTTTTGAGAAAATCATCAACGATAATTCCGTTTAATTTTCTCCTTTTGAAAGTGTAATGATGTGCAATTAATTCCGTTTTTTTTTCCAGAGGAAGACTGAAAAAACGCTCGGGACTGACATTAATATAATCTTTAGCTTTAATTTTGAATTCTTGCTGGTTCATTTCACAGTCAATTTAATAGATACTATACGCCATTGATAATACCGTTTTGTTATTTAATTATATTATACATCAGATATCGGCATTTGGCAAATTCAGATAAAATTTTGAATATAAAGACTTGATAATATTGATCAGGAAATCGATTTTGTCTCATCTATGGTAACTTTATTCCTGCCGCTTCTTTTTGATTTCAGCAGAGCGTCGTCGGCGGCCTGGAGAAAACTGTTTAACCCGAGATAATTGGCATTGAAATAAGTCGCTACTCCAAAACTTGCCGTTACATGTATTGTAACATCTTTTTCTATTTCAATTCCACCATCTTTTTCAATTACCGATCGGACTTTGTTGGATAATTCATAAGCTCCGCGCAATTCAGTGCATGGAGCAAGAATTATAAATTCTTCTCCGCCAAATCTTGCTACCAAATCTCCTTTACGCACGCTGTTTTTTAAAAGATCGGCAATGATTTTAAGTATTTTATCCCCTGCCTGATGTCCAAAATAATCGTTGACCTGTTTAAATCTGTCAAGATCGAGAATAACAAGGGACAGAGGGTAACCGTAGCGGTCCGCTTTTTCAAATTCAGCCTCAAATATTTCCATTAAATATCTGCGGTTATAGACAGTTGTAAGAGCATCTATTTTATTCATCTGCTCAAGCATTTTATTTTTTTCTTTCAATTTGGTTTCCAGAAGTTTTCTCTTTGAAATATCTATTAAAGTACATCGCATTTCCTCAATTTCACCGAATACATCAAGGCAAACTGTAGCGTCGAAAGACATATGGAGTTTATTATTGTCTTTTGTTATAAAAATTCCTTCCATATGTTTAAAGCCTGATTTTAAATCCGAGGTGCTCCAGAATTTTTCCTCATTATAATTCGTAAAAAAATTTGATATATGCTGGCCGATCATTTCTTTGCGGTTATACCCCAGTTTTTTGCAGGCGGTATTGTTGCATTCGGTAATTATGCCGTCTCTATTTAGTGAACAATAGATTACTGGTGCGTTTTCGTAGAGGTCATAATATTTTTCTTCGGAGCTATGAGCCGGGATATGGGTATGATTCCATAACTGGTTTTTGCTGAACAAAAAACCGGCATTACTTTTTATATCTTCGTTCCACTCTTGTATAGGTTTGCCTTCAAGGATACAGGACAAATCGCCATTTAGCCTGCACTGGTTTTCAAAAAAATAGATTTCCCGTCCCATATTCATTGAAGCAAATCCGGAAATATACCCTGATAAAAAGTTACAATTTACATTGGATGATTTTGTTTCAAATCTAAAGATGTTCTGTTCCGATTCAAATGAATTTTTTGCTTCTATTTTTACATAAAAATCACCTTTATCCTTATCGATTTTTAATTCGATAAACCTCAATTTAGCTATTCCACGCCCTTTAACGGCATAAGAAACATATTCAAACGGAACGTCGCCGTCATCATTATTGAACTCATCACGCATTTTCATAGCGTCGAAATAACCGGCGGAGTATCCCACGCGGGTAATCATTTCCTGTGCTTTTTTTGAGCCCATAGAAGCTACAAGGTCACGGAATAAAAGATGATATGTTTCTATATCACAGATAGATATGCGCCGGTTATTATAAAGGATTATTCCTTCATCAGCGAGAAATTTAATATTGCCTTGAGAAGTCATAAGTAACTATCCATATTTTAAAATCTATTTTTAATATAAAAACTCTTACATTTTTAATCGGCAATTTTTCCGGTTTTATTTAGCCATAATTGATTTATGTTTGAATTAAATTAATCGGTTTAATCAGAACAAAATATATTTCGGCTGAAGCGGATTTATTGACTGTGAATCCTTATATTATTAATAACTGTCATATAATAATAGAGATAAGGTATGGTTTAAATATCGATTCATAACGAAAAAAATAATTCGTTAAGGCATTCTATTTTTTAGCGGGGCTTTTGATTTATTAGATTACATAAATATAATATATAGTAGATACCGGATTTCTGACCGGTCAGTTCCATTTTTCTCTTTCGAGTGAGTATTCTTCCCATTTTTCCGTTAAATTTTTTATTTCTTCTTTTACGGTTTTGTATCTTTCGGTTATGTATTTTATTTTGTCCTGATTTTTATAATTGCCGGTATCTGCCAGTTCGCTGGTAAGTTTATCTTCTTCGTTCATTAATTGTTCCAATTCTGTCTCGATTTGTGCGATTTTTTCATCATATTGTTTTCTATATTTATATTTAATATTGCGTTCGTGAGCCTCTTTTCGTTTTTCGTCTTTGCGCAGATTGGTATTTTTATCTTTTTGAATAGAATAATCCGCTTGTGTTCCTTTTTTCCATTGCATAAATTCATCGTAATTGCCGGGAAAATCCGTTATTGAATTTTCGTCAAAAGCAATCAGGCGTGTGGCGATATTATTTATAAGATATCTGTCGTGAGAAACAAAGCAAATAGTGCCTGTAAATTCGCGCAATGCGTCTATTAGGACAGATTGTGTAGGCATATCCAAATGATTGGTAGGTTCGTCAAGAATCAGCAGGTTCGATGGTGAAAGAAGCATTCGCGCCAGAAGAACCCTTGATTTTTCGCCACCGCTTAACAAAGCTATTTTTTTAAAAACGTCGTCGCCGGTAAAAAAGAAAACTCCAAGCAGTCTGCGGATCTCGGTGGGAGATTTTGCCCCTCTTATTTTTTCCATTTCCTCCATAATAGTAAGTGATTGGTCAAGTTGTTCCACATGAACTTGGGAAAAATAACCTGTTTTAACGTTTACGCCGAGAGAAACAGCGCCTGAATCAGGTGCAATTATGCCCGCCATAATTTTTATCAAAGTAGATTTGCCGGTACCGTTTTTTCCAATTACGGCTATTTTTTCGCCTCTTTTTACTGTCAGGTCAATATTTGTCAAAACCGTGTTTTGTCCGTAACTTTTGCATATTTTAGCGAGTTTTATTACTTCATAACCGCACCGTTCAGGTTGCGGAAAAGTGAATTCGATATTTTTTTCTTCTTTTGGGACATCAATCTGAATTTGTTTTTCAAGCATTTTTATTCTGCTTTGAACCTGGCTTGACTTGGTATTCTTATATCTGAACCGCTCAATGAACCTTTCTGTTTTTTCCCGCTGTTTAAGTAAATTTTTTTGAGTTGATTCGAGTTTTTCGATCAAAGCGGTTTTAGTTTCCAGATACTGATCGAAATTACCGTGATACGAGTTTATCTTCTGATTACTTATTTCCACAATTTTGCTTACGATATTGTTTAGAAAAACCCTGTCGTGGGAAATTACAACAACCATTCCTTCATACGACTTAATATACTCTTCAAACCATAGTAATGCCGGCAAATCGAGATGGTTTGTCGGTTCGTCAAGCAATAATGCATCCAGAGGAGATGCAAGGAGTTTCGCGATGGCAATCCGCATTCGCTGTCCACCGCTGAAACAGCCGCATTTACGGTTGATCATCTCTTCTGAAAACCCGAGCCCGCCTAAAATTTTTTTGCAGGTTGCTTCTATCTCGTATCCGCCATGAGCATGAAATTTATGTTCCAGTTCTTCATACTGGCGCATAAGGCGTTTCAGTTTAACCGGATCTTGCTCTGAAGCGACAGAATCTTTAACGGTCTCTATTTCTTTGCCGAATTCAAAAATAGAATCTTTGACTTCATCGATTACAGATTTATTTTCATTCATCCGGAATTCCTGTTCAAGAATCCCGATCCGAAACTCTTTTGGGATAGCGATTTCTCCTGAATCAACGGATATTTGTTGAGAAATTATATTGAGCAATGTGGTTTTACCGCTTCCGTTTGAGCCTACAAGGCCGACTCTTTCTCCCGGTTTGAGAGTTAAAGATGCGTCTTTATACAGGATTTTTTCGCCGTATTGTTTGGATATACTGATCAGTTGAATCATAATCGATCGCCGGTTTAATAAATTTCTTTCATATTCGGTTGATTTACATATAATATACACTAAAAACGCCAAATTTTAAATTATTCTCAAATGAAACTACTTATCAAGAAATTTCTGTTAATTCTTTTTATTTTGCCTTTTTTGGTCAGGCTGATCTATTTTTTTGACACAGCCGGCCAGCCCTATTTTCAGAAAAAGATTCTTTTAAGTTATATAAACCATAATTTCGCACAGGATATTGTTAACGGCAAAGGCGCTCCTTATTTGCTTTTCAGGTCTCCGTATTACCCTGTTCTTATCTCTTTTTTTTATCGGATGTTCGGTTCCCAACCATTGGTTATCCGGTTGTTACAATGGTTGGCCGGAGGTATCGGCTGTCTGATTATATATCTTATGGCAAAATTGTATTTCGGAAAAAGAGAAGCGTATTGTGCGTTTTTGTTGGCTTCGTTATACATTCCTTTTGTTTTTTTTGAAGGTGAACTGATAGAACAACCTCTTGTAACCTTTTTCGGGTTGATTTCGATATATTTATTGTCGTTGATAAAAAGCCGGGCAGGAAATTATCTTTTGGCCTCTGTTTCGGCTTTCTTTTTCTGCATATTGGTATTGCTCAGGCCTGATGGTATATTAGCTTTGCCTTTTATACTGATTTCAATTTGTTTTTTTCAACTTAAAATGACTCAAAAACTAAAAATAGCCGGTATTTTTTTGATTTTTGCGTCTATATCCGTATTTTTGCTAAAAAATCCACAGTTATTTTTGAAACTGGATGAAAATAGAATCGGAATCAACGCCGCAATAAACTTTTATATCGGAAATAATCCTCAATCATCAGGATATTCGCCTGTGATACCGCAGATACCGGAATTGCCTGTAACGCATCCGGAAGCGGAAAAATATTATATTACTGGCGTAACTTTATCGGGGATACTGTACGCAAAAACCCAGACTAACGGTGATTTATCGACAATATCGCCGTTCTGGATGAGAAAATCCATTGAATTTTTAAAAAACGATCCTCTTGGTTTTTTGTATTTGGAATTTAAGAAGTTTCTGCTGTTTTTCAATGGATATCTTATTACAAACCAGAAAGATATTTACGTTCTGAGAAAATTTTCTTACCTGCTTAGATTTCTGGTTTTCAATTTTTTACTTTATTTTCCTTTGGGAATGATAATCCCTTTATTTTTAACAGGACTAAACAGTAAAAACTTACATTGCGATAAACTTTTACTGTTATGCATACCGGTGAGTTGCCTTATAAATACGGTATTATTTTTTCACTCGTCGAGATTTATTTATCCAGCAGTTCCTTTTTTTATAATATTTGCTTCTGCCGGTATATTTCGCTTATATGAATCTTTCAGGCAAAGGAATAAAAATCAGGTTTTTAAGCTGTTATCGATATTTACGGTTGGGTTGGTGTTATCCAACATAGATTTTTTCGGATCAAACAAACCAAGATTTGCGCAGGAATACTATAATATCGCAAATATGTATATGGAAGAAGGAAATACAACAAAGGCAAAGGAATTTTATTTAAAATCGCTTCATTATGATAAATTTTTTGAGCCGTCATTAATTAATCTCGGAACAATATTCAAGCAAACCGGCAAAATCAAACAGGGGATAGAATATTTCAAAAAATTGTATAATCCTGAACAGCCTTCTTGGGCAATATTATATAACATAACCGACTTTTATTATTCGCTCAAAGATTTTCAGTCCGCGTTGGAGTGGGGTAAAACTCTTGTAGAAAAGAATTCGGAAAATCCTGAGAGCTATAATTTATTAGGGGAAATTTATCTTGCTTTGCAGGATCCGCAACAGGCTATAGTGGTGTTTACAGCAGGCGCACATAAGTTTCCATATTATTCATTGTTATCCTTAAATCTCGGTTCGGTTCTTGCTTCAACGGGCAAACACAAAGAAGCTCTGCAGTGGTATTATAATATTATCGACAAGACAACATATTATCCTCAGGTTTATTATTATCTAAGTGTTTCGCTTATATACCTGAAAGAGTATCGGGAAGCTGAAGATGTCATAGAGAAAGGGATATCCCATTATCCCAACGATATCCGGTTATACTTTTTGCTTTCCGATATTTACAGAGCGCAAAATAAACTTCAGGAAGAGAAAAACTGTTATCTTCTGATTTTAAAAATCGATTCTAAAAACAGAGAAGCAATGTTTCAAATCGCAAGAGTACTTGCGTCCGAAGGATTGTACACGCAAGCTCTTACTTACGCTAATCAGGCTAAAGAATTAAACCATCCGCAAGCGGATTTGCTTATTGAATTAATCAACTCAAATATAAAAGAGTAATATTTCTTCCAAAACGAACAATCTACTAATTTGAGTGGTCGAATTATTGAATAAACCATTCATAGAATCGTCGAATTTTATGAATGAAGAGCTAAGACGTCTTATGAGATTTGTAAATAGAACTTATAATAATAATGGAGGTATGAAATGAAAAAACTACTTATTGCCGGAACAATATTTATGACGGCATTGGTATTTCAGGAAAACAACAGTGCGACAGCAAGTAATAGGGAATGGTCAACCGTTAGTAAAATCTTAGTAGGAAGTGGCATGATAATTCGTGATATTGTAGATGATGATTGCTATTACTACGATTACCGATACGAACCGCGCCGTTATCGTCATCACAGATATCACGGCAGGCGCTATTACAGAAGACCGATAATAATAATCAGAGATGATTATTACAGGCATCGCGATTACGGGTATTGCAGAAGGTAATAAAAAAGTAATTAATATAATTTTTAAAGGGTTATTCTTAGGAATAACCCTTTTTTTATTGAGCAGGTTTTTTTAAGCTAATATTCAAATAAGTTAATTTCAATTCAATAACGGCGCTTTTATTGTTCAAAAACGATACTTGGCTTTGTAGTTTGTCAATTTGTGTTTTGCAGTGAGTTATGGCATTATTTATCATCGGCAAAGAAGGGGAATCGTTATCGGTTTCTTGTTTTCGCTGTATTTGAGCTTCAAGGATTTTCTCATATTGGGATATCTGGGTATTAATCGTATCAATTTGTGATTGCAGAACATCGCCTGAGAAATTTTTGTATGGCTGTGTAACTTTAAGTTGGATCTCGACGGAAGTATTGTTGGTTCCGCCGGTTTTGCTGATTAAAAAACAGAAAATTGAGTTCAAAGATCCGTTTTTTTCGGATATTCTTATATTTTCCTGAGGAAACAGTTTCTTGTAAAACTCATGTATCTCTTCGATTGAATCCGTTGATTCAATCATTATCAAAGATGATTTATATTCAGGGGTATCTTTGGGGGTTGAGTAATCTCTGTCTATTTTTTCGCCTTCTTGCGAGAGTATTTTGCCTGAAGGGTAAATATAATCAAAAACCGTCGGAAAAGAGTCGATTATGTTTTTGTTTATATCCTTTTTTTCAATAGTTGATTTCATTATTTTTTCGGGTATTTTCTGAGACGGTTCCTTTTTTTCACAGCCTGATAAAATAACAGATGCCAGTGCGATGTTTATAAATATCAAATTCAATTTTGCGATATTCATTGAATACTCCAATTTTGTTATTTTTAAAAGTTTTATTAAATGAACTCAAAAATTTTTATGTGATTATGATGAGAATAAAGTTATACGCAATGAATTAAAAAATTTAAAATCGGTTGAGTATTTATAGAAAAGGATTTTATAAGATACGGACAGAAAATCAAGCAGAATTTGAAATCACAAACGAATTAATTAACCTTACAGCAACCGGGTAAATATTTATGCTTAAATCCGATAAAAAAGGAATGGGAATCGGTGATAAATCTATTTTTTATTTGATCTGTCGGATTTAATTTGATATAAATACCGGAAATTTAAATAAACCAGATATGTGATGCGCCGTTAGCTCAGTTGGCAGAGCAGCTGACTCTTAATCAGCGGGTCGTAGGTTCGACTCCTACACGGCGTATTCCTCTTTTTTCCCATAAATTCAGTTATTTTGTGCCGATATAAAGAATCCCGCCTATGCGCAATATATTTAAAACAGGATCGATAAATTTTGCGCTATATTTTATCGTACCTTTGTATTTTACCTGCCATCTTCCCGTCGTTAATTCAAGTTTCTTGAATCCGATTTGTTTCATAAGCGACAAGAACCGCTTTGGAGAATAATATCCAACATGATTTTTAATTACGCCGTATGGATTATTAACAAACCGCTTTATACCGGTTAAACGATATAGCAAAAAATGCGGCGCGGTTATCGATGGTATTTCAATAACGATTAATCCATTATCTTTTAAAGTATTGTAGACGTTTTTTAATATATACACCGGATCAGGTATATGTTCGAGAACCTGAATCATCGTTATAATATCCATCTTTTCGTTTTTTTGCATGCATTTCGGGAAATAGCCGTGCAGAATAGGGATATTCAGCAATTTTGAAGCATAAACAGACAATTCTGCCGAAGGCTCTATACCGGAAATATTATAATATTCTTTAGCATAACTTAAAAAATGTCCGTCTCCACAACCGATATCAAGAAGGTTCCCTTCAGGTTTATATTTATTAATTCGCCTGACTATATCTTTAAAACTTTCAGTTCTGTCAGGATACCTGAATTGCCGTGTTTTCGCAAATTCCATATCGTATTGGTCGTTGTATTCGGTGGATTGATTATGGAATACGAACCCGCACGAACATTTATTCAGAGTTAAACTTTCTGAAACGTAAAAAAATTTATTTGCAGTTTTAGAGCAAAGTGGGCAGATCATGTAGCTCTCCTTGAGGTTAATAATCGAACAACAAACGGGATATAAAAATAGTCATTTACTGAATATCCGTTTTATTCGCATATAGATCGAAAAAATTATCTTCACAAAAAACGCACCCGGAAAAACTGATAATCCATACAGTATCGCATAAAAATAATTTCTATTGGAAGAAATATATGCTTTATAAAAATATTCCCTGCACTCATGATTTAATCCAGAAAGCATATTATAAATTCCAATCTGACAGTATCTTTTGGCAAGAACAGATGGGTTTTTCGCAAAATCGACGTAGTGTTTTTGCAATATAAGTTTTTCAGACCGCAGGAAATTATCCACGTTTGCCGTAAGGCTGTCTTTGGTATAATAAATTATCTGAAGAGGTTGCTTAATGAATCTGAATTTATATTTTTTCGCAAGGCGAATCCACATTTCCCAGTCTTCAAGGCTTGGAAGGGAAGGGTCAAAGATTCCTACTTCATTGAAACATTCTCTTTTTACACTCGCAGATATTGCGGGAATAAAATTGCCAAGCAGTAACCGGTTGAATATGTCTCCTTCTTTGGGATAGATATAAGCAGGCGGCAAATACTCCTTTTTGCCGTTACGATACCTGATTGATGCGGCGTAAACAACGCCAGTGTCTTTATCGGATTCGCCAAAAACTTTTACTGTTTCTTCTATTTTTTTCGGCAACCACACATCATCGGTATCCAGAAAAGCCAGAATATCGCCGGTTGATGCTTTAATCCCCGTGTTTCTGGCAGAAGGAAGGCCTTGATTTTTATCATGTTTTAAATATATAATCCTTGAATCTTTGCAGTTTGATATTATGTCGCCGGTATTGTCTTTAGAGCCGTCATCGACAACTATTATTTCCAGATTGGCAAAAGTCTGCGAAATAATGCTTTTAAGGCAATTCAAAATTATATGCGCCCTGTTGTAGGAAGGGATTATTACACTTACTTTAAGGTTTTTTTTAAGCATAAATATCTCTTTTGATAAAATATGATTTCAAAACATAGCCATAATAAATAATAACCAAAAATTTATAAATGAAAAAATTTATTGGTTTTTTTCGGAAAAACAAAATTCTATTCACTAATTTTTTCTGGAGGTCATCGCAGACACTGCTTAAAAGTGTTTTGTCCCTGAGCATTCTTTTTATATCGTTATCATATTTGACTTTAGAAGAATACGGAATTATCACTTATATATCGTCAATAATGATGCTTTTTATAATAGTTTGCGATTTCGGTATTTCAGCATCCGCATCAAAGTATACCGCTGAATATTCTGCTTTGCAGTCCGATAATGAAAGAAAAATCTTTGGGTCTGCATCGGTATTGATAATTGTTCTTGCAACTATAAGCGCTGTATTTATCGTGGTTGCGGGCTCAAAATTGTTTCATCAATATAACAGATATATATTGATTTTAATTCCGAATCTGTATATTACTCCTTTTATATCGTTGCTGGATGGAATTTATCGCGGCAAAAAAAAGTTTAAAGCGCTGTTTTTAAGAAACGGGTACTGTTGTATTTTAGCGGTAATAGTTTCATTTCTGCTGATAATGAAATACGAATTGCTGGGCGCTGTGATAGCTGTGGTTGCCATTCAGGTTATTTATTTTATCGGGCTTATAGTATCTGCGCCGGTGTCTGTCAGTGGATTTAGTTCTCCGGTGATGGAAAAAATCGCAAAGTATGCAATGTATATAGGTATCGCGAATATATCGTATTTTATGTACACAAGGATAGACATTATTATAATGGAGAAGTTTGGATATATTGTTGAAATCGGGTATTATGGAATTATAGACAATATTTTTAATTTTATCCTGATGCCTTCAATAATATTAGGGCAGACAATCGCGCCGGATGCGTCAAGGTGGGTATCTTTAAGGGAATATAAAAAATTAAATGAAAAATTTAAGCTGTCGGTTTTATACGGCCTGCCGTTGTCAATCGGGTTAACAATTGTTATTTATTTTATTTTTTTGTTTATCCTGAATTACTGGGGAGAAAAATACAATACGGAATCTTTTATTAGTATTTTAAAAATATTGTCGTTCCTGCTTCCTTTAAAAATTTGCGGAAGTTTTACAGCAAACGCTTTTATAACTCCTACAGGTTATGCGAAAATTCTTTCTGTTTTGACTTTTTTGGGCGGTTTAAGTAATATTGTATTGGATTTGCTTTTAATAAGATACTATGGTTTTGTAGGAATTTTTATTGCAACTTTAGCAGTTCATTCTCTTTGTATAATATTTTCAAATTTAATTTATTATAAACAAATTAACTTTAAAGGCAAGGATGGAAAAGATGATAGGAAGGCGTTATTGTAATTGGATGAAACACCAGCTTGGAATGCGAAACAAGATTATCGGTTTAAGGTTTACCACAACATGGAAATGCAACTCGAGATGTACCACATGCGCTATATGGAAAGATAAAACCGCCGGAACAAATGATTTAACTGTTCAGGAAATAGATAAATTTTCACAATCGCCTTATTTTAAACATGTTCAATACATAACTTTAAGCGGGGGTGAACCTACTTTAAGGCAGGATTTGCCAGAATTGATATCTGTTCTTCATAAAAATATCCCTCAAGCGACATTTGGGATAACGACTCATGGAATGAGCCCGGATGTGGAAGAAAAGGTATTTAAGAAAATTTTGAAAGATAATCCGAATATCAAATTTAGATTAGTAGGTATAAGTTTAAATGGCCCAAAAGAAGTTCATGACAAAACCCGCGGAATCGACGGTGCTTTTGAAAAAGCTTTAGAAACATACGATAGATTAAAAGATTTAGTTCATTGCGAATTCAGCTTTACTTTTTGTAAGGATAATATCAATTATTTTGAATGGGTAAGGGAGTTGCCCGAAAAAAAGGGACAAAAGCATATATTTGCTGGACAGTTATGAATGACAGGTTTGATGTAACCGACAAAGATCTTGTTTTCTGGGAACAGGGGATGGATCAAGTTCTCGATAAATATTGCAGAGAAGAAAAGGTTTTACCGGATAATATTATCGGCAAACTTGCAAACGTATTTTTCCTGCCGAGAAACATAACTCTCGCATGTTTGTATGACCATATAATAAACAAACGGAAAATGCCGTGTTTCGCCGGTCAGCAAATCGTCCATATCGATCCTGAAGGCAATGTATATCCATGCAATTTTAAATTGAGCGATGACAGAATTATCGGAAATATCAGGAATAAATGTTTCAGCGAAATTTGGGACAGCATTCCTTCAAAAATCCTTAAGGAAATAAAAAACTGCGATTGTATGTATCCTAATGGATTGTGCGGTGATTCGGATATTTATCCGAGCGTAACAAACTCGCCTTTTTTCGTTTTGAAATGGTATTTGTCCAAACTTATCAAAAACAGGCCTTTGGTTGAAGGAACATACAATGTCAAATAAGGAGTATGTGGGAAGAGTTGATCCGGTATCCGAAAGATGGAAGCAGGACCCATGGACACGCCTGCTTATTGAGAGGTATCAGTTAAGCCGGACTTTCTGCGAAAACAAGAAGGTTCTCGATACCTGTTGCGGTACCGGATGGGGAACTGTCAACTTCATCGTTCCGGTTGCGTATTCGGTTTTAGGATTCGATCTGGCTCAACCGGATCCAAAGTCTGATTACGATATAAATAAATGTATATTTCTAACTATGGACGCTACAAAAATTGAGATCAGTCGGAATGATTTCGATATTGCGCTTGCTTTGGATTCCATAGAACATTTAAAACGCGAAGACGGATTAAAATATGTCGCAGGCATGAAAAATTGTTTAAGAAAAAACGGTGTTTTGTTCGGCACAACGCCTCTTGTTGAAGAAGAATCGTTGATACCGGTGTTTCTAAAATGGAACAAATACCATTTGTATATGTATACTGAGCAGAGGCTTAAAGAAGTTCTCAATAATTCTTTTAAGTTTGTGAAAATTTATCGCATATATAATGATGTCTGCCCGTATTTTGCGTTTGCCTGTTGTGATTCGGAGGCTCCGCTTGCTGAATTTGATAGAAAAATAAATAATTTTATTTGTGAAAACGCGAAGAGGTTCGCAAAAGGGAAAATAACAGCATACAGATTATGGGCGAAATACCTTTTGCGCAGGTTGGATATAAAAGAATCGCTCAAATACCTGATTTTATCGTTGCGGCAATAAATATGGGCAATCCGCTGGTTTGTGTTTTAATGTGTGTTTATAACGATGATCTCTATCTCGAAGAATCGATCCAATGTATCTTAAATCAGACTTTGCGTAATTTCGAGTTTATAATAATAAACGATGGTTCAAATCAAAAAACAGCGGATATCCTGAATAAAATTACCGATGTCCGTGTGCGAGTTGTGCATAATCCGTCAAATATCGGCTTGACATCATCTTTGAATATCGGATTATCAATGGCGCGCGCTAAATATATTGCCCGCCAGGACGCCAATGATATCTCTTTACCGCAACGCCTGCAAAAGCAGTTTGAGTTTATGGAAACGCATGACAGTTCTCTTGTCGGATGCGGAGTAATATATCTTAACGAAACCGGGGAAGAAATTTCGCGGTTTTTGCCTCCTCAGGAAGAAGAAACCCTAAAAAATAGTATTGTGACTAAAAACCGGCTGGCGCATTCTTCAATTTTTTTCAGAAACGATCCTAAGATCAGGTATAGAGAAAAATTTAAGTTTGCTCAGGATTATGATTTGTATCTGCGTTTGATTTCTGATAATAAAAAAATATCGGTTATTCCCGAATATCTTATTAAATATAGAATTTTAAAAAACGCTATTTCATTTCATAAAAGGGCGCAACAGTTTCTATTCAGGGAAAAAGCGCGGGAATTTTATTTTCAGCGAGTATCTTATAAAAAAGACAGTTATGATTCTTTTGATCCGTCGGAAATACTTGATTTAAATATTGAGACTACCAAAAACCATAGACTGCTTGCCGAACAGATAAAGGCTTATCATCATTCAGGAGATTATTTTAGCGTCCGCCGACTGTGTAAACGATATATTTTTTGCCTTAAAAAATATGACCGGATAATCCTTTATTATTTTCTAAGTTTTTGTCCGAAGAAATTTATCGTCTTGTCGGATAAAATTATATTTTTTTTAAACTCATATTTAAAGAAAAACGATTGATATTGCAGTATAATCTTTTGCGCAGTTATAAAATAATATTTTTACATTGATTTTTATTGTATCCTTAAAAAATAACGTTATTATTAATGGTCGGAATACGCTTGTAATTTTAGATTTGATTTGTTAAAATCACAATTCGCTTTCAAACCAATTAATTTCGGCAAGCTAATTTTTTAACAGGGATAAGGAGATATTTCACAAATGGCTGGTTTCGATTTAAACGTATTTTTAAAAACGGCGCAGAATATTCGTGAAAAAGCTGTAAAAGAAAACAGAATTGATTTATCAAATACGCCCGAACAATTAAGAAAATTGACTGAAAAGGAAGACGGAGTAATTAAAACAAAATACGGCAATCTCGTGGCGGAAAGCGAACCGACATCACGAGCCGCCAAACACACAAAAAACAGCGTTGATGATGAGTTTGGACAAGATGAGCTGGATTTATTGAAACAATGCGAAGAAATATTAGGCAAAGAAAAACTTATAAGTATTGACAGGGTAGTCGGCGCACCAAACAGCGGAGTATACGCAAGGCTAACGTTACCTGAGAGATTTGCTCATATTGCGTATGGCGGAGGCAATATATTTGCTCTTCCTAAAACAAAAGTCGATAAACCCAATTATGAGATAATCATGTTTACCGACGAAAAATTTGAGGAGAATAGAAACAAACCTCTTCCTCAAAAAGATATTACCATTCGTTTGGCAATGCTTTCCGATGGAAGAGTGGTTAAAATTGTCAGAAACAGCATGTATATCGGTGAATTTAAAAAAGGTGTATTCGCATCAGAAAACTGGAACGCTAAGACCAGAAAAGGCGGAATATTCCTGCATGCTGGATGCCGTGAAGATTATCTGCAGAACGTCGACGGCGATTATCAAACTGTAAGAACCCTTTTAATTGCGTTAAGCGCAAATGGAAAGACATCTACTACTTGCAAAATCCTTGCGCGAAAAGGCGAAGAAAAGTCGTGGCTTGTACAGGATGACGGCGGTACGCTGATGCCTTCAGGTTCGTTTCACGGGTTTGAGGCAGGCGGAATTTTTGTCAAAACAGAGAGTTTGAATCCGGGCGACCAGATAGAAACATATTATGGGTTGCTCAAGCCCGATACATTATGCGAAAACATATTTGTCAAACCTGACGGCGATTTTGATTTCTTCAATGTCGAGAAAACCTCTAACGGCCGTGCGGTAATTTTAAGGCGCGATTTCATGCATGCCAGTTCAAATATAGATGTTGAGTCTGTAGATAATATAGTGCTTATCACAAGAGGGCAGATCATTCCCGCAATTTCCAAGCTTACCCATGCTCAGGCAGCGGCTTTAATGGTGCTTGGGCAATCGATGGAATCATCCGCCGGCGACCCGACACAAGCCGGTAAAATAAGAAACGAGTTTTTCTACGACCCGTTTGTCGCTGGTAACCGGACAGACCATGCGAACTTGTTTTATGAAATCCTGCGGGGATTGCCGCATATAAACTGTTACTTGCTCAATACCGGCGGAATAGGCGAAGGACAGCATTACCACGATATTTCGTTGCGCCATACAATGAGCATTCTCGATTCATTAATCAGAGGCGGGCTGGAAAGCCATTGGACTGAAAGCATTACCGGTTTTATGGTTCCGAAAGCGGTAAGGGAAGTCGATTCCATTTATATGCATCCTGAAAAACTGTATTCACATCAGGAATTTGAGGAACGCCATACAGCTCTGAACCAGATAAGGCGAGATACTATTAATAAATATTCCAATGGATTGCATTCCGATATCAGGAACGTTTTCTGCGGATAAGCGATATAATCAAATGCGCCTGTAGCTCAGCTGGATAGAGCAGTGGACTTCGAATCCAAAGGCCGCAGGTTCAAATCCTGCCAGGCGTATTTTTTATTGCGCTAATTTTATTTCAGCGTTTATCCGGTACACTTTGTCTGAAATAATCGGATCGGTATAAACATAGTTGACAAATGTTTTTGTGCCGTTCGGTTCAATATACGGATATAGATTATCCCAATATTCTTTTTCAAGTAACACAAAATTATTTTTGTCGATAAACTGTAGTTTTATGATAAAAAACAGCGGTTTATCCTTATTGTTTCGGATATCGATATTCCATGCCCATTTCCACCATTGATCGTGTTTCTCAAGAATTTTCGTCTGGAAATTCGTAACGCGGTATATATTTGTCAGTTCCTGTTCATAAGTTTTTTTGATATCCGTCAGCAAAACTTTAGTGCCAAGCTGTTCTTTCATGGCGGCTATTTGTTTCTGCGATTGCCTTTGTTTTTCTATTCGGGCTAATATTGATTTTTGTGTTCCCTCTTCGGGTTTGATTATCTGATATATCTGATCTCTGTCTATGCCGATAATTCCCGCGCCGACATCTACTTTAACAACGGGGCCTGCACCCTGAACGATTATTCCCTGTATTTCGTTTCCGTTTTCGAGTTTTATTATGCGTACACTTTTCGGATAAACAGCAGGGGATAGGAATAATAGGATAAAAACAACTGAAACCATTTTAATTTTTCGCATGGTCTGTCTCCTTTAGGCAAATTGTATTATTTGCTGAACATATTCTACTACATTTGATTATAAAATAATACAATAAGTTAATATATTGATGTTGCAATCTCAGCTCTGGTGATTTTGAGATCACCACGTCGTTTTTCTTTCGCAAAACTTCTCGTGATGACATAGAAATGTAAAGTTTTTCAGCAATCTCAGAAATGTTATTGAGGCAAAAAAAACCTGTCATGATTAGCATGACAGGTTATAGATTAAATGGCGGGGACGACGAGGCTCGAACTCGCAACTTCTGCCGTGACAGGGCAGTGCTCTAACCGGATTGAACTACGTCCCCGCGCTATAAATTTTAGATATAATATGGTGGGCGGTACAAGGATCGAACTTGTGACCCCATGCTTGTAAGGCATGTGCTCTCCCAGCTGAGCTAACCGCCCTGCGCAAAAGATATAACATAGAGCATAATCACTGCTTGAACATACCCGCAAATAATAAGTAAACTTTAGTTTTATGTCAATAGAAATTTATTCAGTTCAGCCAAAATTTCATCGCAACCGGCATAATGTAAATCACAGTCGGGAAGCGAACGGATGAATTTCGTTCCGTAATTTTTGATCATTACCCTCTTGTCGAGTATGATAACCGCGCCTTTATCGGTTTTAGTGCGTATAAGCCTTCCGAATCCCTGCCTGAATTTCACTACCGCCAGTGGAACAATATAATCAATAAACGGATTGCCTCCGATATTTTTTATATACTCTACTCTCGCTTCGACCACAGGGTCGGTAGGAACTCGAAACGGGAGGCGGGTCAGAATTACGCATTCAAGCGATTTGCCTTTGACATCAACGCCTTCCCAAAAACTGTCCGTACCGAATAGAACACAACTTCTGTCTTTGCGGAATTTCTCAAGAAGGTTATGGCGCGGTTCATCGCCTTGAATCAGAAAAAAAAGAGGTTCGTTTTTGAGCTTTTCGGATACTTTCCGGTAACATGAACGAAGCGAAGCAAAAGAAGTAAATAACACAAACGTGCCTCCGCAAGTAATTCTTAGCAATTCGCTTATAAAATCTGAAGATATATTTTCATAAAGCTTGTTATCGGGTTCGGGAATATCGTTGGGTATCCCTATGATGACTTGTTTTTTGTAATCGAAAGGCGATGCGATAACGCTTGCTAAAAGGTTATCTTTATCGATTTTATTTAGTCCCAAGCGTTTTGAAATAAAATCGAAGTTTCCTTCGGTAGCAAGTGTGGCTGAAGTAAGAATGAGAGTCGGGAATCTGTTTAAAACGTAGTCGTATATTTTTTTGTCCACGTTTATCGGCGCAGAATATAAATGAATTTTCCCTTTTTTTGTTTTTTCAATCCATCGTACATCATCGGATTCTTCCTGCGAAGACACAAGTATCCATTCCATTTCGCGAATTTGAAGTTCTATTCGGGCCCGCATAGCCTGAAGTTCGGCGAGTTCGTCGGAAATATTGAAGTTTCGCAATTCCGCTATGCTTTCTGTTTCTTCAAGAAAAGTTTTCATTGATTTGAAATATTGTTTCGCTTCCTGCCGGAAAACGGCCAGGGGTTCTGTTACGAGTTCGTCCCAGTTTTTGATGGAATTCCTGTTATGTGGTATCCGCCATTTATTTTCCTGCGAGTCGTTGCCGATAATTTCTTCAAAAAACGATTTTAAAAAATAGAAAAAATTTTTTGCATAGTTTTCTATTACTTTTTTCTTTTCGACAAATTCCGAGTAAATCCGGTTATTTAAAATTGAAATTTCAGCCGATTGAGGGACTGCGTTTAATTTTTTAGCGAGGAGTACCCATAATCCTTTTTCTTTATTGCCGGAGAGGTGATACAACCTGTTAATGGATCTCAGCAGTCCTGTTTCCGTTATTCTGATACCGAAATAAGATGTTGCTACATCTTCGATATGATGAGCTTCATCAAGCACAACTCTGCGAAATGTGGGAAGAATGCCGATATCGCTTGTAAAACCGGTTTCTTTTTTTATGGCGATATCCGCAAAAAACAGGTGATGGTTCACAATAAGAATATCCGACTCGTTAGCTTTTCTTCTGGATCTGGTTGCAAAACAGTCCCTGAATAAAGAACATCTTGCTTTCATGCACGATTCGCTGTCGGACGATACTTTTTCCCATAGATCTTCGTCAGGCACAAAATTCAAATCGGTTAAACTTCCGTCTTCGGTTTTTTCAGCCCATTGAACTAGTTGGTTCAGCTCTTCATATTGGTTGTCCTCGATTTGGGTTTCAGGCGATTGGCATACCATTTGCAGTTTGCGTTTGCACAGATAATTGTTGCGCCCTTTCACAAGACAAACCTTGAATTTGTCCGGCAATATCTTTTGGAGATCGGGGATATCTTTATATACAAGCTGTTCCTGAAGGTTGATTGTGTTTGTGGATATGACGCATCGTTCTTTGTTCAAAACCGCCCATTTAATTATCGGCAGAAGATAAGCCATGCTTTTGCCGGTTCCGGTTCCCGCCTCGACCACAGCTATTTTCGAATTATTTAGCGAATTGCAAACAATGTTGAGCATATCTATCTGTTGCGGCCTGTATTCGTATCCGTCAAAATGTTTGCTGAACAGGCCGTCAGGCTCAATTAATTGCGCAATCGAAGTAGTATCTATATAATTTAATCCGGCGCTTTTCACCGGAAAAACAATCGCATAACATTGCGTTACCGTGTTATCAATTATATATGCCCCGACTCCTTTTTGCCCGAGTACTGAAGCGATATCGAGATCGGCGCAAGACGGTGTTAAATCGGAGCTGGGATGGTTATGTATAATCACTTCGCCCTGATTAACAAGGTTGATGAGCGCGGGAACTTCTTCACGGTTGCCTCTGGCGTAAATTTTTACCGAATCGACTATTCCTTCGCTGTTAATCGAGCCGACAAAAAACACTTCGTTACCGGAAGCTGAAGAAACTGCTTCTTTCATGAAAAATATTGAATTTTCCGTAAACAAGTCGTGCGGGTTTAACTTTGTTTTTTCGTGTAATCTGTCGAATATCTTCATTAAAAGAGAATTATTCTTTAGGGCAGTTACCTGATTGTTTTGCTTCACAGCAGGTATCGCACGGTTTAGCCGGAGCAGGTTTGGGCGATTCGCTTTTCTTTTCGGTTTTATTCTTGTAATCCGTGCAATAAAACCCCGATCCTTTAAAGATTATTCCGGCGCCTGATCCGATAAGCCGTTTCAATTTGCCGTTACATTGCGGGCATTCGGAAACCGGTTCGGATGTTATCGGCTGGAATTTTTCAAAACGGTGTCCGCAGTTCTGGCATTCGTAATCGTAAGTGGGCATAATTATTCTCCATATATCAATGTTAAGAGTTAATATTTTTTGATTTTGCACACGGGAAAAGGTTTATTATTATACAAAAATATCTTTAAAAATCAAATAGAATTCCATATTCGGCAAATTTATGATATGTATTAGATATTTACTTGAATTTAAGCAATTATCGAATCAAAATAGGTACTGTTCCTAATTTCTGCTAAATTTCTAATTTTTACAGATTTTTTTTGAAGACATAAATTAACTTAGAACAATAAATTATTTGTAGTAGTTGCAACTTGATCTGACAGTTACCTTTCAACGGTTGTCATTGTCAGGCGACTATTGATTGTCCTTTGTTTCCATTTAGATTGTCCACTTTCCGCATCCAGATAGGTTTTGCCTCGACAAAAGTTTGCATTGGGGTTTTGCCACAGCACATCTTACCTTGATGCGTAAGTTTATTATTAAAGACCTTTGCACAACTGGAGGGTCTGTTTTAAGTATAATTTTTGGTGAATTTTTCAGTTTTTGTTGGAAAAAATCAAAGCGCGATTGTTATTTTGCATTTGTTTTTTTCAATGTTACCTCGATTTTTCGGGGATTTTCACGGATTATGCCGCCTGAACCTTTCGTAACGCTTTATTCAAATTGAAGCAAATCGCTTTTAAACACAACTCGGCGGGTACTTTGTCCAATCCGCAATATCGTGCTCTATCCATGCCGAATTTGCGCTTCAACGTCCCAAACGCTCGCTCAATCTTATAACGCACTTTGGAAATCAACCTAGGATCGCTGAAAAATTCTTTTCTGTTGTCATTGCGAAGCTTTGCAGGAGCTGAGATTGCCGTAGCTCCTTCGGAGCTTCGCAATGACAATAAAAAATACTTTTTCAGCGATCCTAAATTATCACTAAATAGAATTAAATCAAGCTCAATTTGAGGGAAAAAGAAGAAAGCGAGCGACGGGATTCGAACCCGCGACAACCAGCTTGGGAAGCTGGGACTCTACCAGCTGAGCTACACTCGCTTACGATTCAATAAAACTATAATTAAAAATCACGGTTTAAGTCAATAAAAATCAATCCGATTTATAAGTCTGGCTGAAAAAACGAAAACATAAAAAACTAAAAGAAAAAAACTTTGTTCTTTTTGAAAAAAGAACCAAAAACTTTTTCGGAATGCTCCGCATTCCGGTTCATTATTTAAAAACGCTATATTTCCGAATAAGACATAAGCTGTTTCAATCTCGCTTCAATTTTTGATTCGTCCAATCCGATAAGGTTGTCGAGGCTAAAGTTCTCCACATTAAACGATGCCATAACCGTACCATAAGCTACAGCCTGTTTTAAATCGGCAAACCCGACGCTTCCTTTTTTGCAAAGATAACCGACCATCCCGCCGGCAAATGTGTCTCCGGCTCCTGTCGGATCGACTATCCGTTCAAAAGGATATGCGTGCATAATAAAAATCTCATCGCAGTGCAGTAACACCGACCCGTGCTCACCTTTTTTTACAACAATTGTCTTCGGCCCCATTTTCTGGATGATTCTTGCGGCTTCAATGATATTCGATTTACCGGAAAGCATTTTTGCCTCAGCGTCATTAAGAATAAACAGGTCGATTTTGTTGAGCAGTTCTAATAACTTGTCTTTTTTGATATTAATCCATAAATTCATCGTATCGCACGCGATAAATTTAGGTGATTTTACCTGCTGAAGAACATTTAACTGGAGTTCAGGATCAATGTTGGCGAGAAATATGAATTCGCAATCCCTGTACGAAGCCGGAAGTTCCGGTTTAAATGCCTCAAATACGTTCAATTCGGTAGATAACGTTTTAGCTTCGTTTAAGTCGTCGACATAACTGCCAGCCCAACGGAACGTTTTGCCCGGCTGGCGCATAAGCCCTGAAGTATCAATTCCTTTATCGTTAAGCAACCGGATATATTTATCGGGGAAATCATCGCCTATGACCGCCACCAGTTTTACCGGCGAGAAATAGCTTGCCGAATATGAAAAATAAGTCGCAGACCCGCCCAGCGAATCTTTTCGTTCTCCCATCGGAGTCATCACATGATCAAAGGCAACCGACCCGACAACAAGCAGTCTGTTTTCCATAATACCTCCTCTATAAGAAATTTTTAAAAAATCCGATAATTTCTCGTTTATTATTCGATTTAAGTACTGCCGATACGACAACAATTCGTTTTAAACCTGCGTTAAGAACGTCGCGTATGGTGTCTTTATTTATATTGCCGATACCAAAAACCGGTTTTCCGGTAATTGCCTTTGCCGCATTACCTGCCTGTTCTAAACCTATGGGAGTATAATCCGGTTTGGTTTGTGTAGGGAAAAGAGGCCCTACGGCAATATAATCTACAGGTAATCTATCCGCCTCAATTGCCTGTTGGTAAGAATGAGTCGATATCCCGATTATCATTTTTTGTCCGGCCAAGTTCAGGATTTGTCGAGCTTTTATTACCGGCAAGTCATCCTGTCCAAGGTGTACGCCCTCGGCATTTACCGCCATAGCGATATCCAATCTATCGTTAATTATAAGCGGTACATTGTATTTTAATGTAATATCGTGCATTTTTAAGGATATATCGTGTTTTTCTTTATCGGACAAAATCTTATCCCTAAACTGAATAATATCGGCTCCTGAACCGCACAGTTCTTTGGTTACGCAAAGCGCTTCTTCAGGAGCAATGTAAGATGTGTCGACAATCAGGTATAATTTCTTATTTTCCAGACAATTCATCGTTAAGTTTTTTTTCTAATGTGTATATATTGAATCTGAACTTTTTGATTTTTTCAATCGGCATTTTATCGGTTAATTTCAGAAACTCCTCAAGAACTCTTAAAGCTTCCTCGACTCTTCTGCAGTTGGATTGTGCGACGGATAAAATATCCGTTCTATCGGTTTCCAGCTCTTCAAGATAGAGTTTTCCAACATCATTTTCGCTATCTCTGCAATAAATCGAATCCGGCAGAAGTTTTCGTATTTCGTTTTCAATATCCGTAAACTCATGGCGCATTTTTTTTACCGTGGAGAAGATATCCGCGTTATCGAGAAAAAACCTGCCGATTTCTTCGATTACACGCAACCCTTCGCGCGTTCTATTACAATTAGCGTCAATTACTCTTATTATCTTATCCATTACCGGCCTTGCATTTATCTAAAATTGTCCGAATAATATTTTTTGTGGATTTCCCTTCAATCAGCGGGATAGTATATACCGAACCGCCCCAAGATAAAACTTCGTTTTTTCCGACAATGGTATCGAGCGTATAGTCTGCGCCTTTGATTAAAACGTCAGGTTTTAAAGCGATTATCAAATCATGCGGTGTTTTTTCATTAAACGGAACAACAAAATCTACCATTTCAAGTGAAGCGAGGATTTCGGCACGTTCCTCACAGGGGACTATAGGTCTTGATTCGCCTTTGTTAAGTTTTACGGAATAATCGGTATTTAAACCAATAACAAGTATATCTGCTGCTTTTTTGCATTCATTCAAGTATCGTATATGCCCGATATGAAGTATATCGAAACATCCGTTGGTAAATACAATCTTTTGTCCTTTAGAACGCAGTGCATTAAGCTCAGGTATAATTTCTTGTTTGGTTTTGATCTTATTGTTCATCAGGGATGGCTCTTGGTAATCATTTGCTCGACTAAATCGCATATTAAATGCTCAATAACAAGATGGATTTCCTGAATTACAGGTGTTTCATCCGACGGAACAATTAAAACCAGATCCGACAAAGCTGGCATATCTCCGCCGTCTTTCCCAGTTAAAGATAAAGTTGAACATCCAATATTTTTTGCGGTTTTGAGCGCATTGATAATATTGGGCGATTTTCCGCTTGTGGATATCGCCAGAAGACAATCTTTATTTTTTGCCAAAGCCTGAATCTGTTTACTGAATATCTGGTCGAATGAAAAGTCGTTTGCGATGGCGGTTATTATGGATGTATCTGTAGACAATGAAATTGCGGGAAGGGGAGCGCGGTCTAATCGATACCTGTTTACAAATTCTGCCGCTACATGTTGCGCGTCTGCGGCGCTTCCGCCATTGCCACAGATAATGAGTTTGCCTCCATTTAGGAAACATTCCGAAATTTTTTCTACAAACCGTATTATTTCATTTACTTTTGTTTGGATAAGAATATTTCGTAAATCAATACCTTTTTCGATATACGATTTTATATAAGATTCCATTAAAAGTTATCTTGCTCCTCATTCTTATGGTAAGAATTTTCTTCATCGGTATCGGTTTGTTCTTTGTTCTGTGTATTTTCAGAGACAATCGGCATCGGACACGATTTGTTTTCGGGCTGAATTAAATTTTTTCTATTTCGTTGAATAATATCCCTGTGAGCAAAAGAATCCTTAGCAAGAAAAATATTTACGCCCTGAACGCCCTCAATCCCGATCATATTTTGGAGATGTGATCTGATTTCTTTTTGGATTTCTTCCAAAAGCATGGGTAAATTCTGCATACCCGACCATATTTTCAGTTTAATAGATACATCTATAGTTTCTTTGCCTTTAAGTGTTATTGTAGGATATGCGTCTTTAACTTCTCTGAAGCTTTTTGCTGTTTTTTTAATAAAATCCTCAACTGCGTAAATTGAAATCAAAATATCGCCTTCGCTGGTTTTGTATCTCAGATACGATTCTTTTCTTCCGCCGAAAAGGCAGGCAAGAATATAAACAAACGGTATGGCAATAAAAAGCGCGCCTGTAAGAAAAATAGCGAATTTATCTCCCAGAAAGTAGTCTATTTTCTGTATAACGCTATCGTAGGAGATGACATATTGAAAATAGACATCAAGTATTACTAGTCCCAAAACGATAAAAAACAGAGAATAAAACAGTTGAAAAAGAATTTTGATAAAATTTTTCATAATATTCACCTTAAATGCGGTATATTAAAATTTATTTAGTGCATTTCAGGATATTGTTCTTTTCCGTCGGAAGATTGAATTTTTACGCCCTGAATAATTAAATTTATTGCCACGACTTTTTTACCTGCCATATCTTCAACGGCTTTGCGAACCCTGTTTTGAATCTGAATTGACATTTCGGGAATTTTGACTCCGTATTCTACAAAAATACAGATATCGATAACCACATTTTCGCCTTTAGTGATAACTTTTATTCCTTTATCGAGGCTTTTTTTGCCGAATTTCTCAACGATATCCCCGACAAGACCGCCGCCCATTGCGAAAACTCCCGGCACTTCTTTTACAGCCATATATGCGATTACGGCAATAACATCATCGCTGATGACGGTTGTATCCGTTAATTGCTGATCTAAATCGTCCAACTGCTCGACTTTGTCAATTTTCTGGCTTTTTTCCTGAACAGTATCTTTCGACATGGCAGTTACCTCCATTATTCTTTATTTCTTAATAGTTCTTCAATAAAACCGGTAGAATAATTACCCAAATGAAACCCTTCTTCGTTGATAATTTGCCTTTGGAAATTGATATTGGTTTTAATCCCTTCGACAGAATATTCGTTGAGAGCTCTGCTCATAATATTTATTGCATCGGAGCGGTTTTTGCCATGGGTAATCAGTTTTGCAATCATTGAATCGTAGTATTGCGGAATTTTATAGCCGGCGTATACATGGCTGTCAATGCGCACTCCAAATCCGCCCGGTGAATAATAGTCGGTAATTTTGCCGGGTGAAGGCATAAAACCTCTATCGGGATCTTCGGCATTAATACGGCATTCAATTGCATGCCCATTGATCTTTATATCGTTTTGGCTGACAGATAATTTTTCACCAGCGGCAATTTTTATCTGTTCCTTAATCAGGTCAATTCCGGTAATCATTTCCGTAACAGGATGTTCGACTTGTATTCGGGTATTCATTTCCATAAAGTAGAAATTGCTGTATTTATCGAACAGGAATTCTATTGTGCCGGCATTTTCATAAGCAACAGACTGGGCAACTTTAATAGCAGCTTCGCCCATTTTCTTTCTGATTTCCTGAGTTATGACAGGAGACGGGCTTTCCTCGATTAATTTTTGATGCCTTCTTTGAACGGTGCAGTCGCGCTCAAACAAATGCAGTGTTTTTTTATACTGGTCAGCGATAATTTGGAACTCTATGTGGCGCGGGTTCTCTATTAACTTTTCAATATATAAATCCGGATTGCCAAAAGCGGATTCCGCTTCTGCTTTTGCCGCCATAAAAGCATTTGCAAGGCTGATATCGTTATGAGCTATACGCATTCCGCGCCCGCCTCCGCCAGCGGAAGCTTTTATCATAACCGGGTAACCCAGCGACCTCGCAACCTGCACAGCCTGTTCGCTTGTTTTCAGAATCCCGTCGCTACCGGGTATGGTAGGCACACCCGCTTTTTTAACGGTTTCTATAGCCTGAGCTTTATTCCCCATTAATTTAATTTGTTTTGGGCGGGGACCAATGAACTTAATATTACAGCTTTCACATATTTCGGAAAAATGAGCGTTTTCCGCAAGAAACCCGTAACCCGGATGTATGGCTTCCACATTGCCGATTTCAGCGGCGCTGATTATACTCGGTATATGAAGATAGCTTTTTGCGCTCGGAGCAGGGCCTATACATATAGCGGTATCGGCAAGTTTTGTGTGAAGCGAATCGGAATCCGCTTCTGAATAAACTGCTACGGTTTCTATATTCAGTTCATGGCATGCCCGAATTATTCTAACAGCTATTTCGCCTCTGTTTGCAATCAAAATTCGTCTGAACATGGGCAACTACCTTTTAGATTTTTGGATTTTGAACAGTTTCTGGCCATATTCGACGGGTGATCCGTTTTCAACCAGCACTTCAAGAATTATGCCTTCTACTTCCGCCTTGATTTCGTTGAATACTTTCATGGCTTCTAAAATACACACTACGTCGTCTGCTTTAATCTCCTGTCCGGTTTTTACATAAGGGGGAGAATCCGGTGAAGGAGCGGCATAAAACGTACCGACCATAGGAGAAACAACATAGGCAATAGATTGATCTTCAACTTCAGGTTTTGTTTCAACCTTTTCTGAAACAGGCGCTGAAACATGGTTTTGCTTATAATTTTGAGGTATATCAACAATTGCCGGCGGATGATAATAAGCGGGTAACGGTTCGATAACTTTCTGCGATACGATTTCTTTTTCTTTACGAAGAACTATCTTGAAACCTTCTTTTTCCAGTTCAAAATCAGTTATATCGTTGGTTTTCATCAACTTTATAACTTCTTTTATTTCCCTAAGATCCATATTTGCCTCCACTTGATAATCATTTGCGTAATTGAAAAACTGAGATATTCTAAAAGTCTTTGTTATATTTGTCAAACACTAAGTCTATCAAAATTTTATCTATCTTAAAAGAGAATAAGCTAATGCTCTCAGGCCGAGCAAATAGCTGTATTTTCCAAATCCGCATATCTGCCCGATACAGGATCGAACAATAAACGAACTATGCCTGAAATCTTCCCGTGTATGTATATTTGACAAATGGACTTCCACCGCAGGAACCTGAACTGCTGAAATAGCGTCCATAATAGCTATGCTTGTATGGGTATAAGCGCCGGGATTTATTAATATACCTTCATATTTTCCTTTGCCGGAGTGGATATAATCGATTATTTCCCCTTCGCTATTTGACTGAGCAAAGGTTAACTCCATATTCAGTTCACCGGCAAGCTGTTTGAGGCTTTTCTCAATTTCCTCCAGAGTTACATCCCCATAAATGCTTTTCTCTCTTATCCCAAGCAGATTGAGATTAGGGCCGTTTAACACAAGAATCGACAACTTTTTTTCGGTCATAACTATAATTTCCTCAATATCATAATTGTTTTTTATAGGGATTAAGCGAACGAGCTTTTTTTAATTCTGTGTCTGCTCTTTTACGATTCTGCGGGTTTCCGGACATAATCAGCGCTTGTGCCAACTGATACCTGTAAGAAGATCGATGCCTTTCATAATAAACCGCCAATTCATAATTTTCAACAGCTTTTTCAAAATTCTTGTTATTGAAATATATATTTCCTTTAAGAAAATAGAGTTTACCGTTTTTTTTGTCAAGAGTAATAGCCAGGTTTAATAAATCCAATGGTTTTTCATATTCATTTTTCTGATAATACATAAATTTAGCGTGGTTAAGAAGATACTGCGCTTTGAAATAATCGGTTATGGTGTTATAAAAATATATCAGCATAAAAAGACCGGCGATCAATATCAGTTTTGAAATACGGACGTTCAATTCAAAGATATATTTTTTGCACAAACCGGTTTGAGTAATACCGATCATAAAAAAAGCGTAATAACCGAGTGCCGGAATAAATAAATCGAAATCCACAAATCCGTGAATAAAAAAACAAAGCAAGGCAAACCCTGCACAGGACTGTAAATATCCGGGATACTCGTGGCAATGCGATTTTAAAAATTTTATCAGCGAATATAACAAGAGAATAAAATAAATTGACGCTCCCATGACACCAGTTTCACAAGCAAGCTGGAGGTAATTGTTATGCGCGAATTGCGTTTCTTCAGCAGTTTCTAACCTGTATTTCGGATAAACGTTTCCAAACGAGCCTAACCCAAACCCATACACCGGTGAATCTTTTATCATCATAACCGAGGATTTCCAGTAATCCAGCCGTGCATAAAATGATTTAATTTTATGCGAAGGAATTGAAAATAAAATAATCGGTGACAATATCAATAAGGCAAAACTTAAAGAAATACAACCGGACTTTTTTATTTTCTTAAACAGAAAAATCAAAATATAAACAAAAACTAAAATAGCCAGCGTTATTAATCCGCCTTTCGAGCCTGTAAAAAAAAATGCTAAACAAATAGACACCGGGAAAAACAATGCGCCAATGCTCGATACCGGTATGAAAAATGTCTGAGATTGAAGATAAAACCAGATAGATAAAACTAATGCAGATATAATCGCCGTAACAGAATAAATCCGGACAAAATCCTTTTTATTTAACCTGCCCAATTCAAGCAGAAAAGGGAATATCATACATAAATAACCCGATAAAGAATTAGGATAAACAAAAGTGGAAAAAATCCGATTACTCATCAACCGTAAATATAACGAATAGTTTTGCGGATCAGATTCTTTATACAACATAGCCGTATTTTTTATCTGGTCTATGCCGATAAGTTCTCTCATTTCTCTCAACCCATAAAAATATTGATGTATTCCATTCACTGACACAAATGATGCCGCCACAAGAATAGATATTGCGGCAATAAGAAAAACAGCGTTTCTATCGTATAGTGAAAAAGTCTTTTTTGCAATGAGATAGCCTGCTCCTGAAGACAGCAAGATGTAATTGTTTAAAATAGATGAGTGCGGATTGACGGAATGGATTATGGAAAATAAAGAAATCGAGAAAAATAGCAGAAAAAGAATATCCGTAAACGAAATTGTTAATGAAATTTTTTTCAATGCTAACGAATTGATAAACAAAAGAATCATTATGAATAAACTTATATAACATAATCCCAGAGCAGGCCATGAACCGAAGAATAGTTCCGCCAATGTCGGAATAAGAAAACCGATTTCGTCGATATATGGAGCTCCGAGTTTTAGCGGAAGTATAAATAATGAGAACGACAAAAAAGAAATAAGAATGAGCTCAAGCACATTCTTTATTTCAAAACTGTGATATCCGGCTGTTTTATTTGAGTTTATTTTTTCCATAGTATTCCAATAAAGCTAAAATAGAAAGAATACAAAATGTCTGAATCATTACTATCATTACTCCGAATTCATTAAGGCGCGGAAGCAGAATAGAATTTAGCGCGACGCAAAAAGTAACCAGATATACGAACAGAGCAACACCGGCATGCGTCATTCCTAACCGTAACAACCGGTGTGAGAAATGGTTCTTGTCCGCTTTAAAAATGGATTCCCTGTTTCTTATTCTGATAACTATTACCGAAACCGTATCATATACAGCCACACCCAGAATCAGAACAGGCATAATAACGGGATACAAATTAGAACTTCCTTTTATATAATAAGTTCCAAGAATAGTAATAATCGAGAGGTTAAAACCGATAAATAGCGATCCTGCGTCTCCCATAAATATTTTTGCAGGATGGAAATTAAATTTCAGGAATCCCAAAAGCACACCGATAAACGCCACAAGAAAAAGGCCTATAAAAAGCTGGCCGGCCATAACGGATGATAGAAAAAATACGCCTGCCGATACAGTCGCCACACCTGCGGATAATCCATCCATATTATCAAGCAGATTAAATGAATTCGTTATCCCGACTATCCAGAGTATGGTGATAATATGTTTGACAATATCGTTATTGATAAATAGCGATATTTTAATTTTAAAAAAATAAACAATGATAAAAGCGATTATAATCTCGCACAAAAGTTTGTGTTTTGGGGATAATCCATATTTATCGTCGTAAAGACCCACAAGAAAAATAATGAACCCGCAGATCAGTATTCCCCATATTCGTGTGCCGAGCTTTATCATTCCCGGAACATAAACGAATAAATTGTTCATAAAGGGCAGGTATTTATCGACATGAAATTTGTACAATAAAACAATGGTATAATAATTAAATAATATTGTTATCATCAAACTTAAGCAAATACCAAGTCCGCCTAAAAGCGGTGTTTCTTGGGTATGGACTTTTCTGCCGGAAGGTTTATCCACAAACCCGAATTTATGAGCAGTTATCATTGAAAATTTAACAAAAACAATAGAACATAAAAAAGAAAACAAAAATGTGTAAATATAAGCTATCGGCCACATAGAATTAAATCCTGATATATTTGTTCAATTTGAGCAACCATGTATTTTTCGTCAAAAAACGGAATAACGATTTTTTTGCCTTCATTACCCATATTAATCCTTAATTTTTTATTTTCAAGGAGATTAATAACATAATCAATAAATTTTCTTTTATCTCCAGGCTGGATAAGGTATCCATTTACTTCATGCTTAACAACTTCATGGGCACTATCGACATCTGTGGCAACAACGGGAATGCCTGAAGCCAAAGCCTGAGGGAGTGCTCTCGCAAGCCCTTCCCGTAACGAAGTATGAACAAGTATATCCATGCAAGAGATAAACAGCGGTATTTTTTCCGGAGGGACTAACCCTGTAAATATGAAATTGTTTTCAATTCCATACGACCTGATTTTAGCAAGAAGACCAGTTTTTAATATCCCGTCTCCCACAAACATAAACTTAACTTGAGGAACGCGTTTTATTATTTCAGGTGCGCAATCGACAATGAAATCATGTCCTTTAAGATGAAAGAGCCTCGCTATTTTTCCTACTACGATCTCATCATCTTTTATATTCAACTGATTCCGAACAGAGTTACGGTATTTCCCGCAATTTATGAATTCTTCGATACGCATTCCGCTGTATATGGTTTTATACAGGTGTTTATTCCCGATTTTAGCTTCAAGAGCTTTGTCCCTCATAGTATCGGATACGGTAATTATGCAGTTGGATATTTTTGCACAAATTTTTTCGGCAAAAATATATAAAATATTTTTCCAGCGTTTTTCATAAGGATGAAAGGGGAGTCCGTGAATTGTGTGAATTATTACACTGCAACCGGCTAATTTCGCCGCTATTCTTCCGATTATACCCGCTTTTGAGCTATGTGTATGTATAATGTCGAAATTTTCTTTTTTGAATATCCTGTAAAGGCAAAAAAATGCGGACAGATCGTTTGCCGGATGGATATCTCTGCGCATTTTAGGCACAAGAATCATGTTTATATTATTCTCTTTAGCAATATTTTCCATACTCCCTTCAGGACCGATACCCGGCCCGGTAATAAGCGTAACAGAATAATTTTTGTTTTTCATAAGTTGAATTACAGTAGATAAAGTGTTTTCCTGAGCTCCACCTATGATAAGTCGCGTAATCACATGCGCGATTTTCAGTTTACTGCTTTTCAATTTCAAATCCTTTTTTTAAAAAATAAGGAATATAATAAATAAACTCAGCCGATTAAAAATTCATGTACATATTCCCTGACAACTTCCTGCCATGAGCGCATTTTAATATTGCATAGATTTTCGAATTTACTGATATTAAGTTGTGAATTGGCAGGCCTTTTGGCGGGACGGTTAAGCTGATTTGAATCGATTTTCTCAGTTATGTAATTTTGCAATCCGTATTCATCCAGCGCAAAACGCGCAAGATCATACCATGAGCATGGCCCTTGATTTGTTATATGAAAAATACCGCGCGCCGATTTATTCAGTAATAATATAACAGCTTTTGCGAGGTCTCGCGTATATGTCGGGTTGCCGATTTGATCAGATACTATCTGCAGTTTCGGTTTTTCGCCGGCAAGAGAAATAATCCGCGCTACGAAATTCATCCCCCTCGGGCCAAACAACCAAGAAGTTCTGATAATCAGATAATCATTTAACCGCATAATAGATTGAATGGATTTTTCGCCTTCCAGTTTCGTAAGTCCGTAATACGATAAGGGATTAACAGGGTCGTCTTCATTATATGCGCCTTTTTTTGTGCCGTCAAAAACAAAATCCGTACTGAAATGCACGAGAACCGCGCCTATTTTAGCGCATTCTACCGCAAGGTTGGCGACTCCATCACAGTTGATAAGCCGGCATTTTTCTCTTTCCGTTTCTGCGCCGTCAACGTTTGTATAGGCGCTGCAGTTTATTACATATTGAGGTTTGATTTTATGAAAAATATTTCGCACATTGGATATATCTGTTATATCCAGCTCGTCAATATCTACGCAAAATAAATCTTTCGACAAACTTACTTCTCGTTGAGCAAACACACTGCCTAACATTCCGTTTTTGCCGATTAACAGCCAGGACATTCTTTTCCTCTCTTTTTAGATTCAACAAGGCATGTAGCGTGAAATAAAGATTCAAATGTGCCTGCATCTGTCCACCATCCGTCAATAACTTCATAAGTCATGGTATTCATTTTGATATAGGCGTTGTTCACGTCGGTTATTTCAAGTTCACCGCGGTTAGACGGTTTTAAAGTTTTGACTATATCGAATACTTTGGAATCATACATGTAAATTCCTATGACGGCAAAATTCGATTTCGGATTCTTTGGTTTTTCTTCGATAGCGACAATTTTATCTCCGTCAATAATCGGGACGCCAAACCGTTCCGGGTCAGATACTTCTTTTAAAAATATTTTTGCGCCCTGCGACTGTTTTTCAAAATCCTGAACGGCTTTTTTTATGTTTCCTTCAATAATATTGTCGCCAAGTATAACGACAATTTTATCGTTATCGGCAAAGTGCTCAGCAAGGCCTAAAGCCTGAGCTATACCTCCTTCTCCTTCCTGATAAGTGTAATTTATGGCTTTTAATCCAAACTCTTTGCCGTTGCCCAGAAGTTTTAAAAAATCTCCGGCGCTATTGCCTCCGGTTACAATCAATATATCATTTATACCCGCTTCGACTAATGTGCGCAACGGATAATAAATCATCGGCTGATCATATACGGGAAGAAGATGTTTATTAGTGATTTTAGTTAGAGGCATAAGCCTGCTTCCAAGTCCTCCGGCAAGTATAACCCCTTTCATAGGAATTCTCCTTAAATTAATTGCGTTTGTTAGGTCAGTTTGACTGATATTTAAATCTGTTTTTCTATATCCGCGATTTCTTTTTTCATCTGATCTTCAGAAATTTCCGTATTTCCGGCAGCCATATAAAAAAACCAGCCGGGAATGCTCCATATCAAAAGCACTAACCGCGCCATCAACGCTATCGCCAGTGCGCCTTCCTTGCTTCCGCCCACAATACCAAAACAGTATACATATAACTGTTCATTGACTCCCAAACCTGATACAGATACAGGTAATGCGGCAATAGTAGATATTATTGGTATAAACATAAAATAATTGATTAGCCCTACCGACTTCAGTCCGATTGAAATACCAAGCATATATACCATAATAATATATATTCCCTGAAGAATAATCGAAAGAATTATACCGAGAACTATAACATGAAAATGTGATTTATATTTATAAAACGTATGATATATCCTCAATATAATTTCCTTAAACGGCAGGATATCAAGAAATTTATTTAGAAATGGAATTCTTTTCATGATTCGTTTGCTAAAAATAATCGGGAGAAAAACAATCATTAGAGCGAATAATAGCATTATGAACTCCGCTAATTTTCTTAAAACAAGATTATCCAGATTAAAAGCGAGAGCGATAATGCCTATCATAAGTAACGCCGCAACGCCAACTATCCTGTCGATAAAAACCGTAGTAACTGCTTCCGGTTTATGACGTTTTGTTTCTTTTGCGACATAGTAGCCTTTTACGATATCGCCTCCAGTCAAACCCGGCATAGCATTATTAAAAAATAATCCTATAAAAAATAACTTTGCCAGTTTTAAAAAAGGAGGTTTTACATTGTGAACGGCAAGCAAAAACTGCCAGCGCATTATTGCCAAAACCGCTATGATAAAATACAGGGATAACCCTGCTAAAATTAACAAGTAGTCCGCGTGCATTATTGTGTCCCAGAAATGAATTATGTCGATTTTGGTAAACAAATAAATTAAAAGGATTACAGCCACGGCTATTCTCGCCAGCATAAATATTTTCTTTTTCATTGATCGCTTAAATCCTTCCGAAGCAGTTCATTTAGAAATTTTATCCCGTTTTTCAGTTCCGATGGGGAAGTCGGATGATGAACTTCAATAACTTTTATGATATCTTTTTTTAAATAATCAATTACTCTTGTAAAATCAAAAACTCCGCAACCCGGTGCCCTGTGGTCGGAATCTTTAACGATATCATGGATATGCATTCCGAGCAGATTATTTTTGAAAGCGCTAAGATATTCATCATGGTAAAACACACGCAGGTTTTCCATATGTTGTGCATGTCCGATATCATGCCAGTAAAATAAATTCCCGCCTTTAAACTGATTTAAGATTAAATCCATCTCTTCAAGATCGGGGATTTCATGAATATAATATCTGTTTTCAATGCCAATTTTAATACTTTTTTTAATTGCGTAATCATTAATAGCGTCAAGGGATTCGAGAGTATATTGGATATATTCTTTTCTGAATTTTTCTCTCTCTTTAAGATGTTTGATTTTGCGCCGTATGAATTTATTGGTATCTTGTTTGTCCTGCTGAATTAACCGTATCAGGTCAGCAGTCATGTTTTTTATAGGGACTTCCCCCGCATGCATAACAACAGCTTTTGCTCCTAACCGGGTAGCATAATCTATTGTATTGAAAGTATGTTTTATTGATTCCTGCCGGTTTTTGGGATCTCTGTCGGAGACTAAAAACATATTCGGCGAAGCGTATTTTGGGTTTAAATTTTCAGGGATTGGGCAGAAATTATGCAAACTGGTTACCTTTATAATACCGGATTCCACCAGTTGGATAATCCGTTCCACAGATTGGGGAGCAAGAGCAAAATCCAGTTCCACCTGATTAAAACCGAAAGATTTGATCTCATCGATCATTTTATCGACATCAGGTTCTCTCCATGAGTTCCACGAGGTCGATAGCGCAAAATCAAACTTCATAAAGTATCCTGTTTACTATACTCGTTTCATCATATATCTGAACACCTATGCTGAACAGAATAGCCGCAGTTACACCCGGCGCGCAGGCAATTCCGCGAGTTGTTGATGTATTGCTAACGCCGCATGAAGGGCTTTTGCTTTTTAAAACCGCTTCTTTTATTTTCAAACTACAAGCTATCTCAGTGCATTTTTTAGCGCCGGTTAAGAAATACGATGTTACATTTTTACCGGATTGATCAATAACATGAGATTTATTATTTAAAACATCGTAACCGGATAAACCGTCTATTTTCGCAGGTAACCGGGGTATTGACAACCCGCCCATAAGTTCAGGGCATATAGGAAAAAGAAACCCTTGCTCATACAAATCTTTTAGATTCTGAACAAGGGCATCTTTTCCATTATATCTGCATCTACAACCAACAAGGCATGCGCTGACTAAGATCATATTCTTTGTGAAGCTTTCTCAGCTTTTTTCCGCGCGTCTTTCATTTTTCTTCTGCGTTTCTGGCTTGGTTTTTCATAGTGCCGGTGTTGCTTAATCTGTTTCATTATACCTTCTTTATCAATTTTCTTCTTCAACCGGCGTAACGCTTTATCTACACTTTCATTTTTATTAACGATAACTTTAGGCACCTATTATTTCACCCCTTTCATAATTTCCATAAAATAATCCAGATTTTTTATAATTAAGTCAATAAAAAAGTGTTTATTATAATATAAATTTTAATTACTTGAAAGAATTTTAATTATGTCAAGCGATTTTTGAAGGTAAAAACCATTTTTATACCGATAAAAACCTATAAAATGAATTAAGGATTTTTTATCCCAGCCTCCCTGTTCGTAAGGGTAATAATTCGCATATTTATCATATGGCAAAACCTTTGCTCCTTTTGAATTTGAGATCAAAAAATTACTCGCTATTTGTTCGCTGCCCCATTGGTTCCATTTTTCATATCCGACAATCTTTTGCATATTTACAGAAAATTCCTCAACAGATTCTTTTTTATGTCCGTTTTTTGAAAAACCGGTAAATCCGGCACAACCCCGCACATAGAAAAGTTTCTTGAAATTCGGGTGTTTCCAGAAATTTTTTTCTGCCAGTATTTGTACATGGGTATTTGTAGAGTTTTTTGCTTTGAGTGCCGCATTTTCCAAAGTATTTATTTCGCCAGAATCGATTCCGCCTTTTAAAGTATAGCTTATATTCTTTTCAATATTATTTCTTATTTCAAATAAATCTTGTAACGCAATTATATCGGAATCAAGTTGCACTACATAATAATCTTTCGTATTTTCCACAACATACATTATCCGTTCCCAGCAACCGCCTCGCGGACATTTCCCTGTGTCAATAGTTTTGATATCAATTATTTCCTTGGGATTGACATGATATGTCAGTATTTTTTTATCATCTTCAGTCAGGGAACCGTCGTTTAAAACCGATATCGCCGTCGGCTGGTTTAAAAAAAAGTAAAACGACTTTATCGCAACCAAATAGGGGATTAAATCCGCATGGGATACCATACTTGTTATCAAAATATTACTTTTATTTGCGGTTTTAATCGGCGGTGTGGAAAAAATCTTTTTCACAAAAAAATTATATTTACTTGTATTGATAAATTTTCTTAACCGGTAAAACACTTTTTAATCCTTATAAATATTTTATTAAAATTTAGATAAGCACATATATTACGCAGAAATTTGACAAAAAGTAAATAGATAAATAAACCGGCAAACTTTTAAAACTCATGCATTGCTTTAAAATATTAATGGACACAGTTTGGTATATCATTTTGAATATCAAACCTTCAACTGTTACGGGAAATTAAAAAATAACTGTGGTTTTTTTTATTTGAGGATAGATATAGCGCTTTTTTCATCTTCAACGATATTGAAAAATTTATGCAGTTGCGTTATTTCAAAAATACGTACAAGTATCGGGTCCATGGAGCACAACACCATTTTCCCATTTAATGAGCCGACTTTTTTCTGTACCGCGACAAGTTTGCTCAGCACACTGCTTGACAGGTATTTGACATATTTGAAATTAATAACCAATTTGAGATTATTTTTTCCTTCGACCAAATCCATAATATCTTTATTAATCTGGATAATTGTGCTTTCATTCAGGATTTTATTATTGGTCAGGCACAGTATGTAAATATCATCGGATTTTGTAATACTGAAATTAGCGTTTTGGGAAATCATAAAACCTCCATTAAGCAAGTATTTTTTTCATATAAACACCCGCTCCTGATTTAAAGAATACGACTTCATCCATTAATTGTGCCATTAAAAACAACCCTCTTCCGTTTTCTTTATACCATGATGCAGGAGTATTTACAGTTTCAATCAATTTTCTATCAAAACCAGGACCTTCGTCATTAATTTTAAAAATTATGGTGCTGTCTTCTTTGTGAATTTCAATAAAAAGTTTTTTGTTTATATCTCCATCGTTTCCGTGAAGAATACCATTTGTTATAGCCTCATCCAAGCATAACCTGAAATCAAATTGAGTCTGTTCGGTTATCCCGTCAAATTCGGAAACCAATTGGAGTATTTCTTCAAGAATGTCTTCTTTTAATGCAAGATTACTTGGTATAACTTTATTATAAATTGGAGTACCATTTATAACATAATCACCGGATATATAATCTATTTTTATAATCTTTTCCGGTGTCGACTGATTAAGTAAATTCTCCAATTCAGGAATATCATCAAAATCATTATCTGTGTTAGCTACAGAAATATTATCGGTATTTTTTTCTTTAACTTTGATAATTACCAGAGTCAAATCGTCTTGCAAATCGGAATCCATGCAATATTCCTTTACTTCGTTTATTATACTGTTTTTAATCTCGTTTACCGGTAAAAAAGATTTCTTTTTCAGTGTTTCCTTAATTCGGGCGAACCCGAAAATCTCTTCTGAATAATCCATAGCTTCTTTTATGCCGTCGGTATATAAAAGGATCAGATCTCCCTCGCGAAGCTTGCAGGATTTTTCCTCAAAAATATAGTTTTCAACTAATCCTACCGGAAGACCGGTGGAATGCAGTTCGATAAAAGTATCTTCGCACGGCCTGTATATAATTGCAGTTTCATGACCGGCGCTGATATATTTGAGTTCCTTTTCTTTCATATCGAGAGTTAACACCATCAGCGTCATAAATTGGTCGTTTTTTTCCATATCGCTTATAAGGAGGTTGTTTATAGTTGAAATAGCCTGGCTTAAATCATCCATGCTTGAAATGGATGCGCGGATATGTGCTCTGGCGGTAGCCATGAATAATGCTGCGCCTATTCCGTGCCCTGATACGTCTCCGATAATAACGCTGATTTTGTTTTCCGGGTTTTCGGGATAATAATCGTAATAATCACCGCCGGTTTCATCGCACGTTATATTTATGCCGTCAATAAAATAATCTTCCAATTCAGGAAATTTGTCCGGCATTAAATCCTGCTGAATTTTTCTTGCGATATTTAACTGCTCGCGGATTCTTTCTTTTTCCAGAGCTTCCTTGTAAAGAATTGCGTTTTCGATACTGATTGAGAGAAGGTTTGTTACCGTTACAAGCAATTCGATATCTTTATTTGAGAAGTTTTCCCTGTCGGAAGAATTGATGATGTTTACAACGCCGAGAAATCGGTCGTTGGTATACAAAGGAATAATGATAAACGAATCCAGTTTTACATCAAGTTCGTCTACTATAATTCTGTCGTCTTCTTTTGTATCTAAAACCATAAATGGAGTTTTTTGTTCACGTATATAATTAAGTAGCGGAACTCCCGATGAATGCATTATTCTTTTCATCAGTTCATCTTTTAGACCCCACTCTACTTTAGTATTCAGCTCACCGTTTTCATCAAGCATAATCGAGCCTACCTGTGCAGAAACAATATTTAAGGATAATTCCATAATTTTAACAAGAAGTACATCGAGATTCATGTGGCTTAGCAATTCGCCGGCATTGTTTATTGCCCATAATTTAGCTGAATTTTCCGTAGCTTCCTGATTTGTTTCCTGATAAAGCTGAAGATTTATAATTGATGTGGACGCTATGGCTGACACAAGTTTGAGCCAATGAATATCCAGTTCTTTATATGAATCTTTGTCATGAAACACCAGCAAACCGTATATTTGATTTGTATAAACTAAAGGTTCACAACCGATAAACTTAATTTTTTTACCATTGATTTCAAAAAAGTTTTCTTCAAAACCAGAATCACCGGCATAAAACGCTTTTTTTTCCATAAACGCCCTATAAAGAAGGCTGTTCTTAATATCCACTTGATTAGAAGTATAAACCTGAGGTTTTATAAAGTTAGAGTAATCAATATAAAAACTTTTGTGCTGTTCAAAATAAATTATAACGGAAAATTTCGAACTGTTGCCGTATTTAAGAAGAAGCCCTTCCAGATCGGAATAAAACGATATAAAATCAACGCAGGAATTTAATCTCTGAGATATTAATATAAAATCGTCAAACCGGTTGGTATCGAGTTTATTTTGCGTTTTCATATTATAAATAATCCCATTTTTCTGCGCTTGCGTTTATATCTTCCTGAATTTTATTTATGGTTTCATAATCTATGCCAAGATGTTTGATTGTGGATTCTGAAAAATCACTGTTGATGGGGAAATTTTCGTAAAGCCCGAATTTTCCCGATAAAATCAGGTGGTTTACCAAATGCACTAAAGCGATTTCCTTATGATATTCATATGCATTATCGAGCCGGTGATGATATTTAATTATTGTCGCGAGTTTACTCGAAAAGTTCCATTTTTGGGCTATTCTGCTACCGATTTCGGAATGATCAATACCGACCACAGCCCGTTCCGCATCCTCAATATTACCGTTAGATTTTATCAGGCTTACAATCATTTCCTTGCAGTTTTCGGTAATATAGCTTGCGAGCACTAATTTCCCGACATCATGTAAAAGCCCTGCGACAAACAATTCTTCGCAACTTTCCATATCAAAACCTAATATTGGCGCAACTTTTTTCGACCATGTTGCCGCCATAAAGGAATGCTGCCATAACCCGTTGGCTTTAAATCCGTAACCGGGGAAAGCGCCTTCAAGTACTTTGCTTGTCGAAGCGGCCAGCACAAGGTTTTTTAAAGAATTATAACCGATTAAAACTATTGCCTGAGGTATGGAATTAATTTTATTTCTCAATCCGAAAAAAGACGAATTGACAATACGAAGGAGTCTTGCGGTAAGCGCTTGATCCTGGCGCAAATATTTGTCGAAATTTTTAGCGTTTGACCTTTCGTCCTCAATTAATGTCATGATATTGCTTACAACAGTAGGAAGGGCTGGTAAATCCTCTACCCGCGATATCATTTCTTCGCCAAGCCGTTTTTTAGCTACCACACCGGCAACATTAGAGTTTTTTTTCGGCATTCCGGAAGAAGTAGAAGTATTCTGTCGCAAAAGAGCATTTGATTTTATTAAATTCAATCCCTGTCTCATAAAAGTTTTTCCGTTTTTTTGTAGGTTTCGCATCGGCTACTATTATTTTCGGAATTATGCAACAGGTCTTGACTTATTTTTATATAAAATCTAAAAAAACATTATATTAAGTTTCGTATAGCTTTTTACTTTGAATAAAAATATATTCTATGAGCTCTTCTGCCGGAATTACATGCAAGTTCGTATGGTATGGTTCCGGCAAGATCGCCTAATTCTTCGCAGGACAATTTCTCATTTCCCTGTGTTCCTATTAACGTTACTTCATCGCCAACTTCCACATCTGAATCCAAACCGACATCAGCCATGATATGGTCCATCGCCACTCTTCCGGCAATCGGACATCTTTTCCCCTTAATAAGAACAACTCCTTTGTTGGATAAACTCCGCATATATCCATCCGCGTAGCCGATAGGTATAGTGGCGATTTTTGTGTCAATCGGGGTAACATAAGTACACCCATAGCCGATAGATCTTCCCGCTTCAACTTTTTTGCAATATATGACACGACTTCTCCATGACATTACAGGTTTTAGGCCAAGTTCATTTTTTATATGCAGTCTTGGCATCAAACCATATCCCATAATACCGATGCGAACCATATTAAAATAAGGCAATCCCGTTAAAAAAGTTCCTGCAGAGTTAGCTATATGATTATATTTAAATTCAATATCTTTTTTTCGAAAATGCTCTATAACTTTTGAGAAAGCTTCCCATTGCACAAGAGTAAACGGCAGATTGCTTTCTGATGCGGCATAATGCGAGCATATTCCTTCGATCTCGATATTCTCAAAAGATAAAATATTTTCGATAAAATCAATCACATCTTCTTTCCAAACTCCGATTCGTCCCATACCGGTATCGATTTTGAGATGAATTTTGGCAACTTTGCCAATACGTTTTCCCTCATCATTGAGGGATTTTATCATTTCATAAGTAAATACAACCGGTTTAAGGTCATATTCAAAAATACATTCCGCATCGGAAGTAAAGTTCACATCAAGCACAACTATATTTACCGCATTAATATTCGGAAACGCTTCCCTGATTTCTATAGCTTCTTCCATTGTCGCCACACCGAAGTAAGAAATACCTTCTTCACAGGCAACATTGAGTACTTCTTTAACCCCGTGTCCATACGCGTTAGCCTTAACGATAGCCAGAATCTCTGTTCCCGGGTTAACTGCTCTTTTTATTGTACGGTAGTTATCCGCTAAAACTGATAGATCTATTTCCAGCCAGTGAGAATATCTTGTTTTTAACGATGTCAGAATGTTCATTCTACATAATCCTTTTCAAAATTTATATATCTTAGCGCCTTTTACTTCCGCTCCTATCCGCAAAATATATGCCGGTATTGCCGGAACAGTATGCCCTAATAAATATTTCTGATACGCAATTACCGTAGCATAACCTGCTGTCGGATATACTAAATATTGTACGGCTTTGTCATTTAATTCGGCAAATTCCGGTTTATTAATGCCATAACCGCATATAACGCAATTTTTATTTTCAAAAAAATCTCTTATTTCGTCCTTTTTCAGGATAAAACATTCGGATTCAGGACAGACGTTATGAATAGATTTTTTTTTGAATTTTTGTATATAAAATTCCTGTCTATGGGCAGAAATCACTGCGTAAATATCTTTGGCAGAATCTATCTTGCATGCTATATTCTCCATTGAAGATATGCCAGAAATTCCAATATCATTTTCCACAGCCAATCCCTTTGCTATCGATAACCCCACCCTAATTCCTGTGAAAGAGCCCGGACCTATTCCGACAGCAACAATTTTAATATCGGATAAGTTCATTCCGCTGATATTTAGAATATTGTTAATCGCAGGCAGTATATATCTTGAATGCTTGCAATTTTGTTCTAAAACCAATTCCGCGACAATATCACCATCTTTAAACAAAGCGATACTTGCAAATAAAGAAGTCGTTTCTATGCCCAGTATTATCATAATTTAATTAACCGAATCTATTGAATTACAATACGATGAATTAATAATTTAACATACTCATAAATATTTTATCAATTAAAATTTATAAAATTTATGCCACACGGCGCCAATATAGTTAGCCATAATTATAGGAGACGGCGTATATTGTTTATAAAATTCGTATTGTATTGCCAATATTTTTAAATTGCCGCTGTTGATTTTTAACAATCGGATTTCAGATTCCGCTTCACTATATATGAATGCGGAATTAATAATATTACTAATATCATTTTATATGTTTTTATATACATCTTATTTTCTTTTGCGGCTAACACAAAATAATTGAGAGCCTCTTTTAGATTATTCTGCTTATAAAGAGAATATCCTGCTTCAAAATAGCGTATGGATTTAGCTTCTTTATAGTATTTCCGTCCTTTTTGCAGAGTATCGGGGAAATCAGCGGCAATTTTGTCCAGAATAATCAGGTCTTTGATCGCGAGATTATATTTATAACTGCTTAGGCTTCCGCTTCTTATCCGGTAATACGCAAGCGGTTTGCCGATATATCCGCCTTTAAAGTAATAGGCTATTTTGAGCCACATATAGTGATCTTCCGTACTTATAATACTTCTTTCTTCGCAAAACAAGCCAGCTTTCTCAAAACATTCTTTTTTTACCAGAGGAGTCGGTGAAAAAATAAAGTTATCTTTCAGCAATTCGAAAAATATATAACCTGAGAAAGGCTTCTTTGATTTCATTATCGTATCGCCAATTTTGCCGGTCTCATCCAACAAATACATATCCGAAAATACAAAATGGAAATCGTGGTTTTTTTGTATAAACTCCATCTGAATCTCTAATTTTTCCGGAGCCCATAAATCATCCGAATCAACAAAAGCGATATATTTGCCTTTTGAATTTCGGATTCCTTTATTTCTTGCCGCCGCGGGACCGCCGTTTTCCTGATAGATATATTTTATTTTGTCTTTGTGTTTATCTATATAATTTGATACCAGATCTTTTGTATTATCTGTGGAACCATCATCAACGACAATAATTTCAAAATCAGAAAAAGTCTGATTCAGTACGCTGTCAAGAGTTTGGAATAAAAAATCAGCGCAATTATATGCTGGGATTACGACTGAAACAGCGGGCATAATTATTTCTCCTGCAAAATTAAGTTCTTTTTTATCAAACAAGTATTTTTCCGTTTTGTTTCCATGAAAAAATTTTCATGGATAAATTTTCCTGTGATTTCATGTCACCGAACAATTTGCCGTGTTTGCGCAATTTATCGAGATATAAACGTGTTTTTACGTCAACAGGTTTAGGTTTTTTTTCCCATAAAATCGTACCCGGAAGAGAAATAAAGTAATGCGGATGTATTTTCGCTCCGGTATATTTTACAAGCCACTCTATCAAGTCCAGTGTTTGCTCAATATCATCCTTTGTCTCATCCGGTAATCCGAAAATAAAATCTATTAAGGGCATAAACTTGTATTGCCTGCACAATAATGCCGCGTTTTTTACGTCTTGGACGCTATGCCCTCTATTAAGTGCCTCAAGCATCCGTTCGCTACCTGATTGAGCGCCTATAACAATAGTCTTATTTATGCAATATTTGTCAAATATTTTCATAAAACCATCGTCAATATACTCAGGCCGGACTTCGCTTGGAAACGATCCCAGATGTATATCCGTAAGCCCATAAGAAAGAGCGGATTCACAGAGTTGGATTAAACTATCATGTCCTTTCGTATCGCCATTGATTTTATACGATAAGATATTTGAAGTAATAAAAAAAAGTTTTTTTCGGTTTCTTTTTTTCATTTCTGCAAACGGATGTTTCAACCCTTCAGGGGTTCTAAAACTGATTTGCGGGCGATGGATCCCGGCAATACCGCAAAACGTGCATCTGTTAATACATCCTCGCGTCAATTCTATAGGTACAAAAAAATTTTTTTGCGCAAAAAACGGTGGGTAATCATCAAGAGATACCGGCAGAGGATTTGTATCTTTAACTATCTTGTCATGATTTTTTTTTGCCGATCCTGCTAATAGCTCTTTTATAAATACAACTAACGTCCGTTCGGATTCGGAACAAAACACTTTATCAAAACCGAGTTTTAAACATCCCCATGGATCAACGGTCGGATGCACTCCGCCGGCGATTATCCAATCGTTATTAGCGATTATTTGTTTTAACTGTTCCAATTCATAAGAAACCTGATCAAGCAAAGGTGTCATGAACGAATAGGCAAGCACATTTACGCATTTATCCAGTAATATATTTTTAATTTCATCGAAATTCAACCATACCTTTAGTTCCAAATCGCTGTTTTGAAACTTTTGATGGATTAATCCGAGTAATTTTGCGATAGAATAATGATTTATACTCAATTTTCTAAAAATTAAGTTTATCCGGGGCATTTGTATCTAATTCTTTTTGGAAACTGTTTTTTTTATAATCACAATCCCGAAATCGAAATCATCTCCAGAAGAATAACGGCTGTTGATTGTAAAACCATTTTCAGAGGATATACCCGCTTTCGCCAGTTCAATTTCCATTTCTCCTTTTTGATAGAAATGTTTTTTCTGTTTTTTTTCAAATTCATTTAAAGGAGAAACCGTAGTTCCTGTTAAGGAGTGTGATTTTGATTTTTTCAGTTTTTCAAACTTTGGACCTGAAGCAAGATGGTATTCGATAAAAATTATTCCTGAAGGCAAAAGTGATTTTCCGATTTCAGCAAATAGAACGATTCTATCTTTATCAGGTAAAAATTCAGCAACATTATCCATAAGAACAATATTTGGGCGCTGGTATACCGGGGATTCATCGGACGGAAATTTATAATCAATTATATTTGCTTGCACAGCCATAATCTCAAGAATATCCGATTCAAGAAGAGGCAGTCTTTTTATGCGGTTTACTGCGGCTTGTGAATGATCAACAGCTACTACTCTATGAAACAATTTTTTGTTCTTCGCAAAATATAAAGAGTTCCTGCCGTCCCCTGACCCGATATCAAAAGCGGTGCCGAACGGGAAATTTTCCGGCAACTGTTTCTCAATAAATTCCACTAACCGTGGATTAGGGGGCATCTGTGATCCGTTTCCCGCAATATAAAACAGGTAATCATCCGCTGATGAAAGATTATCAGTATGCTCGCGGTTATCGGGTTTTGTCCAGTTAAAGTTTACTTTATTCAAAGTTCCTGCGAATTCTTTTATCTCAAGAATCCGGTCATAATAATCAGGCTGTAAAGATTCTTCAACCAACCGTTCATAAGATGATTTGCACATTTGCATATAATCTTCTATATCCTGCGTATTTGTTATTTCCAGAATGATTTTGTTTTTTGTCAAGAAATCAGCAATGCGCATCTGTGATAGCAGATAATGTATCTGTGACTCAAGAGAATCGTTGTTATGAACACCAAGCCCCTCGTGGTACGCATATATATTAAAAAGTATCATCAAAAACATTGATTTTGATATTTTTTCCCCGTTGATATAAATTTTAGGAGTTAATCCCCATTGTTTGTCGATTTCAAATCCGAAAATAAATTTAATAAAGGTTGGATCAGCTGTGGCAGGGAGTTTAAAAAAAATATCTTTTGAGTCGATTAGATCGGTAGAGCACATCATTTCTTTAATTTGACTGCCTTCAATATTTTCCGAAATTGATGAGCTTTGATTATGTATAGCCGTAGCAATCGCCGAAAAAATTTTTTCTTCCGATTGAGTGAACCGGACAGATTGAAGCAAACCGCTACGGTCGACAATTTCCATACATGATTCAACCGTTTTCTTAAACTCTGCCAAATTTGCCGCATTTTTGGTTTTCTGAAAGTTTCCCGTAGACCTGTTCAGCTCTACAGCCGGGCTTATTCCTGCGCAAACTACATCATAGGTTATTGTATCAATGGCAACTAATTTTTGCCTGGCGTTATTGAAATCACCCAGCTGAAAAAGCCCATTGGAATCTTCTAGAATGCCGATAATAAAATAATATAAATCCGGTGTTCGCGTTGAATTATCGGTATGAATAGATTCAATTCGTTCTTTTATAATTAGCGCCCGCGAGGCAATACGGTTGGCTATCCGCTCGTATTTATTGGGATCGGTGGCATAGACATTCAGGCAAAACAATAATGTTAAAAGAAAAATCATTAGATTTTTTTTCATAAAACCGATAATTTTGTGTTTACTTTATATCAATGATTAATCTGGAAATTTTAATAATAGCAGATTTCTTTTGATTTGTTAAGGCAATATTTGATTTTACATCCCGCCTTTTCCGCATACGACTGTAGCAATAGTTTTGAGAATAATTTTAATATCCATAAAAAACGACATATTGCGTATGTAAAACAGGTCATAATGAAGTTTTTCAACAGCGTGTTCCACAGTGTTGCCGTAAGGGAAAAGAACTTGCGCCCAACCGGTTAATCCCGGTTTTACCAGATGCCGTTCGTCATAAAAAGGTATTCTTTGTTTCAACTGCTCCACAAATTCAGGTCGTTCAGGGCGAGGACCTATTAAACTCATATCGCCTTTCAAGATATTCCAGAATTGGGGTAATTCATCAATCCTGAGTTTTCTCATTATTTTGCCCACAGGAGTTATTCTTGAATCTTTTTTTCTGCACCATACGGGCCCTGTATCTTTTTCAGCGTTTACAATCATTGTTCTGATTTTATGAATCTTAAAAATTTTACCATGCAGTCCGACTCTGGTTTGAGAAAAAATAAAAGGGCCGGGAGAAGTAAGTTTTATGGCGATAAATAAAAGTGGAAACAAAACCGCCATTATTGCCAGCCCGATCAGTCCGCAAAGGATATCCATGCATCTCCTGAAAATGCTGTATGATTTCATAAAAGGAAGCCCGCTTAAAAACCAAAGAGCATCAATATGATCGGACGGAACTTTACTGAATAGTTTTCCGTATACATCAACAGCAGAACTGACTTCCACTCCTTTTCGTACACACGAAAAAAGGGCGTCTGTCCATTGATCTATCAAGTTATAATCAAAAGAAACCACAATCATTTCCGGCGGATCGTCTTCAACGTCTTTTAAAAACTTATCTATACCGCCACGAATCTCGATATCAAGAACCTTCATACCGCTTTTTTGGGTATCCTGATCATAAATACCAACAATATGAAAAAAATCTCTTCCTGATTTCTGGATATCTTCAATAATTTTTAACGCGGCAAAACCCGATCCGATTATCATTACTTTAAAAGGTTCGCGTTTTATTATTACCATATAATAGTGAAGCATGGTAATCCCAATAATCAGGAAAAACCCGACGGCAATGATGGAGATTCTCGGCAAAGCGAGAGATTCAAGATAAAACGAAGAAACAATAATGAAAATTACCGTGAGCGAAACCCCGAAGAATATACGCGGCAGTATGGTTGACCAAAAGTCTATTACGAAAACATTAAACAAATCAGAGATATAAAATATTGATATCGCAAAAACAGTATATAATAATATCGCTCCGAAATATCCCCGTGATATAAACAGTTTCATTCCGATATCTTCACGGAAAATGATTGTCAAAAATAAAGAGAAAAAAACAAAGGCGAAATCACATAATAAAATAAATATTTTTTTCTCTACTATACCTAACCGAAAATTTTTTTGAGGCATACGCTGTCAAATCTCGATTTCTTAAATAATAATTTTTGTACAATATATTATCGAACATGCACAATAGCGTCTTTAGGGAAAATTTCAAACTGTTTTTTTGTTACTTAAGACTAATGTTTAAAATCCAGCTGTTTTTTATTCGCAATTATAAAAGGTTTAACTGCAAACGGGGATAAAAATTCTCTTAACCAGTACGGTTTAAGGTTTGTGATATCTTTCATCATGAAATCCGTAGGTATTATTTTCGGCTCATGAAATGAATGTTTTTTTAAAAGCCTTAAAATCTTTGTTGATGAAAGCCAGTATTTTAGATGAATATATGATCCTTTTTTTCTGATAAAATCAAAATTCCAGTCTTTTATCATATAGTAAATCGGATACCACGGAAAATTGATGTGTTTTATTATAAATATTTTTCCGTTTGGTTTTAAAACTCTGTATGCTTCAGACAAAAATGTATCCAATGGATAAATAAGGTATATTGCTTTACGTACTATCATATAATCAACGCTATTATCGGCAAAAGGTAGTTTTGTTGCTGATCCATGAATGAATTCAACTTCCAGATTCAAATCTCCGGATAATTGCCTGCCAGCATAAAGCGCCTGTTCCAAGCAATCAATAACAATGAATTTCGATTTAGGATAACGCGCTTTTAAAGCCAGAGAATAGCTTCCGCCACCACCGGCAATATCAATAAATAATGCCCCCTCTTCCTTTTCTATATAAGGGCATATTGCCAGTTGATGAGACCTGTTGTATATTATAAACATTTCTTTTTCATGATTATAATAACCGTCAATGCTTTTGTTGTAATAATCTTCCATTCGGCTTATTGATCCTTTTAAAGATTGAATTATAAATGATTATTGCAAGATATTACTCATTGAAGATAGCAAAGTTTGCATCAGATTGGAAGTTGAAAGTTTATCGTTCTCCAACTAAAACTTAATGTGATTTAATACGGAATCTTAAAGAAAGCAAATTTCATCTATTTCAAACCATAAGCATACAATCTTAAAAAAGTAAAATAAGTTATAATAAGTTCTCCATGATCTCAAAATAAAAGTTTGACATTCTTTTTATATTAGATATATTAAGTTAAACTGAATTGTTTATTAATAGTAAAAAATGTTGTTGCCGGTTGTAATAAGAGTAATTATTGCATAATAAAATATTTGTTGATTTATTTATATATGGAAGAAGGGAGTTCATTATATGGCTACAAGAAAAGGCGCGGAAATTCTTATTGAGTCTTTGTTAAAGGAAGGAGTTAATGCCGTATTCGGATATCCGGGCGGTTCGGTTCTGGATATATTTGATTTGCTTTACGATTCGCCGGTAAATTTTTATCTTGTCCGACACGAGCAAGCCGCCGCTCATGCCGCAGACGGTTATGCTCGTTCTACGGGTAAAGTTGGAGTTTGTCTTGCTACATCCGGCCCCGGCGCTACAAATCTGGTTACCGGAATCGCCACTGCCAATATGGATTCTATTCCGATAGTGGCTATATGCGGGCAGGTGCCTACAAACATGATCGGCAACGATGCATTTCAGGAAGCGGATATAACAGGCATAACGCGTCCTATATGCAAACATAATTATCTTGTAAAAGATGTAGATGAATTGCCTTTAATTCTTAAAGAGGCTTTTTATATAGCTTCATCAGGCAGGCCTGGCCCTGTGGTAGTTGATATTCCCAAAGATGTTCAGCGCAACCAGACCAGCCAGCCGTATCCCGACAACGTAAAAATAAGAGGATACGAACCTACTTATGAAGGGCATATAAAACAGATAGAAAAAGTAGCTCATGAAATTAAAAAATCGAAAAAACCCTTGATTTACGCCGGAGGCGGGGTTATCATTTCCGGCGCATCGGATGAGTTGCAAAGACTGGTAAATAAAACACAAATACCCGTAACTACAACGTTGCTTGGTCTGGGATGTTTCCCCGAGACACATCCTCTGGCTTTAAAAATGCTGGGTATGCATGGAACTAAATATGCCAATTATGCAGTAATGGAATGTGATTTACTCATTTCCATAGGCGCACGGTTTGACGACAGGGTTACGGGAAAAATTGCAGAGTTTGCTCCAAACGCTAAAATTATACATATCGATATTGACCCGACGGCAATCAGCAAAAGCGTAACTGTGCATATTCCGGTTGTAGGCGACGCAAAAAACGTGCTGAAAAAATTGAATGAAATTATTGAACCCGGAGATACAAAAGAATGGTGTGATATCATAAAGAAATGGAAAGAAGAATATCCTCTTGCTTATGAAGAGAAAGAAGGAATTATAAAACCTCAGTACGTAGTTGAAAAAATATATGAAGTTACAAAAGGAGAAGCGATAATTGCCACGGAAGTAGGGCAGAACCAGATGTGGGCGGCTCAGTTTTATAAATATTGCACACCGCGCCAGTTCCTTTCATCAGGCGGGCTTGGGACAATGGGGTATGGGTTTCCGGCGGCAATTGGCGCGCAGGTAGCCAATCCTGACAAGGTAGTATTTGATATTGCCGGCGACGGCAGTTTTCAGATGAATATTCAGGAACTTGCGACGGCTGTAACATATCAGTTACCGGTTAACGTTGCTATATTAAACAATAATTTCTTGGGGATGGTTCGCCAGTGGCAGGAATTGTTTTATTCAAGAAGATATTCTTCCACGTGTCTGGCTAAGAATAAAACATGCCCTCCGTCATGCGGGGAACCGGGTAGCGCCTGTCCTGTTATGATGCCTGATTTTGTCAAAGTGGCGGAAGGATACTCGGCTGTGGGAATGAGGATAACCAAAAAATCAGATGTTGTTCCCGCTATTGAAGAAGCGATAAAAACAAACAGGCCGGTTGTTATGGATTTTGTGGTTGACAGAGAGGAAAATGTTTTTCCAATGGTACCGGCAGGCGCATCTTTAAAACAAATGATCAGCGGGATTTCATGATATATAATTAAGGAGAGCGAATGTGAAACATACTCTTTCTGTTTTAGTCGAAAATAAGTTTGGTGTTTTGGCGAGAGTAGCCGGTTTATTTAGCGGAAGAGGTTTTAATATCGACAGTTTGACAGTCGGTGAAACTCAGGATTCATCAATATCGAGAATGACTATTGTCGTACACGGCGACGATGCTGTTCTCGAACAGGTAACCAAACAGCTTAACAAACTTATCGATGTAATAAAAGTTCAGGATTTTCAGGAAAAAAGTTATGTTGAAACAGAACTTGCATTAATTAAAGTTTACGCAAGTTCGAAAAACCGGTCGGAAATACTTCAGATCGTTGATATTTTCGACGGAAAAATTATGGATGTTACCGAAAAATCAGTTATAATAGAAATTACCGGTGCCTGTGAAAAAATCGATTCGCTTGTTAATCTGCTCAGGCCTTTTGGAATCAAGGAGATGGCGCGTACAGGGAAAGTAGCTCTTTCCAAAGGTTAATTAAAAAGGTAACTAAATTAAACATAATAGATAGGAGTTTTTGTAATGGCTAAAATGTATTACGACAACGATGCAGACTTAAAATTCATAAAAAATAAAACCGTAGCTGTTTTAGGTTATGGAAGTCAGGGGCATGCTCATGCCCGCAATCTTAAAGAAAGCGGGATTAATGTTATAGTTTCTGAATTAAAAGATACGCAAAATTATAAAAACGCTATTAGTGACGGATTTGAACCGTTGCCCGCTGACGAAGCGGTAAAAAAAGCGGATATCATAATGGTTTTACTGCCCGATCAGGTTCAGGCGGCTGTATACAGATCATCCATACAAAACAATCTCAAACCCGGAAGTTATCTGGCGTTTGCGCATGGATTTAATATTCATTTCGGCCAGATAATAGCGCCTCAAAATGTGAATGTTTTTATGGTTGCGCCCAAAGGACCCGGCCATCTGGTCAGGAGAACATATACTCAAGGAAATGGTGTGCCATGCCTGATAGCTGTTTATCAGGATCCGTCCGGTGATACTCATAATGTCGGTATGGCATACGCAAAAGGTATAGGAGGGACGCGAGCTGGCGTTCTGGAAACTACGTTTGCAGAAGAAACCGAGACAGATTTATTCGGTGAACAGGTTGTTCTCTGCGGCGGAGTTACGGAATTGGTTAAAGCCGGCTTCGAAACGCTTGTCGATGCAGGATACCAGCCTGAGGTCGCGTATTTTGAGTGTCTTCATGAGCTCAAACTAATTGTAGATCTTATGTATGAAAAAGGGATTTCCGGTATGCGGTATTCAATCAGTGATACCGCCGAATACGGCGATCTTACGCGCGGCCCGCGAATTATTACTGAAGAAACAAGATGGGAAATGGAAAAAATATTGAACGAAATTCAATCCGGCGAATTTGCTCGCGAATGGCTATTGGAAAATCAGGTTAACCGTCCTGTTTTTAATGCATTAAGAAAACAGGGAAAAAACCATCTGATTGAACAGGTCGGCAGTAAATTAAGAAGTATGATGAGCTGGATAAAAAGCACGGATTTGAATTTCTGAACTATAAAATAAACAGGATATTCAAGTCATGGATAATAAAATAATTGTTTTCGATACGACTTTAAGAGATGGCGAACAAGCGCCGGGAGCAAGTTTAAACATCAGGGAAAAACTGGAAATCGCCAAACAGCTTGTCCGGTTAAATGTTGATGTTATCGAAGCTGGTTTTCCCATAGCTTCGCCAGGCGATTTTGAGGCTGTAAAAGCTGTGGCGCAGGAGATCAAGGGGCCTGTAATTTCCGCTCTTGCCCGATCGCGCAAACAGGATATAGAACGAGCCGCGGAAGCTCTTGAACCGGCTGAAAAAAAACGAATCCATGTGTTTCTTGCCACGTCGAAAATACACATGGATTTTAAATTAAAAAAAGCTGAGGATGAGATACTGCGCCTTGCTGTTGAAGCAGTTGAATATACAAAAAAATTTACCGACGATGTGGAGTTTTCGCCGGAAGACGCATCGAGAACAGAACTTGCTTTTCTTGCGAAAGTAGTCGAGGCTGTGATTAACGCAGGCGCTACAACCGTGAACATACCGGATACCGTCGGATATGCAATCCCGCAGGAATTCGAGAATACGATCAGATATCTTTATCAGCATGTTCCAAACATAAACAAGGCTGTTTTAAGCGTACATTGCCATAACGATCTCGGTTTAGCTGTCGCGAATTCGCTTGCGGCAGTAAGCGGAGGCGCAAGACAGGTGGAATGTACCATAAACGGTATCGGAGAACGCGCAGGTAACTGTTCTTTAGAGGAAGTTGTTATGGCGCTTCGTACAAGAAAAGATTTCTTTGGAGGCGTTTATACCGATATCAATACCAAACAAATAATGAAAACAAGCAAACTGGTATCTCATCTAACGGGATTTGTAGTTCAACCCAATAAAGCTATTGTGGGCGATAATGCATTTGCGCATGAAGCTGGAATTCATCAGGATGGCGTATTAAAGGAAAGAACTACATATGAAATCATGCATCCCGCGGATGTCGGGTTGGAAGAAAGTAAACTGGTTCTTGGAAAACATTCTGGCAGGCATGCTTTCAAAGACAGGCTCGAACAATTAGGTTTTTTTCTGCAGGAAAACGAACTTGAAGACGCTTTTGAGAAATTCAAAGTCGTTGCCGATAGGAAGAAAAATATTTTTGACGAAGATCTGGAAATAATTGTCGAGGATTCATTCAGCAAAACCATGCCTCAGATATATGTGCTGGATTATATCTGTGTAACCAGTGGGAATAAAAACCTGCCCACTGCTACGATAAAGCTGAAAAAAGACGACAAAATTTTTCAGGATGCCGCTTGCGGTGACGGCCCTGTAGATGCGGTATATCAAACCATCGAGAGAATCACGGGAATAAAAGCCGAATTGATGGATTATACGTTGCGGGCCGTATCACAAGGCAAAGACGCTATCGGCGAAGTGCTTGTCAAAATGAAAATCGACAAAAAAATTGTCAACGGGAAAGGAATGAGCACAGATATTATCGAAGCCAGCGCAAGAGCGTATCTCGACGGAATAAATAAAATTGTTCGCGGAGAAACATCTCGAAACGGAGATTTAAAAAAGGGATTATGAACCGCAGAAACAATACCCAACCGGAAATTTACGGTATTTTCGGGTATCCGGTTGAACATTCAGCTTCTCCTGTTATGCACAATGCCGCGTTCAAAGAACTCAACATGAACGCAGAATATAGAAAGTTTCCGGTAGCGCCTGACGAACTGCAGGATGCTACCGGAAACATAATTCCAAATGGTTTTCTTGGGATAAATGTTACAATTCCGCACAAACAAACAATCATTAAATATCTTGATGAATTATCCCAATCCGCAAAAAACATGGGAGCTGTAAACACCATTGAAATAAAACACGGGAAACTTATCGGACATAATACCGATGGCGATGGATTTAAGATTGCGCTAAAATCACAAGCGGATTTTGAGTTAAAGGATAAAATTGTATTTATCGCCGGCGCTGGCGGTGCAGGGTTTGCTGTCGCTACAAAATGTGCCGAAGAAAATGTAAAACGTATCGGGATTATGGACATAGACGCCGCTAAAACAACTGCGCTCACCCAACATATCGTAAAGATTTTAAAAAATAAGGCCACAAACAATTTTATTGAGGTTTTTTCTCCATATCAAACCGATAAAATAGAAAGTTTTCTTCGCAATATTGATCTTGCGGTTAACGCTACTCCTCTTGGAATGAAAACAACAGATCCGCTTCCGTTTCCAACTGATAATTTACCGCAAAAAACCGTTATATACGATCTGGTATATAATATCCCTGTAACTAAACTTGTTGACAGCGCGAGAAAACGAGGATTGCAGGCATATACTGGTTTGACCATGCTTCTATTTCAGGGAGTTGAGGCTTTTAAGATTTGGACAGGCATTAATCCGCCTGTTGCTGTAATGAAAAAGGCTCTCGAAGATTTTGTATATGGAGCAAAATATTGAACCAATTTTATCTTGAAATTTCGGTAATATTTATACTAGGTTTGATGATCGGAAGTTTTCTTAATGTTTGCATCTATCGCATACCAAATGAATTGTCAATAGTTAAACCAAGATCGAGATGTCCTTTATGCGCTAAAAATATTTCATGGTTTGACAATATACCTCTATTAAGTTATCTCATACTTGGCGGTAAATGCCGGTATTGCGGCTCGCGGATATCTATAATTTATCCGCTAACTGAATTTTTGTTTGCGCTAATCCTTGTGCATCTTTATATAAATTTTCACGGCAAAAGTTTATATTTTGTTTATCTTATTTATTATGGTTGTTTATGCGGTTCTATTTTTACAGCATCTATTATTGATATAAAACATTATATTATTCCTGATGAGATCAATCTATTCGGTCTAATAATAGGTTTTGCCGGCCCGTTTTTTTTTCCTGAACTTGTAGGAGAGCCGACTGTTTTAAAAGGGTTAATCCATTCATTTTTAGGTGTAGCTGTCGGTTTTGCGGTTTTGCGGATAGTTGTTTTTTTTGGTAGTATTATCTTCAAAAAAGAAGCTATGGGTTTGGGTGATCCGAAATTCCTCGCAATGATCGGCGCATTTCTCGGTTATAAATCCGTACTTTTTATAATATTTGTTTCATCGTTTCTCGGAGCAGTGATCGGCGGTGTATTTATAATATTTCGAAAAAATAGAAATGATACCGTAATACCGTATGGGCCTTTTCTTGCTCTGGGCGCATACATATCGTTATTTTGGAGAACTAATCTAATAAAATGGTATTTCAGTTTGTTCGGTTTATAAAAGGGGCGTTTTTAATGGGATGTAAAAAATGCGGCACATGCTGTCGATGGAACGGTTATGTATATATTACAAAAGATGATATAAAAAACATATCGTTATATCTTAATTTAAATGAAACAGATTTTATAGATAAATATACGGTATTGACTTCCAATAGACAGGGATTAAGCCTTACTGAGAAAGATGGGAACTGCGTTTTTCTCAATAAAAACAGTTGTGAGATTTACTCCGTACGGCCTAAACAATGTGTTGACTTCCCGAAATCATGGAAATTAACCGATATGAACGGCTGTAATTTCTTCGATTAATTGTTTCGACCGGAATTATTGGGTTCGGAAGGCGAATTATCGGGTTCTATATCCTTATTATCTTTTTCTTCAAGAGATTTTCCCAAATCAGAGAGATCCTTAATAATTTCTTCTTTTGACCGTGTTTGCCGGATCTGTTCTTCAGGCAATGCTGGAACGGCGGTCTCGTTATCAGTTTCCTCGGAATCAAGCATACCTGAATACGCGCTTTTTTCTTTTATGCGAGGTTCTTCATAAACAGGAGGTTCTTTTTTGGAAGGTTCCGATGTAACTTTGGGATTAAAATACGGATATGGATGCCAGGGATTAGAACAACCTAATATTAAATTGAAGAAACAAACTAAAAATACGGCGTAAGTTATTCTCATTGTTCACCCCTGAATTTTTTAAATTAAATGGAGGATAGGGGATTCGAACCCCTGACTTCAACGTTGCGAACGTTGCGCTCTCCCATCTGAGCTAATCCCCCAAACAATATTGTAAAATTTATATCTTATTAAACTTATGTTGTCAACACATAATTATCCATTTGTAAATTATCTTAAACAGCACAAATTTAAAAAAGTTAGGAGATCAGAAACGCTGTCAGTTCCGATCCCTGTAAGGATTCAACTGAAAAATAGCCCAGCGATGCCGGAAGCAATATGATATCTGTTTTTTTAATAACCAATTCATGTTCAAAGTTTATCCCGTAACGCAAGTATCCGCTTCCTTCCACAACAGCAAGAATTTTAAATGATTTACCGTCACATGTTGCGATAGTTTTTTTCGCTTTAATTAGCTCTACTCTAAAATATTTTGATTTCACTACGGTACAATGAGGTTCGTTAAAATCAACAATCCTTTTATGTGAATCTGAATGCATTACGGTTTTTATGGATTCCATAGCTTTATCAAAATGCAGTGTTCTACTCATACCGGATTCATCCACTCTATCCCAGTCATAAAGCCGGTAGGTTACGTCTGAATTCTGCTGTATTTCCAGTACTGCTGTTTTGGCTAAAAGCGCATGAACTGTACCGGCAGGAATGAAAATTAGGTCGCCTTTTCTGATATCCATGAAGTTAAATAATTTCAAATTTGCTGATAATTCTTTTTGGTCAGTTAAATTTTTTATCGCAGGATCACAGCCATATAAAATTTTTGAATTGTTCTGAGTATCAAGAATATACCAAAATTCGGTTTTACCCGGATCGCTTTCTTTGAATTTTTCAGCCGTTACGTCATCGGGATGGACTTGAACGGATAAATTATCCGAAGCGTCAATATATTTTATTAACAATGGGAATCTGCCGAACTTATCAAGTTGCCTTTCCGTTCCCATAAGATCGGTTTTTAATTCAAAAATTACTTCTTTAAGAGACTTATTAAGATAATGACCGTTGCTTACAATAGAAACCTCATCAGGACGATCGGCGAGTTCCCATATTTCTCCGATTTTTTTATTTTCAGGCAACTCCTTGCCAAGCTCTTTTAGTTTTCTTCCACCCCAGACTTTTTCTTTATAAATTGGGAAAAATTTTAACGGATAAATTTTAACATTCATTTTCACTCCCCGTATTTTAATAATTGAATCATATCTTCAGGTAATATTGCCTTGAATTTCATTTTTTCTCCTGTTGACGGATGAGAGATTCCAATAGAAAATGCGTGAAGCATTTGTCGTGAAACCATATCCGAAAATTCTTTATTGATTTTGGATGAACCGTATTCTTTATCTCCGATAATCGGATATCCCAGATATGCCAGATGAACGCGTATCTGATGTGTTCTTCCGGTTTTTATACGGACTTTTAATAGAGAAACCTTTTTATATTCTTTCACGACATCAAACATTGTGATTGCTTCGCGCCCTTTTTTTGATACCGCAGACATCTTTTTCCTGCTAACTGGGTGCCTGCCTATAGGGATATGGACAGATTTAGGTGTTTGCGGTGATATTTTACCCGCTATTATAGCGAAATATATTTTTTCGGTTTCTCTGTTTAAAAACTGGCTGGTTAACGCTTGATGTGCATTATCATTTTTTGCAGCAACCATTATACCGCTGGTATCTTTATCAAGCCTGTGCACAATTCCAGGACGCAACACACCGTTAATGCTCGATAGATTTTTACAATGATACAATAGCGCGTTTACAAGTGTGTTGTCATAATGACCGGGAGCGGGATGCACAACCATGCCTGCAGGTTTATTAACCACAACAATATCGCTGTCTTCATAAACAATATCAAGATCTATGGGGGAAGAGGTTATATCTATTTCTTTAGGTTCAGGGATTGTGACAGTTATCAGATCGTCTTTTTTAACATGGTAGCTTGGCTTAACATTATTTAAATTAACAGTGATCATGTTGTCGTCAATCAATTTTTTGATATATGACCGTGAAAGATCAGGGAATTTTTTCGCGATAAAACTATCTATCCGGTCGTCAATATAATCGGGTATAGTAAACTCGGTTTTATTTTGTTTCCGCATTGTCAGAAATTATCTACTGGTTTTTACCATTTTTTTATGGCACAAATAATACATTGCTATACCGGTAAAGAAAAGTATTATCGAGATAATCTGCGAAAAAGTAAGTGAAACGGGATATATAGGAGGATTGTCGCCTCGCAGAAATTCAATAAAAAACCTGTTTGTGGAATATAAAATCAGATAAGACGAAATTATATGGCCGAAAAACCTGTATCTTTTAAAAAGCCAAACAAGAATAAAAAAAATTATAAGGTTCATACCGGCAGAGATCAATTGTGTAGGAACAACATTTAAAGAAAACAAATCGTTTTCGGAAATAAAACTGTGTTTGAGATGATCTATGTACGCCGGCGAACCGATTATCTGGTGATAAAAATGACCTTTTGGATTCTCAATTATTTCCGTTACTTTCGGAAACTTAACTGCCAAAAAACTTAGTTTCGGATTATAAACTATCCTACCGTAACAACAGCCGTTCAAAAAACAACCTATTCGGCCTATTGCTTGTCCCAAAGCTAAAGATGGCGCAAGGATATCCATATATTTAAAAATATTTTGATGTTTTGCCTTTAGGAAAACAACAGCTGTTCCCAGCCCAAAAATCAGACCACCGTAAAAAATCAGGCCGCCTTCATGAATATAAAATATCTCAACAGGATTGCTCATATAGTAAGAGTGGTTGTCTATCACATAGAATAACCGCGCACCGAAAATAGAAGAAATCATTACATAAAGGCAAAGATCAACAATGTTTTGAGGATTTTCGTTAAATTTTTTCGCGTATTTCGATGCGACAAAAATCCCAATTAGAAATGCAAGCGCAATCATCAATCCGTAAGAGTATATATTTATCGAACCGAAATGAAATAATCTGTAATTCATTAATTAACCTTGCTGTTCTTTAAGTAAAACGAGTGTGATTAAACCGACACCGATACAAATGGAAGAATCAGCGATATTGAACGCAGGCCAGTGATAACTAAAAAGATAAAAATCAAGGAAATCCACAACATAACCCAAATATAGACGGTCAATAAGATTACCGATTGCCCCGCCCAGTATAAGGCCTAATAAAATTTGGATATTAGTGTTATTACGTGCATATTTTAAATAGATAAAAAATATAGTTGCCGCTGTTACAATGGAAAATACAATAAATAAATGCTTGTGATGCGGAAACAAACCGAATGCGGCGCCCGGATTATGAACCAGAGTTAAATTAAAAAAACCGTCGATTACTTTTATGCTTTCGTTAAACTGTAATTTATCCGAAATGAGCCGTTTTGCAAGTTGATCCAGCAAAACCACAGTTGAGGAAACAATAAAAAGCCACATTCACCTTTTTCTCCGGCGTTCTTCTTTGGTTTTACATTCAATACACAACCGTGCAAACGGCAGTGCGTCCAGTCTGTGAAACCCGATTTCTTTACTACATGATTCGCATTCATTATATTGATCTGATTGAATCCTTTCCAAAGCGGCATCGATTTCATAGAGAATCTCTTGCTCATTCGCTACAAGATCGAAAGTAAACTCACGGTCAAAATTATCTGTTCCCTGATCCGCTATGTGGAGCGAATATCCCGACAAATCGCCAGTTGAATCGCGATGTGATTCATTTAAAGCCGCACCCTGAAGGTGCTGAAGATCGTTAATAATTCTTTCTTTCTGTTCAAGCAATTTATCTTTAAAATATTTAAGTTGTTCCGGTGTTAATGGCATATCTTCCTCCGGTATAGTAAATTAAGAATAAGTTATAGCATTAATACAGCGGTTACATAAACCAGGATAATTTTGGTCTGTATTTATATCGTTGACATAATTCCAGCACCGAATACATTTTTCTCCATCGGATTTAGTAACGAAAACCTTTAATCCGGGTATACTTTCAACTTCGGAAAAACCGTTATTTTCAAAATCCGATATTTCAACTTGAGAAACAATAAACGACATTTTTAAAATATTCAAGTTATCTTTTAAAAAATATGCATATTCGGCTGAATTTGTGTACAGTACCACTTTGGCTTCCAAAGATGTGCCGATAATTTTCTGTTTTCTAAGGTTTTCAAGTTCTCGCTGAACCTCGGTTCGTAATTTTAAGATCTCCGACCACTTTTCTTCCAATTGATTATCGACATACTTTCTATTGAATTCCGGCCAATCGGCCAGATGAATATTTTGATCGCAATTTTCTTTAGAAAGTTTGGAAAAATATGTCCATACTTCATCGGTTGTAAAAACCAATATCGGCGCAAGCATACACGCAAGAGCTTCGGTTATCTTGTACATAACAGTCTGAGACGACCTTCGCACGGGATCGTTTGCATTTAAAATATACATTCTGTCTTTTAGAGCATCAAGATAAAAAGAACTCATATCCACAGTACAAAACTGGTAAACCGAATGAAAAATTTTATAAAACTCGAAATTGTCGTAATATTCCGTAATCTTTATCCCCAAATTAACCAGCCGGCTAAGCGCCCATCGATCGATCTCATCAAGATGCTCCACAGAAATCGAATTTGTTTTTGGATCAAAATCGAATAAATTGCCCAGAAGATATTTAAATGTGTTTCTTATTCTTCGGTAGGCATCGGATAACTGGCTGATAATGGACTGCGATATTCTGACATCGCCGGTATAATCCACTGATGACACCCACAGACGAAGCATATCTGCACCGTATTCCTTAATCACATCTTGTGGAGAAATGACGTTACCGAGCGATTTTGACATCTTTTTGCCGTCGCCGTCGACAACAAAACCATGCGTCAATACGGTTTTAAACGGGCTGTTGCCGCAATAGCCGACAGCCGTTAATAATGAAGACTGAAACCATCCTCTGTGCTGATCACTGCCTTCCAGATATAGGTCGGCAGGATAACTTAATTCATTTCTCAATCTCAAAACAGCCTGATGACTCACTCCCGAATCAAACCAGACATCAATGATATCGGTTTCTTTATCGAATTCACTGCAACCGCATTTAGGGCATTTTTGGTTGCCCACAAGCTCTTCTGAAGAATATGCAAACCAAGCATCTGCACTTTCTCTTAAAAAAGCGTTTTCGATTTTTTCGATGGTTTCTTCCGTTAATAAATCCGTCCGGCAGTTTCTGCAATATAAAACCGGTATAGGAACACCCCAGTATCGCTGACGGGACAGGCACCAGTCCGGCCGGTTTTCCACCATACTTGTGATTCTGTTTTTCCCCATTTCCGGTATCCATTTTACATTATTTATATTTTCAATGGCGTTTTTGCGCATATTATTTTTATCCACATTAATAAACCATTGTTCCGTTGACCTGAAAATAACCGGCTCTTTACATCTCCAGCAATGCGGATAAGAATGTTCTATTTCCTCAGAAAAAAGGAGAACCCCCGTATCTGCCATATACCGGATTATATCATTGTTTGCTGAAAAAACCTGTTTACCGCCAAAAAGCGGAAGATCGTCAAAAAATTTGCCTTGATTGTTTACAGGGGAATAAATTTCCAATCCATATTTTAAACCGACTTCATAATCTTCCTGTCCATGGCCGGGAGCTATATGCACGCAACCGGTACCCTGTTCAAGTGTAACATGATCGCTCAGGATAACAGGCGATTCCCGTTTTATAAACGGGTGCAAAGCGACAATCCCTATAAGATCGGCACCTTTAACTGTTTTTTCTTCTTTTACATTACCGGCACCGATTTTTTCCGAAAAATTGTTTATTAATTCTTTAGCGATAATAAAATTCCCTTTATCGGTACTTATAAGAGAATATAGGAATTCTTCTTTTACAGCAACAGCAAGGTTTGTTGGAAGCGTCCACGGCGTTGTTGTCCATATTACAATATCTGCATTTTTAAAACCGCCGGTTATTTCTTTCGGATCTTTGGTTATGGGAAACCTGACATAAACCGAAGGGCTTTTATGAATATCGTATTCTACTTCCGCTTCGGCAAGTGCGGTTTCACAGGTTACGCACCAGTGTATAGGTTTTAATCCTTTATAGATATATCCTTTTAAATACAGGTCGCCAAAAATTCTCGCAATTTTCGCCTCGTAAGAGTGGGCTATGGTTAGATAAGGGTTATCCCATGTTCCAAAAATGCCGAGCCTTTTGAATTCGTCGCACTGGATTTTTACGTATTTTTCGGCATATTTTCTCGCTTTTTTGCGGAAAGAAAGCTGGTCTATCTGGTGTTTGGTTATTCCCAATTCTTTAAATAACTGATGTTCAACAGGTAATCCATGACAATCCCAGCCCGGCACGTACGGCGCTCTATAACCGCGCATCGTCTTGTACTTTATAACAATATCTTTCAATATTTTATTGAGAGCGTGGCCGATATGAATATGGCCGTTGGCATAAGGGGGCCCATCGTGAAGTATATAAGATTCAGTCTTTTTATGCGATTCAAAAACCTTGCGGTTTATGGCTTGTTCATTCCATTTTTTTAGAATAAGCGGTTCTTTTTGTGCAAGATCCGCTTTCATAGGGAAATCCGTATAAGGTAAATTTAAAGTTTTTTTATAATCTCCGCTCATAAAATCTCAATATTTCAAGTTCAAATCAGACCCAGTTTATTAACCGTTGAATAATATCAGATAAGATTTTGATCGTCAATAGAGATATTAAAAAAATTCCCCTTTTTTTACGCTTTGCGTTTTTGGACAAGATTTAGTAATTACCAAACTTAAATTTTATTTTCCGTTTTTTGCTATCCAAAAACAAACATTTGCAGATGGCAAATGAAATAAAAATTCAAAACAATTGTTATTTTGCACCGGATATATTAAATTTAAGATCGCTGAAAAAGTCTTTTTTATTGTCATTGCAAAGCTCCGAAGGAGCTGTGGCAATCTCAGCTCTTTTGATTTTGAGATCACCACGGCGTTTTGCTTTTGTAAAACTTCTCGTGTGACATAGAAATTTAAGGTTTTTCAGCAATTCCAATTTGATTAACATTATTTTAACAGCAAATCATAATAATTCCTTAAAACTTATTTGGAACTGGAGGCACGCCAATATAATGAATAAAGAACTCAACCTTATTGATGAAATCACAAAAATAAAAAATTATTACGGTTCACGGTTGGTTATACTCGGCCATTATTACCAGAGAAAAGAAGTTATCGAAATTTCAGATTTTTGCGGAGATTCATTCGAACTATCGAAAATAGCTTCTAATTTACCGGATGCGCAGTATATTATTTTTTGCGGAGTCCATTTTATGGCGGAAAGTGCGTCAATTTTATCTAAACCTGGTCAGACCGTCCAGATTCCGGCAATTGACGCGGGTTGTCCGATGGCGGATATGGCTGATTATTCCGAAATAAAAATCGCATGGGATATCATTAACAGCCAATTGCCCGATGCACGCATAATTCCGGTTGCTTATATGAATTCTACTGCAGAAATTAAAGCGTTTTGCGGTAGGAACAATGGATCTGTATGTACGTCGTCCAATGCGGAAAAGATATTCCGATGGGCGCTTGAACAAGGCGCTAAAATATTTTTTATTCCTGACGAGCATCTCGGGCGCAACACCGCTAAAAAAACAGGTATTTCCAGTGATGATTTATTTCTATGGGATGACGATCTGAATAAAATCCAGCAGGGAAAAAATAAACTTGCGAAATCGAAAATTATATTATGGAACGGATTCTGTCATGTGCACACATTTTTCACTATAGAACATATAAATAACATTCGCCGTAAATATCCTGAAGCGGTAATTATCGCCCATCCTGAATGCAGGCAGGAAGTTGCAGACATTGTGGATCATACGGGTTCCACATCGTTTATATATAAATTTACAAAATCTGCACCGGCAGGATCAACAATAGCCATAGCAACTGAAATCAACATGATCGACAGATTATCGAGAGAATTTCCAAATAAAACCATTATTGATGTTGCCAGGTCGCTATGCCCGAATATGTATAAAATAAATTTGAGCAACATTAAGAAAACCTTGGATAATATAGGTACTTATAATGTAATTAAAGTTAGTGATGAAATTAAGGAATTTGCGGCTGTGGCATTAAAAAAGATGCTGGATATCGCTTCGACTCAATGATGAAGCCATTTACTTACAATAACATCGAGTTTGATTCTGATTAGAAATACACTGATAAAATACAAGAGCGGGTTCTCATATCTTAACTGGACTAATTTTGCGAAACTAATATCAACTTTCATAAGGTTCCCCTTTCATATTGGGGTAATAAAGCAACATCTATACCATATTATTTATATAATATTATTTATGGAATCTCTGAAAAATTAAATTTTGTCATTGCGAGAAGCATAGAGACGAAGCAATCTCAAAGTTAATCGAGCTTAGATTGCCGCGCAAACTTCGTTTGCTCGCAATGACACAAGCACTATAGGATAATTTTTCAGAACTTCCTTATATAATCGGAAACCGGATAAACGAAAATTAGAGCAATTTTAGAAAATCTTCAGTATGATATAAAAAATAAAAAATTTTTTAAGGAGCCATAATGAGAAAAAGGCTTTTCTTAATTGACGGATCGGCTATTGCCTACCGCTCATATTTTGCGTTTATCCGCAATCCGCTTATTAATTCAAAGGGGGAGAACAATAGTGCTGTTTTCGGTTTTGCAAACACTTTACGAGCGCTTATCAATCAGCAAAACCCCGATTATTTAATGGTTTCTTTCGATACCGGCGCTCCTACGGCCAGGCATCAAAAGTATCCCCTTTACAAAGCCACAAGGCAAAAAATGCCTGATGAGATGCGCGATCAATTGCCGTCTATAAAAGAACTGCTTCATGCTTTTAGAGTTACAATAATAGAAAAAGACGGTCTTGAAGCGGATGATATTATCGGATCTATCGCGCTAAAGGCTTCCAGAGAAGGTTTTGATACGTATATAGTTACTGGAGATAAGGATTTTATGCAGATTGTTGATGATAAAATAAAAATTTACGATATAAAATCCACTTCGGGAGAAATCGAGATTTACGACAGGGAAGGAGTCAAGAACAAATTCGGTGTATATCCTGAACAAATAACAGACCTGCTCGGGCTTATGGGAGATTCTTCCGATAATATTCCCGGAGTTACCCAAGTTGGCCCGAAAACCGCATTAAAACTTCTTCAGGAATTCAAATCTATCGATGAGATTTACGAAAAAATCGATGAGGTAAAACCCGACAAACTTAGAGAAAAACTTCTTGCGAACAAAAAAAACGCTTTTCTATCAAAGGATTTGGCTACTATAGATGTTAATTCTTTTTCTAATGTTGATATGAATCAATTTAAATACGATGGGCCTGATATAGCGCAACTCGCATCGCTATACCGTAAGTTTGAATTTCATAAATTTTTGAAAGAGGTTGATTTACCGAAAAAATCAGAAAACGTGCAATATAAATGTATAAAAACAATGAATGATTTTGATTCTTTTTTCACGATGTTGAAAAAACAGACATCATTTGTCATTGATACGGAAACAGACAGTATTTCTCCAATCGGAGCAAACCTTATCGGAATATCGTTTTCGTTTAACGAAAAAGAAGCATTTTACATCCCGTATAATATAGGAAATACCGATGGCGATTTTATCCAGCAGGACTTTTTTAAAAACGAGCATGGCAATGCCTTTTTAGACATACTTGACGAATTAAAACCGATTCTTGAAAACCCCGATATAAAAAAAATCGGACATAATATCAAATATGATATGATGGTATTCGATAATTACGGTATTACTCTTCAAGGCATACAATCAGATACAATGATCGCATCATATTTGTTGCGTCCAAATGCCCGCCAGCACAATCTTGATGCAGTAAGCATGTTTTATCTAAATTATAAGAAAATCCCTATAACCGACCTTATCGGAAAAGGCAAAAATGAAATTAAAATGAATGAGGTTGATATCGATAAAATCAGTGAATATTCATGCGAAGACGCAGATATAACTTTGAGATTGAACAATTTACTTATTCCCCAACTTGAATCCGCAAACCTTGCGGATTTATTTTATAATGTTGAAATGCCTCTTGTGGAAGTACTTAAAGATATGGAATCGACAGGCGTAAAGATAGATACAGATTATCTACTGCAAATGTCTTCAATAATCGACAAAAAGCTTAAAACTCTGGAAAAAGATATATATACTTACGCAGGAGAAGAGTTTAATATTAATTCTCCGCAACAACTCGGTATAATCTTATTCGACAAACTTAAAATTCATAAAGAAACAGGCCTTAATAATCTAAAAAAGACCAAAATCGGATACCGCACGGATATTCAGGTGCTTGAAGCTATGGCGGATCACCCTTTCCCAAGCATGATACTCGAATACCGGCAGTTGATGAAATTAAAATCCACATACATAGATTCGTTACCCAAACTTATCAATAAAAAAACCGGCAGAGTCCATACTTCGTTTAATCAAACTATCGCCGCTACGGGGAGGTTGTCCAGCAGTGATCCTAATTTACAAAATATTCCTGTTAGAACCGAAATTGGCAAACAGATCAGAAAAGCGTTTATAGCGCCTTCAAAATCTTACAAACTTTTATCGGCTGACTATTCTCAAATCGAGTTGAGAATCCTCGCACACTTATCAAAAGATCAAACCCTAATAGATTCTTTTTTGTCAGGTTTGGATATCCACGCTAAAACAGCATCATTGATTTTTAATGTGCCGATGCAACAAATAACATCACAGTTGCGTTCGCGGGCCAAAGCTATTAACTTCGGAATAATATACGGTATGGGACAGACAAAACTTTCCAGAGAAACGGGAATTACTCCGGCCGAAGCAAGAGATTTTATAGATTCGTATTTTGACAAATATCCTGGAATTAAACATTTTATCGACGAAACACTTGAAAAAGCCCGTAAATACGGATATGTAACCACTATACTAAACCGGAAAAGAGAAATACCTGAAATTCACAGCGAAAACGCCGGAGTACGTGTAAATGCCGAACATATAGCCGTCAATACGCCTATTCAGGGTTCTTCCGCAGATATGATCAAACTTGCTATGATTGATATTCACCGCAAACTTATTGACTCGAATTTAAAAACAAAAATGATACTTCAAATACATGATGAACTTCTTTTTGAGGTTCCAAACGATGAGCTGGAAAAAGCGTCGCTGTTAATCAAAAAATCTATGGAGACAGCTTTGCCTCTTGATGTACCTGTAGAGGTAAATATCGATTATGGAGATAATTGGATGGAAATATAGCTTCGAGCGAATTTTTATTTACTTCTTTAAATATTTTATTTATAATACTAACCTTTTTATTATTGTGAAATTCGGCCTTAACATAAAAATATCGGGAGTAAAAAATGGATTCTGAAAACATTAAAGAAAAAAAAGAAGCCTCAAAAAGCATTTTGGGACAAAAAAGCAAAAATGAAGATTTGATCTCGGATTTGATGAAAAAATATAAAAGATATAATTTGAGCAGAGTTGAGGCTATCGCCCTTTCCCAGACCCCTTACGATTTAATTTATACCCCAACTGAAAAGATACCTGTAATTATTGTAGATAATTTTCCTAAACTCGGCAAATTAAATGCGCTTCGATTTCTTGAATGGGTTCAGGAAAACAAAGGCGGTGTAATTTCTTTGCCTACCGGTAAAACGCCTGAACATTTCATTAAATGGGTTCAATATTATCTACAGAACTGGACAAAAAAAGAAGTAATATCCGATCTTGAAAAAAGCGGTATTGACCCTGCGATAAAACCAGATATGAAAAGCCTTCATTTCGTTCAGATAGATGAATTTTATCCGATGAGCCCTTTACAGCATAACAGCTTTTATTATTATGTGAACAAATTCTACCTTAAGGGATTCGGCCTTGATCCGGCTAAAGCGATGCTTTTGGATTGTTCTGAGATCGGTTCGTTGCCCGACCATAATGTGCTTGAACTTTTTAAGAACAGGATTGTGGATTTATCTTTAAGATACAGAAAACCTAAAAATTATCTTGAGAAACTTCAGCAAATAGCTATTTCACGTGCAGATCAGTTCTGTACGGAGTATGAAGATAAAATCCGTAGTCTTGGCGGAATCGGTTTTTTTCTTGGCGGTATCGGGCCTGACGGCCATATTGGATTTAATGTCAGGGGTTCGGATCATTTCAGCACCACACGTTTAACACCTACAAATTACGAAACCGAAGCCGCTGCAGCAACAGATCTTGGCGGAATAGAAATTTCACGTGGACGGCTTGTTATAACAATAGGATTGAATACTATAACGTTTAATCCGAACGCCACGGCGATTATTATTGCCGCAGGTGAAGCAAAAAGCGGTATTGTGGCTGAATCCATCCAATCGGAAACCAGCAATATATATCCGGCATCCGTGCTACAGAATCTGCCACGCGCAAGATTTTATTTAACTCACGGCGCCGCCGCATGTCTCGATGAACGGGCTCTTGTTGATTTTAAGAACATGAAAGAACTTTCCGATGAGAGAATATACCGTATTATTATGAATATTGCTTTTAACACAAATAAAACTATAGAATCTCTTACTGAGAAAGATTTTATCAACGATAGTTTCGGCAAAACTTTTCTTAAAAAAATCGATAAACCATGGCAGGATTACACAAAAAAAACCGTTGATCATATAAAAAACAGCATTTATAAAGGATTACAGGCGCAGGAAAACAAGACTTACCTGCATACCGCTCCTCATCATGACGATATCGAGCTTGGATATTTGTCTTATATTCAGGATCAAACATTTACACCGTCAAATAAACATTTTTTTGCTTATCTTACATCTGGATTTACCGCCGTAACAAATTCGTATGTATGTAAACTTCTTCAGACTATGCTGACTTATCTTGAAGAAGGCAAATTCAACAAATTATTGGGTACGGATTATTTTGACGCTCATAATGATATCGCCAGAAATACCGAAACCATTATGTTTCTTGACGGCGTTTCAAGAAAACGAATTATAACAATGGAAGAAGCTCAGTCCCGGAGAATGCTTCGCAACGCCATGATAGTTCTCGAAGATGATAATATCGAAAATATCAAAGAACGCATTGAAGAACTGATAAATTATTTCGAAACTCAGTATCCGGGCAAAAAAGATCTTCCTTATATTCAAAAATTCAAGGGCATGATAAGAGAGTGGGAAGCCGACGTTCACTGGTCATATTTCGGGTTCAATAATTCATCTGTAAAACATTTGCGGTTAGGCTTTTACAAAGGAGAAATATTCACGGAAGAGCCTACTGTTGACAGAGACGTAAAACCGTTACTTAAGTTACTTCATGAAATCAAACCGGATGTGGTTACCCTTGCTCTTGATCCCGAAGGAAGCGGGCCGGATACCCATTATAAATGCTTGCAGGCAATTTCGCACGCTCTCCAGATATATGAAGCTGAAACAGGACGAAAAGATATTGAGGTTATCGGATATAGAAATATATGGTTTAAGTTTCATCCTTGCGAATCGAATTTGTTTGTACCGGTATCTATAGCACGTTTAGTTGCTCTTGAAGACGCGTTTCTAAATTCTTTTGTTTCACAGAAAGACGCTTCATTCCCTTCATACGCATTTGACGGCCCATTTTCGGGTTTAGCGCGAAAAATACAGTCTACGGAACACATAATGATAAAAGATCTTCTTGGTGATGATTTCTTCCATCAGAATGAAGATCCGCGTTTAAGAGCTTCTCACGGAATGATTTTTCTAAAAAAATTAACCACAAAAGAATTGTTCGATATTTCAAGGGAACTGAAAAAAACTACCGAAGAATTATAATTTTTCACTATAGAATAAACAAATAGCCCGTACAGCACGGGCTATTTGTTTATATATCAAGTTGCGATATTATTTTTTTCATTTCCTCGCCTGATTTTTTAAATAAAGATGATTCATCCGGGGTTAAAGGCAAAGGAAGAAGCCGTATTCGTCCTTTTCTGCCGACTATGGTCGGAACGCTCAGGCATACATCATACAATCCTTCATATCCATCAAGATAAGAAGAAATTGTCAAAATACTCGATTCATTTCTAAGGATAGCTTCTACAATCCGCAATACGCCTAAAGAAACTGCGTAATAAGTGGCTCCTTTTCGTTTTATAATTTCATAGGCGGCGTTTTTTACATCCATAAAAATCTTATTCTGAGTTTCTTTATTGCATCTATGATCACATAATGCGCAAAAACTTTCAAGATCGTTACCTCCGATAGAAACTCTGCTCCATACAGGGACTTCTGTATCTCCGTGTTCGCCGATAATATAGCCGTGCACATTTCGAGTATCGACTCCGAAATGGTTTCCCAGAGAATATTTAAATCTTGCAGTGTCAAGCACTGTACCCGATCCTATTACCATATCCGGGTTAAGGCCGGATACTTTTAAAGTAACATATGTCAATATATCGACCGGATTCGTAACGACAAGAAGTATGGCGTTTTTTTCTACTCCTATGATTTTAGAGATTATATCCTTAAATATTGCCGTATTTTTGTGAACAAGGTCTATTCTGGTCTCACCTGGTTTTTGATTTGCGCCGGCGGCTATAATTATTATATCCGCATCTTTGCAGTCTTTATAATCGCCTGCATAAATATTTGCCGGATCGGTAAATGCCATCCCGTGATTTAAATCCATCACTTCGCCTTCGGTTTTTTCTTTATTGAGATCTATAAGAACAATTTCTCTTGCCCTGCCGGAAGTCATTATAGTATAAGCGGTTGTCGCTCCGACGTTTCCTGTTCCGATTATTACTACTTTATTTTTTACGGCGTCATTTGCTGTCATTTTACCCTCCTGTTGGTTTATTTTATTTTGGATAATTTTTTTCGGTAAAAGTTAAACAAATTTTATTTGCATTTTCAATTTTTAATGATTTATTGTTATTGGCGGTGGTATTAATTAATGATACGATATTTTTATGATCCTGATCATGTATAAATTTTAAGGAGGGTAGCTTTTTGAGAAAATTATTCGTTTTGGTTTATATATTTTTTATTTTTAATCTATTTTATACAATAGCAAATGGAGAAGATCAGCAAATGGTTCAGGAAAAATACACTGCGCAAGAAGAATTATTTTTGCTTAATCTCGCTCGGGCAACGCTATACTGTTATCTTACCGACAGGAGCATTCCCAATATCGACAAAACACTTATTCCTGAAAAACTGAAGGAAAAAAGAGGGTGTTTTGTTACCCTGACAAAAAGGAATTCAGGATTGCGGGGCTGTATCGGGTACCTGATCCCAGTAGAGACTATATATGACGGCGTAATAAACAGGGCTATTGCCGCGGCTGTATCCGATCCACGGTTTCCAGCAGTAAAATATGATGAGCTCAAAGATATAAGGCTTGAAATAAGTATATTAACGTTACCTAAAAAACTCGAAATCTCTTCTTCGCAGGATTTATTAAACAAACTCAGGCCGCTTAAAGACGGGGTCATTATAGAAACCCCTTACGGATCATCAACTTTTCTTCCGCAGGTATGGGAACAATTACCGGCTAAAGAAGATTTTCTGTCGCATCTTTGCAGTAAACACGGAGCGCCGGCAAATATATGGAAGGATGTTTCAAAAATATCAGTATCAACTTATGAAGCAATAGTTTTTGAAGACAAAGTTTACGGAAAAATAGTAACCGCAAATAAAGGCGCCATCGCCGGCGCTGGCGGAGCAGAAATAATCGGTAAAGTTTCGATTAACAACCCTGTTTTAAAACCTATTACAGTATCTCAGGGAACAAAAATAGAACCGCTGACTATACTGTCGCCAGAATCAGATATAATTCAAAACAAATAAGTTATTCCCTGAAATAATCGAGAAGAAGATCCATATTTACTTTTAAAACATACAGTTTCATTTTGTATTTATACGATTTTCCCAGAACCGATTTTTTTATTTTAAAATAATTGTCGTCTACTTTTGCATACTCTTTTGTGAATACGATCTCCGATCCTGTTAATAATAGCTTTATAAAACCGCTGGAAAAATAAGAATATCCTGTACTGTCGCGTTCGGTTAAAAGAAGAAATATGCGTATTTGTCCGGGCAAATTATCTTTATTTTTTGAATTAAAGTAATTTTTAAATGTTTTCTCATCCTCTAAATATAGTTTGTCATTCAGGTATTCTCCAGCGTAGTAATTTACTACTTCCGGCTCATCTGAAATTACAATATCGCCGGTTTCATATTTTTCACAAACCAGGCTCAACGCATCATTCCATTTAATAAAATAAAGAGGATTGATATAATTTGCTTCCTTATAATAATTGATTAAAACCAGCGAATATAATCCGACAGCTACTGCTACAAGTATATACTTTAGTTTGCCCAAACAATTTATACCTTCGGCAATAATTACTATAAAAGGGATGAAACAAAACATCAACCGGGCCGGCATATAAATAAAGCTTTGTTTGCTCACCAATAAATTGGCCAAAAAAATACCGGTTGCTAAAGATGAAAATACCGTTATCATTGTAACAATTACGCTCTCTTTAGTATTTTTCGGGTACTGTTTGAAGTTAGATATAAAACTATAAGCCGCGGCAACTATAATAGATGCTAAAGGTATGATTATAGGTAGATTCCACGGATATATGCATTCACCGAATGAAAAATCGTAAAGAGTAAAAAAAGTCCTTAATATGATTCCTTTTATATCGCCTGATAACCGATCGGCACCGGGTAATTTAGACAATTCGCCGATATGGTAGAATAACTGGCTTACCCATGGGCTGAAAGAAACTATAGTAACTATATATATTAATATCAGTCTGAGTATCTTATCTCTATATTTTTTATAGAACAAAATTACAGCCAAAAATTCGCCCGAAAAAATTGTAGATGCGGGATAATCGCAGTAAATTAGCACTATATGAATACCGGCAAGAAACAGAGTCCATTTTATATTATTTGACTTGAGGAATTTCAGATACAATATTAAAAATATAACCACAAAAAATGAAGCCAGTGAATAATATCTGATCATGCGGGAATACATTATAAAGAATGGAGAACAAAAAATAAAAATGGATGCGGTCCAAGGATGTTTATCAAAAAGCAGTTTATAAAGATAACAGCCGGAAATTCCCGCAAGAAAACCGAAAAAAACCGAGAAATATACTGCCGATTTCAATTCAAATCCGAAAACGCCGCACCATAATTTAAGAAGAATATAATATAGAGGAGGATGCGGATCCTGTACGGCAACAAAACTTAGCAAATCTTTAATTGATTTTGAAGCCATTCTCAGGCTGAATGCTTCATCAATCCATAAATTATGTTCGCCGGCTTTATAAAGAAGCAAAAATAGCCCAGTAAAAACAGATATAAAAAGAATAATATCGTTTATAGAAACTGGTTTTCTATTTAAATTCTGCATAAAACTTATTCTTTAATAATTATATTGTTTTTATTTATTGCGTATTAAATACTATAAAATCAAGATAGAAAATACCTTAAAGGGATAAAAGAATGCAAGTTTTTTATCAAAATCTCGTATAGGGAGAGAATATGTTTATATTGGCAAACAGGGAAACACAGAATAAAAAATGGCATAAGGTATTGTGGTGTATTACAGGGTTTATCCGAATATATTTTACAGACATTAATTCAATACTTAAATTGGGATTGCTGAAAAACCTTAAATTTCGATGTCATCACGAGGAGTTTTGCGAAAACAAAACGACGTGGTGATCTCAAAATCATAAAAGCTGAGATTGCCACAGCTCCTTCGGAGCTTCGCAATGACAATAAAAAACACTTTTTCAGCGCTTTTAAAATTATACCTTTTTTAAGCCATAACCCCAATTGGAATTTTAAAAAGCAATGGTTCTTTGTCGAAAATAAATATTTGCTTGACATACGATAGAATATGGATTTATATATTACTGAAAAATTTTTATGGATTTTTATGTTGAGGTTAGTGGGCGATTAGCTCAGCTGGTTAGAGTACTTGCTCGACACGCAAGGGGTCACTGGTTCAATTCCAGTATCGCCCACCATAAACACTCTGCTAAATTAAAAGGATCAAAAAAATTAAAATATTCGTCTTAAAACCCAATAGTTGAATGAAAGCAAATTAAAATTTCATTTTCCGTAAAAGCTATTGGGCTTTTTTTTATTTTAATGGAGGCAAATGATGGACATAGATATTCTTCGGCATAGCGTTTCCCATGTAATGGCTCAAGCGGTACTCGAACTTTTTCCGGGAACCTGCCTTGCTATAGGGCCATCAACAAAAGAAGGGTTTTACTACGATTTTGATCTTGAACACAATTTTACACCGGAAGATCTATTGGCAATCGAAAATAAGATGCAGGAAATCATAGATAAAAATTACAATTTCGAGAAAGTAATTTTATCAAAAAATGAAGCAATAGAACTATTCAAAAGCAAAGGCCAGCATTATAAAGTTGAAATCCTGAAGGAAATTGAAGATAATCAGGTATCTATTTACCGCAACGGATCTTTTGAGGATCTGTGCCGGGGTCCACATCTGGAATCGACAGGTCTAATCAAGGCATTCAAACTTTTAAGCGTTGCCGGAGCATACTGGCGAGGTGATGAAAAGAATAAGATGCTTCAGCGTATTTACGGTACGGCATTCGGTACTCGTGAAGAGCTTGACGAATACCTGAATCTTATTGAGGAAGCAAAAAAAAGAGACCACCGCAAACTCGGCACGGAACTGGATTTGTTTTCGACTCACGATCAGGCAGGAGCAGGACTTATCCTGTGGCATCCTAAAGGAGCGTGTGTACGTCATGTGATAGAGGATTTCTGGAAAAAAGAACATATTAAGCGCGGTTATGATCTTGTGTATATCCCGCATATATCAAAAGTTGATTTATGGAAAACAAGCGGGCACTGGGAATTTTACAGAGAGAATATGTATTCGCCTATGAAAATTGATGAAGACGAATATATTGTAAAACCGATGAACTGTCCGGGGCACATTTTGATATATAAATCCAGACTGCGCAGTTACCGTGAACTTCCTATAAGGTATGCGGAACTTGGGACAGTTTACAGATATGAGCGCAGTGGAGTCTTGCACGGTATGATGCGTGTCAGAGGTTTTACACAGGATGATGCGCATATATTTTGTACGCCTGATCAGCTTGAAGACGAGATAAAAAGCGTAATTAATCTAACATTATTTATGATGGAAACTTTCGGATTCAGTTATCTGGTATATTTAAGCACGCGTCCGGAAAAATACGCGGGTACCATAGAGAATTGGGAAACCGCGACAAACGCTCTAAAATCCGCTCTCGATAATTTAAATATCGTTTATGAAATCGACCCGGGAGAAGGCGTTTTTTACGGTCCAAAAATCGACATAAAGCTTGTGGACGCTATTGGCAGGCAGTGGCAAGGGCCGACAATTCAGGTTGATTTTAATAATCCCATGCGTTTTGATATGAATTACATTGCCAGCGACGGTAAAGAACATAACGTGGTTATGGTACACAGAGCAGTGCTGGGAAGTATGGAACGGTTTATGGGAATATTAACAGAGCATTATGCCGGAGCGTTTCCCGTGTGGTTATCGCCGGTTCAGGTAAAAGTTATAAGCATCGGAGAAATAGAAACTAATTATCCGCAAAAAGTTTACGATATTTTAAAAGAGAACGGTATTCGTTGCGAAAAAGATTTTTCGGATGAAAAGTTAGGACAGAAAATCCGTCGCGCACAGCTTGATCAAATTCCCTATATGCTTGTTATCGGAAAGAGAGAGAGCGAAGAAAGTTTGGTCAGTGTTCGCTACAGACGCGGAAAAGATATTTCTTCAATGACAATAGAAGAATTTTTGCAAAAACTAAAAATAGAAATCGCTGAAAAAAGTCAAAATTAAAAGGGAGGTGAGGACATATCGCTGAACATACAGTTAGAGTAAACGAAGATATCCGTTCTCCAAAAGTACGCACAATTGACGGAGAAGGCAGGCAAGTAGGGATAATTTCCATAAAAGAGGCTTTGGAATTAGCTCAAAAACAGGGTTTGGATTTAGTTGAGGTTGCGCCAAGCGCTGATCCGCCTGTATGCCGGATAATGGATTACGGTAAATTCAGGTATGAACAGACCAAAAAAGTCAAAGAAGCAAAGAAAAAACAGCAGACATTCAAAGTCAAAGAAATAAAGATCAGGCCTACCATAGAACAACATGATTATGAAACAAAACTCAAACACGGCCAAACTTTTTTGGAAAAAGGATACAAACTGAAAATCACTCTGGTTTTTCAAGGCAGGGAATTAGCGCATAAGAATCTAGGTATCAATACACTTGAAAAATTTATCGAGGACCTTAAAGACTATGGCGCCGTAGAAATGCGACCTAAAGAATTAGGAAGAATGATAGTTACTGTTATCGGCCCATCAAAATCCAAATAAATTTTTCCGTTGTAACCGGCGCGTTCTTTTTTTCATAATTTAGTTGAAAAAAAAAATATTGCTGTTATAATACCTCTATTTTATTGAAAATTGGAAAAATTTATAAGGTTAAGGAGTAGAAGAAGAATGCCAAAATTAAAAACGAATAAAGCCGCTTCAAAACGGTTTAGAGTTTCCGCTAATGGGAAAATACTGAAGAATTCTGCGTTTTCGAATCATATCTTGACAAAAAAGACTTCAAAACGCAAACGGCGGTTAAGGCAAGCGGGCATATTGGAGAAAACCGAACACAACAAAGTCAGGGCAATGCTTCCTTATGCTTTCTGATTGAGCATATTAATATAGTTCTCTTTGCAAATTATGGAGGTAAAAATTAAATGACAAGAGCGACAAATAATCCCGCGTCAAGACGCAGGAGAAAAAAAATACTGGAAAGCGCTAAAGGTTATTACGGCGCGCGAAAAAGCCAGATTCGTTTAGCGACTGAAGCGACAAACAGGGCGATGGCTTTTGCTTTTCGTGGAAGAAAAGAGAAAAAGCGGGATTTTCGGTCTTTGTGGATTGTCCGAATTTCCGCCGCCGCGAAACAGAACGGTATCTCTTACAGCAGTATGATCAACGGCCTGAAAAAAAATAATGTCATTATTAACAGGAAGATTCTCGCTGACCTTGCAGTGTATGAAGAAAAAGTGTTTTCCGCATTAGCCGGACTCTCAAAGAAATAACGTATTTTCTTCTCATGCAGAACAGAATTAATACAATCACGCAACAGTTAAAGGACTCAATTTCCGCATGCGCCGGCATGGAGGATATAGAAAAGGTTCGCATAAATTATCTCGGTAAAAAAGGGGTAATCAGTTCTCTTTACAAATATTTAAAAGATTTGCCTGAAAAAGAACGCCCTGCCGCCGGAGCGCTGATAAACGACTTAAGAAATTATGCGGAAAAAGCAATATCCGACTGTACAAATAAGTTTGAGAACGATCTGTTAGCCCGTCAGATTACCGCTGAATCCGTTGATGTTACGTTACCCGGTAAAAAAAGCGGTATCGGCAAAATACATCCTTTAACCAAAACTCTAAATACTATAGTTGAGATATTTCAGTCGCTTGGGTTCTCTGTCGCCGAAGGTCCTGAAATAGAAACCGAGTACTATAATTTTGATGCGTTAAACATACCGGATTATCATCCTGCCAGAGATATGCAGGACACTTTTTTTATCGAAAAAGGATTGCTTTTGCGCACACATACTTCGCCGGTACAAATACGAGTGATGGAAAAGAGGACTCCGCCTGTAAGGGTAATAGCACCGGGACGAGTTTATAGAAACGAGGCTATTAACGCGAGAAGTTATTGTCTTTTTCATCAGGTTGAAGGGTTTTATGTAGATTCAAACGTTACTTTTTCTGAATTAAAAGGTGTATTAAGTTATTTTGCTAAAGCAATGTTCGGTAAAGATTCTAAAATACGAATCCGGCCGAGCTATTTTCCTTTCACAGAACCGAGTTTAGAATGTGATGTTTCATGTTTTTTGTGCAGGCAAGAAGGATGCCGTATATGTAAAAATTCCGGATGGTTGGAGATTCTCGGTGCGGGAATGATTCACCCGCAGGTGTTAAGGTATGTCGGATATGATCCCCAAAAGGTAAAAGGATACGCTTTCGGAATGGGAATAGAAAGAATGGCTCTTTTGCTGTACGGAATAAACGATATACGATTATTTTTCGATAACGATTTGAGATTTTTGTCTCAACTTTAATATATGGATTGATTTATGAAAATAAGTTACCGCTGGTTAAAAAGACTTGTTGATTTTCAGTATACGCCTCAGGAACTCGCCTGTAAACTGACTCAAATCGGGATTGAGGTAGCATCGGTTACGCCTTATGGACAGGATATTCATGGCGTGATAATGGGTAAAGTTACCGATGTCAGACCCCATCCTGAATCGAATCATTTAAAAATATGCCGAGTTGAAACGCTTAATAAAGTTTTCAATGTCGTTTGCGGAGCTCCGAATGTTGATTCAGGTCAAATTGTGCCGCTGGCGCCGGAAGGTGCACAATTACCTTGCGGTAAGATTATAAAATCATCTACCATAATGGGTATCGAATCAGAAGGAATGATTTGTTCAAAAAAAGAACTCGGATTAGGCGATGACCACAGCGGTATTATGGTACTGGATGAATCTATTAAAACTTTAAATGATCTCAACGATTGGATTCTTGAAATTGAATTGACCCCTAACCGACCGGATTGTTTGAATCATATAGGAATTGCACGGGAAATAGCCATACTCTGTAATTCAGAGATAAAACTGCCACATATAGATTTTAATGAAACTGGTTTTTTAAAAAACGAAACGTTTTCAATATCTATCCGTGAACCTGAATTATGTGAGGATTATTCTGCTTTCATTATAAGAGGCGTCAAAGTCGCGCCATCGCCTTTCTGGCTTGCCAACAGCCTTGAAAGAAACGGATTGCGTTCGATCAACAACGTTGTTGACATTACAAATTATATTCTAATGAAAATGGGGCATCCGCTTCACGCCTTTGATTTAAATAAGCTCAACGGACCTGAAATAATTGTGCGCAGAGCGAAAAAAGGCGAAAGAATCACAACTTTAGATGCAAAAGAACGAATCCTCGACGAATCCATGTTAGTCATTGCTGACGCTTTAAAGCCGGTTGCTCTGGCAGGTATTATGGGAAGCGCGGAATCGGAAGTTGATGAATCTACTACCGATATACTTCTTGAAGGCGCTTATTTTAATCCTGTTTGCATACGAAAAACGTCCAAATCAATTGGATTGTCTACAGAAGCGTCGTATAGATTTGAAAGAGGCACGGACAGAGTTGGTTTTAAAGACGCTTTGCGCCGAGCGGCATACATGGTTGCCCTTGTGGGACAGGCCGAATCGGTATCGCAAATGTTAGAAACCGAAGCTAAACCGTCTGTGAAAAAAGTATTGCATTGTAATCTTGAGAGAATTAAATCCTGTCTCGGTTTTGAAATTAGCGATGAACTAATCAAAAATATTATTAAAAAATTACATATCGCTATAGTTGAGATAAACGGGCCTGATTTGACTCTTGAATTGCCGTCTTTCAGAGTCGATCTGGATATTGAAGAAGACATTATCGAAGAAATCGCTCGGATTTACGGATATGACAATATACCAGAATCACTTCCTGGAAGCAAATTTTCCGAATTTGAACTGAACAAAAAATATTTGTTTTCAAATTGGACACGCAGTGTTTTAACCGGTTTGGGATTATATGAAACTATTACATGCAGCCTTGTACGTGCTGATATTAATGATAATTTGCCTTCGTTTTTTGCCCGAAACGGGTTACCCGCAATATGCGTAAAAAATCCCATAAGCGAAGAGCAACAGGCGTTGCAGACAAGTTTGCTTCCGAATTTAATTAGTGCCATTGAGACAAACGAAAAACAAAAATGGGAAAATATCGGATTATTTGAGATCGGAAACGTTTTTTTGCCACATTCCTCAAAAAAATACGAAGAGAAACTCATGCTTGCAATTGCCGTAAGTGGAAAAACAAACAAATTGTTCTGGCAGGAAACCGAACGCGGTATCTGGGATTTTTTTGATTTTAAAGGATTGATTGAAGATTATCTTTCAAATCTCGGTATTGGAATGGTTAAATTCAAAAAAACTGAGCTAAATTATATGCATCCGGGTAAAACCGCCGCAATTATTTCGGGAGACGACATAATTGGTTTTTTAGGTCAGTTTCATCCTTTTTTCGCTAAGGAAAGAGGTATTGACAAGAATACTTTTTTGGCGGAAATCAACGCCGAATTTCTGATCAAAAATATAAAAATACGCGGTTGCTATTCTTCTCTCGCTAAATTTCCGTCAATCGATAGGGATCTTGCAATTGTAGTTGACGCAAACATCAATTATCAGACAATATCCGATGCCCTTGAAAGCATAGTACCGCAGCTGCTCGAAGATTTTTATATTGTATCTATATATGAAGGTGCGCAAATACCTGCGGGTAAAAAAAGCTTAAGTTTACGCATGAGATATCGATCTAAAGAAACAACATTAACCGATCAGGAAGTTGACGCGACGCATAACAGCCTTGCAAAAAATCTTATTAAAAAACTTGGTTGTGAATTGCGTTAAATCCTGATAAAATATTGTTTTGATTCAACAAAATAGTTTCTAAATTATCTAATGAATTGAATTAATCATTTTGTTGGATAATACATATAATAAAATATAATTATTTAGGTGTTGGCTGATAAAATTATGGTTTTGAAAGTAGACAATAATAAGAGCAAGTTTACGGTAAGGATACTGGAAAAAGAATATCCGATCGAAGGTAGTATTCCACAGGAGCGGTTGACAAAAATAGAAGAATATTTAAATCAGCAGTTGCAAAAACTCATAGAATTGGCTCCCATGGTACCTATCGGAAGGCTGGCGATTTTGGCATGTCTGAACATAACCAATGATCTGTACGAACAAAAAGCGGCCTATAAAAACAGATTATCCGAATACCAGAAACGACTTGATGAAATATTAGAATCAATCGATAATGCTCTTAAATTATAAATTTTAAAACCCTGCCATGTTCGATTAGAACAATATTTCTTTACTCCAACACCTTAATAATAAGGGAACTCGGAACTGCTGACGTAATATATGCCCTGTTTATCGGGGACATACCAAATCAGCGTATGGGTACCCACCTATACAAAAGTCGAGTAAAAAAGAATGTGTTCTGTCGGCATAGAGGCAGGGTTTTTTTAATGGATATAATAATGGATCTTTTTGATAATATTGACACACAAATTACAGACACCTATTTCAGGCCGCTTGCCTCACGGATGAGGCCGGTTTCTCTGGAAGAGTTTGTAGGTCAAAAACATATTTTAGCTGAAGGGAAATTACTGACCCGTATAATCCGAAACGATACAATAGGATCGATTATCCTGTTCGGCCCGCCGGGTACTGGAAAAACAACGTTGGCACACATAATTTCAAAATCCACAAAAAGCATTTTTCAAAAAGTCAACGCAGTAACTTCCAATGTAGCTGAATTACGACAAATCGTAGATATCGCGAAAAAAAATCTTATCCTTAATAAACAGAGAACCATCCTTTTTGTAGATGAAATTCATCGGTTCAATAAATCACAGCAGGACATATTACTGCCTCATATTGAAGATAATAATATCGGATTTATCGGCGCAACTACAATAAACCCGTGTTTTGCTTTAACTTCCCCTCTCATATCAAGAAGCCATGTATTTCAGTTGGAACCTTTGAGTAACGAAGACATCGTTTCAATTCTAAAAACTGCGCTCAGAAATACTCAAAACGGTTTAGGATCAAAAAAAGTCTCCGTAGACGATTGTGAATTATTTAATCTTGCGATTTTATGTGACGGCGATGTTAGAAAGGCGTTAAATTCGCTTGAAATCGCTGTGAATACATCAAAGCAGGATAAATCTGGCAATATCATACTGACTTCAAAAGATTTACAGGAATCCGTCCAGAAAAAGCTTATTAATTATGACAGAAATGGAGATTCTCATTACGATACCATATCTGCGTTTATCAAAAGCATGAGAGGTTCCGACCCTGATGCCGCAGTATACTGGCTTGCAAAAATGCTTGAAGCTGGCGAAGATCCGAGATTTATTGCCAGAAGGATCGTAATATGCGCTTCCGAGGATATCGGCAATGCTGATCCTCAGGCAATCAATGTGGCGGTTGCGGCGATGCAGGCTATTGAGTTTGTAGGTATGCCCGAAGCCCGGATTCCGCTTGCTCAGGCGGCTATATACATTGCAACAGCGCCTAAAAGCAACTCGATTGTTGTCGCTATAGACAAGGCGTTGTCGGCAGTGCGTAATAACAGGACGGAAGATATACCACTGCATTTGCGCAACTCGCATTATTCCGTGTCTGAAAAATCTAATGACGGGAAAGGTTACATTTACCCCCATGATTTTCCGGGACATTATGTAAAACAGGATTACCGGCCGGGTAAGGAAGAATTTTATCATCCGTCAGATCAGGGGTTTGAGAAAATTATTCAAAAACGGATTGAGGTATGGAAACAACAGGCAGAAAAAAAATAATACGGGAAAATATGAGGAATCATTTTGTAAAAAATGTTTTTCCAGGCGAGCTTGAAGAAAAAAGCCGTATTATCTCACAAGCCGTAGTTAAATGCGACTTTTATTTAAATTCAAAGGTTATTATGGTTTATATGCCTCTCGCTGATGAAGTAAACATAACTGAGATTATCGAAGACTCTTTTAAAACCGGTAAAAAAATTGTAACGCCTAAATGTGATCGCGAGAATTGTTTAATAATGCCGGTACAAATTGAATGTCTTAAAAAAGATTTATCAAAAGGGTTTGCCGGTATTCTTGAACCTAACGGAGAAACGGTTATTGAGCAGGAAAAGATAGATTTAATAATTGTGCCCGGTAGAGCGTTTGATGAAACCGGCGGCAGGTTAGGCAGAGGAAAAGGGTATTATGACAGGTTTTTACAAACAAACACTAACTCTATTAAAGTTGGTGTCGCTTTTGAGTTTCAGGTAGTCAAAGATCTTAAAATATGCACTCATGATGTGCGCATGGATTATTTGGTTACCGAATCGAGATTATTAACTTTTAAACATTTAAATTAACAGACTATAGGAGCTTTTAGAAAAATGAATCTCAACATACTTGTGGTACTTGTTGCTGTTATATCTGGAACGGCGGGTTTTTTCTTTAGAAAATATATGGCTGAAAAAAAGATAAAGAGTGCTGAAGAACAAGCTCAAAAGATTCTTGAAGAAGCAGAGCGGGAATCGAAATCAAAAAAACGCGAGCTTGAAATTGAGCTTAAAGACAGAATGATCCGTTCAAAAACAGAATTTGAACGTGAAACAAAAAACAGACGGCAAGAATTACTTCAGCTTGAGAAAAGGGTATTGCAGAAAGAAGAATACCTTGATCGGAAAGTAGATGTGCTTGAACGAAAAGAGATGGAAGTTAATTCCCGGGAAAAGGCTATTCTGCAAAAAGAAACGCATATTCAGGAAAAAAGAAAAGAACTCGAAGAACTTATTGAAGAAGAAAGGAAAAAACTTCAATTAATTTCTGGATTATCTAAAGAAGAAGCAAAACGAATTCTTTTAACCAAACTCGAAGACGATGTAAGGCACGAGGCGGCAACAAAAATAAGACAGATTGAAGCAGAAACAAAATCAAAAGCGGACAAGGAAGCAAAAAAAATTATAAGTCTCGCAATTCAGCGATGTGCGGTAGACCATGTTTCTGAATCTACCGTATCGTCGGTAGCTTTGCCCAGTGATGAAATGAAAGGCAGGATTATCGGAAGGGAAGGAAGAAACATCAGGGCACTTGAAGCGGCTACCGGAATAGATATAATTATTGACGATACGCCCGAAGCAGTGATTTTATCTGGTTTTGATCTTGTCCGAAGAGAGATCGCCAAAAAAACGCTTGAAAAATTAATCGAAGACGGAAGAATTCATCCGGGCAGAATCGAAGAAATAGTAGAAAAAGTCAAGAAAGAAATCGATGAGAATATTCGTGAGGCAGGTGAACAGGCAGCTTTTGATGTGGGTATACACGGAGTTGATCCCGAGCTTATCTATTATCTGGGAAGATTGAAATATAGGACAAGTTACGGCCAAAACGTTTTAAAACATTCTATCGAAGTCGCCACAATAATGGGGATTATGGCAAGCGAACTTGGACTTGACGTTCAACTTGCCAAACGTATAGGATTACTTCATGATATAGGTAAAGCGACTACTCATGAAGTAGAGGGTCCTCATGCAGGAATCGGCGCTGAAATGGCTAAGAAATACGGTGAATCAGCGGTTGTAGTGAACGCTATCGCTGCTCATCACGGAGATACTGAGACTCAGTCAATTTATGCAGTATTATCCGCAGCCGCAGACGCAATGTCGGCGGCGCGGCCTGGAGCGAGATCGGAAACTCTTGAGGCATATATAAAACGGCTCGATAAACTCGAAGGAGTAGCAAATTCATTTAAGGGTGTCGGTAAGGCATACGCTATTCAGGCGGGAAGAGAAATCAGAGTTATTGTAGAACCGAACGAACTCGACGATGACGGGTCTCTCATGCTTGCAAGAAATGTAGCCAACAAAATTCAGGATGAACTTGAATATCCCGGACAGATAAAGGTCGTGGTTATCAGGGAAACTCGTTCTATTGAATACGCACGGTAAAAGACTGAATAAATGAGAATCCTGTTTATAGGCGATATAGTTGGTCAACCTGCAAGAAATACATTAAAAAGATGTATTCCTGAACTAAAGTACGATTACAAATTCGATATATGCATTGCTAACGCTGAAAATGCGGCAGGCGGTTCAGGAATATCGCCGAAAGTAGCTGACGAATTATTCTCTTTCGGAATTGACATTTTAACATCCGGCGACCATATATGGCGAAATAAAGAAATTTTTTCAATAATCAACCGTAATGATAGAATTTTGCGTCCGGCAAACTATCCCGATTCTTCGCCTGGTCACGGCTGTTGTGTAATTAATACAAATAAAGGCATCACTGTCGGCGTTATTAATTTACTTGGCCGGGTTTTTATGAATCCTATAGATTCTCCGTTCGTTACTGTCATAAATGAAATCGAAAAAATAAAAAATAAAACAAAAATAATTATCGTGGATTTTCACGCTGAAGCAACATCCGAAAAAATCGCCATGGGATGGTATCTTGACGGTAAAGTATCGGCTGTATTAGGCACTCACACACACGTACCTACTGCGGATAATAAGATATTGCCTAACGGTACGGCATATATTACGGATGTAGGTATGGTTGGGGCAAAAAATTCCGTGCTTGGAAGAGATATTGAACCGGTAGTGCGTCATTTTGTCAATAGTTTGCCCCAGAGATTCACCGTAGCGGACGGCGATATTTCGGTACAAGGCGTTATTATTGAGATCGATGAAACAACAGGATTTGCCACCAGGATAGAAAGAATAGACTATGAATAGCGATGGTATTGGATTTGATAACAATACAGGAATAAATTTAACTGAAGAGAAACATATTTTTACTGTTTCCGAATTGACTCAGGAAATAAAATCTATTTTAGAAAATGGATTTCCGTATCTGTGGGTTGAAGGTGAAATATCCAATTTCAAAAAACCTTCGTCCGGGCATATTTATTTTACCCTAAAAGATGCTTACAGTCAGATTCAGGGTATTATGTACCGCTCAAGCGCGGCACGATTACCGTTCAGTATTGAAGACGGAATGAAAGTTCTTGTTTTTGGGAAAATAACCGTATACGAGCGCGGCGGACAATATCAGATTATGGCTCAATTAATGGAACCGCGAGGAATAGGCGCGCTTCAACTCGCTTATGAACAGTTGAAGCAGAAACTTTACGAGGAAGGGCTGTTTGATAAATCAAGGAAAAAACCAATTCCGCTACTACCGGATTGTATCGGAGTAGTAACCTCGCCTACAGGAGCTGCTATCAGGGATATATTAAATGTAATAAACCGGAGGTTTTCAAATATTCATCTTATAATTAACCCCGTCAGGGTACAGGGCGAAGAAGCCCCAGCTGAAATAGCGTGTGCAGTTGATGAATTCAACCGGTTAAAATGCGTTGATGTAATACTTGTTACGCGTGGCGGTGGAAGCATAGAGGATCTCTGGGCATTCAACACAGAGATTGTGGCAAGAAGTATTTCAAGATCGGAAATTCCGGTTATTTCCGCAGTAGGGCATGAAATCGACTGGACAATATCTGATTTTGTATCGGATATGCGTGTGCCTACGCCGTCTGCGGCGGCAGAACTTGTTGTGGCAAGCAAAACAGAATTGAGAGATAAAATTAAACATCTTGAAAAATCCATGTCGTCAAATATATATAATATGGTATCATCTCTTCATAATCAATTACTCAGATTAGCCAAAAGCCCTGTTTTTACCGAACCCATAAACCAAATCCGGCAATTTTATCAGCATGTTGACGACCTTGAGGCGCGAATGATAAATGTTACACGCCAAAACCTTCAGAAAAAGCGGCATTCGCTTTTACTGGCCGCTGAAAAGTTACATGCATACAGCCCATCGTCGGTATTGCTTAGGGGTTTTTCGATCACAACTACTGAAGATAAAAAAACAATTCTAAAATCCGTGAAAGATGTATCTGAAGGTGACCTGCTCAAAACGCGTTTGTATGACGGAACCATAACATCTAAGGTTAATAATGTTTATCGTGATACAAATAATATATTTGAAATCAATTCCAATATATAGTATATTAAAATTCTGGAGGCCTGAATGAAAGAAAAATCATTTGAAGAAGCTCTCATGGAATTAGAGCAAATAGTAACGTCAATGGAATCAGGTTCTTTGCCTCTTGAAGAATCCATAAAAAAATATGAGGACGGAATAAAACTTTCACGTTTTTGCAAAGCAAAACTGGAAAAAGCGGAAAAACGAATTGAAATTTTGATTAAGAAAGAAGATGGTTCTGTTGATTTTGAAGAATTTGAGGATAAACTGAAACCTGATACCGATAACGATAGCCAGTCGTCAAAATCGGGGAAAAGCGAAATTTTTACGGAAATTAAGCCGAAAACCAACAAAAATATCTGTTCTACAACTTACAAATCCGTTTCAGAAGAAACCGATAAAAAAGAAAATGACGATAAAAAAAAGAACATCGACCATTGTGATGAAGACATGCTTTTTTAAGGAACATAATAGATGAAATATCTTTTTGAAATAAATTCTCCCAACGACCTGAAGAAAATTCCTTTGGATCAACTTCCGTTATTGTGCAAGGAAATCCGGGATCTTATTATCCACGTGGTCTCAAAAAGAGGCGGGCATCTTGCGTCAAGTTTAGGAGCGGTTGAGATAGCGGTCGCTCTTCATTATTTATTCAATACTCCCGATGATAAAATTGTATGGGATGTCGGTCATCAGGCTTATGCGCATAAGATATTAACCGGAAGACGGGAGAAATTTTGTACTTTACGCTCATATAACGGAATATGCGGTTTTCCGAATCAAAATGAAAGCGAATATGATTCTTTTATTGTCGGACACGCAAATACCGCTATTTCTGCGGCGTTTGGCATGCTGAACGCTTTTGATAAACAAAATAAATCAAATAAAGTGATCGCGGTAATTGGCGACGCCACTTTAACAGGTGGCATGGCTTATGAAGGACTAAATAATGCCGGCCATCTTAAGAAAAATTTTCTTGTTATATTAAACGATAATGAAATGGCTATTTCGAAAAATGTCGGGGGAATATCCAAATATTTGAATAAAATAATAACCGCCCCGATTTATAACAAATTAAAAAAAGATGTGGAGCAGTTACTGGAAAAAATACCTTCTATCGGACAAAATGTCGTAAAAACTTCTCATAAAGTTGAGGAAATAATAAAAAACCTCATTGTTCCCGGTGCGATATTTGAAGAACTTGGGTTCAGGTATTTCGGTCCTGTAGACGGGAATGACATTCATGAACTTCTTAAAATCTTAAACAGTATAAAAGATAATCATGAACCTATGATCCTGCACGTGATAACAAAAAAAGGCAAAGGTTACAAACCTGCTGAAAACTGTCCTGAAAACTATCACGGCACCGTTCCTTTTGAGATACAAACCGGAGTACCCTTGAATAAGGACAATTCGGTGCGTTTTACGGATGTATTCGGAGAATCGATATTTAAGTTAGCTCAGAAAGATAACCGGATCGTCGCGATAACCGCCGCCATGTGCTCCGGAACCGGGTTAACCAAATTTGCACAGGTTTATCCCGACAGGTTCTTTGACGTGGGTATTGCGGAACAACACGCTGTTACTTTTGCCGGCGGGATGGCAAAAGAAGGAATGAAACCGTTTGTGGCGATTTATTCCACCTTTTTGCAAAGAGGGTATGATCAGGTTGTCCATGACGTATGCCTTCAGAATGTGCCCGTTTGTTTTATTCTAGACAGGGGAGGCCTTGTGGGCGAAGACGGTCCGACTCATCACGGTGTCTTTGATATCTCGTTTTTGCGCCATATCCCGAATATGGTTTTATGTCAGCCCAAAGACGGTAAAGAACTTGATTCTCTGATGAAATGTGCTGTTTCTCATAACGGTCCTTTCGCGATTCGTTTTCCGAGAAACAAAATTCCTCTAAATTGCGGACAGGATAACGCCGATTCGGAGATATCTATTGGCAAAGGCGAATTATTGCGCGACGGAGCAGATGCTTTGATAATCACAATCGGCGCTCATGTATATATCGCAAACGAAATTTGCGAAGAATTATCCGCAGTAGGAATGGATTTGGGGTTAATAAATGCACGATTTATAAAACCGCTTGACAAAGACTTGATTTTATTAGCTTTAAAGGAACATAAACCTGTTATTACTATTGAAGATAATGTTATTGCCGGCGGGTTCGGAAGCGCTGTTTTAGAACTTCTCAATGATTCGGGATATTACAATATCCCCGTATTGAGATTGGGAATAAAAGATAAGTTTATACCTCACGGAGATCTGGTAAACTTGTATCGTTTGTGCGGTTTGGATAAGGAAAGCATAAAAAAAAGTATCATAAACTTTTTGCAGGAAATTCCTTCGAATACCGTTCTTGCGATATCGGAAAACCAATAAAATTATGAGTAAAGTAAGGGTTGATCAACTCCTTGTTGATCTCGGTTATTATCCTACAAGAGAAAAAGCCAAAAGGGCTGTATTAGCGGGTTTAGTTTTTAATTGCGATCAGCAAATTTTAAAACCCGGACAGCCATTTTCTAAAGACACTGATTTTATTATCAAAGAGGAAGAACGATATGTAAGCAGGGGCGGCTATAAACTTGAAACCGCTATTTATTCTTTTGATTTGTGCCTGCACGATATGATTGCCGCGGATATAGGATCGTCAACAGGCGGATTTACCGACTGCATGCTAAAGTCAGGCGTAAGAAAAGTATATGCTATCGATGTTGGTAAAAATTTAATTGACTGGCATTTGCGCAACGATCCGCGTATTGTGCTTATGGAAGGAATAAACGCAAGGTATATAAAAGAATCCGATTTACCTGAAAAAGTCGATCTTATGACAATTGACGTATCGTTTATATCCATAAAAAAAGTTTTGCCGGCAGTGATTGCGTTATTGAAAAAAAAAGGTATGCTTCTGGCACTGATAAAACCGCAATTCGAGGTTAAGAAAAATCAGGTCGGCAAAAACGGAATTGTCAAAGATGACGATTTGATACAGGAAATCCTTAATGATATGATGATATTTTTAAAAAATATCGGTTTTACGGTTAATGGAAGAGTGCGTGTTCCTATTATGGGTAAAAATTTAAGCAATAAAGAATATATGTTGTGGGCGGAAAAACAATGAAACAGCCGAAAACAATCGGATTACTGGTAAACCCTCAAAAATCCAATATGGAAGAATACATAATAAAAATTATCCGCTATTGCGATATGACAGGGTTACTCTGTTATATTAATGATGAAGAATACGCTTGTAAAATCGGGTTTAGTGATAGATATTTGCCTGATATTGAATTTTGTAAAAAAATTGATTTATTAATTTCTCTTGGCGGCGACGGAACGATTCTTAGAGCGGCAAGGTTGATTGGAAGGTATGAGAAACCCATTCTCGGAATAAATTTCGGCGGATTGGGGTTCTTAACCGAATCTCCTGCGCATAAACTTGAAGAGACCCTTGATAATATATATAGAGGAGATTTCTCCATTGAGGAAAGAATGCTTTTATCGGCTTCTAAAATAGGACAATCCGAAATATTTACCGCGTTTAACGATGTTGTTGTTTCCGGTGAGGCAATTTCCCGCCTTATTAATCTGGAGGTAGCGGTAAACGGCGAATATCTTACTGTTTATACCGCAGACGGCCTGATAATTTCTACTCCGACCGGTTCTACGGCTCATTCATTATCTGCCGGAGGGCCAATTGTTTCTCCTGATACCGAAATGATACTTCTGACGCCTATATGTCCACATACTCTTACTAACAGGCCGGTAATTGTAAATAAAGAATCTGAAATCAGCATCGGCATATCAATGAATTCTTTTTTGCCGAAAGGTTTAATTACAATCGACGGGCAGACAGTATTTCATATTGCAAAAGACGAGCGCATAGTTGTTAAATCCGCTCCTTTTCATATAAAACTCGTAACTTTCAAGACACATTCCTACTTTGAGATTTTGCGCCGTAAACTAAATTGGGGAGGACAGAGGTTATCGTGAAAAAAGTCAATGTTGATATAAATAAATGTAAAGGGTGTGAATTATGTATAATAGTATGCCCGAAAAAAAACCTGAAACTAAGTGACGATTTAAATGAATCCGGTAATCCGTATGTCGTGCCGATAAACGATAAGGAATGTTTGGCCTGTTGCCTTTGTACCTCCATGTGCCCTGATTGGGCAATAACCGTTAACGATAAAACCAATTCGGAATCTGATTAAATGATTAAAAAAGAGCTTTTATGCGCAAACGAAGCTATCGCCGAAACTGCAGTACAGGTTGGTTGTCATTATTATTATGGGTACCCGATAACGCCTCAAAATGAAATTTCCGCTTATATGGCAAAAAGACTGCCGGAAGTAGGCGGTACATTTATACAGGCAGAAAGCGAAATCGCTGCCATAAATATGTGTTTCGGTACATCTGCTACAGGTAAAAGAACCATGACTTCTTCATCCGGGCCAGGTATAAGCCTGAAACAGGAAGGTATTTCCTATATGGCCGGCTGTGAACTTCCTGTTGTGATAGTCAATGTTATGAGAGCGGGGCCGGGGCTTGGCAACATAACACCGTCGCAGTCGGATTATTTTCAGGCAACGCGCGGCGGCGGCCATGGAGATTACAGGACTATCGTTCTTGCCCCGTCATCGGTTCAGGAAGCGTCTATTCTTACGGAAAAAGCGTTTTATCTGGCAGATAAATACAGAATACCTGTCCTGCTTTTATTAGACGGCATGTTAGGCCAGTTGAGAGAACCCGTACTAATTAAACCGCAGGAAAACGAGCAAAAGTTTGATAAAAGCTGGAGTCTAACAGGTTGTAAAAACAGAGAACAAAATATCATAAGATCATTATTTACCGGCGACGGAGTCGGATTGCTTAACGACCGGCTTCAGGCAAAATACGCTGAAATTATGAAAAATGAAACTTGCGCGGATTTATATTATACCGAAGACGCAGATCTGATTCTTATTGCATACGGCACGCCGGCGCGTATGTGTAAATCCGTCGTGCAGAGATTCCGCGATGACGGAGCTAAGGTAGGATTGATCCGCCCAATAACTTTGTGGCCTTTCCCTGATCAGATAATTCGCAACACTATTAGAGAATCCTCAGAATATCTTGTGGTTGAATGGAGCGCTGGGCAGATGTTCGAAGATGTTTTACTTTCCATCGGTTCGAAAAAACCTGTGCATTTTCTCGGTTCTCACGGCGGCAGAATCATCGAAATATCTGAGATAGATGTTAAAATATCCTCCATTCTTGAGAAAAACGGGGTTAAAATATGAGTGTTTATACTGTACCCGAATCATTAAAACCTGTCCGTACGCACTATTGTCTTGGTTGCGGGCATGGTATAACCCATCGGATAATCGGCGAGATTATAGATGAGATGAAACAAAGGGAAAATGTAATAGCTGTGGCTCCCGTCGGATGTGCGGTTTTAGCCTATGATTATTTTAATTTTGATATGTCAGAAGCACCGCATGGCAGAGCTCCCGCAATCGCCACAGGAATTAAAAGATCTCTTCCCGATAAACTTGTGTTTACTTATCAGGGAGACGGCGACCTTCTGGCGATAGGCATATCGGAATTGATTCATTCCGCCAACCGGGGTGAAAAAATAACCATAATTTTTGTAAACAACGTAGTTTACGGCATGACAGGCGGCCAGATGGCTCCTACTACCTTATCCGGTCAAAAAACGCTGACAACACCCTACGGCAGAGACGAATTTGATTCAGGTGCACCTTTGGATGCGGTTAAATTACTTCAAAATTTTTCTAATGTAAAATTTCTTGCTCGTGGTATAATCACCAACCCAAAGGAAATCCGAAAAACAAAAAACTATATAAAAAAAGCTTTTGAAATTCAGCTGGCCGGCACAGGTTTTTCGCTTGTTGAGATATTGTCTCCATGCCCGACATATTGGTCTATGAGCCCGGCCAATTGTATAAAACATGTAAGTGAAGTTCTCGTAAAACAATTTGAACCGGGTATTTATAAGGATTTATAATGGAATACGGAATAATCATTGCCGGCGCTGGTGGACAGGGAATTTTGACTCTCGGGAAACTGCTGGCTTCTTCAGGTATGAATCAAGGGTTAAATGTTACTTATTACCCTTCTTATGGCGCTGAAGTAAGAGGCGGGACAGCTTTATGTACGGTTAAAGTATCCAACAGCGAAATAGCGTCTCCGGTAGTTAATCATGCGGATTACCTGCTGATATTTAATGAACCTTCGATGCGAAAATTCCATACACAGTTAAAGGATGAAGGAGGGGTTTTAATTTATAATTCTTCTCTTATACCTGATGGACCTCCATTAAATAAAAAGGAATGTATTATGTATCCACTGCCTGCCACTGAAATTGCCAAAAACGAAGGGTCGGAAAAAGTATGTAATATGGTAATGGCCGGATTTTTCTTAAAAATTTTCAATATAATAGATGTAGATTCTTTTTTATATACTATTGAAGAATCGCTTATAAAAGTCTCTAAAGAACTTAAAGAAATAAATCTGAATGCGTTTAGAAAAGGACTAACTTATGAATTCTGATTCTAATTCTGTCCGTGTAAGGTTTGCCCCGAGCCCAACAGGATATCTGCATATCGGCGGAGCCCGTACAGCTCTTTTCAACTGGCTGTTCGCTAAAAAAAATAAAGGTACAATGATACTTCGCATTGAAGACACCGACAGGGAACGGTCGTCTTGGAGTGATGTAGAGAGAATTATTGACAGTCTTAAATGGCTTGGCCTTAACTGGGATGAAGGTCCTTTTTTTCAGTCTGAAAGAAAAGATATTTACCGTCAATACGCTCAAAAACTTCTTAATGAAGGTTTGGCTTATTATTCTGAAGAAGAAAGGGGCGAATATAAAGCCATAATTTTTAAGATACCCGACGAAAAAATCGTTGTGCCGGACATAATTCACGGTGATATGGAATTTGACAACAGTCTGATTAACGATCTTGTGATATTTAAATCAGACGGTTTCCCGACATATAATTTCGCTTGTGTTGTCGATGACGCTTTGATGGGTATGACACATATAATACGCGGAGACGATCATATATCCAACACTCCCAAACAGATTCCACTATACAGGGCATTGGGTTTTCCCGTGCCAAAATTCGCTCATGTTCCTTTGATTTTAGGGAAAGATAAATCGAGATTATCCAAACGACACGGCGCAACTTCGGTCCAATCATATCAGGACGAAGGTTTTTTACCTGATGCTATGGTTAATTTCCTCGCTTTGCTAGGCTGGTCTCCCGGCGAAAACAGGGAAATCTTAAAATTAGAAGAATTGATTAATCTGTTTTCTCTTGATCGGATAAGTAGTAAGAATTCCGTTTTTGATGATGAAAAACTCAAATGGATGAACAGCGTATACATAAAAGAACTCAATTTCAGCGACTACAAAAGGATGACCGTTCCTTTTATAGAAAAAGTTTATGGCAAAATAGAGATTGAAGAACCTCAGCTCAATTACATCCTCGAATTAATGAAAGAAAGATTACAAGTGCTTTCCGATATCGCGCCTTTAGCGGGTTTTTTCTTTAAAGATGAAATAGAATACGATGAATCTGCTGTTCAGAAACGCCTTCTTAAGCCCGAAGTCCCGCAAATCCTGAAAAATTTGGCTGATGAATTAGAAAAACTCAATGTTTTTGATATGCACACTGTGGAATCTGCGGCACGGGGAATTGTTGAAAAAATGGGAATAAAAGGCGGTGATCTGATTCATCCGACGAGAGTAGCGTTGACAGGTATAACCGTCGGGCCCGGATTATTTGAACTTATCGCAGGATTAGGCAAGCAGAAAACGATTGACAGGTTAAATACCGCCATAGCACTATGCGCTCAAAGGGGGAACTTGCTTTGTTAAATTGGGCAAACCGGATAACACTTTCCCGGTTACTCAGTACACCGGTTTTTGTGGGCTTGCTTCTCCATTACAGGGAATTGACACGACAAGGGGCCCCACAATCACAATCTGCATACATTTTATGGATTGCGCTGGCATTATTTATATTGGCGATAATAAGCGATGGAATAGACGGTTTTATTGCTCGTGTTTACAAACAGAAAACTTTGTTAGGCACTATACTGGATCCTGTAGCGGATAAACTGCTTCTAATGGCTTCGACAATAATATTGAGCCTTCCTATCGGATTGAAATACAAAATACCTACTTGGCTGACAGTAACAATAATAAGCAGGGATATCATTATACTGGCAGGAGCGCTGTTAGTGTATCTGCTGAGCGGAAAAATAAAATTTATGCCTTCATATCTGGGTAAGATCACTACTTTTATGCAAATGTCTACAATATTGCTTGTCCTTATTCAGAGCAGAATCTGTGAACAATCTTTTTATTTGACTTTTTTATTTACAATTTTGTCCGGTCTTTATTACATTTACCGCGAAACCCGGTTTACAAATATTAGCATCGACCTTCATGAACCGCAAAAATAAAAATCTGATACCGATACTATGAATGAATTGCCGAAAGTTGTAATTGTTGGACGCCCGAACGTGGGTAAATCATCTTTGTTTAACCGTCTTATCGGAAAAAGGAAAGCTATTGTCGACCCGCAAAGCGGAGTAACCAGAGACAGAATTTATTCCGATATGGAATGGGATAATTACCACTTTAATATTATAGATACCGGCGGTATAAATTTCGAGAAGGCGACTACCTTAAGCCAGAGAATATTTCAGCAAGTCCAGTTTGGTATTAAAGAAGCTGAAGTTATTATATTCCTTGTGGATGGAAAAGAAGGGCTGAATCCATTTGATAAAGAGATAAACGAGTTTCTCAGGGAATACTCAAAACCGGTTATTGTCGCGGTAAACAAAATTGACCGCGTTGAGGAAATGAACCTGATAGGCGAATATTATCAACTTGGATATGAACGGATATTTCCTATTTCCGCTATACATGGATTGGGAATAGATGCGCTGTGTATGGAAATTGTATCCAACCTTGACCATTCTGAGGCAATTGAAGAAGAACAACCGGATAAAATAACTATCGTCGGCAAACCAAATGTAGGTAAATCCACATTGCTTAACGCAATATTAAATGAAGAGAGATCGATGGTTGATTCTATTCCCGGAACAACCAGAGACGTAATTGATACTACCGTCATGATCCGCGATAAGAAGTACCTGCTTGTAGATACCGCAGGAATCAGACAGCAAAAAAAATTCGATTCCACAATTGAAAACTACGCTTTCGTCCGCACGCAAGATGCGATACAGCGATCTGATCTTGTGCTTGTATTGCTTGACGCAATAGAAGGAATAACAAGACAGGACAGCCGGATTTTAAGTATGGTAACAAAAGAAGGCAAATCCGTCATATTGGTTATCAATAAATGGGATCTGGTAAAGAATATTTCTAAAAAAGAGTATCTAAAAAAGATAGAACCGTATATAAAATTTATCTCATTTGTTCCTGCAATATTTATTTCCGCCAAACTTAAATCGAATTTACAAGAAGTATTTAAACAAATACCGGTTATATTAGAACAATCAAATTATAAAATAAAAACTTCCGAACTTAACAAGGTGTTAAAAGATTCTGTTGCGGCATATCCTCCTCCTTTATATAAAAGCAAAAGGTTGAAATTATATTATGCCGTTCAGACAGGAAACAGGCCTCCGGTTTTCACACTGTTCATAAATGAAAATAAATGTTTGAATGAAAATTACAAACGGTATTTAATAAACCAGATAAGAAAAATATATCCCTTTTTCGGTTCGCCAATAATAATAAAAACAAAAACCTGAAAGGCATATTTATATGAAAGCTGTTTTATTTATAACCGCCTGTTATTTGGTTGGGGCCATACCTACGGCCTATATTTTTGCCAAAATTCTTAAAGGTATCGACATTCGCCAACATGGCAGTGGCAACGTCGGTTCCACAAACGCTATGCGCGTGCTTGGAAAACTCCCCGGAATAGCGACTTTGGTTATAGATATGCTTAAAGGTTTTATCATGGTTATTGTAGCGAATTATTTTGCGGCAACATATCTTGAGAAGGGTATATCCGCTCATTTTTTTGTTGCGGTATGTGCGCTGGCTATAATCTGCGGACATAATTGGCCGGTATATATCAAATTTAAAGGAGGAAAAGGGGTAGCCACAACATGCGGCGTATTTTTCGCTATTGCTCCAGTCAGCGGTTTTTTTGCTATTCTTATTTGGATTGGAACTCTTTTTATATCAAAATATGTATCTTTGTCATCTTTAGCCGCTCTTGGGTGTCTTCCTTTAATAATGAAATTAAGACACGAACCGTCCAGTTATGTGATATTATCAATAGTCTTGTTTTTTATGACGGCAATACGTCATAGATCAAATATAGCGCGGTTGCTTAAAGGTCAGGAAAACAAAATTTCCAGTAAGAATACTAAAAAATGAAAAAAAACCTTCTTCTAATTACCGATTCTTTCCCCCGATGGGAAGGCGATGTTGGTTCATCACTTCAAATGCTTGATTTCGCATCGGTTATGACAAGAAAATTCAATGTTTTCGTGCTTACTCCCCATCAAAATTGCTGTGCTGCATTTGAAAAACTTAACGAAATTAATGTAATCCGGCATAAATATTTATATCCGAAATGGGAATCTATTTGTTCGGGAGCCGGTTTTATGGAAAATATGAAAAAAAAGGCATCTGCGAAACTATTATTTCCTTTTTTCGCAGTATCTGAATTTATATCCGTTATAAAAACAGTCAAAAGATACAATATCGACCTGATAAATGCGCACGGTTTGTTCCCTCACGGTATTATTGTATCGGTTGTAAAGAAATTTATTAAAATTCCTCATATTTTATCTATTGCAGATACAAGTTTCGTTTATTTATCAAAATTTGATTATTTAGGCAATTACCTGATTAAATTTACGCTTAGGAATTCGGACAAAGTTGTTGCAGCATGTGTTTATATCCGCTATTTATTGGAAAAAATAGCCGGCAATAGTTTTGCGAACAGCATTATCCCTATAGGAATTGATGCAGAAAGATTTGTTCTCCCCAAAGAGAAAAAAAACCTTCGGAAAAATCTCGATATAGCAAAACACGAAAAAATTTTCCTGTTTGAAGACAGATTGATTGAAAAAAGCGGAATTCAATATTTACTGGAATCCGCTAAACTGCTGAAAGCGGATAAAGTTGAATTCAAACTCCTGATTATCGGAACCGGCAATATGGAACCTGATTTGAGGAAATGGATTAAAACAAACAGTATGGAAAACAACGTCAAGCTTATCTCTGAAACAGCAAATAGCCTGATTTATGATTATTACACAATCGCCGACGCAGTTGTAGTTCCTTTTACGCAAGATGTATACGGAGATATCGACGGTTTACCCGTCGCTTTAATGAATGCTTTTGCAGCAGGGATACCGGTCATAGCGAGTAAAACCGGCGGAGCTTCAGATATAATAAAAGATTATCATAATGGCTGGTTATTCGAGAATAAAAATTATTACGATCTTTATTCAAAAATGAAACTTATATTCAATTCGCCATATTTAGATAGTGTAAAAGCGAATATGCAATCCAGCGCAGATACGTTTAATATAGAACTTATTGCAGAGAAATATTGCGGTTTGTTTGATGAATATATTGGACTAAAGAAATAAAAAAACTGACTGATAAAAAAATATTGTAATTATATCTTCATAAAAAACGTTATAAACTACTTATATATTATGATACTATTGCCGATTAATATATTAGGAGGTTTAACCGTTCATGGCTTTATTATATGACGATTATGACGAACATTCCGTATTGCATCAAAACCGCTGGATCGAATACTGTAAATCTTTGTTAGGCATTAATAAAAAGACAATAAGAAAAAATTTCGAGTTGTTCGAATACGCCGGCGCGGCATGGGGAGGATACGAAAACGGTACTGTAGACCCTAATCCCATGTGTGTTACGTGCGGAACCCAATTATCATTTACCGACAAAGATATGCTTATTTGCGATCATTGCCATAAAACCAAACAGAAAGACGGTGAATTCCAGTTTACGGAAAACTTAAATGTCTTATCATATCAAACCGCCTACCTTGACGCGCAAAATAAATGGGTTCGGCTTTTAGATAAAAAGTTGGAGAATAAACCGAAATAAAAATTGATTTATCCCGCAGAATATAGTATTTAATTACAAAAAGTTAAGCAAAATTGAATATGAAATCATATTATAAAAATAATAAACTTTTTGAATTTATACTAATAGGTTTTTTTGTCATAACCGCTTTTTTCTTAAGAAAAGAAGGATTCGATAACGGCGGAAGGTTTTCCTTCGATGAAGCTTTATATGTATCTATGGCTATAGAAATGAGTTATGACATCAGCCATTATAACGCCATAAACTATTGCCTTCAGTATCCACCTCAAAGACAACAGTCGTTTCCGCCGTATCTATGGAAAAAATTATTCAAACATCCGCCAATGTATTGTTATCTTATTTTATTTTCGTATAAAATTCATAAAGGGCTTGGATTACAAGATATAGATCCGCGCAAACAAGCAGCAATGGTTTCCATAATAATGGGTATCATCGCCATTATTGCCATATACCTTATTGGGCAAAAAGTATTCGGGCAGACAGAAGGGATTTTGGCGGCGTTATTTCTTGCAATAGATCCGGTTCATTGGATATGTTCTCAAAAAATTTGGATGGAAACAACAATAACGACTTTCATACTTTTATCTGGTTTGTTTTATGTTTATTCTTACCGCAAAAAAGACGGTGACTGGTTATTCTTTTTGCTGACCGGATTATCCATCGGTTGTGCGGCATTGACCAAATATCCTGGTGCTATCGCTTTGATAGTAATCTTATTATATACTTTTATCTCAAGATATGATCTGCTTAAATATCCCAAATGGTATATTATTCCGATGGCAATGATTCTTGTGCTCATTCACTGGATTATGTGGAATTTCGATATATACGGCATGGAGTTTATCTTTCCTTCACATGACGGGTTTGAGGATACGCTTACGGGTTATCGGGTATTGAGAAAATATATTCCGTTTTTGCTGTTAATATGCGCAATTATTATCGGAATATACTTTTTTTACCGAAAAAAAATACATGAACGGATTACTATTCCTTCCATACTCAAAAATAATTATTTATGGCTGGCTGTAGTATTTTTTTGTGCCATTGTGGCAGTTGGTGTTGATCAGTGGAAAAAAATTATTCCTGCATTATCTTTGTTTTACGAACCTCCCACGAGCTGGCGGATGGGTTTTTTTAAAGACGAACCTAAATATTTTTATATGAAAAAACTGTTTGAGTATTTTCCAGTATATCTTTTCGGGTATATATCCCCGTTTTTTATAAGCTGGAAAGAACGGGAACACAAAGCGTTGCCTGTTCTATTCGCCTATTTGATTCTTATATTTTTCATTTTCTGGGGTAACTTTCAATCGCGCTATATTCTTCCGGCAATTCCATGGTTTTTACTGCTTTCCGCATATGCGATTTTATTTCTGAACAAAAAGATAACCTTGATGGAAAACAAAAAACTGCGCATTCTGTTATACAGCCTGTTGTGGGGATTCACTCTTTTTAGTATCGCCAAGGCAATTCAGGTAGATGTCCTCCTTGCGTGGACTAATAAACCCTGCTATTTTTAACCGGGTAAAAAATAAAGATATTATCATGTAATACGAATATATTTTTTAGTTTAAAATTAACAATACAAAAACTAAAAAGATTCATTACTTTTTGAAAAAAGAAGCAAAACTTTTTCGTAATGCTTTGCATTACGGCTCTTATAATATGAAAACCCCGCCCCGTAAAGGCGGGGATTTCCCCTGTATTAAATATTTAAAGATTCTCCGCTTTTAAGGATCCGCAGTGCGGCAATAGATTTAAAACTATCGGTTAATTCCTGTTCATTCACGGATATTTTTTGCCATGTATTATAATGAATTGGAATAACATTTTTCGCATTAAGCCATTTTGCCGCAATACATGCATCGGAAAAATCCATTGTATAATTACCACCTACGGGAAGAAGAGCGATGTTGATATCATACAGTTCACCGATAGCTTTAAATTCTATAGTCAGTCCTGTGTCTCCCGCATGATAAATTATAATGCCGTCCATATTGATCATAACGCTCATTGCCAGCCCGCCATAAGTACCGTCTTCAAAAGATGAACCATGAACCGCCGGAAAAAACTTGATCCATCCCGAACGGATATTGTATTTACCGCTGATATACATTGAATGGCAATTTATATCATAATTATTTATTCTCGATATTATCTCAAAATTAGATAAAACAAGCGCGTTGCAGTTTCGCGCAATCGCTACCGTATCGCCCAGATGGTCGCTATGCGCATGAGTTACAACGATATAATCCGATTTAACAGAACTTATATTTTTTAATGGCGAAGAAGGATTGTTTACAAAAAAAGGATCTATCAAAACCGATTCCGAATTATTTTCGATTTTCACACAGGAATGACCGTAGTAAGTAATTTTTATCATTGCATAGACCTTTATTCAGTTTTGTTTTCTTTAGGACTAACGTTTAACAGAGGTACAAGCTTTTGATCGAAAGGAGCAATAACGAAAGTATTGTTGTCCGATCCCGCAAGCCCTTTTAAAGTTTGAATATAATACCATGTCAGATATGGTTCAGTCAAAGAATCGGAAATAATTGTCTGTGATTTAGCGATACCTTTTGCCTCAACTTCTTTGCGTTTTGCTTCCATCTCCTCTTTTTGAAGCACGAATTCCATTTTTTGAGCATCCTGAAGAGCAGAAATTTTCTCATCAATCGCTTTGCTGATAAGGGGAGGAAGTATAACATTTCGCAATAATATTTTTTCCATTTTTATTCCCCGTCCGCCAAGATCAGCGGAAAGCTGTTTTTCCATAGCCTGCACAACATTGTTACGCTTGGCGGAATATATATCTTCAGCTTTGGATTCAACTACAGCATTTCTAACGGCTGTACGTACTGCCGGCCGAACGATTTTTTCAGTATAATCCATTCCGATATTTTTATATACCTCTGCGGCATTTTCTTTTATTAGATGAAACCACACGGTAACATCGAGTTTTATGGAAACACCGTCGGAAGTCAATGCCACAATCGCATCATCGCTTTTATACTGGCCTTCCTCGACGGTTCCGCTCATAGTGTAAGCCTGAGTTCTGATACTCATTTGAGTTACTTTAATAATCGGGTTTACCACATGTATCCCCGCATCAAGGACATCTTTTTTGACGTTTCCAAACAATATTTGCACTCCCACATTACCGGCGTTTACAATTCGCATACCGCTTGCGACAATCATTAATATACCGGCTATGAGCATGATAACCGATAATGTATTAATCTCGTTTCTATTAATCCTTTTCGGCGCCGCAAACAATATAATACTTAGAATTGATATAACTATCCCTATTAAAGTAAGTTTAGGCATACCGGAACTCCTTTTTTTAAATTAAAATATCTTGTGGATAAACTGGTTTTGGTTTAAAATTGCGACTTTAAATCAATAGTAAACTAAATAATAGTATAACTTTTTCACGATATTTAACATCATGATCGATAACAAAATCATTATCAAACCCGGAAGAGAAAAGTCTATCGTTGCGCGCCATCCCTGGGTATTCAGCGGTTCCATTAAACAAGCCGTCGGTAATTTAAAAACAGGCGATATTGCCGATCTTGTAACTGTAAAAAATGAATTTCTCGCCCGCGGATTCTATAATGAATCGTCCGCTATAAAAGTAAGGATTTTATCCTTTACTAAAAAAGAAATAAACAAAAATTTTTTTGCAGACAAGATCGAAAATGCTTTTAAATTACGGCAAAGACTCAATATTTCTAATCAGGCTATCCGGTTATTTAATGATTCCGGTGATTTTTTGTCCGGCTTTTCCGCAGATAAATTCGGCGACTTTATTGCCGTTCAATTCACAAGCGCCGGTTTATACCTGAGAAAAGATGTTATTACCGATTTGCTTGCGCACACATTTAATCCAAGAGGAATCTATGACCGTTCGGAAACATCTTTAAAATCCGAAGAGGGAATTGAAGCCAAACCCGGACCGTTATTTGGTGAAACTCCGCCCGATTTGTTGTATATAACCGAAAATGGCATTAAGTATCCTGTTTTGATAAAAACAGGCCAAAAAACAGGTTTTTATCTTGATTTAAGAAGGGTAAGGGCTCTTTTATCGCAATATTCAAGAGATAGATCCATATTAAATTTATTCAGTTATACGGGAAGCTTAACTTTGTGCGCATTGCATTCGGGAGCGTCTTTTGTCAAATCTGTGGAATCATCGGAATATTTTTTGGGAATTCTCGAAAATGAATTAACAATGCGCAATATTTCGTCTAAACACGAAAGTATTTTCGCAAACGCTTTTGAATATGTACGTCATGATAATAATAAATATGATCTGATTATTGTGGATCCGCCTCCTTTATGCAGGAAAAAATCTCATGTGGAAAAATCCGCAAGAGCATATAAAGATATTAATATGAATGTAATGAAATTACTCAAAGATGGTGCAATGATGATAACGCTGTGCTGTTCGCATCATATATCGCTTGATCTTTTTAAAAAAATTATATTCGCGGCGGCAAAAGACGCCGGAAAAAATGTCAGGATAATTGAAATAATTTGTCAACAGCCTGATCATCCTGTTAATATATATCATCCTGAGACGGAATATTTCAAAGGATTGGTTCTGATAGTAAATTAATCAAAAGGAATCGGCATACTCGAAATGAAACTGATTATACAGATACCATGTTATAATGAAGAGAAAACTTTACCGGCAGTTATAGCCGATCTTCCCAAGCAGATACCTAACGTATCGGAAATAGAAACCCTTGTCATAGACGATGGAAGCGCAGACAAAACTTACGAAACGGCAAAAAAACTTGGAGTCAACCATATTATAAGGTTTAGAAGGAACAAAGGGCTGGCAAACGGATTTCGCGCAGGGCTTGACGCATGTTTAAAGTACGGTGCCGACATCATTGTGAATACCGATGCGGATAATCAATACTGCGGAGCGGATATCGCCAAACTGGTCGAACCGATAGTCAACGGTTATGCGGATATGACCGTAGGAGTTAGGCCGATAGACCAAATAAAAGAATTTTCATGGATGAAGAAAAAGCTTCAAAAACTTGGAAGTTTAGTAGTCCGAATGTTTTCACATACCGATGTTCCTGACGCCACTTCAGGATTCCGTGCATTCTCAAAAGAAGCCGCAATGCGGTTAAATGTTTTTTCAGAATACACTTATACACTTGAAACATTGATTCAAGCCGGAGAAAACAAACTTAAATTGATGTTTGTGCCTGTAAGGGTAAACCTCAAAACGCGCGAATCCAGATTGTTTAAAAGCATTCCGGCGTATATTGCCCGCTCAATAATCACTATGGTTCGTGTAAGCGTTTTATACCGGCCACTGAAATATTTTTTCTATATTGGTTCATTTGTCTTTTCCATGGGCACTTTATTAGGGTTGCGGTTTATATACTATTATCTGGGCGGAACAGGCGGCGGTCATATTCAATCGTTGATACTTTCGTCGGTTTTATTGACTTTGGGATTCCAGTTGATTATGTTCGCGCTTTTGGCAGATGTTGTGGCTACCGTCCGCAAACTTGCAGAAGATATTCAGTTGCGCGTTAAGAAAATCGAATTAACCGGTTTAAATGATAAAAACGATAATTGATATTTTGAAAAGATTACGCGATTTATTCACAAACACAGATTTCATGTTATCTTCACTGATTTTTGTTTGCGCGTTTACGATCAGGTTGATCTATCTTAACCAGATAAAAAACAACCCTTTCTTTGTACCGCATTCGCTTGACCCTCTATTTTACCACAACTGGGCAATAAAAATTTCTTCAGGAAACTGGATAGGGGATTCTGTTTTTAAAGGATTGCCTTTTTACGCTTATTTCCTTGCTGTAATATATAAGATTTTCGGGATTAATGTTTATATTCCACGGCTTATCCAGATCGTTATCGGTTCGATAAACTGTGTGCTTTTATATTTTTTAGGGAAAAATGTTTTTGATCGGAGAACCGCTTTATTGAGCTGTTTTTTAGCAGTATGCTATAAACCGTTGATATTTTATGATAATGAGTTAATCGGTTCTGGGCTGGCCATTTTCTTTTATCTTATCTCTATATTGATATCAGTGAATTTCATAAAGTCATATTCTCCGGCAAATGGCTTTATCTGGGGAATCGCGACCGGTATCGGAGCATTATGCCGTCCTTCAATTCTGATATATCCGTTTATATCTTTTTTTGTATTGCTTTTTAAATTGCGAAAAAACCGTAACCTTATGTTTTTTTGGGGATTCCTATCGTGTTTTGCTGGTATGGGTATTATTCTGGGCGCTACAGGTTTAAGAAATTATATTGTCGGAAAAGATTTCGTTCTTTTAACGGCGCATAGCGGTATAAATTTTTATATCGGCAATAATGAAAATTCTTCAGGGAAAATGCGTTCCGTACAGGGAATAGGGCGGCAGGGCGATAAAATGATCGAAAACTCGCACCGGCTCGCCGAAACTGAACTTGGCAGAAAACTCAAACCTTCGGAATCTTCCGAATTCTGGAAAAAAAAAGCGTATAAGTTTATTATTTTTAATCCCTGGAAATACTTTACGCTTCTTATGCGTAAAACTTATCTTTTCTGGCAAGGAGGAGAAATTCCTGATTTTGTGAATATCGAGTTTTACGAACGGTTTTCGTCAATAATACGAATGCCTATGGTCAATTTCATGTTTATCGTACCATGGGCGGTTTTTGGAATTATAATAAGTTTGCGGTTTAATTCCGCAAAATCTATGCTCAGGTATTTTATACTCAGCCAATTTATATCCGCTATATTATATTTTGTAAATTCAAGATACCGTCTTCCTGTAATCCCAGTTCTGCTTTTATTCAGTTCATACGCTGTTTTTGATGTTATAGGGGCATTTCGCAATAGAAAAAAATTAGTTTTTTACGGGGTGGCGATAACATTACTATATTTTCTTCTTTGGGTAGATATGGAAAAACCAAAATTGAGCGATGATTACAACAAGCTCGCTTCGTGGTATTTAATGGAACAAAAAAATACGCCTAAAGCAATAGAATTATTTAAACAGGCATATCTTCTTGATCAATATAATGAATTTGTTATCTTCAATCTCGCGAGGACATATTTTGAAAATGACCAGCTTGATAAAGCTAAAGAGTTCTTCGAAAAAGCGGTTAATCTGGATAAAAATGATTTTGAGTCTCTTAATTTTATCGGTATAATCTATTCAAAAATGGGAAACCAGCACAAAGCTTTGCTATATTTCCAAAAATCGCTGGAAACTAATCCAAATTATCATATTGCTTTAAATAACATGGCAACATGTTATAAGATATTAAATAAACCCGATAAAGTCATGCAATGTTATATTCGATCACTGAGATTAAACCCAAACCAGCCGGAAATAAAGGCTGAACTGAATAAATTAAATAAACCTTAAAATAAATTTTACAATTTCATTCGGATATACTATATAATTTTCTGTATAAAAGGAGATTTCAATGATAAAAAAAATATTTATATTAATGGCATTATTTACGGCTATTCCTTCAGGTTCGAAATGCCAGTTAATTGAAGATAATTATAACAGGGCCTATGTTTACGCTCAAAAACGAATGTATCAGGACGCCATAAAGGAATATGAATACGCTCTTTCCAAAAATCCGGACAAAGAAATGGAAACGCGTATAAGATTTAATTTGAGCGTAGTATACAACAATCTTGATATGAAAGAAGATTCTTTAAAACAGCTATTAAGAGCACTTGAACTGAATCCTGGATTATTTGTGCTTCATCTCAATATCGCTCACGCATACAAAGGCCTGGAAAAATATCAGGAAGCCATATTGGAATTTAAAAAAGCGTTGGAAATAGATTCGAATTATTCAGAAGTTTATCTGATTTATTATAATCTCGGCCACATATATAATAAAATAGGCAATTATGAACAGGCTGTTCAAAATATTGAAAAGGCGTTATCACTAAAACCCGATCATATCGGATCATTACAGCAAATGGCTTATGCGTGTATTGAACTAAAACGATTTGATCAGGCAGAACAAATTTTAAACAATCTTGAGAATTTGAATCAGCCTCAAAAAGAATTATTCGACAAACTTAAAAAGGCAAAATCCCAGAACTAACCGAAAGGTATGTATGTACAAACCTGATTTTAACAGATTTAAGGAATTATTGAAAGAAGGGAATCTGATACCGGTATACAAAGAGATTCTTGGTGATATGGAAACGCCATTATCGATACTGAGAAAACTTAATGCGGATCAGAAAAACACTTTTCTTATGGAGAGTGTTGAAAAGAATGAAAAAATAGGCCGCTATTCCTTTATCGGCAATAATCCGCAATGTATAGTCAAAATCAAAGCAGGCTCTGTGATAATAGAAAATAACGGTACTTCCCGCTCAGTTCCGGTAAAAGACGATCCTTTCTCTGAGCTAAAACGCGTTATGACACAATATAAACCTGTATCTTTGCCGGAACTGCCGAGATTTTGCGGCGGCGCTATCGGATATTTAGGTTACTCAATGGTTAAATATTTCGATAATATACCGCAGAGCAATTATGACGATTTATGTTTGGATGACGCTTATTTTATGATTACAGATACTCTTGTGATATTTGATCATGTAAAGAATAAGATAATTGTAATGTCGGTTGCGCATGTGAAAGATAACAAAAACCCCGAACCGGCGTATAAGAAAGCCGTAAACGATATTGATGCCATAATAACAAAATTATCGCGAAAAATATCTTTTTCCCCATGCGAATTTGTCGAGTCTGCCGACCAAAAGAGTATGGAACCAAATATAACAAAGGAAGAGTTTGAAGATTCCGTAAAAAAAGCCAAAGAATACATTAAAGCCGGCGACATTTTTCAGGTAGTATTGTCGCAACGCTTTTCAGCATCCACAAACGCTTCTCCTTTAAATATTTACCGAGCATTAAGGTCAATTAATCCATCTCCGTATATGTATTATCTCAATTTAGATGGGTTTCAGATAATCGGTTCTTCGCCGGAAATCATGGTAAGGTGTGAAGACAATATTGCTGAAATACGGCCTATTGCAGGCACACGGCAACGAGGCAAAGATGCGCATGAAGATGCCGCGCTGGCTAAAGAGCTTTTATCCGATCCGAAAGAACGGGCGGAACACGTAATGCTGTTGGATCTTGGGAGAAATGATCTGGGCAGAGTTTGTGAATTCGATACGGTATCTGTGGAAACCGACGAATGCATGATCATTGAATATTATTCGCATGTAATGCATATTGTTTCTGATGTAAAAGGCAAACTTAAACCGAACTGTGATATGTTTGATGTTGTAAAAGCATCTTTTCCTGCAGGAACCGTCAGCGGCGCACCGAAAATAAGAGCTATGCAAATCATAGATGAACTGGAAAAACTTAAGAGAGGGCCTTATGCAGGCGCGGTAGGATATTTTAGTTTTCACGGCAATCTTGATACTGCGATAACTATTCGTACAATAGTTCTGAAAGACGGGAAAGCATATATTCAATGCGGAGCGGGAATTGTCGCAGATTCAGATCCCGCCTCGGAATATTATGAAACTCTAAATAAGGGAAAAGGACTGTTTAAAGCAGTCGCTTTGGCGGAAAAAATTGAGAAAGAGGAAATATGAAACTGCTCATAATAGACAATTACGATTCGTTTACTTATAATTTAGTTCAATATGTAGGCGAACTTGGCGCCGATCCGATAGTGTTTAGAAACGACAAAATTTCAGTTTCGGAAATAGAAAAGTTAAACCCTGACAAAATAATAATATCGCCTGGTCCATGCACGCCCAAAGAAGCCGGAATTTCCGTAGAAACTATTAAACAACTTGCGGATAAAATACCGATTCTCGGCGTATGTTTAGGACATCAGAGTATCGGAGAAGCATTCGGCGCCACTGTAGACAGAGCTCCTGTTCTCATGCACGGAAAAACATCGATGATAAAATATCACGATGACATACTGTTTTATGGTATTGATAATCCGTTTGAAGCGACAAGATACCATTCTCTGGTAATCTTGCGGGATAATTTTCCCGATTGTCTTGAAATAATAGCTGAATCCATTGACGATAAACAAATTATGGCTGTAAAACATAAAAAGTTCAATGTCTGGGGCGTACAGTTTCATCCTGAATCTATACTTACAAAATGTGGCAAAAAGATTTTAAATAATTTTTTATCTCATAAAAAGTGAATCCATTATGGAAAATTTGACTGTTATCGAATCCTATCTTGATGATGAATTAAAAATCAATCAAATCAGCGACGCATGTTCCAACGGCCTTGAAGTCGGCGGAAAAGAGATTGTGAAAAAAATTATTTTTATGGTAGACGCCAGCGAAGAAGGGTTTAAGCTTGCTGTTGATAAACAGGCGGATATGATTATTGTTCATCACGGTTTGTTTTTCGGCAACATAAAAAAAATCAATGGAAATTTATATAAACGGATAAAAGTTTTAATTGATAACGAAATATCGCTTTATGCGGCGCATCTTCCGCTCGACATTCACTGTCAGTTTGGTAACAATGTTCAAATAGCCGGCATTCTCGGTTTACATAATATCCGGCAGATTTCTGTTGGCGGATACACGGATCTTCTGGTCATAGGCGAACTTGATCATGAAACTGACATTGAAATATTCCTGAATTTAATAAAGGAAAAAATAAATCCCGATTCCCGCATACTTTCGTTCGGAAACAATACCGTTAAAAAAATCGGAATAATATCAGGAAGCGGATCAGAAGCAATCGAAGTATCTGCTCAGTTGGGAGCGGATTTGTTTCTAACGGGAGAACCCAAGCTTGCCGCATATCACAACGCCAAAGAATCCGAAATCAATATTGTTTTCGCGGGGCATTATTATACCGAAGTATTCGGATTGAGATCGCTAATGAACCACATTGTAAATAAATTTCAAGTAACCGCTGAGTTTATAGATATTCCAACATTTATATAACAGGAGACTCACAAAATTCTAAACTTGTAGTGTAACAATATAATCAAACATAATGTCTATAGATTAAAAATAAGGAGTATTTTTATGCCTAAAAAAATCAAATTGAAGGCAATAAGTGTATTCCTTATTTTTTTATTTTTTATAGCGGTTTTAATTAATCGGGCATATAAAGCGTACGGTGGCTTATATGATCCGAATAAAGAAAGCGAACTCTTAAGCAGGTTGTCCTCTCTTATTGATTTATCCAATAATACATATCAAAAAAACGTATCCAGCGCTAAAATTTATACCGCATATAATAATATTACAAAAAACATGGTTAATTCGCAAACAGACAAAAATCCGCTTCTCGCCAAGCTGGTAGATAATTTGTTCATTCTGAAATTATTTCCGGTTTTTGACAAATATTTAAAAAAAGATTACCAACGCAAAGGATGGGGAAAACCATTCATCAGTTACATAAAATTCAACGAGGCGGAAAAGAAATATGTTATCACTGACCAATCTCAGAATCCATATAGTTTTGATCCCCTTCGGCCAAGTTGTAGAGTAAACAGGGTTTTTGAGATTATAGAAGGAATAAGGCATTTTGACCAGTGTTTTGAAACTTATATTTACAGAGTTTCTAATACAAAAGGGTTAATGGTAATACGAGGCAATTACGCTTATGTAGACTTGAATTTAAACGGTATACCCGATTATGTATATTTGATTTATAGCACGCAATATGCAAAAAACCACAGATCGTATTTTGTATCTATTGCCGAAAAAGACGAAAATATAGAAAACACAACCATGCATTCGCGTTATACCGATTCACTGTGCGTTGTTCTGGAATATATTCTTGATAATTTTCCGGTTGACAAAAGCAACAGCACAATAGAGTATAGCGAAACAGCGCTTTAAATTTTATCTTACCGCGACTTTTTGTACTTCAAAAAGTTTTAGTTCAATAATTCTATATTTTTCTTTATAATTACTACATATTATTTATTATCTAATTCGCGTTTCATATTATTGTATGAAACCGCAATGCAAAGCATTGCGAAAAAATTTTTTGCTTATTTTTTCAAAAAAAAGGAAATCTTTTTATCTTTTAGTTTTTAAGTATTATCTTTCTAAAGTGAAGCGCACATTAGTACTATGTTAAGGGAATAAAAGTTGACTCTTAAAGAAAATCTCAAAAAATATTTCGGGTATGACGATTTCCTGCCTGGTCAGGAAGAGGTTATAAGCAGGGTTCTAAAAAGCGAAAACCTTTTTGTAGTTATGCCTACAGGCGGCGGCAAATCATTATGTTATCAGTTGCCGGCAGTAATGATGGATGATGGTATCGTGCTGGTTGTTTCACCGCTTATAGCGCTAATGAAAGATCAGGTAGACCAATTGAACGCATGCGGCATACCGAGTACGTTTATCAACAGTTCTATAACTTCGGCGGAAATATCCGACAGGCTTACCGGTATAGCAGACAAGAAATATAAACTTGTTTATGTTGCGCCTGAGCGGTTTTATAATAAAAATTTCGTATATCAGTTAAAAGATATAAAAATTTCGTTGTTTGTGATTGATGAAGCGCATTGCATTTCCGAATGGGGCCATGATTTCAGGCCTGCTTATCTGAGGCTAAAACGAGTTGCCGATTATTTAAAAGTCAGATCTGTAATCGCGCTAACCGCCACAGCTACTGCTGAAGTTAGAGCGGATATAATAACTAACCTGGGATTATCTAAAGAAAATGAGGTAATCACAGGATTTCACCGGCCAAACCTGTTTTTAATGACCGATAGAATTGACAGCGAAAACAAGCGGTTGGAAAAACTCAAGAAAATTCTGTTAAAAATTCAAGGAAGTATTATTGTCTATGCAGGTACCCGAAAATCCGTTGATAAAATTACAGAATCGCTGATCAAAGACGGAATACCCGCTATCCCATATCATGCCGGCCTGAGCGACGAGGACAGAAAGAACAATCAGGAACTGTTTTTAAATGAATCCATAAGAATAATTGTTTGCACAAATGCCTTCGGAATGGGGATAAACAAAAAAAATGTGCGGGCGGTAATACATTTCAATCTGCCGGGCTCTCTTGAAGCGTATTATCAGGAAGCGGGAAGAGCCGGCAGAGACGCTAAACGAGCATATTGTATACTCCTATACGGACTTGGCGACAGGTATCTGCAGGAATTTTTTATTCAGGGAAGCTATCCTGATAGGGAACTGATCAAAGAATTATATAGAGTACTTGATAATGAAGATGAAGACATCATTCTAAAAACACATGGTGAAATACAAAATAGTTTGTCTAACTCAAAAATAAATGATATGGCTGTATCTTCAATTTTAAGAATTTTAGAGGAGAACAATATTCTCGAACGTCTTTCGGAGAAAAACCATAAGGCTTCGCTGAAACTGTTGCTTGATTTTGAAAAAGCGCTCGAATCCATAGATACACGCGCGGAAGTTCAACGCCTTATTCTTGGCAACATGATGGAAATATATGAAAATGACATCTATGACGGGATTCAATTTTATCCTGAAGATCTTGCTGTAAAATGCCGATTGCAGAAAGACAGTGTGATGCGGGCAATATCAGCGTTATGCGAAAAAAATATTCTCGAATACCGCGCTCCTTTTAGAGGAAGAGGTATCCGAATGATTCAGAAAAATCTTGAACCGGAAAACCTACCTGTTAATTTTGATCTGCTCGAAGAAAGAGCTGGGAAAGAATACCAGCGCCTGCGAATTATGGAAGATTACGTATTTAATAATTATTGCAGGCACTTTTATATTTTAAAATATTTCGGCGATAAAACTTTAAAAGGGAATAACTGCAACAGTTGCGATATTTGCGTAAAACCTGATATAAAAACACAAAACAGGGAAATCGCCGTTAATACGCAACCATTAAATTTGGAGAATAATAAATTAGCTGAAGCTATTCTTCATACAATAAGATCTTATCCTGACAAATTTGGACAAAAAGCTATCGTAGATATCCTTAAGGGATCAAACAATCAGCAAATCCGCAAATGGAACTTAAAAAAAGCTCGTTATTACAGTATATATTCCGATAAATCACGCGAGAGTATCGAATCAGCGATATCGAGTTTAATTTCCAAAGGATTTATTAATCGCCAGAAAGGATTGTATCCTGTTTTAAGTTTATCGCAGAAGGGAATTGATTTGCTTGATAATTCCAAAAATGGTTCTCAAAATAACGCTAATTCGGTTCAAGAGAATTTAAAAATAAATTATGAGAAGCAGATAGTCAACGCTGTTATGAAAAAAGGAATCTATTTCAACGATGTTAAAACGCTATTAAAGAGTACTATTCCGGAAGATGAAATTATCAGGGTAACAAACAACCTGGAAAAAGAATTTCTTCAATACTTAAAAACAAAATATGCGGAGGGTGGATGAGCAATCTGAAAGTAGCAAAAACAGCCGGATTCTGCAAAGGTGTCCGCAAAGCGGTAGAAAAAGTTCTCGCTATAGCTAAGAAATCCGATCGTGAAACCGTAACTTTAGGGCCGATAATTCATAACCCACAAGTTCTTGAACAACTTAGAAATCTTGGAATCAAATCTATTGATAAACCGTGTTTGGCGGAAAACAAAAATGTTGTTATCCGCGCGCATGGCATACCGCCTAAAACAAGGCAGGAACTAAAATCCATAAACGCTAATATATGCGACGCGACTTGTTCGGATGTAGGTAAAGTTCAAGGCATAGTCAAAAAATACTCATCAAAAGGGTATTTTACTATTATTGTCGGCGATGAAGGACATGCTGAAGTTAAGGGACTGCTTGGTTTTACCGAAGGTAAAGGGTTTGTTGTAAACAATATATCAGAGGTAAAAACTTTGCCGGATTTAAAAAAGATATGTATTGTTGCACAAACAACTCAGCAAAAAGATGTTTTTGAAGAAATATGCGATGCTATAAAAACAAAATACGGTAAGGAAAACTGTATAGTTTTTGACACAATATGCCCTTCAACTATCGCGCGACAAGATGAAGTTTACAATATTGCCAAGTCAGTTGACCTTATGATAATTATCGGAGGGAAAAACAGCGCTAATACTGCGAGGCTCGCAAAAATATCAAGCGAAACAGGCACAAAAACAATACATGTTGAAGAAGAATCCGATGTAAACGATATTGATTTCAGCAAATACCAGAGAATCGGCGTTACTGCGGGAGCATCTACTCCCAACTGGCTGATAAAACAAATTGTGATGAAGATACAAAGTAAAAAACAAGAAAACAGGTCTTTCATATTTAAGTGCATTGTCAATACATCTAATTTTATGCGCCATTCAAATATTCTTGCCGCTCTTGGGGCAGGCTGGCTGAGTTATTGTGCATGCTATATGCAGGATTTATATTCCAGAAAAGAATATTTTCTTCTCGCGTTTTTTTATATTCTTGGGGTTTACAGTTTTAAAGGGTTAAAAACCAACTGGTTTTTAAAATTAAACGAGCCGGAAAAAATAAAATTTTACGATAAAAAAAGAACTTCTATTGTATCTTTGGTAGCGGTTTCTATACTAACTGTATTGGTAGTAAGTTATAAGCTCGGTATTATTCCTTTAGCAATTTCAGTGCTGTTATTGATACTGAGTTTATTTTACCATAATATCGGATTGCCTTATTTTAAAAAACGGCGTATCAAATTGAAGAAATTAAGCAGAATACCAGGCTCTAAAGATTTGTTTGTTGTTCTTGGATGGGTTGCAATTGTAGTGCTTGTACCCCTTATTACTTCCCCCCGGACACAGCTAATTTTAATTGAAAATGTCACTGCGATTTTTTTCGTAGCTACTCTGGTTGCTATACGATCTATCGGTAACGATATCAGAGAAATTCAGGAAGACATGATGGTTGGTGTGGAAACACTTCCTATATATATGGGAAAAAGAAAAATTTTAAAAATTATAATGTTTCTTGTGGTCATAACAAGTTTTCTTCTTCTGATAAATTCTATTTTTATATGGAAATCTTATGTAGGATTTTTGTTGATTATACCTTTATGGAGCGCTTATATTTTTTCTTTAAAAATCGATTTTCTGCAATATGCTTTAAACATAACGTTTTCCGATATAATTGATTTGCATTTCATTTCAGCGGGAGCGATAACTTATGCGCAAAAAATTTTATGACATAGATAAACCAATATATAAATGCGAAACAATCAAAGGCAACTTCGGAATAGTTTTAAATCAGGAACTAATAAAAAAAATTTTATTTCCCGGATATTGGAATGAGGCGGAATCGCTTTCAGGTTCACAATCCGCCACTGTGATTAAACTTAAAATCGATTTTGACAAATATTTTTCCGGCGAAAATATCGACTGGGGGAAAAAGTATGCTCTTGATATTGAAAACACAACGCCTTTCCGTAAAAAAGTATGGACGGTTCTTCAGGAAATACCTTATGGAAAAACAATGAGTTATTCTGAAATTGCCTCAATATTAAATATCAAAGGATGCAGAGCTATCGGCAATGCCTGTCATTATAATAATATTCCTATATTGATTCCATGCCACAGGGTAATAAGCAAAAACGGCAATTTATGTGGATTTGGAGCGGGATTGGAGTGGAAAGAATTTTTATTAAATCTTGAAAAACACATCTAATAATCTAAATATCCGCATTATTTTTCCGATTATAAATATGGAATCTTTTATCTAAAAAAAGGGAGTTTTTATTTATGAAACGGTTAATTCTTTCATTGATTATCATTTCTTGGTTGACTTCGGTTTTATGCGGTTGCTATAATACTGAACGTCATGCTAGAAGATTGCAAGAATCTTTTGTCAACGTATTACTTGATGGTCCCGGCATTAATTAAATTTTAAAAATCTTCATCATCAGGGGATTACCAATGAAAACCGATATCGAAAAGATTAAACGGAATTTTATTATCTGGTTCAAAAAAACAATAGATTTGCTTTCGGTTTTTGCCAAATGGGTAGCTTCTATAGCCGTGATCTTTTATGAAATTATAAGTAATTACTTTTTAATTAAATTGAATGAATCTAAAATTAAATATGAATATCTCAAGCTTGGTAAAGAAGCGTATAATCAATGGAAAAACAATAAGTTCTTTTCATTGCAGGACCAACTGAATAAAATTAAAACTCATGAAATTTTGATCTCAGATATGGCCGAAAAAGTAAAGACATCTGTACAGCATTTAAAAAAGCTGTTTGAATTTAAATCCGAAGGATCATTAATCATCGTTCAAGGGAAAAAGGAGCAAAAACCGGAGCAAGAGCATACTCCCAAAGACGATAATTCCTTAAAATCTTCACAAGACGAAACCCCAAAACAAGAACAATCTCAAGAAAGTTCAAAATCAAATATATCCGCTTCATCAGACACTGATGATAAAAAGAAAACTCCGCCCAAAAAAACAGCGCGCAAGAAAGATTCGCTTAAAGAACCTGCTGATCAAGACAAATCCGAATAAATTTATAAATCGGAGTTAATATGACTAAATCACCTTTGGATACCGCCATAAAAGCGGCTAAAACTGCTGGCAGTTTTCTGCTTGAATACCAGAACTCAAAATCCAGTATTGATATTGAGGAAAAAGATCTCAATGATCTGGTTACCAATTACGATAAAGAATCCGAGAATTTGATTATATCCATATTAAAGAACGATTTTCCCGAATTCGGAATAATGGCTGAAGAAGGGGCAGTCAGGCAAATTGATAATAACACTCCGTTCTGGGTTATAGATCCCATAGACGGTACAAGCAATTTCATTCACCGGTTTCCGATCTATTGCGTATCCATCGGATTGTGCAGGGGAGAGGATCATCTTTGCGGAGTTATTTACAATCCTGTACTTAATGAACTGTTCTATGGTCAAAAAGGGGATGGAGCGTATCTTAACGGTAACCGAATAAAAGTATCGGATTGCCCAAAACTTAAAAATGCAATGATCGGGACAGGGTTTCCGTTTCGCAGTTACAGTTTGCTTGATCAATACATGGATTGCGCCAACAAATTATTGCGTAATTGCCATGATATCCGTAGAGCAGGAGCCGCGGCGGTTGATCTTGCGTACGTTGCCTGTGGCAGGCTCGATGCGTATTTTGAATACGGGCTTCAGCCGTGGGATGCCGCCGCCGGCGCGATAATCGTTATGGAAGCAGGCGGAATGGTAACCGATTTCGGCGGGGGAAACGATTATTTGTTCGGGCGAACATTAATTTCTTCAAATTCCAAAATTCACCCTGAACTACTTGATCTTATTTCAAAAAATCTTCCTCATAAATATGTTAGGTAAATTATTATGATTTGTATTTATTGTTTAAAAGATAAAGATAAAAGCTATTTTACAAATAAAGAACATGTTATTCCCGTATCTTTTGGCAAATTTAAAAATAATTTTACTTTAAATATTGTATGTAACGAATGTAATAAATATTTTGCAGATAACCTTGAAATAGTTTTTGCTAGAGGAAGTATTGAAGGAATTGAGAGATTTCATTGTGGAATAAAAAAACCATCGGACTTCAAAAATTCAAAATCGAAACCTACCATAACATTAGAAGAGGGTGAATTTAAAGGCGCTTTCGCTTACCTTGAATATTCAGAAAAATATGAAAAAATTTTGATTAAACCATGTCTTCAAATTGGTTTTAAAAATATTATTTCTAGTGAATACAACTTTTTTTATTGGAAGAACTTCCAAATATAGATTCATTTGAAAAAGGGAAATATGATTTTGAACAATATCTTATATTGGGATTAAAAAAACAAGACCAAAACAATATTTTATTAGAAAAAGGATTTAATTTAAAAAAAGGCAATATCAAAAAATTTTTAAAAAATGATGATGACGTGTTATGTAACGTTGAAAACAGAATAAATTCTATAGTATTAAGAACTCTTGCAAAAATATGTTTTAATTATTTTGCCTACTGGGTAAAAGACAGAGACTTTATATTGCATCATGATTTTAATACTATCCGAAAATTTATAAGAACTGGAGAAATAGCAGAATATCCTTTGGTAGAAATAAGCGATAAAGCAATATTAGCAGATGAAAAAAATTCAAAAATAAGAAGACATGGGCATATCATCACATTAAATTGGGCGTCAGATAAAGTATCAATTGTGTCTCAGATATCTCTTTTTAACATATATACTTATAAAATAAGTCTCGCAAAAAATTTTACTGGAAAGCGAAAAAATCTCAGAAGAGGTCATTTTTTCAACATTACTGATAATACAATTTTATCTTTGGGGATCCTTTGAGTGTGAATGAAAAATGGTCTTCGTATACCTTGAAATTTGAGTTCAGTTTATATAAAACTCTCTATGGACTGAATCATATTATTCCATGAGAACTTTTTTGCGAGTTTCGGTATATTTTTTTCAAATTCCTTATATTTTTTGTTTTCAAAAATTTTTAAAATAGCTTCGGTTAATTGATCAGGGCTGTCAATGTCCACAAGATAGCCAGTTACGCCGTCTTCCACAACATCCGGCAACGAGCCGACTTTAGTCGCTATAACCGGTTTCAGGTATGTGTATGCCATCTGCACTATCGCGCTTCCTGTAGCGCTTTTGTAGGGCAGAATTACAACATCGCTGGCGCAGAAGTACTTAGGTATATGTTCATTGGGGATATATTCGTCAAATACCCGAAGGTATCTTTGAATATTTAATTTATGAATTAGTTCGTAATACCGGTTTCTGTCTTTCCAGAATTCGCCCACGATTAATAATCGCAGATCAGGTTTTTTTTTAACCAGTTCCGGCATTATCTCTATCAGTGATTGCAATCCTTTATACGGGCGTACAAACCCGAAAAACATAATTGTGTCTTTGCCGTCTAATCCGAGCTGGTGTTTCGCCTGATTTTTAGAAGGCATATCGTCGAATTTCAATATCTCGAAGTTGGGAAGGTAACAAAGTTTTACTTGCGGATTCTTCAATATATAATTTAGATTGTCCATATCTTCTTTGGAATGAACTATAAAAAAATCTCCTTTTGATAAAACCAGTCGTGTCAGGAATCTTTTTATCAGGTTCGATTCATGCTCTACTACATTGTGGCAGATAAACAAAATTTTAGCGCAACAAAATTTTTTTACAATCAAACTTATGGTGAAAAACTGCGGTGTCCAGAATGCTACCCACCATGGAATGATTAATAAATCCGGCTGATAATTAATTATTTTTTTTGCGGTTTGTATCCATGTTAGCGGATTAATCGAATCGAGAATGGATAAAACTTTCTTCGGTTTGAATGTGAGTTTGCTCGGATCGATATCGGTTTTCCCGGGATAAAGAAATTTCGGATACTGTCTTTTGAAAGAAATAAATAATACGTCATGAACCTTGGCAAGATTTTCATAAAGGAGAGTAGTGTAATGAGAAATACCGCCTCGATAAGGATAGGTTGGCCCGATTAAACTTATTTTCATAAAAGATTATTTATTTTTCGATGTATTGTGATTTAATTTTCTTGAAGTTATCGATTTCCAGTTCCAGCTCTTTAAGTTGAATAGGAAGTTTGCCGGCTGATTCGACATTGATGCTTCTTATTTTATCTTTAAGTTTGTCGGCAAAAGCCAAGTCGTCTTCGACTCTTTGATGCAGAGCTAAGGATAAATCGTTATATACCTGAGCCAGCCTGAACTTGAAATCGCCTTCCCGAAACGATATTTTGTTTCCGTAAGATCCGTCTATTAAAGAGTTTATTGATTTCTTTAGACGAAAAAGAGGCCCGACAAAATGATTTGAGGCAAGAAGCCCGAAATATAAAGCTGTACCCAGATTAATTGCTATAATCGCAAGAATCAGAGCAATAATATATGTGTATGACGATATTTCAATTTCTTTTATTTCCTGTAAAAGGTTATTTATTATAAACCATATAACGCACAAGAAAAAAATGGAATTGAGAATTATTGACAATACTGGAATAAAGATGTATTTTAGCTGAAATTCTTTATCTATCAGCAACCTTTTGCGCTGGTTGAATTGTTTCATAAATTACCCCTCTTATAATCAGATTTGAACATAATATATCAGAATTCAAAACTTCAAGTCAATACATCTGATTATTCCGATAATAATGATTAATCCTTTCCGTATCAAACTACCTGACGGTTCGATTAATTTCCTCTTTTTATTGCTGTTGAAAGAGTAGTTGTCAGATTAAGTTATAGCTAATAGACTCTATTTCAACTGGTTGTATTTATATTTTAAATTTATTTACCAATTTATCAAGTATATCTGATTGTTGTAATAATTCATCTGATACACTCACACATTGTTTTGAGCCGGCTTCGTTTTCTTCAGCAACTGAATTTACCTGTTCAACAGTTCTATTTATTTGATCTGTTCCTGAAGCCTGTTCGGTGGTTGCGGTACTTATCTCTTCAGCGATTTTAGTCAGATTCTGCATCGCTTTTGATATTTCATTGGCGCCTTTTGATTGTTCTTCCATCGAATTCAGTATAGAATGTGTAATGGAATTCAATTTTTCCATAGCTTGGGCTATTTCCTGAGATCCTTTTTGCTGTTCTGATGTGGACAATCCGACTTCTTCCGAAAGATTTGTTACTTCCTGTGCTGACTTTGAAATCTCATTTATTATTCCTTCCATATTTTCAACTAATTTTACGCCTTTTTCCGCTTTATCGTTTGAGTCTTTGATTAATAAGGTTATTTCTTTTGCCGCTTGAGCAGACTGTTCAGCAAGGTTTCTTACTTCATCGGCAACCACTGCGAATCCTTTTCCTGCGTCTCCGGCTCTGGCGGCTTCAATGGCGGCGTTAAGCGCAAGCAGATTCGTTTGTGATGCTATTCCGGTAATTACCCCGATTATATTATTTATTTGTTGTGCACTTTTTGTTATTTCTTTCATACCTTCGATAGCTTCTGTAACAGCCTTATTTCCATCGCCGGATTTATTATTGACATCCTTGGCAAGCTTATTTACTTTATCTGCATTTTCAGCAACCTGTTGTATCGATGTTACAAGTTCTTCCACCGAGGCGGTTGACTGATTAACTGAAGAAGCCTGATCCTGAATATTTCTAAGAACTTCATCTATGTTTCTCGTCATCTGTTCTATGGCGCAGGACGTTTCAGATACAGCTGACGTTTGTTGGTCAATGTTTTTCAGAACTTCCTGGAGACTTTTATTTAATTGAGTTACAGATGCAGTTGTCTCTTGAGTTGTTACCGCAAGTTCCTGAGCTCCGCGTGACATTTTGGTCGCAGAGGAACCCATCTGCGATGAACCGGTTGCAATTTTATATGATGCTTCTGAAACGTCTTTTATCATTATCCTAAGTTGGTTTAGGAATTTATTGAAATAATTTGCAAATTCTCCTAATTCATCATTTGTTTCAACTTCGATTCTGCGTGTCAGATCGCCTTCTCCTTCAGAAATATCTTTCATCATTTTTAGTGTTTTTCGCAACGATGACAATATCTGGCTTAATACAACGATAAATATTGTTAAACTTATGACAATTGCGCCTACAGCCACGCAAGCCATTACTAGAGTTTTTGATTTAATAGCGGAATTTGTAAAATCTTCGGTCTTTGCTGTCAATTCATTAGCAAGCACAACTAAAGAATCGATATATTTTCTATGATCGGCATAGAGATTTTTAAGCTTGTCATTTATCAGAGCATCGATTTTTATTTTATCTTTGCTTTTTATCGCAGGGATATATTCTTTTTCCATTATATCATAAAATTCATCTACCGGTTTTTTGCTGTCAGTAACAAGATTTGTCTTCATTTTAGTTTCTTTGCTCAACAGTATATTATCATTTAGCCAATAATTCTGCCTATCGTAATATGTTTGTTTCAAATCATTTAACAGATATTTTTCCAGTTTTTCCACTTCTTCCGGATCATCCATCTTTTGTTTTAGCTCATACATAACAAGGTATGATTCAATAATATATTCCGGCGGGGGAAGTATATCTGCAAGCAAATCTTTTCCCTGAACGATTTCTTTATATATAGGGCCTGTAACTTTTATGTAATTAAGAGTGGTAAATCCATACCAGGCAAAAAAGACGAATCCTGATATTACAATCACTAATACCATAGATAATTTTGAAGATATCTTCATATTCTTTAATATTTTAGCCATGTTTGACTCCTTTCTATTATTTTGAAAAGTTTAATTGGCAACATATCGTTTTAATATTCAAATTTTTGTAAATCGGCAAAATTTTAAATTGTAGACAATTATTACTTGCTATATGATTGTAAAGAGCTATTTTTCTGGCATAAAATGTGTAAAATAAACATACAATCTATAAAGTGTATCGGATTATATTAGAAACTATTTAGATATAATATTTAGAAATAATGAGAATTTGTTTTTACGGTGTTGCAAATAACGCCATTTTGTGTGGGGAACGAGATCAGGCAAAAAAAGAGAGATCTCAATTAAAGTGAAATCTCTCTTTTAAACTATATTTTAAACAATTAAGGTTTATTTTACTTTATCAAGGCCTTTGAGCTCGTCAGTACTCAAAATTTTGTCAAGGTCAAGAAGCATCATCAGCCTGTCGCCGATTTTACCTACTCCGAAAAGGAATTTAGTGTCTACGCCCGAAACCGTCGGAGGCACATCATCTATGTTTTTGCTCGATAACCTTAAAACTTCAGATACTGAATCGACAATTACTCCGATAGTCCTGCCCTGTACCTCAACAACGATGATTCTCTCGTTTTCCTTTTCGCCGCAGGGCGATATGTCGAATCGTTTTCTCAAATCTATAACCGATACCACAGTTCCACGCAAATTGATCAGCCCTTCCACAAAGGAAGGAGCTTTCGGAACATGGATTATCTCAACAACTCTGATAATTTCGCGTACCTGTTCGATATTAACCCCGTATTCTTCCTTGCCGAGTTTGAAGGTAACCAGTTGAAGTTCTTTTTCTGTTTCTATTTTTGCCATGATTATTCAACCTCCATCTTTAAATAATTAGAAAAAATGTAATCTGTTTATCTTTTCGGAATAAATACGCAAAAGGTTTACAAATTTATTTTAAAATTTATCAAAGACAGGGTATTTGTAATTTCAGTAAATATCTAGATGCTGGATCAATAAAGTTTTGAATGGGACAATATCCATAAAACCGTCTTCAGTGGATTCTTTATATTCTTTTTCAAGTTTATCGAGACAACTGTTTACAAAAGTTTGAAGATAATTTTTTTCTGTACTGTTTAGAGTTTTTCCGATTAGTTTTTGCATATCGGATAAAATTTCCTCATTGACAGATGCCCGGTTTTCCTCTTTTAAAATCTTATCTGTCCCGAACAGGGAATTGATAAAGACCTGCATGGATGTTAAATCGAGATACTGTAACTCCCACCGGTTTTTCGTAATTTTGTTTGCAAAAGACGTCATAAAAATTGAACTGAATGATAATTTATTCTCGTAATCATACCATCGAATATTATTATCCGACTTTATGATTGATAACCCTAACCCTTTTGTGATGATATCAGCCAGAAAACCGGACTGATTTATTCTATCCTGTGTAATTTTTATTTCCTCGATAGACCTGAAATCCCTGAAGTTATTGCAGTCGTCTTCAGTTTTGCCGGCAAAAAACAAAGGTTTGTTCCTTATGATGCCTTTTAAAGTTTCTCTAAACGGGAAATCAAGAATTTCTATTCCGTCGGAAAAGTTCTGCTTAAGAATTTCAATTATCCCAATCGAATTTTTTTTAATATCGAGAATCCGATTCCATCCTATTGAAAAGAGCTGTTCCATCCATCGTGAATTAATTTCATCGATACCTTTTGTTTCATCGTTTTGGCTGAGTATTTCCAAACCGATATTGATAATGCCTGTTGTTTTTATGAGTTTTTCCTTGAATGAAGAATAATTGTTAAGCGCAAATCTATCGGCTATAATTACTTTGTTCGCTACCCGTGCGAGATTTAGGCTCAATGTTTCTATTGTTGCGAAATTATCAATCTTTTCCAGAACCTTTGTAATGAACAAATTTTTTTCACATCCAAGTCTTATCGGATAAAAACTTTTCCGGATCTTATTGTTTTTTTTCTCTGACGTGTCTCTTGCAGGTATTTTTTCTATTTCTTCCAATGAGATTCTGCGGTAAACATTCATAGCTTCTTCAAAATCCGGTATTCCTTTATCTTCAAGCCTCCGCTGGACGCGCATAAAAGAATCCTCTTCAATTTCCGCGTCAATTCCCCAAATAAGCATTTCCATAATAGATGTAAACAACTGACGGTTATTATATGCCAAGATAGTGAGAATTTTCTTTATCAAATCTTCACAACCTTTACGGGTAAATTCTATAAAATAGATTCCGTCAAACGTGAATGAAGGCAATCCTTCGATTGATTCGCCGTAATCGTCGGTTCCGTCAAAAGGTTTATGAATCTTTAAAAATTTTTTAAAAGTTAAAACGATTAAATCGTAATCAAAAGTCTCGAACCATTGGCATACTTTTGATTCGCCGCATTTAAGAAGTATTTTCAGCCAATGGTAAATATTTCTTATGTTAAGAGTATCTCCCGTCCACCATTCAATATCAAAAATAAAATGTAATTGATCCGGCGAAGTCATTGCTATCATGGGGATGGACTTATTTATGCCGGATTCTTTGATTGTCCAGTATAACTCATCTTCGGGTAAGGATTTAACAATTACCTCGGGTTTGGAAATCAGAGACAAAAGATTGATCCGGTATTTCGGTTCGCAGGTGAGAAGAATATGAATTTTCTCTTTATCGGAAAGTTTGTTTAAAAATTCCCGGGCATTCTGTTTACCTTTGGATAATAATTTCCTGCCTGTGAGTTTTGATCTTGAAAATAGATTCTTTTTTTTGCTATCAGCCATAATATACCTAAAAAGTTTTCGATTTGAGCCTAACTGTAATTTCGACTCAAAAGAGTTCTATAAGCTCAAACTTACTTTTGTTCTCGACCATAAATCGTGAAGAGCGGTTTTGTTTTTTGTCAGAAGTATAAAAAAAGAATCAATGAAAATAAAAATAAATAAAACCACATAAAAAAATTTCATGTTATCGCTTATTCCGAAACGGTGGTAATCGCTTAAAAACTCAAATACGGTTGTAAAGTGTTGGGTACCCATACCTGCCATGAGTTTATTGAGGTATGTTATCAATCCGAAACAATAAAAAAATCCGATCATACCTCCAATTAAATGGCGCATTAACGACTGGATAATGTTAGGTTTCCTGTTGGTTGCGGTTTTTACTTCAATTTCCATAGCCATTTGACCGGGTGTCTGGCCTGCTTTGCAAGTAAAAATAATGAAATAAATCAGATAAAAAATGAACGCGATATTAATAAGGCTTGCAACCAGAATCGGGGTAAAAAAGAAAAATGATACGGAGAAAAAAATTAGATATAAAAACAACATGACAATCGTATCTATTACAAATCCGCCAAACCGTTTTAATGGCGGGGCAGGATGGATGGTTTTACCGAGAGGAGTTGTCTCCACTTTTTCAATACATTTCTCGCAATATATTTTGTATTGGAAACCGACAGCTTTGCAGTCTTTGCACATTTTTTTCCCGCAAGAATCGCATTCCCAAATAGTTTGGTTATCGCTATGTTCCAAACAAATAACTTTTTTATCTTCCGATTCGATTTTGCCCATTTAAAAACCTTCCTGCTAATAGTGGTTATGTGATATTTTAAACAAAAATTTACATAATTTTAGCCGGAATATAAATTAAAATCAAGTTCTTAAAAATTTTTAGCTGAAGTCTTTATCCGTATTTCAAAACGCCGATTGGATTTACGGGTTTAAAATTGCCGTATATTTTTTGTCCTTGTTGGATAAATGAAGCATGTTACCAAAAAAATTCAGGATACCGTATATAATTATTTCTTATGTGTAGTTAAGAAATTTCTAAAGATATCACAATGATTGCGTTGCGCCAAAATTATCAAACAATCATTTCCTATGACCGATACGGATAATTTATCATTTTCTCCACAGGGTAATTCAATAAATTCATCATTATTCGATCTGATGATATCGGATCTGTTTTGTTTGTATTTTTTTTCCGCCCATGCAATGAAAGTTTCAGCGAATTCGACGGCATCTTCTTTCGTATCCCATCTTGATAACGAGATATATCCACGATTTTGGGGATAATTGGAGTTTTCAAATACGATTACCCTGTCGCCATCCCAACCTTGTGCGGCTTTTACGGATTCTTCTTTTGATAGAAGGAGTTTAAGCAAAATTCTAATATTGAGTTCGCCCAGTACATTTTTATAGATGCTTTTTAAATTCAATTCGGAGAAAAGGCCGTCCATATCCGGTATTTCAGGGTAGTCTGGATCGTCTCTTTCGCCAATATATTTTTCAAAATGGATTATCTGTTCTGTGGAAACAGGCGGGTCAAGAAACGCATGGTTTATCTTTATGCCCGATTCTGTATCATACAGTTTAGATACAAAATACAAACCTTCTATATACGGAAAAAGCATTGTCTCTTTTATATAAGGAGGTGCTTTATCCAGTTCTGCCTGCTGTATCGCTAAAAATAAACCTGACAAAATATCTAATATCAACTCATGATTAATATGTTTAACATAATACTGGTCCATACAATATGTTGCATCTCCCTCGATTAAAGCTGAAACAGCCTGAACTTTATCGTCGTTTTCAAGATTTTCTATACCCATTTTGGATAAGTTGAAATGCTGGTCCTGAATAGCGTGCACAATCTCATGAGCAAGGAACAAGTTTTTTATGTTTTTTGTAAAAAATGAGCCGGTTACAGTGAAAAGTTTTTTTTCTTTATAATCATAAAACGCCGCTACCTGTTCACGGTAAACACTGATAAGAACATTTCGTAAATTTACGTTTTCTTCAATAAAACCAATAGTTTTTAAAGCGTTTTCCATATCCTGAAATTTGTTTTCAGGATACAGTTCATCCATCTTTTCGATAATAATTTCTTTTAGTTTCGATTTGTCGATTATATTGTAATCTATTGGGGTAATTGGTGATAAACCTCTTATGCCGCTTATGAAATTTTCAATCATGGAGTATTTTGCGAGCAGTTTTAGCCGGCTGTTTTCTTTTTTGTAAAAATCGATGCTTCTTTTTAGTACTTTTTTATCCCCTTCGGATTTTGACAATTCTCTTTTAAGCTCAGAATTGCTAACATAAAAGGACGAACATGAAACAATAAGAATTCCATATAAAATAAAATGAATTATATATTTTTTAAAAATTAACATAATTTAATAAACACCTGACAAGAATAAACAGGCATCACAACCTCTATTTTTTCGGTAAACGACAAAACCGCTTTAAATAAATTAGGATTATACTAATAGATTAATCTTAAAGATAATTCAGTTTAAAACTAATTAACCCGGAGGCCATTTGAGGTGCCGCCCGCCCAATAAGTGAAAATGGATATGAAATACTGCCTGCCCCGAATCGGGCCCACAGTTAACTACCACTCGATAGCCACTTTTATCAACGGATTTATCTTCCGCGATTTTATTCGATATCCGCAGGATATATCCCATCAGTGAATCATTGTTTATGCTCAAATCGGTTATGGAACCGATATGTTCTTTTGGAATAATCAGGATATGAACAGGTGCCTGAGGATTAATATCTTCAAAAGCAAAAACCTTATCATCTTCATACACTTTCTTTGACAAAATATTGCCTTTTATTATTTCGCAGAATAAACATCCCACCTTAATAATCTCCTTAGATTTAATTGGATATTATATTTTGAAATATGTAAAAATAAAAGTTTTCCCGTTTATCTGCTGGCAGATTTTGCGCCAGTTTCAACGCTGAACATACTTTAAGTGAATTCCGCAGTCTATCCGTAAAAAAATTCATTTCTTTCACTGTTTTCAGGTAACCTTTATATAGCAAAGCCGCGAATAATTCCATCGACATTCCCGATACCGCCGCAAAGATAACTACGAGATTGGTTTCAATAACATAATTAGCCGATATTATACCGGAAATAATAAGGATAAACCCTAAAAATGATATAAATACCGATAATCTAAGCGACTTAGAAGCCAATCTTTTATTTGTTATGAAATACCCATTTAACTGTGATACGTAATATTCATAAGATTTTATGAAATCGCCCGTATTTTCCTGAAAATTCTTTATAAATATCTCAAGCTCAGTTATATCGCGTTCTTTATCTTTCCGTGCGGTTTTACTGCTTATTAAAAATACAGTCAGGGTTAAAATAGCCGCTAAAACCGAACTTAATATAAGAATAACCGCGATATAACCTATGTTTGCAATTTCCATAAAATAACCTTTATAAAAACATTTTGGTTTTATAATGCATAAAGTCTATTGATCATGTCAATCCCTTTTTTATTGCAATGAGTTGATACTGCCAATCAATTCTTTTGCTTTTTGATAAGATGGATTGATTTCAATAGATTTATGCAGATACTTCAACGCTTCGTGAATGTTATTCAATTGAAGGTATGCGGCTCCGATATTGAAATATCCCATGTAACTTTCAGGGTTAATGGATATGGCGTACCGGAAGCTCGTTATTGCCTCAGGAAGCAATCCTTTTTTTCTATAAAGAAACCCCATAAAGATATAACCCCGTTCAGAAGGAGCAATCGAAACAGCTCTTTTGCATTCGGTTAGCGCCAACTCGATATCGTTTGTCTGAAAAGGGGTTAACGTAGAGGAAGGTATAATTGCACTGAATTTATTTTCAGCAATGATTTTTTTGTTTTTTTCGATATTTCTCAAATAAACAAGCGAATTGTCATCCCAAAAAACAAGCGACCAGCCGGGATTATAAGCTATAGGCTGTATAGGATCATCGGGAGCTCTTCTGAAAACGATATAGTTGGCAATAATAATGTCTATATTATATTTATCAAGGTATTTCTCAAAGTCCGGTTTTGCTTCGGCTATGGCTTCGTATGCTATGGTTGTGTCGCCGGCGGATTCGGGGATTCTGCCGTCGATAAATACTTTGTAAGACGGATATAGATGATACAAAATGTAACCGCCCCATTCCCGGTAATTAACCATTTTACCTTCAGGTTTAAACCGCTTTATGAATCCTATGGCACCGTCAGGATACATTTTCTTATCAACTCCGAGTTTAAAAAGCATATTTTGGGATGCGGCTTCCCGTATCAAAAAAATAATAAAAACCAGAAATGCAAATTGAGTAAAAATTTTTATATATTCTGGAAAAGAAAACTTAATCGATTCTTTAACTCGCGAAAATAACGATGCCACTACAAATACAGCGCATGTACAGGAGTAATATTCAAACCGCCTCTTTGATATAGCCATAACAGCGAAAATAATAAAAGGAATGAAAACGGAAAACCTCAATTTGCGAAAATATATCAGTGAAAAGAATAATACAGACACTGTCAACGTAATATAAAATTTTGACCGGGATATTATCAAAGGCGCCCATTCGGAATTTCTGCCCATGTATAAATTGGAATGCGCAAACATAAATATATGCGTATATATTTTATAAAAATAAGGATTCAAAAATGTTGCGAGAAACGAAAATATCATAACAAAAATGAGGTTCAGGCTAAAGTTTCTTTTTTTAAAATTGTCAATACAATAACCGGTTGTATAAGCAAATAAAAAAATTATCCCGGCCAGAAATTCACCATGTAGGTTTACCCAGATTAAAAAAACAGGCGGTATTAAATATAAGTATTTTTTTTTGCCTGTTGACGCGTAATTTAGTAAAACCAAAAATAAGGCGGGAAACAACATAAATGAAAAAATAAGCGTTCTGCATGAAACTATCCTTTGCGAAGCGGAAAAGAAAACAAAAAACGTCAATAAAAAAGAGACAAAAAAATTGTCGGCTAATTTATAAACAGATATAAAAACAGCTGAAAAAGCGAAAAACATAATAACAGTTTTAAAAAAAATTATACCGTTAATACCTGTGGCACTGTTTATTGCGTAAAAAATTAACGCTGATAGCCACGAGTGGATAATCCATGGTTTTTCTTGTGGCGAGTTAAGGAAAATATCGGTTTCGGGTATAGTAGATGTTTCCCAGATATATTCTCCGGTTTTCAGATGGAGCCAGAAATCGTCATCTTTAATTGCAGAGATATTCCAGCCTGTTATCAGAATAAAAAAAGCTGTAATAATCAATGCGTTTAAATAAATTTTAAAGAATTTCATGGATTTTGTTTTTTATATAAATTATTTTAATTTCATAAATTTAGATTTAAAACTTTATATTAATGATAATATCTAAAAATTGACCGATATTTCAAAACATAAATCTAGATTAAACAAAAAAAGTATTGGGAGAAACAAATAAGGTGCACCTATCTATGAAAATTAAAGATATTGTTTTGCTGATTATAATATTTTCCTGCGTATTCGCACATATAATTCATTGCGCTGAAAAATCTCAGTCTGATATATCGCTTGACAGTTTAACGGCGCCTTATATTGAATTAACTGAAGAAGAGCTTAATTATATTGATAAAATTCTGCCTTCTCTTGAAGGGGAATATTTTGTTAGGTTAAAATCGGGTTTGACTTTGCTTGTGAAAAAAATAGATTTTTCTCCGGTTGTATCTTGCAGAGTGACTATACGTGCCGGCTCAATTTACGAGGGGAAATATCTCGCTTCGGGAATATCTCATTATATTGAGCATATTGTTGCCGGCGGAAGTACCGAATTAAGATCGGAAGCCGAGAATAGCGAAGTCCTGAAAGAAATAGGTAACGCCAGCAATGCTTCTACTTCGTATGACAATACCGCTTATTTTATTGATACCACAACACAACACTGGAAAACAGCCGTTGAGATGCTGTATTCCTATATAACAAAATGTAAATTCGAGGAATCGGAAGTAAATAGAGAAAAAAATGTGATATTGCAGGAATTGAGAATGAAAGAAAATGATCCATCTGACAGGTTATGGCGATTGTTTGTATCAACCGCATATCAATATAATCCTCTCAGGTTCCCGATAATCGGATATGAGGAACTGTTTAATAATCTTAAAAGGGAAGATTTAATACAATATTATCAGAAAAGGTATCAGCCTCAGAATGTTGTTTTTTCCGTAGTAGGTGATATAGACGCGATAGCCGTAATTAAAGAGTTAATCAATCTGACAAAAGATTTTGTACCGGTTGACCAGTTTGAATACTCTATTTCTGAAGAAAAACAGCAGGTATCTCCAAGATGGGTAGAGCAGGTTCACCCTGCGTCAAGGCTACCGGCTGTTTTAATGGGATTCCCATCGGTATCTGTATTTGACGATGACCTTTATCCGCTTGACGTTCTGGCGATAATACTTGGAGACGGCCGTACATCGAGACTGTATAAATCGCTTAAAGACGAAAAACAAATTGTATTGTCCGTAAATACTTTGAGCTGGACTCCTTTTAATGACAGAGGACTGTTTATATTTATGCTTGATCTTGATTATAAAAATATTAAACCGGCATTGTCTGTCATTGAACAGGAACTGCAAAAAATCAGCGCAGACGGCGTAACTATTGAAGAACTTGACAGGGCAAAACGAAAAGTTGTATCACAGCACATTTTCAGTAACCAGAAAACAAGTTCTATCTCTTCGGATATATCTTACAGTTATCTGATTACGGAGGATCCTCATTTTTCCGAGAGATATATTTCTTCCATTAAAAAGGTTACTCCAGAAGATATAAAAAGGGTCGCGAAAAAATATTTTGATTTCAATAAAAATACGGTAGCTATTGTAAAACCTCCTGAAACAAAATCGGTTAGCCAGACAAAAAAAGAGACTGAAAAAACTGAATCTGCGATAGAAAAAGTTATTCTCCCTAACGGGATACGTATTTTATTTAAGACAAGTTCCGATTATCCGCTTGTGGATTATAAATTATTTTTAAACGGCGGGCTACGATTCGAAAAAGAAAACGAAACCGGCCTAAGCAATTTTATGACAAATATGCTGAGTCGCGGCACAAAAAACAGGACTAAACAGAATATCTCGGAACTTATCGAAAACATTGGCGGTGAATTGTCCTGCCGATCAGCGAATAATACGGTTTCTATAGAATGTTCCGTGCTCAAAGATGATGCGGATATCGGATTCGATGTTTTTTCCGATGTTGCCAGAAACCCTGCTTTTCCCGAAAACGAGTTGGAAAAACTCAGGAAAGAAACGTTGATTAATATCGATAAACTTAATGAGTCATGGGAAACAGAATTAATGCGGTTTTTTGCTGTAAATTTCTATAAAAATCATCCTTATAAAAACGATATTTTAGGAACGAAAGAAACGGTTTCTTCATTTAGCCGTAAAAATTTAATCGATTTTTACGATAGAATATTTATTCCTGAAAATATGGTGATTGCTGTATTTGGAAATTTTAATAAAGATAATATGCTTGAAAAACTTCAGGCTGCTTTCGGCAACAATATGAATTCAAAAAAACTTCTCCAACCACATATAAAACCGGAATTCGGCATTGATTTACAAGGTAATAACGAAGTTACAAAATCCAGTGATAAATATTCCGTTTCTCTGATGCTCGGTTTCAGAGGAATGAGCATATCAGATGATGATAAACCCGCTATGGATATCCTTGATTCAGTTATATCCGGTATCGGATACCCATCCGGCTGGTTACAGGAAAGTCTGCGGGGCAACGACGCTTCGCTGGTTTATATGGTGCATGCGTTTCCTCAATACGGTATCGATGGAGGGTATTTCGCAGTTATGAGCCAGACTACACCGGATAATTATGATAAGGTTATAAACATTATACGGCAATGCATCACTAAAGCTCAAACAGAAGGAATTACCGAAACGGAACTGAAAATGGGAAAAAATATTTGTATTACTATGGCCACTATGGGGCTTGAAACAATGAACAGCCAGGCATATTCAGCCGCTCTGAATGAAACTATCGGATTAGGGTATGATTATAACCTCAAATACCCGGATAAATTACAAAAGGTAACTCTTAAAGAAGTAAATTCCATTGCAAAAAAATATTTTAAAGACAGCCTACTTACAGTAGTATTTCCTAAAGATTATAAGAAAACTGAAGGAGACACTACCAAGTTGCGGGAAAAATAATGCGACCAGATTTGATAACTGATCAGGCTAAAGAAAATATACTGGCTAAACTGGAAAAATCTTCGTTCAGAAAAAGATTTTATCTTGGTGAAAGATTAATAAATTATTATAATTCAAAAGGATATGATCTCATTAAAGAACATGCGTTCAAGCTGGTTGCTAACAGGATTGCTCCCGCCACTATATATAACGATGGCAGGCAAACCCCGATGAAAAATCATCCTGTTTTTGTGGCACAGCATGCTACGGCGACCTGTTGCAGGGAATGTATTGCCAAATGGCATGGAATCGGCAGGGATAAACAGTTGGATAAAGACGAAATTAATTATATTGTGGATATAATAATGAGATGGATAGTTTATCAGATAAACAAATGGCAAATCTGAATAGCTCGATTGATCTTGCGCAGATATTCGATAAGATAAATATGCTTTATTTCGACGGCAAACTCGATTGCGCAATAATGTTCGGCAGAAAATACCATTCACCCCGTAAACGGTGTATACGGCTGGGAAGTTATAATGTTTCTAATAACACGATAAGGATAAACCCCGATTTAAACGATCCCGAAGTGCCGGTTTTTCTGATAGAATATATTGTTTATCACGAAATGACTCATGCCTGGTGTTATGCCAATCACTCAAAACTTCGTCATAGAGGCCAGTTTCATACTAAAGAAAAGGAGTTTGTTAATTTCAAAACCGCGCGCAAATGGTTGAGGGATAACAAAAAAATTTTCTTCAAGAGGATCAGATGAATATTGTATCGGTAAGCAGACGAACCGATATACCGGCGTACAATCCGCAATTATTTTCGGATGGGTTAATAAAAGGACATGTTGATTTAATACACCCGTATTCGGGTAGAAAAATATCCGTATCGTTAAAACCTGAAGACGTCATTGCTTTTGTTTTCTGGTCGAAAAATTTCTGCGGGTTTATCGGCCGGCTTGAATCGATAAAGAAAAAGTACACATCTATTTTTCATTATACTATTAACGGATACCCTTCGGATATAGAAAAGAATATACCTCCTTTAGAAGAATCAATTCGCGCTTTCAAAACTATTTCCACTATGTTTTCTCCAGATAATATTATATGGCGATACGATCCGGTAATTTTAACAAAAAACCTTGATTTTGATTACCATATTGAGAAATTCGAGCTTATTTCTGGTTATCTGCGCGGATATACGAATAAATGTTATACGAGTTTTGTGCAGGTGTATGGAAAAAATAATGATTTTTTGAGACGAATAGGTTTTGATGAAAAAAAATTGTCAGACGATATTAAACTGGATTTAATCAGTAAACTCAAAAAAATCGCTCAATCCAATTCAATAGAGATGTTCGAATGCTGTTATCCGTTGCTCAAAGAGGCAGATATACCTCAGGGAAGCTGTATCGATAAAAAGTTGATTGGTAGAATTACAGGATCAGATTTAAAAGAAATAAAAAGATCACCTACACGAAAATCGTGCGGTTGTTATAAAAGCATTGATATAGGAACATACTCTACCTGTAAAGGCGGATGCATTTATTGTTATGCTAATTGAAGGGAAACTATGCCTAAAACCGATTTTGTTATTCCTGTTTTTGTTCCGCATAACGGTTGTCCGTTTCAGTGTATATTCTGCAATCAGAAAAGTATAACCGGTGTGCAGAATTCACCCGGTGAGGCTGAAGTGCGCAATATTATAGAAACATATCTTTGCACAATAGGCAGTCGTGCGCAGAAAATCTATATCGGGTTTTATGGAGGCAGTTTTACGGGAATCGACAGAAATCTGCAGGAAAAATATCTTAAAATCGCATATGCTTATTTAAAAAAAGGTTTGATAAATGGAATAAGAATATCTACTCGTCCTGATTTTATTGACGACTGCATACTTGATTTTTTAAGGTTTTACGGGGTTAATCAAATTGAACTCGGAATTCAATCTTTCGATGACGAAGTGCTAAAACTTTCGCAAAGAGGTTATACTTCCAGACAGGCGATAGACGCCTCTATACTTATAAGGAAACGGGGATTTTTGCTTGGGCACCAGATGATGGCCGGTTTACCAGGCGATTCGTGGAGTAAAACTGTATCAAGCGCTTTAACATCAATATATTTGAAACCCGATTCAGCCAGAATATATCCAACACTCGTAATGAAAGATACCCCTTTAGCAGAACTTGCAGGATACAAACCGTTATCTTTGGATGAAGCCATTGAACGGGCAATGTTTCTTGTGGAATTATATGAGAAAAATGAAATAACAATTCTTAGAGTCGGATTACATCCGCCGAAAGATAGCGCAAATATTTTAGATGGCCCGTTTCATCCTGCGTTTAAATCGATCGTAAAATCGTGTATCTGGAGTAAATTTATAAAAAAAATATGCGAGTGCGAAGGTTCTTCCGTACCTGACAGGATTGTGGTTTCATCTCAAAACTATGACGCTCTTTTAGGATATATGAGCGAAAATATAAAATTTTTGCCTCCGAAAAACAAAATTAAAAAGTGCGATTGGTTATCGCCGGATTTTTTGTCTGTATGGTTTGGCGATAGACATAAAACATTATCCAGACTAAAATTCAGGGACGATTATTTGTTTTTTACTATTTCCCGCTATCTATTGGATTGATAAAAATAAATGAACCATAAAGGGATAGTTTTCTTAAGCTCTGATTTTCCACCGGTAATGAGCCGTCAGCTTGCCCTTGATGGATGGGAAATTATCAATGTTGCTTTCTGCAAACAGGTAATGCCTTCTTTGGGCGGGCATCCTGAACTTCAACTGTTTATTGTTAATTCATGTGAAATCGTTGTCCATCCCGATATGCCGGATTCGTTTATTGACATTATTCAAAAAAAATTCGAGCGGATTATTATCGGTTCTAAAAAAATCTCTGAAAAATATCCTTATGATATCGCATATAACGGAAAAATAATAGGCGATACTTTTTTTCATAAACTCGAATATACCGATCCGGTATTATTGAGGCGGATTACTCTTGCAGGATATAAATTGGCTGATGTCAATCAGGGATACACAGGCTGTTCCGTTCTTCCAGTCGGTTTAGGTGCTTTGATTACCGCCGATATCGGTATAGCCAAAAGAGCCGGTTTTCTCGGATTCGATGTATTGCTGATAAATCCCGGGTTTATTAGATTACGGGGATTAAACCACGGGTTTATCGGAGGCGCTTCTTCTTGGGATCAGGCTGATAAAATATATTTTTGCGGCAATATCAATCTTCATCCCGATGCAGTTAAAATAAAACAATTCATAACCGGTTACGGAATTCAGATTGTAAATTTGACTGATACGGAATTAACGGATTTCGGATCGCTTATTTTTGTGCCGGAAAAATTATAATATTTTATAAATATTGAATCGCTGGTTTGAGTAAAGCAATTTGAACCTTTTTAAAGTATCTGGCAAATATATTGACCTCGCCCGAATAGTTCCTTTACCCTTTTCTGTCGGTATGCCGTTGGGCTCAAATAAAGAGAGATAATCGTATTCGGCGTAAAGCACATATAATTGTGTACGTGAAACATATTTATCCACAAAAAATATTCCCATGCCGTATTTTTTGCAGAACTGATAGAATTTTTCTTCATCATCCTGAAGAAGCAGTTGGCTCATCTCAACTAATCTTTTATGTACAAGTTTGCTCTCTAAAAGGCCGTCAAGGAAAGTGGGGCTTTGCGCATAAGTCTGAATAACGTATCCGTAACTCCAGTAGCCTATTACCGGAAGCCTTTCGGGATTTAGCTTTTCCAGTTTCAATAATGCGTCTTCAAGTTGGGGACGCAAATCAAGCCGGAGTTTAGTCATGTATAAACCTGTACGCCATGCTGATCCGGTAATTAAAACAACACTTAAAATCAGCATAACCACCGTTGCGTGCAGGCGTAATGTAGAATCTTTAAAGAAATTTATTGTTCTGTTAACAAATATGGCCCCAGCCAAAGCAACAAACAGCGAAAAAAGCACTTTATTGCGGTAAAACATCAAAGTTAAAAAAAATATTGAAATGAAAAATACCGCAACTACCAGTTCGCCGATGGACATTTTTTCTTTTTTCGCCCTGAAAAAAATTAATGAAACCGGATATAGAAGTATAAATATCCCACCCCATGAACACATATCCCATTTAAACATATCCTTAAAAGGAACTGAACTAAGTTCGGCTGTGTTTATAAAAAGGATATTTTCAATACCTGTAACTTCTCCAAACCCCAATTTTAAAAAAAGAACTTTAAGAAAAGATTCGTAACCGGTAGATAAATGAAGCATCGGTACAAACAGTACAAGCACAAAAGGGACAAAAAGAAGAAATGGATCAAACTGAAAATTTTCCTCTTTTTTCCACCATTTGGTTAACAATGTGGATATTGCCAGTCCGGTTATGAGCATACCGTTATGAGAAAAAATGTACCGTTGTGAAGATAAAAAATCGAAATGGACAAAACTTAACGCAAGCCCACAAAAAAGAAATGAAAACGGAACTATAATTTTACGGTCTGCACGTTTCAGTATAACGATGAGAAAAAATATAATGCAGTATAGAGTAGGGAATAAAAGTGAAATCCTCCATGTACCGACAGCGAGTATCATAAATAAAGCTGAAATGACACTGTATGCATAAAATTTCTTAACATTTTTCTCATCAACCGCTTTTATAAAAAAATAAATATTAAATAAAAGAAATAAAACGCCAGGTCCTTCATAACGGTATCTTGTAGCAAGAGTCCTTACAAGATGCCCCGGCATAACTGCCGCAAGAGCCGCTCCAATAAACGCGATATAATCTTTTCCGGTAATTTTGCGCAGAATCAGATAGATTGGAATCATGGTCAGAGCACACAAAATAGCATAAAATAGTTCCACCGACTTCTCAACCGACCCATTAGAAAAAAGTTTGTAAATATTATAAAAACCCGCTCCCAGATAATATAGGATTACAGGAAGGTTTTCAGGTATCGGTTTCCCTTCAGGATACCATGCAAGTTTATCTATGGCTGGTACGCTTCCGGTTTTAAGGATCTCTTCGGTCATACGTAAATGAAAAGCATAATCGTAATCAAGCATGGTGCCCGGATGCTGTTTAAGAGGATACATTCTCCAGTAATAACCGAAACAAAATAATATTATCAGTCCCGCAAGTATAAGTGAAAACTTTAGGTATTTGTTTATTTTTATAGGCATAAGTACTTTGCTTACAATGGATTGGCTTTTATGCAAGTCGCTTTTGAGCTCAAAATCCGCAATAATCCGTTCCGTTTCCTTTATATTTAAGCCAAGATGTTTTGCGAGAAATTCAACAGGCTTGGTTTTATAATTTTCCAGCAAATATTGTTTCTGGCGTTCTGAAAGCTGTTTATCTGACATAAATTTATCCTTTTATTCTTCTATTAATATTAAAAAAAAGAATATTAAAATTTTCCGGTATCGAATGCAACAAAGAATAATGATGTTTATGAAGAAATTCCGGTATTTCACCAGTATGAATATAAATTTTCCCAACAAAAGTAATCATAAATAAAATTTATTTGCGTTCAAACTGAAACGCGCCCAAATCCCACACACCGCCTCTTTTAGTATTTGCGTAATCCGTTGAAAAATAAGGTACTTGTTTGGCTCTCCCGATACAAGGCGAATTTCTTTTTAGTCTAAGGTCGGTTTTTGAAATAAATTCGGGATCTTCAAAAATCGAGTATTTATCTTTTCCAGACGTTCTTTTATAAATATTGAAAATTGATATATTATAATTTATCCACCATGCCGAAAACCCTGTTGTTGAATAATAACAATTTCTGTCTATAAACAGATTTTTTGAATTCTCCGATGCGATGAAAACCTGGCATTTTCGCGGCAGTGAACTGACAAAGATATTGTTTATGATGGTATTATTGCCAATTACATCTTTTTTTAAAGCGATACAAAGCCCTTTTGAAACAACAGTATTGTTTATTATTCTGTTATTTTCACAGTCGGATTGAATTTTTGCAAGCCATATACCTGCATTAAGATTAGTGTCATTAATAATATTGTTGTATATAAGATGATTTTTACCGGTAATGAACATCCCATAATTATTTCCGGTAACGTAATTTCTAGAAACCGTGCAATTTCGGGGGTAATGAGTTCCGAGTTCTATTCCTGCTCCGAGTGAATTTGATAATGAATTCACATAATTATTTAATATTGATATATTAGAACTTTGATACCATGCAATTATACCGTTTATCCAGTTATTTACGGCTACACATTCCCTTACTGTGGAATCGGTAGTGCTATGGTAATTCAAACCCGCATCATTGCCCTTTAAGAATGTGCACCGGTAAAAGTTAACGTTCTTTGAACCTGCCACAAGACAGGCATCGCCGTAATTATCGTTTTCAAAAATACATTTTTCAAAATCAACATTTTCTTCTTTAGAAACTATGCATGAATGAAGATTTTTGTTTTTACCTCCGTAAAAAAAATGTATCTGGCTTACATTTGTATTTGAACCGATGTAAGTGCGCGGCAATTTCGGGCGCGGATCGAATTCCAATCCATAATTTGTAATGGTATTTCTTAGAGATTTGTTATCGGATTCAGGGGAAAAAAAAGGTTTATTCTCTTCTATATGCCATATATCTCCCGAACGAAATTTAACAGTATCTCCTTTTAATTTCAACGATTCAATTTTTGACAGCGTTTTAAAAGGCGAAGACGGGGTTGTTCCTGAATTTGAATCGTCGCCTTGTGAAGAAGAAATATAATATGTTATGCCTTCTGCATATATCGTAATAGGGAGGTTCATTGCCGTAAAAATTAATAAAAAAATACAGATCGATTTTTTTAACATAAATTTCACTAAACCTTTTTCGACTTCGATTCGGAATAAAAATCATGCGCGCCGCTTGAATATACTTTTTTCATCTTCTCCGCCCATTTTGGCATAACCAGATTCGGATTAAAATAATGGTCAGCTCCACCGGTGATGTCTTCAATTTTTTGCGCAAGAATGGTTTTTGCGATTTCAGCAAGCGAATTGTAAATCGCTCGCTCTTTTTCAGTAAATGATTTTGAAACCGCTTTTTCCCATTCTGTAGAATTTACTCCTGAAAACTGGTATGGCGCAAAAACAATTTCCCTTAATGATTTGCCGAAACGTTTGGGATTCTTGAGCCTGTTTAAAATGACGCACGATATGGCCGTAGCATCGTTGATAAGAAATTCAGCTTTTTTCGAAACTTCTGAAAATAACAATACGGCAAGAAGCTCATTATCGTCTGTTATATTAACTTGATCTATTGGTTTTGATTTGTCTTTTTCCGCTTTCACGGCAAGACGCTCCAGTTATTACAATTTAATTTTGATATGCTGTACCTGAAAGCATACCGGTAATGATATATTTTTGAAAACATAAAAATAAAATTAGAACCGGAAGAGCCGATATTGCTGAAGCCGACATAAGATGTGCCCAGTCTACATCAAATAAACCGATGTATAACGCCAATCCGACGGGAAGTGTACGCATCTCAACGGTGTTTGTGAAAATAAAAGGATACAAAAAACTGTTCCATGTGCCGACGAATGTGTTTATGCCAACTACGGTTATTGCCGGTTTGCACATCGGGAAAATTATCCTGAAAAACACCTGAAAATATGATGCTCCGTCGATTAAAGCTACTTCTGCAAAGTCTTTAGGAATTTTTGAAATAAACTGTTTCATTAAAAAAATATTTATCGGAGATATAAGAAACGGAATAATAAGCGCGTTGTAACTGTTGAGCCATCCAAATCTCTGAACCAATATGAACAGCGGCACCATAAACAATTGCATTGGAATCATTATCATGATTAATGTGGATATGAAAAGAAATCTCCTTAACGGATAAGATTTCCATGAAAACGCGAATCCAGCCATTGTGCTCAATAGAATATTGCCCAGCGTTACAATTATGGAAATTAAAGCACTGTTGAAAAAATACCTTCCAAAAGACGCCGTAAGCAAAACTTCCTTGAAATTTGCCAGAGTAAAAAATTTATAAACAAGAGATATTTTTCCCAGTTTCAAATATTGTTCTCCTGCGGAATTAAAAGCGAAATAAACATTTGATACATTGCTTGTGTTTATATTGCTCAATTTAAATTTTTTTAACGGAATACTAATTACCTGGTTTTTATTGGTTGAGGATTTGACGGTAATTACTTTTGATGTTTGGTTACCGTAGATGTCAACAAATCCTAAATAAAATGAAGGAATACTTGAATCGATTTTCAATTCCATCCGATCGAAATTGAGTATATTCTGTTTCAATGGCAGAATCCATTTCGCATTTCCTCCGGATGGGGTAAAATTCAAACTAAGGTCAAACTGTTTATCAGAGTCTGTTTTTATTACTTTCGCCGACATAACGCACTGTTCAAATGTCCATCCATCATGCGGATCGTTTATTTCAGGTTGCCATAGAATAAGTTCATAATTATTTGCAGTTGTTATCCCTTCAGGCGTAAACGCTATTTTCAGGATAATAAAAAACGGGGATACCGTAACGATAAATAAAGGCAAAATAGCGAAAAACAGTATTATATTCCTGCGATGTTCCCTTTTTTTGTTATCGTTCATAAACTTCTTCCTTTTTGAAAATCAGCGCTTCAAGTATCGATAAAAAACCGATTATAAAAAATAGAATATAACCGATAGCGGACGCTTTACCCATGTCAAATTCATGAAAACCGGTTTTGTAAAGATAATAGACAAGTGTCAGAGTCGCACCGTGAGGGCCTCCTTGAGTCATGGTAAAAATTTCGGGAAACACTTGAAACGCTTTTACGGTATTTAAAATAACCACAATCAGGATAAATGGTTTTAATTGCGGAAGAATTATATGGATCAGCCTGTGCCAACTGCCTGCGCCGTCAATAATGCTGACTTCTATTATTTCACGCGGGATAGAATGCAAACCTGCGGTAAGGATTATCATATAAAGGCCGAAGGAATACCATATATTCATAATCATAACCGATAAAAGCGCCAGATTCGGATTAATCAGCCAGTTGTCAGGAAAAGGAATGGGTAAGTTCAGCAAAGCAAGTAATTTATTAAATATACCCTCTGTTGAGTAAAAATAACTGAATACCGTAGACGCCACGATTACCGATATGGCTATAGGAGCAAATATACCCGCCTGAAATACTTTGTAAAAAGGGATCTTTTTATAGATTACCAGAGATGAAAATAACGCCAGTATTAAGGAAACAGGACACGTTCCCAAAGCGAAATATAAAGTGTGCATAAAAGATTTCTTGAATTCAGGGTCCGCTAATATTTTTGCGTAATTGGCAAATCCGCAAAAGCCGGAAAACCCTTTTAACGGGCTGAAATCGGTTAAACTTAAGACAAATGAATAAATAAACGGAAAAAGATAAAAAATAATGAAAATTATAAGCCATGGAGAAAGAAACAAAAACATCGGCATGCTTTTGCGAAACGGTATTTCGGAAACGCGCTTTTTTCTGGTTATGTTTATAAGCAAAAACAGAAAAACCAGCATTGACAAAATCGATATCAAAAATATGTAAGATGTAAATTTCGAGTACTGGCTTTTACCACCCCATTTTGATTCCAGCGAAATAATGCCCTCGACTTTATTTTCAAGTTTTTCCATTATATATTCCGGCTTGACATTATTAAAGAGAGTGTCCTCAATCGCCCACGAAATTTCTTCCTCGATTTGAGACCATTTAGGGCTTGGCGGGGGAGACTTCGACGTTTTTATCTGCTCTATAAATTTAGTGCGGTACGCAAGCGACATAAACGATGGAGAATTCAGGCAATCTTTATGAGTCGGGATAAAACTCGGAACTATTTTTGTAATCCGCATCTGTATTTCTGGAGAAATAAGAAAATTGATCAGCTGTTTGGATTCAGCAATATGCCTTGATCTCTGGTATATTCCAAGTACTTCGCCTCCAAGAAACGAGACGGAGTTTCCTTCAAATCCAGGTATTTTTGAAATACCGAATTTCAATTGCGGGTTTAGCCGCGGAATCAATCCGATATTCCAGCCTCCGGAGATAATCATTGCTACTTTACCGAGTGCGAAGTTACGGTCTATATGTGCCTGGCGCGTTAGTAACGAATAATTTCCGATTTTCTTGTAATAACGGAGAGTCTCAATATTTCTTTTGCTGTTAATATAAACTTTATTAGTTTCAGGATCGAATAAAGAACCGCCCGCAGACCACAAAAACGGAAGAAAAGTTTGCCATGGAGTATAATTCTCTCCTACAGGGAGTGCGAAAGGATAAACGCCAGGGCATTTGGAAGCTATTTTTAGAATATAACTTTCCAGTTCATCCCAGTTTAAAGGAGGTTTATCAGGATCAATGCCTGCTTGTTTGAATATTTTTTTATTATAGTACAAAACGCGCGTGCCGGCTACCCATGGCGTGCTGTAAAAATTACCTTTATATTCCAGGTTTCCTAAAGCATCATAAGCAAAACTATCTTTATGAGAGCTAATTATATCGGATATACCGTAGAGCAATCCATTGGATGCGAAATACGCCACCCATGTAGAACCGAGTTCGCATACGTCAAAAGTGATTCCTGTGGCGATGGAAGTAATTATTTTATCAAGCCCGTCACGCCAGTTTAACTGTTGCATTTTTACTTTGATATTTGGATGTCTCTTTTCGAACTCATCGAGGATTTTACGCATCTCTTTTTCGGGAACTACAAATTGCCAGAATGAAAGTTCTGTATCTTTTGAAAAAAGACTTGAGGAAAATAACAATACGAAAAATATCAAAAAATATTGGGTGATTGTTTTAATTCGCATAATCGAGTATAATATCAGTTAGCTATATCAAAAACAATATAAATAATTTCTGCCTGTGCTTGATAATTGTCGACAGGTTTGGCTTGACTCATTACCGGTTTCGGGGTAAACTCAACAGTCGCTTTTAAATTTCATAAAATCAGGTTTGCGAATGCTTGACAATCTTGAAAAACTTCTCAATCCACAGCAATACGAAGCCGTTACCACTATTAACGGTCCTCTTCTTATTCTCGCCGGCGCAGGTACTGGAAAGACAAGGGTTATCACTTTCCGGATTGCCCACATGATAGGCAATAAAAAGATACCACCCAAAAATATTCTTGCAGTTACGTTTACTAACAAAGCCGCCAATGAGATGAAAGAAAGAGTAATCGAGCTTCTAAATAATAAAAAGCTCAAACCTTATATTTCAACATTTCATTCTCTCGGGTTAAGTATATTAAAAGAAGAAATTCATCATATCGGGTACCGGAACAATTTCTCTATCTATGATGAGTCCGACCAGCTTTCTTTGATAAAAAAAGTTGTCAAAGATACATGGCCGCATCTGGCTGATAAAATAAATATTCAAAAGGTCAAAACCGCTATCAGTAAATACAAAGATAATATTGTTCCGCCGCAGAATTGCGTAAATGACGCTAACGATCCTGATGAGATAATAAACGCAACCGTTTATAAAGAGTACCAGCACAGACTAAAACAATATAATGCCGTTGATTTCGATGACCTGATACTTCTTCCCTTGATTCTTTTCGATAAATCTCCCCAATCTTTACAAAAGTATCAGGATAGATTTCAGTATATCATGATAGACGAATACCAGGATACAAACTACCCGCAGTTTTTACTTGCAAAAAAACTTGCGCAGAAATATGGTAATCTGTGCGTTGTAGGAGACGATGATCAAAGTATTTACGGATGGCGTGGCGCGGATTACAGAAACATTTTGCAGTTTGATACGCATTTTAAAGGAACAAAAGTAATAAAGCTGGAACAAAATTATCGGTCGACTCAGAATATCCTTGAGGCCGCGAATAATGTAATTAAAAATAATTCCCTTCGCAGAAGTAAGAAATTATGGTCGGCATGCAAAGACGACAAAAAAATATCACTGCTGACGTTTCCGACGGCAAGAGATGAAGCTGAGTCGATAGTAAATTGTATTATGGATAAAAAAATCAGGGAAAACTTAAGGTTTTGCGATTTTGCCATTTTAATGCGCACCAACCATCAATCGCGGTTAGTGGAAGAACAGTTAAGACGAAACAGAATCCCGTATGTGCTTATCGGCGGTACAAAATTTTACGACAGAAAAGAAGTAAAAGATATTGTCGCATATCTCAAATTCATTATTAATCCCGAAGACGAGGTAAGTTTATTGCGCATTATTAACACTCCAACCAGATCAATAGGTATAAATACTCTGGAAACTCTTAATAAATATTGCATAGAACACCGGATTTCGTTTATAAAAGCAGTAGCGAATATTGAAAAAACAGGAGTCCAGAGAAAAGCCGTTGAAAGCATAAAAATTTTTCTTGAAATTATAAACAAATACAGAACAAAATTTCAGCAGGATAACAGATTATCCGAACTTATCGGCGAATTCATTGATGAAATTGAATACAAAAAAGAAATCGCGCGTATAAGCGAAGACAAGAACGAAATGGATTCAAGATTTGAAAATATCAGACAGCTTATAGAAGATATAAAGTTTTTTGAGGAAGAATCTCTGGAAGAAAAATCGCTTAAACAATATTTATCTAATATAACACTTTCACAGGACGAAGATAATAAAAAAGAAAAATCCAACGGCGACTCTTTGAGTTTAATAACTCTGCACAGTTGTAAAGGTCTTGAATTTCCTATAGTGTTTATGATCGGTATGGAAGAAGGTATAATTCCACATTCCCGGTCAGTCGATGAAAATAAAGGCGATATTTCCGAAGAAAGAAGGCTTTGTTACGTGGGTATTACCCGGGCAAAAAAAGAATTGTATTTAAGCTACAGTCTCGGAAGATCGAAATACGGCGAGATAGTTGCTTCAAATCCGTCACGGTTTCTTAAAGAGATCCCAAATTCGCTGATTGAAGATTTTCAGGAGAAATTATCTGAAGAAGACGAATCGAAAATCGCGCAGTTTTATATTGATAAAATGAAAAATATGGTTAATTAATACTTGAAAAATGCTATATATAATTATGCCCATAAGCAACCTTGAACCGATAAAGATAATTGAAGATCAACTCTCACATAATAAGAAAACTTGTATTAACAGGATAAAAAAATGAGAATAAATCTCAAAAAGCCGATTTTTTTTATTTTAGTTGCGTTGTTGTTCATTAATACAGCCGGCGGTATTTTATCTAAAGAGAATAAATTGACAAGAGACAGGATTTTTCTTAAAAACGGCAGGCTTATCGAAGGAGTAATTTTACAGGAAAAAGACGATTACATAAAAATAAAAATCGATGGAGTTTCCGATATTAAAATCCCCAGAGATAATATCCAATACATTAAAAAAGCTTCTGAAGAAACATTGAAGAAAGTTGAAAAATATGAAAAAAGCAATATTGAAAAAGGATTGGTAAAATACAAAGACAAATGGGTTACACAAGATCAATATCAGCAATTTACAGCCAAAGACTCCCTCGACGATGAAATCCGGCGTTTACGAATGGAAAAGGAGAAACTGCTCAGTGAAATAAACACTCTTCAAGGGAAACGGGCATACGAAGATAATAAATTCAGGTTCAGTTTTAATCCGCCGGAAGGATGGAAACAGGTTGAGGCAGTCGAAGAAGGAGTTGCATGCAGGTTTATCGAACCGAATGAAGACGATTTTACGGAATACGTTAATGTATCTGTAAGCGGAAAAACTTCATCTGAATTCGATCAGGCGTTTATAGATTTGTCTTTAAAAGGGCTTCAGGAAGAAAAAAAAGGGTATCTGAAAAAAATAAGGAGTTTTGATGCGGTCAATGTCGATGGATTCAGCGCATTGAAAGTAGTAATGAGCAGCTATTTTTTTAAAGACGCCGATACATCTGAGACGGTTGAAGAACCGTATCACCAAAAAATACTGGTTTATCTGATTATTGCAGAATCAAATTTATACAGGGTAGAGTTTTCATGCCTGACAAAAGATTATGACAAATACGCTTCGGTTTTTGATAACAGTATTCGTTCTTTCCTGATTAAAGACAAAAGCAGGGAGATAACCGATTCCGCTGGTTCAGAATCTATCGCAGGGTTGGAGGAAGAACCGGTTTCAGATATTGCGCCAGCGCCATCTACAATAGCGGTTGCTGAAGAAGTATCGAAAATGTCCGAACCTGCGGAAGAATTCGGCGTAGATAGAATATTCTTAAAAGATCAACGCGTTCTTGAAGGAACAATTCTTCAGCAAACAACTGAAAATCTTAAAATCAGGGTTGAATCAACAACAACGCCGGAATACGTGCTGACCGTTTCAAAAAACAATATCGATAAAATAGAATGGATGACTGAAGAAGAACGCCAGAAAAAACTCAAGTATGAGGAAGAACAACTCCTCAAAGGGCTGGTAAAATTTTATGGGCACTGGATTACTCCCGAAGATAGAGAAAATTTTTACCGGCGAGCGGAGGATGAACAGGAAAAAATTGTTTCCGCAAGAGAAAAAGATAAAAACGCCGAAGAAACGTTATCTCATGAAGAACAGATATCAAATATCGAAACAAAAAAAGACGAAGAAATTCAGGACGTCCTGACGAAATTAAAAAAAATTGAACTTGAAAAAGAAGAACTAAAAGATCAGCTCGATAAACAAAGAGATATAACCAATGTAAAACTTGATAAATATCTTGAAAGAGAACGCCAGCAGATCCCTATCGGTAAAGTTGCTACCGGAAGCATAAATTCCATAGTGAAAGTTTTTGTGAGAGATAAATATGCCACCACATACCAGGGAAAATTCAAAGGGTCTGCGAGTGGCGCAATAATTAATGCAAAAGGAATTATCTTAACCAATTATTATCTCTCCGATTATCCCATCCGTAACGATTGGTATGTGGAAATACCTGGTTACGAAGGCCAGAATGCCATAAAAGCGAAACTTCTTGAATATGACCCTATTCTTGATGTGGCAGTTATCAGTATCGAAAACGAAGGATTAAATTTTACGCCGGTTCCTATTGGCAATTCGGATACGCTTACTGAAGGCGATGAAATTTTAAGCGTTGGAGCGCCAAAAGGATATAAGGATTCTTTTATATCGGGCAGAGTTTTGAGTTTAAATGCGGAATTACTTGATCTTATTGAATCTAATTTGAAGCTGAAATGGAATCTTGAGAGCAAATACAGAACTACTGTCGGCACGGAAATGGCAAAAAAATTCCATAAGGATTACGGAGTAATTAAAATGATTCAGCATAATGCCCTTATGTATTCGGGCAATAACGGAGGACCGCTTCTTGATAAAAATGCGACTCTGGTCGGATTGAATCAGAATATAAGGATAATCGGAAGGTTTCCTGTTGTGCTTGCTCCCACAACCTTAAGTTTCAATATGGCGGTTGCTGTAAACTCAATTAAAAAACAGCGAAAGTTTGCGCGGTATCTGAGATAAAAATACCTCATTAGCCAAAAACAACAAGATACCCAAATTATATGGTTTAAGAATTAATCGGATATTGCCGGCTCAGAGTTTTCCCAGAAAGGGCCGTTTACAATATCTTTATATTTTTCATAACATATCATGAAAACTTCCACAATTTTCGGATCGAATTGGGTACCGGAACATTTCTGAATTTCAGCAATAGCAACATCTATATTGCTTTTTTGGCGGTATGTTCTATTGCTTGTTATTGCGTCAAAAGTATCGGCAACGGCAATGATTCTTGAATGCAGTGGGATATTTTCTCCTTTTAACCCGCTTGGATATCCTCTGCCGTCAAATCGTTCATGATGATGTTTTACCCCCGGTATAATATTTATGAATTCATTAATGTGTTTTAATATTTCTTCGCCTTTGGAAGGATGTGATTTGATAATCTTAAATTCTTCATCGGTAAGTTTGGTTTTCGAACATAATATTGTTTCGGATATACCTATTTTACCTATATCGTGCAAAATAGCCGATATCTTCAGGTTATCGAAATCTTTCGGATCAAGACCCATTTCTTTACCGATCATAACAGCTATTTCAGTTACCCGTTCGGAATGGCCTGCGGTATAAGGGTCTTTCGCATCTATTGACGCTACCAGAGACTTTATTGTGCTCATGAAAAGCTCATGCATGTCAGTGTATAACTGGAAATTCTCAAGCGCGACCGCTGACTGGCAGATCATTGATTTTAGCAGTACAAAATCGTTGTTAGAAAAATTATCCGCCGTATTTTTTCGGCTGTTAATTTTATTACACAAAAAAATGATGCCGATGATTTCCCTGTGAATTATCAGTGGGATAACAAGAATCGACTTGATTCGGGTTTCAGGATTATTGGCAGTTGGAGCCGAATTTTTTTCGGAATTCTGATCGAAATCGTTTATCAAAATAGGATGTTTAGTCCTAAAAATCTCGCTTGTTAAAAAATCTATTATTTCTGAGAATTCTTTTTTTATCTCAAATTCGTTTTCGCCGGAATAATATTCCGATTTTAAATACATTTTCCCTGAAATATCGTCCTTATTTCTTACATAAAGCATACAAGCCTGAACAGGAATAGATTCCGTAATATTGTTTATTACTATAGATGGAGTATTTGAAATATCATAAATATCCAGAATTTTTTCCCCGACTTTGGTGATTATGTTAAGTTCAACTTCTTTTTGGAGCACCAGTTTAAGTGTATCCTGAATTCTTTTTATAAGATGAAGTATCAGATTTAAAAAAATACTTAAAAATGCAGGAACTACTTCTATAAGCAAACCGGTTTTGGTAAAAACTATAACTGATGACGCGAATAAAACGACCATAAAACTTAAAGAACTTATGGAAGCTGTTATCAGGCTCATTCTGGATAAAAATAAGCTGGCTATGATCGAAAATATTATTATTATAAAAAAATTAATAGAAGGGTTGATTCTTTTTACAAAATCACCTGTTAGGAACGAATTGATTAGCGATGCCTGTATAAATGCGCCGAACATGACATCGAAGGGGGTTATATATTCGTCAGAATTACTCAGACCGTGACATGTCTGGCCTATCAGAACCAACTTATCTTTAAAAAAGTAGGGTGAAATTTTACCGTTTAGTATATCTGTAAAATAGAAAAAATTTATTCCGCTGGCGTTTTCCTCGCCGGGAAGTTCAAAATGCAGGAAATCAATCGCGTTTTCCGGATTAAAATAATTCACCAGCAGACAACTTTCTTTGTTAAGCGGAATTGTCAAATCGCGGATAATCAATTTGTTTTTGCCGATAACCACTTCTTCTCGAGGGATATTTTTATATTGAAGATAAGCTTCAAGAGCCATAGGGAAAATATATTTGTCCTGGTTCAAAAATACTGCTGGAACATGCCTTATTTTGCCGTCTGAACCGGGAATAATATTTATATGCCCGAATCTTCTGGCAGAATTTGTGAATTCTGCGATATTATGCCTTAGGGAAGGCGTGATATAAAAGTTACCCGCATTATATCCGAAATTCACTTTATTCGGGGTAAATACAGGAAGCGTTATATTGTCAGACCGTTTAAATGCATCGGCGAGTTTTTGGTCATCCTCATATTCGGCACTCGGAAGATCAAAAAAGATATCAAAACAGATTGACCGGGCGCCTGAATTCTTTATAAAATCTATAACTTTCGCATAATTATGGCGCGGAATAGGATAGGTGCCTAATTTTTCTATACATTCTTTTGTCAAACCGACGACTACCAAATTTTTACTTAAAACCGGATTCTGTCGTAGCTGAAAACGCAGGTCTATTGAGATACATTCGATTTTCTCAAAAAAATTAACTGAGTACAATACGGCTGTTAGAGAACCGATTATAAATCCAGTCAAAATAGCGCTTTTAACACTTGCTTTTTTTGTAAGCGAGTTTAAAAAGTTTTTGATATTAAACTTTAATATAGCGTTTTTTATTTCGTTGATCATATAATATGTTCTTGTTTCAACATGTTAAATTGCTTAATCCGCGGTTTATATTTATATCGGAAAAATGCTCTTTTTTTTAATATGCGTTTTAAATATTGTGATTGAAATCGTTTTTTAAATTAATTATTATTACCGGATATTTGATTAAATTAAGTTTAAATATGGAGGTATTTACGATGAGCAACTCTTTAAAAATTAATTCGGAAAATTTTCAGCAGGAAGTTCTTGATTCTAAAATCCCAGTGTTGGCGGATTTTGCCGCGCAATGGTGCGGACCGTGCAAGAGACTTGCTCCGGTAATCGACGAAATTGCCGCTGAAATGGGTTCTAAAATAAAAGTTGTCGCGGTAGACATAGATGATAATCAAGATATTGCTTCCGAATATAATATTTTGAGCGTACCGACTTTAATTATTTTTAAGAATGGGAAAGAAATTAGCCGCAATATCGGTTTGGTTTCCAAAAACGCGTTAATGGAATTTATAAACAGCAATATTTAATTTTAAACGGTAAAATTATGTATATAAAATTTTTTTGTTTTGGTTTGCTTGTATTTTTTTCTATTAACTTGCACTCTATGGCCAAGGACAGCGGCAATTTGACCGGCAAAACCGGAGCCGAGGAAATAAGATTTGATTCTATTGTTTCTCAAATATCGAATCTGGAGAAAATGAAAGATCAGTTTCCCGAATCCGGCAAAGTTCGCTACGAGTTGTCAATAGCATATTTTGAAAATAACGAGATTGAAAAGTCACTTCGTGAGATATTATCCGCTGTAAAATATGTTGAAAAAAGTAAGGATAAACCGAACAAAATTTCAGAGTTTTCAAATGATGAGAAGACCGTTTATGAAGAATCGCTCCAGATGATCAAAAAAAGGATGGAAGAAGAATCCATAGAGAAAATGAACAGTCTTCTGGCAAAATACCCTAATTCGCCCGAACTTTTATATAACCTTGCAATAGCAAACGTAAATACCGGAAAATATAAAAGTTTTTTTGCGCAGATTTATAAAGCGAATTCACTTAATGCGGATACCAAAGAAAACTACCGAATTCTGGGCAGAATACATCTTATTCTCGGCAACGAAACCGAAGCGGAAACCCTTTTCGCAAAAAGCCTTGAGTTAGACCAGAATTATACTCCTTCATACGTAGGGCTTGGAATGCTTCGCCTGATGCAGAAGAAGTATGATGAAGGTATTTATATATTGAAAAAAGCTATCTCCATAGACCCTCAGGATTATTCAGCTCTGATTACGCTGGGGCATTTATATATGGGAGTAACACAGTTTGATAAAGCTAAGGATATGATCCAAAAAGCGATGGACATAAACAAAAGCTACTGGGAAGCATATCAGTCTATGGGAACTCTTTATTACCACATGGACGATATCCCCAACAGCATAAAAATGCTCAAGGAAGTAGTTATTCTGCGTCCAAATGAAGTTGAACCTCTGCTGAATCTTGCCAAAGTCTATCAGATGAAAAGCCGCTATGAAGATGCTATCGCCGTATATAAATCGGCTATAAAACTACAGCCTGAAGCATTTGTATTATATTGTGATCTTGCGGATTTATACGTTGCAAACAATGAGCTTGAGAATGCAGTTGAATTGTATAATAAAGCGCTTTCAATAAATAATAAATCGCCCTTGGCGCATTACCATTTGGGGCTTATATATCACAAACTGAAAAAATTTGAAAATGCCGAATCACAATTGAAACAGGCAATTCAACAGAAACCTGATTTTGTTGAGGCGTATCAGGTATTGTATATTATTTACAGAGATGATTTGAACAATCAAAAAGAAGCGCAATATTATTATCAAATGCTGAAACTTCTTGGCGGTGAATAAAAAAAATATCAGGTATTTGGTCTGTGATTGAGATTATTATTCAATTTATCGGAATGATAATATGTATTATTTTTTCCGCATTTTTCTCATGTTCTGAAACGTCTCTTTTTTCTATCCCGAAAAGCAAACTATCTGTTTTCTCCCAAAATGGCGGTAAACGGGAAAAATTGATTGCGTTTCATTTATCGCACGCCCCGAATTTGCTAATTACGATATTGACAGTGAATATGTTTGTAAATATTTTTGCCACCTCCTTATCAGAACGTATTTGCGTAAGGTTTTTCCACGAGTATGGGCTTTATGTTTCCATTATATGCATGACCGTAATAATCATTTTATTCGGCGAGGTTACTCCAAAGGTTATCGGCGTTAATAATTCCCAGAAAATCGCGGTGTTGGTGATACCGTTGATTGATTTTTTATATAAACTGATAACTCCTTTTCGGAAAATTTTTTATACATCATCAAAATATATAATCTCAAAAATTTCAAGTTTGTTTGGAGCTGATATAGCCTCTACTTACGACGAACTTATCACGATGGTTTCAGACAGCCATCAGGCGGGTATACTTTTAAAACATGAAAAAGATATGATTGAGGGTATAATTAAACTCCGTCAATTAAAAATAAATGATATTATGACTCCAAGAACAGGGATGGTTTGTGTTGATATAAACGATTCCCTCGACAAAATATTTAACCGCATAAAAAAGAGTAATTATACCCGTCTGCCGATTTATGAGAATAATATCGATAACATTATAGGAATTCTGCATATAAAAGATTTTCTGATGATTAAAAAAAATGTTTTGGAAATAAGAAAAATATTGCGCAAACCATATTTTGTACCTGAATCTAAAAGCGCGGAGGAATTATTTTCGCAAATGCGCATAAACGCTATCCATATGGCAATTGTGCTGGATGAATACGGGGGAGTCGAGGGGCTTGTTACTCTTGAGGATATTCTCGAAGAGATTTTCGGGGATATTCTGGATAAAAAAGACGCTTTGTTGTCATTAAAAAAAATCAGTCCTGATTTGATAAAAATTTCAGGCAGGCTTACCATAGATGATTTCAATGAAATTTTCGATACAAACATCATAGATGTGAATAATACTACCATTGGAGGCCATTTACTTACTAAATTCGGTTATATCCCCAAAAAAGGAGACCGAATTGCCGAAGGCGATTTTGAATTTATTATATCGCTTGCAAAAAAAAACAGGATTGAGGAAATAATGGTTAATAAGAGAAAAAATAATCTGCCGACCGGTTGAGAAGATGATAGAAAACAGCTTTTTATTTTTACTAATAATTTTATGTATAATGCTGGAAGGATTTTTTGCATGTACGGAAATGGCGATAGTTTCGTCGAACAAACTAAAAATCCGATATCTTGCGACTAAAGGCAATTTTTATGCGCTAAGGCTAAAAAGAATATTAAAGACGCCTCAGGTATTTTTGGCTACAACTTTAGTCGGCGTCAATTTGTCTGTAATCACATCTTCGGCCGTGGCAACAATGCTTGTATCCAAAATTATGCCGGGAGAATTCGCTAGCCTGACAACGACGCTGATTCTGCTTCCTTTTATTATGTTTTTCGGCGAATTGATTCCTATGACTATAGCACGATCATACGCAACACGTATCAGCCTGCTTTTTATCATTCCGCTTTATATAATGCATTATATACTTTATCCTTTAGTAAAGTTTTTCTCGTTTACGGCTGACAAAATTGTCCATATACTGAAATTGCGCTATAATGATAAAAATCCATTTCCCACAAGAGAGGAATTGCTGTATATTCTCGAGTACGAAGCAGGAAAAAACATTCTTCAAAAATCAGATGCGGAAGTTATAAAAAAAATATTCGAGTTTAATAAAATTGTTGCCGGACAAATTATGCTACCTATTCAAAAGGCAATATGCGCAGAATCTATGCAACCGTGCACGGATATTGTGGGAATCATGCAGAAAAGCGGTTTTTCGAGAATACCGGTTTATGAAAACGAGATCTCAAATATAATAGGAATTATACGGCCACCGGAGCTGTTAAATGCCGATTTGTCAAAACCTGTTAAAAAATATATAATAAAACCATTTTGCGTATCTGCAGATACCCCTTTGATAAATATCTTATGGAAACTGCAGATGAACGGCAGGCAAATGGTTATTGTACATAACAGACAAAAAAAAGCCGTCGGTATTGTAACTTTAGAAGATATCATGGAAAAAGTTGTTGGAAGCATAACGGATGAATATGATAAAAAGAAAAATCCGTCATGAGAGAAAAATTTATAAAAAAATTACTGGAAAAATTTAAAAAAGTCGATGAGAAATATTTCGAAACTTATCTGCTTAGAATAACAAGAGATAAAACGTTTCTCGAAGAATTGTTCAATTTGCTTGATGAAGGGATTCTTGTTCTTGACCGGTCAAGAGATATAGTTTTCATAAATTCATCGGCAAAAAAGATACTTAATCTTCATGCTGAAGAACCTGTAAACAAACCTTTGGAAAAATTTATAATAGATGAGCGGTTGAAAATATTTTTTGAAAAAGTGTGGGATTTTGAAGATAAATCAATCAATACTGAAATCAGCCTCGAATATCCGCGCAGAATGGTTATAGGTGTTAATATAATAAATTACAGCCCGCCGGAGGAAAATTCGGATTTGTTAAATAAAATATTTGTTTTTTCCGACCTGACTGACAAAAAATTAAAACTGGAAGAAATGCTTCAAACGGAAAAAATGAATACGTTCAATCTTCTATCCGCAGGGGTGGCTCACGAAATTGGAAATCCGCTTAATTCTCTTGATATACATATGCAGTTGCTTGAAGACGAACTTGAATCTATTCAAACCGACCGGAAAAACGATTTGCTGGAGTATGTCAGAATCGCAAGGGAAGAATTAAACAGGCTTGATAACATAATTAAACGGTTTCTAAAATCCATTAGGCCTTTTAAATTGAATCTTGTTGAAACGGAAATAGTTAAAAATATATCTGAAACTATAGAGTTAATGTCAAATGAAATTTATGCACAGGGTGTAACCGTTGAAACTAAATTCGGGAAAGATATTCCTCCATTTCTATTTGATCCGGATCAGATAAAGCAGGCAATAAGCAATATAATTAAAAATTCGCTTCAGGCTACACCTGAAGGAGGTTTGATAAAGATCGAAGTAGAAGCAAAAAAAGAAATATGTAAAATATCTATTTCAGATAATGGAAAAGGAATACCGAAGAACATCATTAAGAATATATTTGATCCTTATTTTACTACGAGAGAAGAAGGTACCGGGCTTGGGCTTATGATAGTAAGCCGGATAATCGCCGCTCACGACGGAGAGATATCTGTAGTTAGCGAAGAGAATAAAGGGACTTCCATTATTATAAAGTTACCAATAAGAAAACACGGAAAAAAACTTTTGCCGGAGAGTTAAATGAGAAAAAGCATACTTATTGTCGATGATGAAAAAAATACAAGAGAGGGTATCGCAAAATTTTTAAAATCAAAGGGTTATACCTGTTTTCTTGCCGATAATGGCAAAAATGCCCTTAAAATTCTTTCCGCTCAGCCGGTTGATCTTATGATTACCGATATTCGGATGCCGGCTCTTAGCGGGATGGACCTGATAAAAGAATCGAAACAAAGATATCGCCAAATACCTATAATCGTGCTTACGGCTTACGGAACTGTAGAATTGGCAGTCGAAGCAGTCAAGAACGGAGCCGATGATTTTTTGGAAAAACCGATTAATCTCTATAAACTGGATTTAGCAATAAGAAATATTCTCTCAGCAAAAGATTTGTATGATGAAAACGCAAAACTCAAGCAACAGCTTGACGACCGTTATGGATTAGAAAATATAATCGGCAACTCAAATGCCATGAAGAAAGTATTTGAGATTATCCGGCAGGTTGCTCCAACTAAGGCAACTATTCTGATTCAGGGTGAAAGCGGTACGGGTAAAGAACTTGTAGCTAAAGCAATACATCAGTTAAGCAACAGGAAAAACCAGCGGTTTGTGGCTGTACATTGCGCATCGTTGACGGAAACATTGCTGGAAAGCGAACTGTTCGGGCACGAAAAAGGGGCGTTCACCGGTGCTGTGGAACAAAGAATAGGAAGGTTTGAACAGGCTGATCAAGGCACGTTTTTTCTCGACGAGGTAAGTGAAATCAGCCCTGTCGTTCAAGTCAAACTTTTGCGAGTCCTTCAGGAACAGGCTTTTGAGCGAGTTGGCGGTAACAAAAGCATAAGTGTTGATATTCGATTGATTGCCGCCACTAACAAAAATCTTGAATCCGAAGTTAAAGAAGGGAATTTCAGGGAAGATTTGTTTTACCGGCTTAGCGTAGTCTCTATAAATCTCCCTCCTCTTAGAAATAGGGAAGAGGATATCCCTTTGCTGTTGAGACATTATCTTGATTATTTCGCAAAAGAAAACGGCAAATCGCAAATGGAATTTGAACCTGAAGCGGTAGATTTGCTTAAAAAATACAATTGGCCTGGGAATATAAGGGAATTGCGAAATGTAATAGAGAATATCGTTGTGCTGTCAAAAAAGAGTGTTATATCCAAAGAAGATTTACCGGAAAAAATAATCAGTTATTATAAGAATGAAAATCATCGTGTTTTCGAATCAGGGATAAATATTAAAGAAAACGAGAAGAACCTTATCATAAAAGCCCTCGAACAATCCGCAGGCAACCGTACCAAAGCGGCACAGGCTCTTGGAATGAGCAGAAGAACTCTGTATCGCAAACTTGCCCAATACGATCTTGAATATAGATATTGAAGTAATCTTTCATTCGTATATTGAATCTAAAATATGATGTATCAATATGGCGTAGTATAAGAAGAAATAGATTAAAAAATGTGCCATATTGGCATTAGTTATGGAATCAATAATTTTTTAAGTAATATATAATATATTGATGAAAAGAAATATATAAAATGCGGTAATAAATGGTATATCAATTGCGAGAACAAGTTTATGGATAGAGGTGATTTAAAATGAATTATTTTGAGAAAAAAGAGGTCAATAGAAAATTTATCAATTGGCTTGCGATGAGCAGTTGGCATTCTGATCACCCGCTGGATGAGAAACGATTCAGGGATTTTGTGGAAGAATATATTTTTCATTATAAATATTATAATCCCAACGAAGCGCAGGAGCTGAAAGATAAAATTATTCAGGCGATTTCAAGCCAGCATCATGTAGATGTATTTAATAATAACGCGATTCTCAAAAAACTGGATGATTTTATCACCGAAATCGAACTTTTTAGGATATTGGGAAAAGAGCACAGCGAAATAAATCTTGGTTCTATATAAGCCTGAATTTCTACGGCAAAGCACAACTTATATTTATGTTGATATTTATTATCAGTTGGTTATAATAAGGGGGTGATATATGATAAGTGAGTATGCATAAATGTTGCATCTAATTACTATAAAATATATTAAAACAGGAAATGAAAGGAGTTGTTTAAATGAAGGTAAGGCCTCTTGGCGATAGAGTACTCGTAAAGAGAATGGAACCACAAGAAGTTGTCAGAGGTGGTATAATTATTCCCGATACGGCTAAAGAAAAACCTCTTGAAGCAAAAGTTATTTCTCTGGGAGAAGGGCGTAAAACAAAAGACGGTAAAACCGTTGGTTTTGAAATAAAGACAGGCGATACTGTGCTTATAGGAAAATATGCCGGACAGGAAATAAAAATAGATGATGAAGAATTTGTAATATTACGTGAGGAAGATATACTGGCTGTTGTGGAGAAATAATATTAAATCATAAACAATAAATATAATCAGGAATTACCACTAAAAGGAGATTTATTATAAATGTCAGCTAAACAGCTTAAATTTAATGAAGATGCCAGGCAGGCTCTTCTTATAGGTATTGAAAAGTTAAGCAATGCGGTTAAAGTTACTTTAGGACCGCGTGGAAGGAATGTCGTTCTGGATAAAAAATTCGGTTCTCCGACAATTACAAAAGACGGTGTAACTGTAGCGAAAGAAATATCTCTTGAGAACCCATATGAAAATATGGGTGCTCAAATGGTAAAAGAAGTCGCTTCAAAGACAAGTGATAATGCCGGAGACGGTACTACAACCGCAACTGTTCTTGCAGAATCCATATTTAGGGAAGGACTGAAAGTAGTGGCGGCAGGAGCAAATCCGATGGATCTTAAGAAAGGTATTGACAAGGCGGTTGCGTGTGCAGTTGAAGAGTTAGCTAAAATGAGCAGGAAAATAGAAAACAGACAGGAAATATCGCAGGTTGCTACGATTTCGGCTAACGGCGATAAAACAATCGGGAATATAATTGCCGATGCTATGGAAAAAGTAGGCAAAGACGGAACGATTACTGTCGAGGAAGCCAAAGGCATAGAAACTTCTCTGGATGTTGTTGAAGGAATGCAGTTTGATAAAGGTTATCTTTCGCCTTATTTCGTAACAGATCAGGAAACAATGGAATGCACCCTTGAGAATCCGTTTATTTTAATTCATGAAAAGAAAATATCGAACTTAAAAGATATGCTTCCGGTTTTGGAAAAAGTGGCTCAGTCGGGAGGTTCTTTGCTGATTATTGCCGAAGATGTGGAAGGCGAAGCTCTCGCGACTTTAGTTGTAAACCGGATAAGGGGAATATTGAAATGCGCCGCTGTTAAAGCGCCGGGGTTTGGCGACAGAAGAAAAGCTATGATGGAAGACATAGCCGTGCTTACAGGCGGTAAATTTATATCCGAAGATCTTGGAATAAAACTCGAGAACATAAAAGTTTCCGATCTTGGAAGAGCAAAAAAAGTTACCATTGACAAAGAAAATACTGTTATTGTTGAAGGAGCGGGTAATGCGTCGGATATCAAATGCCGTGTGTCGCAGATAAAGCTTCAAATTGAAGAAACCACATCGGATTATGATAGGGAAAAACTCCAGGAAAGACTGGCTAAATTAGCTGGTGGCGTAGCGGTAATTAAAGTCGGCGCTGCAACAGAAACGGAAATGAAAGAGAAAAAAGCAAGAGTTGAAGACGCACTCCACGCAACAAGAGCAGCAGTTGAGGAAGGTATTGTCCCGGGTGGCGGTGTTGCGCTACTGAGAACATTGCCAGCGCTTAAATCTCTTAAAGTTGAAGGCGATGAAGCTGTTGGCGTCAACATTATAATAAAAGCTGTTGAAGCTCCTTTAAGACAGCTTGCATTTAATGCCGGACTGGAAGGGTCGGTGATAGTTCAAAAAGTTCTTGAAGGAGAAAATGCTTTCGGATTTGATATTGACAAAAACGAGTTCACCGATCTTATTAAAGCGGGAATTATCGATCCGAAAAAAGTTACAAGAACCGCTCTCCAGAATGCTTCAAGTATCGCAGGATTGCTTTTAACTACGGAAACCATGATAACGGAGATACCTGAAAAAGAAAAACCTGCCCCAATGATGCCTCCAGGCGGAGGAGGTTACGGCGGATTTTAATTATTTATAAAGTTGATAATTGTATAACAAGGGGAGAACGGTTTTTTTGCAACTGTTCTCCCTTAAATCAAAAAGGAGCGAGACACACGTGGTAATTAGCGAGAGAACAGACTTAATTGAAAAAGCGTTGGCAGTAATTGAGAATAAACATGTTTTAATCAATTTGCTTGCAAGAAGAGTGCGTCAGTTGAATAAAAATGCCCAGCCGTTTGTCCCCAGGCACGATCAGGAAGATAATATATCAATCGCTTTAAGGGAAGTGATAGAGAAAAAAATATATCCGATTTACAGGGAAAGAAAAAACACCACTCAATGATAACCGAATATGATTTCGTTAAATAACGTTTATAAACGATATACCCATGATTATGCTGTATGCGGAGTAAGCTTTCAGGTTCAAAAAGGAGAAGTTCTGGGGTTTCTTGGACCTAACGGCGCAGGTAAAACTACCACAATGCGTATTATTACCGGAGCGATAGCGCCCACATCGGGGAACGTGTCTATAGCGGGTATGGATGTACTCACACATAACAAAGAAATAAAAAAACTTATCGGATACATGCCTGAAAATAATCCTCTGTATAGCGATCTTAAAGTAAAAGAGTATCTGATATATAGAGGTAAATTAAAAGGATGCCGGGGCAAAAAGTTAAAATCACGTTTAGAATATGTGGTTGAAAACTGTATCATAGAAGATGCGCTTGATAAACTTATCGCTAATTTATCTAAAGGGTATCGCCAGAGAGTCGGCCTAGCGGAAACACTTATTCATGATCCGCAAATTTTAATTCTCGATGAACCTACTGTCGGATTAGATCCGGCTCAAATACGGCAAGTGCGCGATTTAATTAAATCGCTTGGGAAAGACCGCACTGTAATTTTATCCACTCATATTTTGCCGGAAGTTGAAGCAACCTGCAACAGGGTTGTTATAATCAATAAAGGTAAAATTCAGGCAATGGATACAACTTTGAATCTGAGCAAAATGTATAGGGGAATCAATAGACTGCGGCTTGAAATAAAAAATAATCTGGATACATTCGAGGATTTTTTGAATAAAACAAACTGGAAATGGGTAGCTGAATCAAAAATTGATAATCAGGCAATATATAAAATAGACCTGTCTGCGCAGGAAGATCAAAGAGAATACATTTTTTCACAGGCAGTTAATAATAAATCCGTGATTCTGGAAATGCATCAGGAGAAAACATCTCTTGAAGATGTTTTTATCGAGATCGTAACTGAAGAATAACCGGTCGGGGTTTAGCTAAATGCGAAATATTTATTTAATGACATTACGGGATTTGAAAACATATTTTTTATCTATAGTTGGGTATGTGATTCTTAGCATGTTTTTGTTGATTTACGGTTATGTTTTCTGGTTTTTGGTGGGTATTTACAGTTCTCCGCAATATAATATGACAGAACCGATGACGAATTTTTTCTTCGGTTCATTCTACTACTGGTTTGTAATGCTGATAATACCTCCTCTTTTAACAATGCGCAGTATTGCCGAAGAAAGAAAAACCGGCACTTTGGAACTGCTTATCACAGCGCCGGTAAGCGAAACTGAGATTATTTTTTCCAAATTTCTGTCTTCTTTTTTATTTTTTGCGTTTATGTGGCTGACAACATTGTATTACTTTTATATCATTTCTTCAGATACTGTTCTGGAATGGAAAAATATATTAAACGGATATCTGGGGACACTTCTCGCGGGAAGCGTTTTTATATCGCTTGGAATACTATCGTCTACAATCAGCAGGAATCAGATTATTGCCGCGATTATATCGTTTAGTTGCGGATTATTGATATTTTCTGCGAGTTTTATCTCATATTTCATAAATGCCGATTCTTTAAAAACGTTTCTTGACTATGTCAATATTATGGATAATACGATGAAGTTTTCTCAGGGTATATTCGATACCAGGCCTGTAGTCTATTTTTTAAGCCTTACTATATGTTTTATTTTTATTTCAGTTAAAATACTTGATTCACAGCGCTGGAGATAAGGATGAAGTTCAGTTCCCATTCAAAAAGATTGTTTATGTTCGGTTCGGTAAGTATCGTATCAGTGTTACTGATGATAGCGATTTTCGTATTGATAAATTATCTGTCTCAACGGCATTTTTACAGAGCCGACCTTACGGAAAGCAAAATCCATTCTATTTCGGATAAAAGCAGAAAAATAATATCATCCATAACCGGTGATATAAACATATATGTTTTTTATCCGCCGTCCTCCCGGCTTTATCCATATATAGCCATTACATTGGATGAACTTGCCAGATATAATAATCGTGTTAAACTAAATTATGTTGATATAGATAAAGACCTCATTAAAACTCAGGAGTACAGGCAAAAATTTAAACTTGTAGGCGAAGATTATATAGTTATTGAGAAAGGCGATCAGTTCAGGGTTTTGACAACTGATGATATTGCCGAATACAACTACCAGGGCGCCATGTACGGTCAGGAACCGGTATTAAAAGGGTTCAAAGGTGAAACAGCCGTTATATCCGCGATATTATCTGTATCCGAGGATAAAAGAATCAAAATTTATTTCACTTCAGGGCATGGAGAAAAAGATATCAACGATTACAAAGGCGAGTTAGGATACGCACAGGCTCAAAATATCCTAAGGCATAATAATTATCTTGTGGAGAACGTGGTTTTGGCTCAGGAACAATCCATATCGGAGAAAACAGACCTTCTTATAATAGCAGGACCGCAAAAACCGTTTATCCCACATGAAATAGAACTGATAAAATCGTATCTGGATTTAGGGAAACCGATTATGCTTCTCCTTGATCCTCAAATAAATACAGGGCTTGAACCATTGCTTGCCGGGTTCGGTATAGGTTTAACAGACGATATTGTTATTGATCCTGAGCAATATGTGCCATTTGCGGAACCTTCATATTTAATATCAAATATTGCCGGTGAAAATCCTATCGGAAAACCTCTTGAGAATATGATGGGTATGTTTTATCTTGCCCGCAGTATAACGGAAAAAGATAACGAAACACGGCTGAATAAGTTTATGCCTTTGGTAATAACAACTGATCAGGGATGGGGTGAAACAAAACCATCAGAACAGCCGTTGAGAAAAGATGATCATGATATTGCCGGCCCTGTAACAATTGCGGCCGCTATTGAAAATCCGGTGGAAAACTCAAATGACGGATATGTGCGCATAGTGGTTTTTGGCGATTCCGATTTTTTGACCAATTCGCAAATAGGAAATTTAGCCAACACAGATATATTCGAGAATTCAGTTAATTGGCTTTTGCAACAAGAAAGAAATATCGGTATAAGCTCAAAAAAATTTGAACGGAAACTGATAAACATTACGAGTGAAAAAATGTTTAAATTAACTATCATCGTAATGGTTTTTATGCCTTCACTGACTCTGGTTTTGGGAATTATTGTCTGGAGAATAAGGAAAAAATGAAACTGAAATCACTTTATGTTCTTATATTCATTTTTTTGGGGTTGTTAAGTTATATCTATTTTTTTGAGCGCCATATCCCATCTACTCAGGAAAAAATAGAATCGCGCAAAAGGGTGTTTTCTTTCAAAACAGATGATATCGGAGAATTAACCATAAAAAACAAACATGGTTTTTTTGAACTTAAAAAAATAGATAAAAACAACTGGGTCATTGTAAATGACAAAGGAAATATCAGGGCTGATTCCGTAGAAATTAATGCAATCCTTAATGAACTGCAGTTTATGGAGTTTGGAAGAGAAATATCATCTAAAGAAGTTCAATCGGCTTCATTAGGACTCGACAACCCACATACAGAAATTAAGTTTAACAACGGAAAAAGCGCTTATTGCCTGAAGTTTGGAGAACCTACATCTCTTGGCGATAATATTTATGCTTGCGCTCAAATTAATAACAAAATCAATTATTATGTTCTTCAGACAACAGTGAAAGAAATGATTGAAAAAGAATACAATTCTCTCAGAGACAAGAAAGTTTTGGGAGAAATGCTTTTTATACCGAACTATATTGAGCTTGAAAAGGGTGATAGTAAATATATTCTTGAATTCTTAAACGCAAAATGGAATATAAAATACCCTATTGAGAGAAAAGCGGATGAAAAAACCGTAAGAAATGTGATAAACGCCGCTGAATCGCTTGGAATATCGGAGTTTGTGGATGATTCTCCCAATGCTGATTTTATAAAGTATGGATTACAAAATCCGGATGGCAAACTCGTTTTGAAAAATGCCGATCGGATTGTAACTCTCTATATAGGCAATCAATATGATAACGGTAAAAAAATTTACATCAGAAATAATTTTGAGAATTCCGTATATGGCGCAGATTCGGTTTTAATAAATAATTTATTTCCCGATTTGTTTGAATTGAGCACAAAACAATTCTTTTTTATGAATGAAGAAGAAATATCGGATATAAAAATTAATTATTTGATTTATTCATTTATCATTAAACATAAAAATGACGACTGGTTTTTATCACAACCTGTGGAAATAAAACTTGATAATAGCTCTGTATCGAATTTGATAAAAAACCTTAATGAATATTTGATTACCGAATATATTGATGAATCGTCAAGAATACAGACCATTAAAGAAGAACTTAAAAATACGGTATATAATATTACAGTTATTCCATACCGAAACGAAACCGGCATAATTAATCTGGCAATATATATTGATAAAGATTTGAATGCTTATGTTTCTAAAAATGATGACAAATATCTGTATAAGATAAAAATTGATCAGGACAAAAAGTTGCCTTCCGGCTTTATGGAATTGGCTGATAAACAAATATTTAATATCAATATGCTTAATCTTGAAAAAATAACGTTTAGCCGGCAGGGAAAAACAATTACTTTTTCAAAATCTAATAACGATTGGTTCATTGGCGGGAATAAAATTTCTCAGGACAAAGCCGATAAAATACTCGATATTGTTCAGGATATTAAGGTTAAGAAATTCATAAATCAAAAAACTGATTTATTATTGAATGAATATAACCTCAAATCCGCTCAGAATAAATTCCAATTCGAAATTAACGATAAGGATAATGGGATACGTCAGACAATAATTTTTCAAACAGGTATATCAAAAGACGGATTGTTGTATTCTACATTAGATAATTATCCTTTAATCTTTGCAGTTGAAGAAAAAATCATATCCGGTTTAATTGAGACTCTGCAAGGCCTTGAAAATATTTAAAGATTATCCATTGATAAGCCGAAATCACTTTAGAGGATTTTTTATGGATTATTTTGAAATGGAGAGAAATAGATACCGATATCGTGATTCCGGCAGTTCTGCGCTCGGAATAGGCGGGAGAATTTCGCCTGTAATTAAGTATCTTATTATAATAAACCTGTCCGTATTTCTTTTTTTATCTGTTATCAGACTGTTATCTGGCCTTAATTTAAACAATATATTCGGACTTGTTCCTTATCTTTTTACCCGTAAACTAATGATATGGCAGGTAGCGACGTATATGTTTCTTCATGCGGGAATATTTCATATTTTCTGGAACTTGTTGGCATTATGGATGTTTGGTGCAGAAGTGGAAAATGCGATGGGATCAAAGACTTTTTTACGGTTTTATATTTTAGCAGGAGTGTTTGCAGGGTTGTGTTCGGTTATTATCCAGTTCAATTCAATAATACCCGTTGTAGGCGCTTCCGGGGCTATTTTTGGTATTCTCGCTGCTTTCGGTATGCTGTTTCCTGATAGGGAAATAATGCTTCTTATTTTTTTGATAATTCCAGTCAAGGCAAAAGCAAAATATATTGTTTTAGGATTTGCGGTTTTGACTTTTTTCCAATGCCTGTTGATATCTGATGGAGGAATAGCTTATTTCACTCATTTGGGCGGTTTACTTTTTGGCTTTTTGTACTTTAAGAATATTATGAACATTAGGGATATAATTGAAGGATGGCCTGAAAATTTTAAAAAATATTTCGGGAAAGAACATCAATCTCCATATCCGATATCCAGAGAAGCGTATATATCAGAGGAAATTGATCCGATTCTGGAAAAAATCTCGAAAGCAGGAATTCATTCTCTTACCAAACGCGAGAAAAAAATTCTTGAAAAAGCAAAAGAAAAATTATAAGTCAAGAAGATTGTGTTTCTCAAGAGTATCAATTGTTCTGGAATAATGCCCTCCATACCAATATAACTTATTGCATTTTGGGCATATATACAAATCAAAATTTGCCGGAATTTGTGCGGGGATTTGCGGGGTTAATACAATCTCAGTGTTATATTTTTTCAATTCCTTATTGCATAGAAGGCATCGGGTAAAAACATTGTTTTTTTTGAATTTAATCTGGAATTTTTCTTTAATGAATTTCAGTTTGTCCCAAATTACAGTATTTGGAATCTGTATAACCATAACAGATATTTTACAAGAAGGAATCCGTGTGTTTCTGGTAAGGATAATTCGGTTTTCTAATTCGGCTGATTCTATAAGTTTCAATCCGTAAATCGAAGGGCGGTAAAGTACGTCTTCCCCGAGTATTAGCAATAGTTTCGCAAGGTCTCCAAGCATGGCATCCGCCGCCCATTTCATTTTATCCGGCTGTCCTTACGGTATTATTTACGGGAAAACTTAATAAAAAGGTAGTGCATTCGCCGGGTTTTGAATATAAATCTATTTTTGCGCTGTGAGTTTTAAGAATTTTTTGAGTAATATACAGGCCTAATCCAGTGCCCTTACCTTCTTGTTTAGTTGTTACGAACATATCGAATACTCTATCTTGCATGTCTGCGGGAATGCCTGGGCCGTTGTCAGTTATTTCAGATATTATACTCTGATCTTCCTCGCTGAAATATGTATGAATCAAAAGTGTTTTTTCGGATTTGTTGCAAGATGTCAGCGCATCAAATGCGTTGTTTATTAAGTTTAAATATACCTGCATCAATTGATTGTAATCACCCATAATCGGCGGCAAATCCGGCGATAAATCAGTTTCTAATTTTATATTGTGTATGTTAAAACGTTGCCGTAAAAGTTCGATGACTTCAAGTATTATTTGATTTATGTCTACAAGAGTAATAATGGATTTTTGCAAATATCTGTGTAGATTATTGATCATCTCGGACATTCGGATTACCTGAATATTGGATTTTCTCAGATAGCCGAGTATTTTTTCTGTCTGGTCTATTCTGCGAATAGACAGTTCAATATAATTAAGAATGGCTGTCAGGGGTTGTTTTAGATCGTGAATTATAAATGCTGTTATTTCTCCCAATCCGATTAATCGTGTTGCGAGTTCAATGTTTTTCTGATCTTTGAAAATATTGTCATCTTGAATTAGTTTTCTGGTGAGAAAATCATTATAATTTCCATCATTGTTATTTTTGCAATGCAAAAGATTTTTATATTTCTGTAAGTTTATGATCGATAATTGCAGTTTGATTTTGCTGTCAGGATTGCTATAGGTTAAAAGAAAAGGGTTGGCTAAAATATCTTCGTTTAATTTTTCGGCAGTTTGAGTATCGATAACATAAAGGGTAAATTTAAAGTTTTCTAAAAGGTAATGGATATCTTTGTTATCTATATTTTTTAAAAAAACAATATCAAATTTATTTTTTAATAAATTTTCTTTTATTCCCTTAAAATTTTCTGCAAAATAAATTTCAGAATTTTCAGGAAACCAATTATAGTATTTTTTTAAATCAGTCGGTAATAGATAGATCACGCTCTTTTCCCATAGTATCTTTATGTTTGATGTAATAATATATCTATATAGACCAAAATAATATCTTAACGGTTGTAAAATAAAGCAGGAAAAAGTATGGTTGTAGAAGACATAGGAATAATTCTTGTTGAACCTTCTGTGCCGGAAAATATAGGTTTTACTGCAAGAAGTATGAAAGTGTTCGGCTTTAAACAGTTGTATTTAGTGAATCCGCCGGATGGATTTCTTGAAATAGCCGGTAAAACAGGCGGTTGTGCTTCGGAAATATTAAATAATTGTATAATTTATGATACATTTAATACACTCAGAAAACATTTTGACTTTCTAATCGCAACAACAAGGCGTATGGGCACAACACGATATCCCGTTTATAAACCAGAAGAAATAGCCGTTTATCTAAATTTTAATAATACGAACCTAAAAACAGGCATAGTTTTTGGTAGAGAAAATTTCGGGTTATATAATAGCGAAATCGAGTATTGCAGGCTGATTTCAAACATTCCTTCGGCGGAATCGGGAATTTCCCTGAATGTTTCTCATGCTGTAACTATATATTTGAATGAACTGTACAAATATGCCAATAACACTGAAAACGTTCACAGCGACGAATTACCTGACGCTGAAGATATATTTTGCTTGAGAGATTATGTGTTTGATTTGCTTAAATCAGGAAATTTTATAAAATACGGCGAAGAATCGCTTAAAAATGATCTAACCGGAATTCTGAAAAAATCCGCACTTGGTAAAAAAGATATTAAGTTATTGAAAGCAATCTGTTATCATTTTAAGAAAGAAAAATTTCGCCCTATATGAAAACTGTTGTTACCGTTCCTACATATAATGAAGCAGAGAATATAGAAGAATTAATCAGTAAATTACTTCTTCAGAGTACAGATCTTTATGTGCTTGTTATCGACGATAATTCTCCTGACGGCACCTCGCGGATTGTGGAAAAAATTTCAAAAACAAATGATAGGGTTATCCTCTTAACTCGAACAGGTATTCGGGGAAGGGGCATTGCCGGAATAGAAGGCTTTATTTCAGCAATTAAATTAAAGCCGGATTATATTATTGAAATGGACGCTGATTTTTCTCATAACCCGGATTATATACCCGTTATGCTAAAATATGCAAAAGATGCCGATATTGTTATCGGTTCAAGGTTTGTTAAAGGAGGTAGAGAAACCGGGCGCCACTTTTTTCGAACACTGACAAGCATCTTAGCTAATGCCTATATAAGATTAATGCTCGGTTTTTCGATAAAAGATTGTTCTTCGGGATTTAGATGTTTTAAAAGATCGTTACTCGAAAAGATTGAATTTGATAAGTTCGAATCTAAAGGACCGTCTATAGTATCGGAATTGTTATTTTATTGCATTGTATACCATAAAGCAAAAGTCAAAGAAATCCCTATAGTCTTTGAAAACAGGATTAAAGGCAATTCAAAATTAGATTTAAAGATACTTGTGCATAATATATTTTTTATTATGAAATTATTTATTTATAAATTGGAATATAAACTAAAATTACGGAGGATTAAATGAAATTTTATCAGAAACTTTTTTTATTTTCAGCGCTTTTCGCATTTACCGCAATTATGGCCGGTTGCGGAAGAAATGACGACGATGACTTCTTAAGTGATGAAGACATTACCGAAGACAAATCAACTGCTGAATTAACTCCTCAGGAAAGAATCGATCAATACAAAAAACTGCTTGAAGTCGACCCTGCTGATTATCAGGTAAGAAACAATCTTGGAGTTACCTATGCTCAAATTAAACTTTTTGAAGAAGCCATAGCTGAATTTGAGCAGGTAATAAAACTAAAACCCGATTATAGTTTCGCATGGGTAAATTTGGGCTCGACTTATGGTGACATGGGTAAGATAGATAAGGCTATCGAGTGTTTCAAAAAAACGATAGAAATTTCGCCGAATTACGCAAAACCTTACCAGAACTTGGGAGTAGCTTATTTTTACGACAAAAAATACGAAGACGCTATAAAATCTTTTGAGAAGTTTATTGAAATGAATAACGATACCGCTGATGAAAGTACATTTTATACTGTGGCCCAATCATATAAACATTTAAAAAATAAAGAAAAGTACAAGGAATTTCTAAAACGGATACTCGAAGTCAATCCAAATAACGAACTTGCTAAAGCCGAACTTGAAAAAGCCGATGAACAACTTGAAAAATCAAACGAATAACAATAAAGGAAAGGAAGATATATGAGAAACCTTTCTGTCCTGATGATTTTATTGATAAGTTTAGTTTCTATAAACTGTAATAAAAAAGAATCCGATGAAAATTATAAACAATCCGATGAATCGATAGAGATTTACCAGAGAGCTTTGAAGATTAATCCCAATAATGACGCTGCCCATAACGGGCTTGGCATGGAATACGGCCAGAGAGGACAGTACGACAAAGCCATCGAGCATTTTAATAAAGCTATTGAGCTAAATAATTCTAATCCAAGCTATTATGATAATCTTGGCGTAGCGTACGGATCTATAGGGAAATTAGACCTTGCTATCGAGAACCATCAAAAAGCTTTGCAAATAGATCCATTCAAGATTAATGCATTATATAATCTTGGCATTTGCTATAGCGAGAAAGGCACTGTGGAAAAAGCAATAGAAACATGGGAAAAAGCATATAAAATAGATCCTTCTAATTTTCTGTTCCCGTATAATCTGGGAGTATCGTATTTTCAACGCAAAGATTTGGAGAAAGCCAGAGATTATTTTAAGAAAACACTAGAATTAAATCCGAATCCTGACATTGAGAAAAACACAAAAAAATATATTGAACAAATTGAGCTGATAAAAAAGTCAGAATAAATTATAGTGATTAAATTTTTGAGGATCAAATTCCCTTATATACTCTTAACTGCTATTTGTTTTTTAACGTTTATAAATACCTTGCGCAACGGGTTTGTCTATGACGATTTCTCGGTTATTGCAGATAACCCGCGTGTCAAAAACGCAAAAAATATTAAACATCTATTTAATTTAAATTATTTTAAAATCGTGGATAAGGGAAAGCAAACCGCTTTCGGTGAAGGATCGTACAGACCGGCAGTTACCCTTACCTATTTCATTGACTCTTTTTTGTGGAACGCTAAACCTTGGGGAAGCCACTTATCGAATTTGTTGTTCCATGTCGTAAATACACTGCTGTTATATTATATAACGCTCATAATTCTAAATAATAAGAAAATTTCTTTGTTTTCTGCGCTGTTTTTTACAATTCATCCTGTTGTTACGGAGTCGGTTTGTGCGATAGGATTTAGAGAAGAACTTCTTATCGTGTTATTTTGCCTTACTGGAATTTGCTTTATTCATAAGAAGTCTGATTCGCAAAATCAATTATTTAATTGTTTAATGGATTTTTTATGTACGCTATGCTATTTGGCCGCTCTGTTTTCAAAAGAAATGGCGATTGTTTTCCCAATCATTATTGCCATGATACTTTATTTGTCAGGAAAATCTTTTAAGGAAAACAGATTTCTTTTCTTAATGCTGGCGGTTGTCTCGATATATTATATTGTCATACGTTTTTATATTATGGTTAATCCGAATAAAGAGATTTTAACTTATCCCGGTGGAAGTTTTTTAACCAATTTATATACTATGGCAACTGTTTTTTTCGGATACCTGAAATTGATTGTGTTTCCGGTTACCCTTATTGCGGATCATCAGATTAATCACAAAAGATATTTTTTCGATATAGAAGTTTTGTGTTCGCTGGCTATAGTATTGTTTTTAATTTCTTGTTCCATATTTAAATTTTTTAAGAAACGGTCGATTACGGCTTTCGGGATTCTCTGGTTTTATATATCGCTAATGCCTGTAAGCAACATTATAAAAATAGATAATATATTTGCAGAAAGGTATTTATATTTTCCGTTATTGGGTATTTCTGTTTTTTTCGGGTATGTCTGGAACAAATTATTTCTTATAAAACTAAAATCCGCATTGTGTTTAACGACGGTAATAGTTTCAATATTATCTGCACGTTCGATTGCAAGAAACAACGATTGGCAAAACTCAGTAAGTTTATGGAAATCAACGGCAAAAGCCCAGCCTTACAGCAGTAAGGCTTACAGCAACCTTGCGTTTCACTATTTTTCACAAAATAAATTTAAAACTGCAATAAAATATTATTTGAAATGTTTATCAATAAGCAATACAGCTAAAGACAGGTACAATCTTGCCAATTGTTACCGTAAAATCGGGGATTATAAGAGAGCGGTTTCGGAATATTATCAGGCAATTGATATTGAGGATGGTTTTGCAGAAGTCTATAATAATCTTGGATTGAGCCTTATAGAGATAGGAAAATATGACGAGGCGGAAAAAGTATTGAAAAAAGGGTTGTATTACAGCAAAAACGATTCTTATCTAATGGAAAATCTCGGATTGCTTTATGATTTAAAAGGCGATTATGATAACGCTGAAAAATATATGCTCAATTCTATTAAATTGGATCCGCAAAGGCATACACCCTACAATAAACTCGCATTGATTTATTTTAGAAAAAAGTTACCTTTAAAAGCCCTTGAAATTTTAGTTACCGGTACGAGGAAGTTTCCCGATAACCCTTATTTTTATAAAAACCTTGCCGTATACTATCATCATAAAAAAGATTTCGAGAGAGAAATTCAATACTGGCTCAAGGCACATGAAGTTGAACCCGCAAATGATCAAACGCTAAAAACCATTATTGATTTTTATGTCAAACAGGGTGATATAAACAATGCTCAATTATATAAAGAAAAACTCAATAGAATACACTATGAAAAATAAATTTAAGATAGGTTTGCTTTTAGTTTTTTTATCCGGTTTATTGTCATATGTAAATATATTAAATAACGAGTTTGTATTTGATGATTCAAGTACCATAGAGAATAACAGTATGATAAAAAACTTAAAAAATATTCCGTTATTGTTTACCCGTGATTATTTTCGGCGCGCCGGCGTAGGCGATTTTACCTTATCCGGTGAATCAAGTTATCGTCCTGTAGTAACCTTGAGCTATTTTATAGATTATTTTGTCTGGAAAGAAAAAAGTTTCGGTTTCCATTTAACCAACCTTATTTTACATCTGCTTAACGTGCTGGTTTTATTCGGTTTTATTTATAATTTTACAGAAAATAACAGGGTTTCTCTGATAGCAGGCATATTATTTTCCTTAAATCCCATATTGACTGAGGCTGTTAATTGCGTTTCTTTCAGAGAAGATATTTTATGTGCCTTATTCTTTTATGCCGGATTGTATTTTTATATCATAAATAAAATTAAATTCAAAATGTTACTTATAGGGATATGTTATATTTTATCGATATTTTCAAAAGAGATGGGTATAGTCTTTTTTCCCATTGTCATAGTGCTGGATTTTTATGCAGGTAAACAGTTAGAGCGGTCTATATTGCCTGATAAGCGAAAAGCGCTGTATCTTATGCTGGGAATAATTACGCTGTTTTATTTGTCGGTGCGATTTTATTTTATGAAAAATAATGCGGATAAAGAACTGAATTATCTGGGAAATAATTTTTTTACTAATATATTACTCATGATGAATATATTTATGTATTACCTAAATATCATTTTATATCCGGTTAATTTATGCGTTGATTATGTAATAAGTATTCCTGTTCAAATATTTAATTTCAGGCTTATCGGTTCCTTCCTTATAATTTTAACATTGTTTATAGTTTCGTTTATCAATTCTTTGATAAAAAAATCCGTTCACAGCAAATTTTTCTTTTTTCTGCTATTGTATTTTATTTCATTAGTTCCCGTTTCAAATGTAATTCCGATAAAAAATGTTATTGCGGAAAGGTATCTGTATTTGCCATACGGTTTTTTTGCGATAGTGTTTTCTATGCTCTTTTTTAAAGAAAAGTATTATGAAAGTGTTAAATTAGTTGCGGTAATTATAATTATAGTTATATATTCAACTCTTACATTAGCAAGAAACGAAATATGGAATAACGGTTTTACTTTATGGACACAAACATTAAAGATTAACCCGTATAGTTTTCATGCTCATAATAATCTTGCAAGTTATTACGATGACAAAAAAAATTATACTAAATCCGAATTTCATTATAAAACCGCAATAAAACTTCGTCCTTATGATCCTATCCCATATTATAATCTTGGCAATACATACAAATCACAGGGTGAACCTTTAAAAGCGCTGGAATTTTATAAGGAATCAATAAAAAGGGATCCGACTATAATCGAACCGTATATTAATATTGGCATAACTTACGTCAGCCTGAAGATGCTGGATGAGGCTGAGCATGCCTTCCGAAAAGCGGTTGAAGTGAATAAATCCGATTCAAGCGCACATAATAATCTCGCCGCAGTATTAGGGGAAAAAGGAAGAGTTGATGAAGCAATAAAAGAACATATAACTGCAATTAAACTCGATAAAAACAATCAGAATGCTTATTTTAATTTAGGATTGTGTTTTATGGATAAAAAAAATTACACGAAAGCCGTCAGCGTATTTAATAAATTATTGAAATTAAATCCTGAATATTATAACGCATATTATTACGCAGGCAAATGTTACGAATCAATGGGTGATAAAGATATGTCCGCTAAATATTTTGAGAAATATAAAAAGGCAATGAACCCAAAAAACTACTGATTTTCCTGTTCGAAAAAAGTTTCCATTATCTGAAGGAGTTTCTTTGAATTTTCATTTATTCTATCGAGATCGTTTTTCTGTTTTTGATTTATTTCCCCATGTATTTTGTTGGACAACAGGGAAGTATATCCCATAATAACATTGAGAGGTGTTCTCAGGTCATGGGATAATTGGGATAAATGTTTTAGCCGTGAACCTGCTATGTTTTCCAAATCCTGATGCTTTTCTTTAAGTTTTTGTTCAAGAACTTTATAGTTGATTAACAAAAAAAGAAAACATATCAGGCAAAGCAAATTTAAAATTATAAGAGAGGCTATCAGGAACATATAGATTATTTTTGCTTAATAATTTTATTCATTTCTTCAACAAGATAATCCGGCGACATGGGTTTTGCCAAAAATGCATCGCAACCGGCATCCAGCGCTTTTTCAATTTCATGAGGTAGAGCCATTGCGGAAAAAGCAATAATTACGATTTTTTTGTTTGCCGGATTTGACCGAACTCTTCTCGCTACTTCCCATCCGTCTACTTTGGGTATCATCAGATCAAGCAGGATGACGTCCGGCTGTTCAGCAGAAATCATCATAAGAGCTGTTTCACCATCCATCGCTTTCACGATCCGGTATTTATAAAATTCGAGAAATGCCGAAAGCGTTTCAAGATTATCTTCATCATCTTCAACTATCAAAATTTTCGGATCATCCATAACAGGTTACCTCGTTTCTTTTAATCTTATTTCAACAATAAGTTCATTTTCTTTTTTGTCAAGTTTGACCGAATATTTCCCGCCTAAAAGCTCAACCAGTGTGCGCGCTACATTTGTATTTAGATTGGTAATATTGAAATAATTCGGAGTATATATAAAAGGCTCTTCCAGCGCCTTAAAAAAGTCTTCTATATTTATGTCTTTGGGAAACTTCAGGTTAAACTCGATAATTATATCTTTTTCATTCTCAAACTTTTCCGTAATTATATCAATAAATATATCTATATTTTTGGTAAGGGGATAATGCAATAAACCGTTTAGGATACTTGCGATTGTCTCATCGATTTTTTCTTTATCTGTATATACTTTTACAGGTAGTTTATATTCGTATGAAAAATTAACTTTTATTTCCTGTTCCTGAATAATATAATTCAGGTTTTTAAGAGCAAGATTAATTGAATCGGCGACATCGAATTCAGTTTTATGCAAAGCATATTCCGAAGATTGCAAATTTGACAATGACGATATTCTGATTATCCCGTCCAGCCATTTGAAGATATGATATAGATTGCGCTTGGATTTCTGCAGAGATTCAATTTGTTTTTCATTCAGATCACCGTAAACTTTGTTCATCAGAAGAGAAATAAAACCCGTAACGCTTGTAAGAGGTCCCCTTAGCTCTTTGGATAGATTCGTCAGAAAATCAAGTTTAAGCTGGTTTGCCGATTGAAGCTGAATCTCATTTTCCTTTAATTTATCCATCGCTTCCTGAAGTTGCCGTGTTCTTTCATTAACTTTATTCTCCAGATTCCGGTACAATTCTTCAAGTCGGGAAGTCATAAGATTAAAATCCTGCGCCAATTCGCCTAACTCATCATTGTTATTGAGAGATATCTTGTGCGACAAATCACCCTTGCGTATAATCTCTGCTCCATTCCTTAAAGTTTTAATCGGTTTTGTGAATTGGGACGAAAGTATCATGGCTAATAAAAGCGCAACCAACACGGATACCGCAAGAATTGATAAAAGAACAAGCTTAAATTTTAGTATCTGGGAATAAATCTTTTTTACAGGTACCTCGGCTACTATATACCAATAGTTGTCCGGCGATACGAATTCAGGATAACATGGGACTTTCATCAGCGCCAAATCTTCTGATTCGATAATGTTAAATCCATTATTATCAATAAGTTTATCGGTTATTGCTTTCGGAAAATCATTCAATATCGACCATTTCATCTCTTTCTGCTGTTTTTTGCCCCATTCCTTTGATTTATCCGAATGCGCCAGATAAAAACCGGAACTGTTCATCACAAATACGTTTGAATCAGGGTATTCATTGATTTTCCAGTCATACACAGGTTTAAAAAGATCGCTAACCATATATGCAACAGTAATAATTCCTCTAACCTGTGCAGAGATTCCTTCTACCGGCGTAGAAGAGTATATCACTTGAGTCAGCGGAGATTTAAGAACCCCATATTCCTCAATCAATTCTATCTCGGAAAAATATACTTTTCCCGTTTTTAAATTTATTGTATTCCTGAAAAATTCCGTATCGCTTTTGTTTTGAAGTTTATCGCCCAATATGATTTCCCATTTATCACGATGCAGAAAATTTATGCGCAGTTTTTCCATGCCTGTCTGATCAATGTAACTGATATAAAAATATTTTTTTCGTTTGTTCAGGATTTCAATAAAATCGTTGGCGGCGTCCTGAATAAATTTTAATTGCTCATCGGGCATTGCATTTGGAGAAAATTCAAGCATGCGCGATAAACTCGGAAGATGGCTAAGATAAAGCGCGTCTTCCCTGACATTGTAAAGTTCTTTCTTGATATAATTCGAGATCGATAATAAATGGGTCTGTACCGGCGCAATAGCAAACTGGCGCATAGGCGCAGTGGAATAGGAAAGGCTGAAAAATCCCATTGCCAATAATGGTATTATGGAAACCAAAAGAAAATAAACCTGAAGTTTATTCTGTATAGGAAACGTTTTTTTTATTGAAGATTCCTGCATGAGTAACTATTCTGTTTAACAATAAACCTGAATTTATATTATGATTTAATTTAGTATCATATTTAGGGAACCATATTTTTGTCAAACATATTTTATTTAATATTTTATCAATGATAAACTTCGTTAATCTTTTCTATGAAAAAATTTTATCTTATAGAATTTCTGATAATATCTGGTTTAACCGCTGTTATTTTTTCAAATAACCTTATAAATGAATTTGTTTACGATGATTCCGCATTTGTGAAAAATAATCCTCACATAACTAAATTTTCATTTATTCCTAAATATTTTACAAATGTAAAAACATATCAATCAACAGGAATCGAGGGAAAGGTTAAAATTTATCGCCCTTTAGTAACCGTTTCATATGCTGTTGATTATGCAGTGTGGAAACTTAATCCATTCGGATATCATCTGGTTAATAATATGCTTCATCTGATTTGCGGATTTTTAGTGTTTCTTTTCTTTTATCAATGGTCAGGATCAAGAAAAATATCCCTGATTACCTCAATACTGTTTATATCACATCCAGCGCAAATTGAAGCGGTAAGCTGGATTTCCGGCAGAGGGAATATGCTGTACTCAATTTTTGCATTAGCATCTCTTTTGTTCTATCTTAAATGCCAGATAAATAATACGATTAATTTAATTATCCCATTGATATTGTTTGCTATTTCACTTTTTTGCAAAGAGATGGGCATTAACGTGATATTTATATCGGCTCTTATTTATTTGTATGCAAAAAAGGAGACAAGTGAAGTTTCCATGCGGAAATTTATTAAATTCTTCAGTAGCATGATCATTATTGGGATTTTTTATTTCGTTATCAGGTATTCAGTATTGTCGGCAATTGCACAGACAACATATATAGGCGGATCAATAACAGCAACTATTTTTACAATGATAAAAGTGTTATGTTTGTATCTTTTATTATTTTTGTTCCCAGTAAATCTTAATGTAATACCTGATGTTAGTGTTATAACATCCTTTTTTAGTGCTGAACTACTTATAAGCATTGCTTTTTTTACATTATTTTTTATTATAGTGATCATTAATAGAAAAAATCAGGTTTCTTTCGGCTTGTTGTGGGGGGTATTGGGATTATTGCCTGTTATGAACATTATTCCAATACAGGCTTTAATGGCGGAGAGATTTCTTTACTTGTCTAACGCCGGGTTTTGTTTTACTGTTGCCGTGATTATTATAAAAATTGCAAAAAACAAAACCATTTTTATAGTAACTTCAACTATTTGCATTTTTTCCGCACTAAGTATCGTTCGTAATTCCGATTGGCAAAATAATTTTTCTCTATGGAAAAGTTCGTTATCTAAAAATTATTATTCGGCGAAAGCTCATAACGGGTTAGCTCTCGAATATCAAAAAAGAGGAGAAATAAACGCCGCTATTTCTGAATTTCAAACAGCTATGGCGCTTGACCGGGAAAATATTCAGATAATAAACAATTACGCAATTGCGCTGAAATTATCGGGCGATGACGTGGCTTTTACTCAAAAACTTCAGGATGCGCTTAAGCTAAAAGGAGAACATTCTCAAACTTACCATAATCTCGGATTATATTATCTTGAAAAAGGGGAGTATGAAAAATCTCTTATGATGCTTACAGAATCTATCCGGCTAGATTGGGATAATGCAAATACTTATAACAGTATAGCAATATGTTATGCTCACTTGAATAATGAAGATAAAGCGATATTTAACTGGTTAAAAGCATATAAACTTATGCCTATATGGACAGAACCGTATTACAATATTGTAATATATTATATAAAAAACAATGATTTTGAAAAAGCCAGGCGTTATTTGGATGAAGCTCTAAAAATATTTCCCGATAAAAAAGAATTTACCAATTTAAAGTATAAACTCAATAATTGCAATGGATTTAGCGCAAAAGATTAATTATCTTTTTAATATCAGATACCGGTTTTTCGCAGGAATAATTTTTACAAACAAATAAAGTTGTTTTGTTGTCAATTGAATTCATATTTTTAGTAAAACCGCAGATTCGGGTTAAAATTTCTGAATTTATTTTTGTTTTTAAAATAACAACTTTATTTGGATCAAATTTTCTATATATAACGCTAAGTATTTCGCCTGTAGTAATGTTGCGTTCATTGCTGGCAATTATTATTTCGCGTGATGGGCCTATTGCAAAATCTAATGCGCATAGAAACTGGGTATATGCTGAAGGAAATTTTTTAATTTCATTAATGAAAGCGGATCCTGTTTTTTCTGCGAATTCAATATACTTGTTATCGCCAGTTATCTTTCCGAGAATAATCAAATCTAAAGTTGCGATGGAGTTTCCTGATGGAACAGGGCCGTCATAAATATCTTTTTGCCGTACGGGCGAAAAATCAGGATTGTTACCAGTGAAATAGAAACCGCCGTTTTTGTTGTCGTAAAATTTATCTATCATTCTATCAGTTAAAGAAATCGCTCTTTGTAAATATATTGTGTCAAAACTTGCTTCGTATATTTCAAGCAAACCCCATACAAGAAACGAGTAATCGTCTAAATTCCCATAGATTCCTGCATAGCCATCTCTGTATACATGAAAAAGATGAGTATTGTTATGAATTAAATACTTAAATATAAAATCCACGGTTTTTCGAGCAGCTTTTAAATACATATCATTACCTGTTATTTTTGCGGCTTTAGCTAATGCGCTGATCATTAAACCATTCCAATCGGCAAGTATTTTGTCGTCTTTATGAGGACTGATTCTTTTGTTTCTTGCTGTAAGCAATGTATTGCGAATATCATTAAGCATTACTTTAAAATTGTCTTCTTTCATATTTAATTCGCTCGCGAGATCAGTCAACGGATTTTGCATATAAATGATATTCTTGCCGGTAGGGTACATTGAAATTTCGTCGACATAGTTGCCGATTTCTTTTAAATTAAAGGTTTTGACTGCGATATCGCTTTTTTCTTTTCCGATCAAACTGCAAACCTCATTCATACCCCAGAGATAATATTTGCCTTCAATACCTTCGCTGTCAGCATCTTGAGCAGAATAAAATCCGCCTTCGGAATGTGTCATCTCTCTAAAAACGTAATCGAATATTTCCTCTGCTGTTTCTTTGTACAGGCCGTTCCCTGTTGCCTGAAAGGTTTCAAGATAAACTATCGCAATCATTGCCTGGTCATACAGCATTTTTTCAAAATGCGGCACGATCCAGTTTCTATCGGTTGAATATCTGTGAAATCCGAAACCGATATGGTCATATATCCCTCCTTTGCGCATTTCCGAGAGAGTTTTTGTTACCATAAAGAGGGCAGTATCGTTTCCTGTTCTCAACCAATATCTGAGTAAAAAACTCATGGTGTGCGCAATGGGAAATTTGGGTGATTGGCCAAAACCGCCTTTTGATGAATCAAATCCGACACAAAGTTGATTATACGCTTCATCGAATATACATTTATCCAGTTTTCCTTTATTGGTATCAATCACAGCGTTTTTAAAGCTAATCAAAATACTGTTTCCCGATTGAATAAGATCTTCTTTCCGGTTTTTCCATAATTGCCTGATGCGGGGAATAAGCTCCATCATTCCGATTCTTCCGTAAACGGTCTTTGAAGGAAAATACGTACCGGCAAAAAAAGGTTTTTTATCCGGTGTCATTATGATTGTAAGAGGCCAACCGCCGGTTCCGTTAAGCATTTGACACACAGACATATAAAATTTATCGATATCCGGTCGTTCTTCACGGTCTACTTTAACAGGCACAAAAGCATCATTGATAAGTTTTGCAATCTTAATGTTTTCAAAAGACTCATGTTCCATTACATGGCACCAATGGCATGTGGAATAGCCGATGGAGAGAAATACTGGTTTGTCCTCATTTTGTGCTTTTTTAAAAGCATCTTCACACCACGGATACCAGTCTACCGGATTGCCGGAATGCTGAAGCAGATAAGGGCTTTTCTCGCTTGCCAACCTGTTTTTGAATTTTCCGTTTTCGTAATTTTTCAAATTACTGCCTCAAATGAAAAACATTATTTAATGTAAATTTCGTGTAATATTATGATATTATTATTTAAATTTAAGATATATTGGTTATCAGCATAGTTTAAAATATTTGACAAGCAATCTCAAATTTCCCTAATTTATCATCGGAATTGGGTAATTTGCGGTTATTTTTAAATAATCCGGTTAAAATAAACAATAGGGGATAATCAACATGGATGGTTTTGAAGAAAAAAAATTGCATCTTGAGACTTTATTGCTCCATGCGGGACAGAGTGTTGATAAAGAAACATTTGCGAGAGCGGTACCTATTTATCAGACAACATCGTATTTGTTCAAAGACAGTGAGCATGCTGCAAATCTTTTTAAATTAAAAGAGTTCGGCAACATTTACACACGCCTTATGAATCCGACGACAGACGTGTTTGAAAAAAGGCTTGCCGCTATTGAAGGTGGAGCAGGAGCAGTCGCGACATCCTCGGGACAGGCCGCCATAACGTTGTCTATTCTAAACATCGCTCAGGCGGGTGATGAAATCGTTTCTGCGGATAACCTTTACGGAGGTACATATGCTCTTTTCCAGCATACGTTCAAAAGGTTAGGAATCGGTGTAAAGTTTGTCAATTCAAATGATGTATCAAATTATGAAAAAGCTATAACAAATAAAACAAAAGCGATTTATGCTGAAAGTATCGGAAATCCGAAACTTGATATCGCAGATATAGAAGAAATTAGCAAAATAGCGCATAAACACAATATTCCCCTGATTTTGGATAATACGTCATGCCCGTATCTTCTGAGGCCGTTTGAGCATGGAGCAGATATAATTGTATATTCTGCAACAAAGTTTATAGGCGGGCATGGAACGTCGATTGGAGGCGCGATAGTTGATTCAGGCAAATTCGATTGGACAAAAGGTAATTTCCCTTTAATTACCGAACCTGACCCGGCATATCACGGATTGAATTTTATTGAGGCTCTTGCTCCGATCGGCAATATAGCATATATAATAAAGGCAAGAGTTGTTTTACTCAGAGATATTGGCTCTGCCTTGTCGCCGTTTAACGCTTTCTTATTTCTTCAGGGTCTTGAGACGCTTCATTTGAGAATGCCGCGCCATTCCGAAAACGCATTAGCTGTGGCTAAGTTTTTACAGAATCATCCGAAAGTCAGTTGGGTTAATTATCCCGGATTGCCCGACAGCAGTCAAAAACAAAAAGCGGATAAATATTTGCCGAAAGGAGCAGGAGCGATAATCGGATTTGGAATTAAGGGCGGCAAAGATGCGGGAATAAAGTTTATAGATAACGTAAAACTTTTATCGCATGTGGCAAATATCGGCGACGCTAAATCGCTGGTTATTCATCCTGCTTCAACTACGCACCAGCAACTTAATCAGGAAGAAAGGTTATCTACGGGAGTAACTGAAGATTATATCAGATTATCCATAGGACTGGAATATATTGACGATATAATAAACGATATTGAGTACGCATTGAGTATTGTTTAATAACCTCAAGCAAGAAAGGATAGCAGAATGAATTATTATAAAGATAATTCATATTCCATAGGCAAAACTCCACTCGTAAAATTAAACCGGATAATCGGTAATAACAATGCTAATGTTTATGCAAAAATAGAAGGTAGAAACCCTGCTTATTCCGTCAAATGCAGAATAGGGGCATCTATGGTTTGGGATGCGGAAAATAAAGGAATTCTTACTCCGAACAAAGAAATTATCGAGCCGACCAGCGGGAATACAGGTATTGCTCTGGCTTTTGTCTGCGCAGCGAGAGGATATAAACTTACTTTGACTATGCCGGAAACTATGAGCCTGGAGAGAAGAAAACTTCTTAAAGTGTTCGGGGCTAATTTGGTTCTTACTGAAGGTGTTCAGGGTATGAAAGGCGCTGTGGCAAAAGCTTATGAAATTTATGAGAACGATCCGAAAAAGTTTGTATTGCTTCAGCAATTCGATAACCCTGCCAATCCGGAAATTCATGAAAAAACTACCGGTCCTGAAATATGGGACGATACGGATGGTAAAATCGACGTGCTGATTTCCGGTGTCGGGACTGGTGGAACATTAACAGGCATAAGCAGGTTTATAAAAATTAAAAAAGATAAGAAAATCCTGTCAATCGCTGTTGAACCGGAAGACAGTCCGGTTATAAGCCAGCATCTTAACAATCAGCCTATTAAACCGGGCCATCATAAAATACAGGGGATTGGAGCCGGTTTTTTACCCAAAAACCTTGATTTATCTATGGTCGATAAGGTTGAGAAGGTTGGTAACGAGGAATCATTCGATTTTTGCAGGCGTCTGGCAAAAGAAGAAGGTATTTTATCCGGAATCTCGTGCGGAGCCGCCGTAGCTGTAGCAAGCAGGCTCGCAAAACGTGGCGAATTTGATGGAAAAACAGTTGTTGTAATACTTCCTGATTCCGGTGAAAGATACTTGTCGGGAGAAGTTTTTGAAGGAGTATTTGATAAACAAACCGGTTTATGATTTCTCTGGTATTAACTAGTGTGATAATATGATAAAAGACATACAGGCATTAATTTTCGGTGCGGGATTCGGCATACGCTTACTGCCTCTTACGCAAACTTGTCCTAAAGTCGCGGTTCCTGTTCTAAATAAACCTGTGATATTGCGGATTATCGAGAATCTGAAATCCGCTGGAATTACTAACTTTGTGATAAACAGCCATTATCTGGCACAAACATTGCGCGAAATTGTAGGTAACGGTGAAAAATGGGGTGTTAATATAATATATTCCCATGAAGATGAGATTCTTGAAACCGGCGGAGGACTGAAAAACGCTCAGCCCCTTATTCAATCGCAAACATTTATACTCCATAATGGAGATATTGTTTGTGATATCGATTATGAGAAATTAATCAGATTTCACCGGGCAAAAGGTTCTGTTGCGACTTTGGCGGTATCTAAGAGACATATCCCTAAACAACTGGTTCTGGATTCTGATAATAAAATAATCGATATAAGAAAAACTTTTTTTAAAAATAGGGAACCGGAGTATACTTTTCTCGGAATACATGTTCTTGAAAAAGAAATCTTTGACAGAATAAAACCTGACGAGAAAATTTCTATCATACCTGTATATCTTGAAATGATATCTAAAGGAATACCTGTTTACGCGTGGGAGTTGGAAGAAGGCTTATGGTATGATATCGGATCGATTGAAGAATATAAGAAAGCGAACTTTGAATTAATGGAAAATATTGTTACCGATACAAATGGATTTAGGCTTTTTAAATCTTCATCATGCATCATTGATAAATCAGCTCTGATGCGGGGTTGTGTATGTGTGGGTGAACAATCGGTAATTGAAAAAAAAGTGTTTCTTAAAAATGCCATTATCTGGAATAATGCTGTTATTAAAGAAGGATCATTGCTTGAAGACGTTATAGTAAGGGATTTTAAATCGGTTAAAGGAACGCATAAAGGAGAGATAATATAATTATTATGAATATTGATCAACGAGAAATAACGAATATTTGCGCAGATATTCTCAATTGGGCACAACCGGAAATAACGCTTCTTGCCGGAGAAGGATCGGACAGGATTTTTTATAGAATCCAATACCTTGATAAGAGCGTAGTTCTGATGATATATGGCACTGAAAAGGAAGAAAATGATTATTTCCCGCATATTCAAGAATTTCTTGCCAAATTGGGTGTGAATGTTCCCGAAATTATACATAACATACCGCAAAAAAGATGGATTTTTCTTCAGGATCTTGGCGATACTTCTCTTTGTTCTGTTTGTAGCGGATTAGAAAAAAAACAAAGAATTGAGATTTATAAATCTGTAATTGATCAGGCAGCAAAAATATTTTTCAGCGGATATAATGAGTATTGCTGTAATTCTATAGTTACAAACAGCGGGTTTACATACAAACTTTACAAATGGGAACAGGATTATTTTATTGAAAATTACATCTTACGTTTCAAAAAAATAAATTATTTGCCCTCTAATATGGAAAAACAGCTTACTAATATAGCGATGATACTTAATAATGAATCGCTAAAACGCAACAGGCTTGTTCATCGGGATCTGCAATCTAAAAACATAATGGTTAAAGATAACAAAGTATATTTCATTGACTTTCAAGGTTTAAGACCCGGATTGCCGGAATACGACATTGCTTCGTTGCTTCAGGATCCATACATAGAACTTTCTGAAGAAGAAGAAACTAATGTTTTACTTGAATATTTTTACGTTAATTATTTAAAAGAAGTTTTATCTGTAGCCGAATTTGAATATTATTTCTGCCTGTGTTCAATCCAGCGATTGATGCAGGCAATAGGCGCATATTGTTTTCTGGGGTTGGTAAAAAATAAGACACAATTTTTATCTTATATTCCTTCGGCTGAGAAAAAGTTAATGCGTATTATTAATAAAACATCGCTACTATCAGATATGGAAAAATATATAAATAATCAAGCAAGTGTGAACATGTAACGATTATGTCCAGCTACTTTCATGATATAAGAAATAAAATTGATAACGATAGTTTGTCCTGCCTGTTTAAATCAAATATAAATAATGATAACAACGGAGGCGATTTATTATTCACTGATCCTGTAGAAACATTAGCCGCATATAATTGTACTCAGGTAGAGACGGTTTTGTCAAAAATCGACGAGCAAATAAATAAAGGGTTCTATGCGGCAGGATATTTGGCGTACGAAGCCGGATATGGATTTGAAGAGAAGCTTTTTGATGAAAAATATTATGACCGGCCGTTGGCTCTTTTTGGTATTTACAATAAACCGCATATAATAAGTAGACATGATTACGGCATTTTAAATGGTGATATCTGCAATAAATGCGCAGTCAGCAATTTAGCAATCAATATTAAACCGAATGTTTATTATAATAAAATAGCCGCAATAAAAGAATTTATTTCTCAGGGCGATGTATACCAGATAAATTTCACGTATAAATATAAGTTTAATATCTCAGGCGATACTTTTGCATTATTCATTGAGTTGCTGAACAACCAGAATGTAAATTTTGCCGCTTATGTTTCTGATAAAAACCATTGTATTATTTCTCTGTCTCCCGAACTTTTTTTCAAAATAGAATCAGGCAGAATATATGTTAAACCGATGAAGGGTACATCCAGGCGCGGGCGATATATTCAGGAAGACATTAATCTTAAAAACAGACTTATGAACTGTTTGAAGAATAAAGCCGAAAATACAATGATAATCGATTTGATGAGAAATGATATCGGTAAAATAAGCGTTACAGGATCGGTAAAAACCGAAAATATATTTGAAGTAGAAACCTATTCCACATTATTTCAGATGACATCGGCTGTAAACGGGATTCTTGACGCAAAAATAGGATTCAAAGATATTTTTAAATCGTTATTCCCGTCAGGTTCGGTAACCGGAGCGCCAAAAATAAGGGCTATGGAAATAATCAAGGATTTGGAACAGGAAAACCGGGGAATATATACAGGGAGTATCGGATATATTACGCCCGAAAAATTCGCTCAATTTAACGTCGCTATACGAACAATTTACCTGAATAAAAACAGTTCTTGCGCAGAATTAGGAGTCGGAAGCGGAATAGTGGCTGATTCTGTAGCATCTGAAGAATTTGAGGAATGCAAACTTAAATCAACTTTTCTGACAAAATCAAAACCAAAAAAATTCAGCCTTATTGAAACGTTATTATTGGAAAATAATACTCTCTTTCTGCGGGAATTTCATACACAACGATTAATTCAATCGGCGCAGTATTTTAACTATAAAATTGATATCGAATTACTTAATGAGATACTTGATAGTATACACTTAAAATACGATACCGTAATTAACCGCAAAGTGCGAATTATCCTGGATGAAAAGGGTAAGATAAAATACTCTGTCGAAAAAATTGCCCATACATGCAGACCAAAAAACTTAAGAGTTGCGATCAGCGATAAGCGTACATTTTCACAAGATATATATCTGTTTCATAAAACGACAAATAGGGAATTATATAACATTGAGTATGCGAAATACACTTCTTTAGGTTTCTTTGACGTCATTTTTTTTAATGAATACGGACAGGTTACCGAAGGGGCAATTTCCAATGTTTTTATTAAAAAAGGCGATACTTATTATACTCCTCCTATTGATTGCGGTCTTTTGCCGGGTACGTATCGGCGTTATCTCATGGAAAAAAAAGATTTTAAAATAGTTGAAAAAATATTATATAAAGAAGACCTTTTTTCTGCAGATTCGGTTTTTGCGGTTAATTCCGTTCGTAAAATGGTAGAGGTTTCTTTATATAATAATTTAGCATTCAAGGATTTGTAAATATGAAAAAAGTTTTTATAAAAATCTGGGGATGCCAGATGAACCAGTATGACGCCGAGCTGATACGTGATATGCTTGAAGCGTCGGGTTATTCTTTTGTCAAAGAAGAAAATCAAGCGGATATCGTGCTTCTACAGACCTGCAGTGTCAGAGAATCTGCGGAAAATAAGGTTTTTAATAATATTAATCTTTTGCTTCATAAAAAAAAGAAAAAAAAAGATCTCATTATCGGCGTTTGTGGCTGTATGGCGGAAAACCATTATGATTTAATCAGAAAAAATTTTCCGGGCGTTCAGGTTCTTTGCGGGCCTAACAACTACGTCGAATTGCCTTATATGCTTGAAAACGCAGTGTCAGACTCTGTTTTACAAAAAAATGAGTCCGATTTAAGAAATAAGTACCCGATGCTTACATCATGGAAATCCGGCACAAAGTTTCAGGCATATGTCGCTATTACACGAGGATGCAATAATTTTTGTTCATATTGCGTTGTTCCTTATGTTAGAGGAAATGAAATCAGCCGTCCATATAGAGAAATAATAGAAGAAATTAAAGTGTTTGTTGATAATGGTTGCATCGAAGTAACTCTTCTCGGGCAAAATGTTAATTCATATGGTAAAGATATGGATTTTACTTTTGTAAAATTACTTGAGAAAATTAATTCAATCAATGGATTAAAAAGAATAAGGTTTCTTACTTCCCATCCCAAAGATGCGGATAATAATCTATTTTATGCGATCAGAGATCTTGAAAAAGTATGTCCGAGCCTGCATTTGCCAATGCAGTCAGGGTCGGATAAAATATTAAATTTAATGAATCGGAAGTATACCCTTAAACAATATTTTGATAAAATAGATTCGGTGAAATCTATTGTACCGGATATCTGTCTGTCGTCGGATTTTATTGTGGGGTTTCCGGGTGAATCGGAAGATGATTTCAATAAAACATGTGAAGCGATGGATTATGTAAAATACGATTCAAGTTTCATTTTCAAGTATTCTCCAAGAGAAGGTACTGCCGCGTCAAAGCTGGAGGATAATGTGGATTGCTTGATAAAAGAAGACCGCAATCGCGTATTATTGAAAATTCAGGAAAAATTAAGTTTAAAAAATAACCAGAAATATATTGATAATACGGTTGAAGTTCTTGTTGAAGGCAAAAGCAAAAGAAACCCGGAAAAATTGTCCGGCCGGACGCCGGGTTTTAAAAATGTCGTTTTTGAAGGTAATGAAAACTTAATAGGAACGCTTGTTAATGTAAAAATACAACATGTAACACCACTTACATTGTTCGGGGATTTATACCATGTCTGATTTAACTCCAATGATGAAACAATATCAGGAAGTTAAAAAAAAATCGGCAGGAGCAATACTGCTTTTCAGAATGGGCGATTTCTATGAGATGTTCTATGAAGATGCAAAAGTCGCTTCTTCGATTTTAGAAATAACTTTGACCGCAAGAGACGGCGGAAAAACGGGCAAATACCCTATGTGCGGATTTCCTTATCATGCCTGTGCTGCGTATATTCCCAAACTTGTTAAAGCAGGGTATAAAGTTGCTATTTGCGAACAAACCGAAGATCCAAAAAAAGCAAAAGGTATTGTAAAAAGGGAAATTATAAAAATAATCACTCCCGGCACCGCTATTGACGAGACTATTATTTCCGAGAAACAGAGTAATTACCTCATATCGATAAATAAAATTAAAAATGTTTACGGTGTAGCGGTAGTTGAGATATCTACAGGGGAATTCAAAGTTACGGAAATCGACAATGAACACGATTTTTTCAGCGAAATATACCGAATTCGGCCAACGGAATTCATAATCGCCGAATCACTGCATAACGATTCGGATTTTATCGAACGTTTGAGAAATACCGATCACGCATCAATCAATAAATATGAAGATTGGATATTCGAACTTAATTCTGCGCAGGAGGTTATGAGGGAATTTCTCGGTACATATTCGCTCGCCGGATTCGGGATACCCGAAAATAGCCCTTCAATCGGCGCCGCAGGAGCGGCAATATATTTTTTAAAAGAAAATTTATGTAATGCTTTAGATCAAATAAAATCTGTATCATTTTATAGCATAAATGATTATGTTATTATTGATCCGATTTCACAGCGGAATCTCGAACTTCTTGAAACTATAAGAAACGGTCCTGATGGCAAAACGTTGTTCTCTGTTCTTGATTTTACTTCGACTCCAATGGGAGCTCGCCTTTTAAAACAATGGATTCTTTTCCCGCTGATTGTAAAAGAAAAAATTATTTACCGTCAGAACGGGGTAGCTGAACTTATTGAGAAAAATATTAATCTTGATAAAATCGAACCAACATTAAAAAAAATCAGGGATGTGGAGCGCCTGATATCGCGTTGCGGGTTAAATCAGGTTTCGCCACGCGATATCGTGAATCTTAAAGAATCATTAATGCAAATCCCAATACTTAAAAACGCTCTCGAATCATTTAATTCAGGTATATTTTTGGATATAAAAGACTCTTTAGTAGAACAAACGGAATTAGTTGATTTAATCGCTAAAGCCATTGTCGATCAACCTCCTGCGACAATCAAGGACGGCGGGGTTTTTAAAAAAGGATATAATAAAGAATTGGATGAAATCAGAGACATAAGTGTCAATGGAAAGAAGTGGATGGCTGAATTGCAAAATAGGGAGATTACCCGGACAGGTATAAAATCCCTTAAAGTCAGGTATAATAAAGTATTCGGATATTATATAGAAATCACAAACTCAAATCTCGATATGGTGCCTCAGGATTATATTCGAAAACAAACCTTATCTACTGCCGAAAGGTTTATCACATCGGAATTAAAAGAGATGGAATCCAAAGTCTTAAACGCTGAGGACAGAATAAAAGAAATAGAATCCGGTTTGTTTTCCGAATTAAGGGAAAAAATAGTACATTATACGTCTGAAATTTTGGAAATCGGCAGGAGTTGCGCAGTTCTCGACTGCATGGTTTCGCTTGCAAAAGCCGCTATTTATTACGGATATTGCCGTCCGAGAATTACCGAAGATGACAGGATTGAGATTATTAACGGCCGCCACCCTGTAGTTGAGTCTATCCTGAATAAAGGCGAATTTGTACCCAACGACCTTATTTTAGATACTGAATCCAATCAGCTTCTGATAATTACCGGCCCGAATATGGCGGGTAAATCAACTTATATCAGACAGGCGGCTCTTTTGACTTTAATGGCGCAAATGGGATCCTTTATACCGGCAGATTCGGCAGAAATTGGAATTGTAGACAGGATTTTCACAAGAATCGGAGCATCAGACGAACTTGGCAAAGGGTTATCCACATTTATGGTTGAAATGATAGAAACCGCAAACATACTAAATAATGCCACCCAGCACAGTCTGATAATACTTGACGAAATCGGACGCGGAACAAGTACATTCGACGGTATAAGCATTGCCTGGGCAGTTGCCGAATATTTAAGCTCTACGCCTGAAGTCAGAGCAAGGACTTTATTCGCCACGCACTATCACGAATTGACTGAACTTGAAAACCGGATCGAAGGTATAGTAAACTACAATATAGCTGTAAGAGAATGGAATGATCAGATTATATTTTTGCGTAAAATTGTTCAGGGAGCTACCGATAAAAGTTATGGCATACATGTAGCGCGATTAGCAGGATTGCCCAAAAAAGTCATAAACCGCGCTATGGATATTCTGTCGTCTCTTGAAAATGATTGTATTCGCGAACAAACGGTTTTTGCATCTAAAGAAGAAAATAACCGGAAATATGAAATTGATTCGGAACAACTTATGCTATTCGGTTATCAGAAACCTAATCCTGCAATAGAGCGGTTGAAAAAAATTTCATGCGATAAAATAACGCCTCTTGAAGCGTTAAATTTATTATACGAACTGAAAGGGCTTGCGTCGGAAAATGGGTAAAATAAAAGTTCTTGATGACAATGTAATAAATAAAATCGCCGCCGGCGAAGTTATTGAAAACCCTTCTTCGGCGGTAAAAGAGCTTGTGGAAAACAGTATTGACGCTAAATCCACACGCATATCCGTCGAGATTGATCAGGCGGGTATGGGGTTGATCAGAATTGTCGATAACGGCGAAGGAATGACTAAAGAAGACGCGTTACTGGCTATCGAAAGACATGCCACAAGCAAACTTAAAGACGAAAACGATTTATATTCATTAACTACTCTCGGGTTCAGAGGAGAAGCGTTGCCGAGTATTTCTGCAGTATCCAAATTTCATTTGCGCACATGTGCAAGAAATGGACAAATAGGAACCTCGATTAAAATCGAAGGCGGAAAAATAATCGGTATATATGATGATAATATTTCTCCGGGAACAATTATAGAGGTGCGCAATCTTTTCTACAATGTGCCCGCGCGCAAAAAGTTTATCAGAAGCCTGCATGCCGAAAAATTGACCATGAACCAGATTTTTATTAAATTAGCTTTATCAAGACCGGATATCGATTTTTGCTTGATTGATTCAGGCAAAGAAATATATCGGCTACCGAAAAATAATACCGCTTTGGACAGGATAGGTTGTCTTTTCGGCAAGGATTTTATATCCGATTTGATACCGATTTCTTACGATTCAGCTAAAATTAAACTCAATGGTTTTGTATCACATCCACAATTATGCAGAAATACGCGTTCAGGACAGTATCTTATGATAAACAACAGAGTGGTTCAGTCGCTTCAGGTATCTCAGGCAATTCAAAGGTCGTACGGAACATTACTTCCGGCCGGCAGGTTTCCTATATTTTTCTTTTATCTGGATATTGAGCCGGAGTCCATAGACGTTAATGTTCATCCGACAAAACGGGAAATAAAATTCTCCAACCCGTCGAAAATAGAGCAGATTTTCAGCCTTGCAGTATCAGATGCTTTGAAAAAATCAAAACTTGTGTTTGATATTAAAGAACAAAACGATGAGTTGAAAAAAATTAATTTGTCATATAATATTCCCCGTTTTAGCAATGTTACTCCTTTACCGAACGCGGAAATCAAACAAACCGGTTTTTTCTCAAAACCTGAACCAAAAACAGATAAAAATACCGATTCTGCCGGTATGAAACAGGATACTTTTCACAATAATATTTCCCATAACGACGATGAATTCATTCAACAGCTTGACGCGATAATAAATATGGACAAAAAAATCGAAAATGATTCGCAATCCGGTATCGGTAAAATCGGTTCTGAAGAAGAAATCGAAACGTGCCCCGATATTTTTATTCAGAAATCGGATTTTATTAAAGTGGTAGGCCAAATAGGGAACTGCTTTATCGTAGCGCAAAATTACGAGGGTTTGATAGTGATAGACCAGCATGCCGCCCATGAACGAATAAATTACGAGAAAATTTTAAACGGCATAAAAGAAAATTCATCCGATTCGCAATCGCTGATGTTTCCTATAACATATCATACGGATTTGATTAAAAAGAAACTGTTATTAAAAAAAATCGGAATTCTGAATAAAGCGGGAATACGTATTTACGAATTCGGATCAGATACATTTATAATAGATTCTTTACCCGATTACATTTCACAATCGGCGATAATTGCTGTTCTTGACGATATTATCGAGGAATCGGGAAATAGCGCTTCGGAATCCATAGAAAACTGGCAAATAAAACTTGCGAAAATGCTTGCCTGCAAAGGTTCTGTTAAAGCGTCCGATAAACTTGAGCCGGAAGAGTTGCAACGATTGGTAAACGATTTATTTCAAACTCAGGTCCCCTATACATGCCCTCATGGAAGGCCAACGGTATTGAGGATGACTTATGAACAACTCAGACATTATTTCAAAAGAGAATAAAACGATATTTATAACCGGCCCTACTTCGTCGGGTAAAACTGAAATCGCGCATAACCTTGCGAAAAAGATATCCCGTGCGGAAATAATATCCGCCGATTCCATGCAGGTTTATAAATATATGGACATTATTACCTCCAAACCCGATATGAAACGGAGATGGGAAATCCCATATCATTTAATTGATAAAATCGGTTTTGATTGCCAGTATTCAGCATCCGATTTCCATGATGACGCAGTAAACATAATCCGAGAGATTATCGCCGACGGAAAGGTGCCTATTGTTGTGGGGGGTACGGGATTATATATCAGAACTCTTTTACGGGGAATTTTTCAGACGCCTAAACCGAATCCGGATTTTAGAAGCGATATGGAAAATATTGTGAAACAATATGGTGAAGAAACTTTGCATAATCTCCTGAAAACAAGAGATCCTGAAGCGGGGAAAAAAATCGATCCGAAAAATGTCCGGCGAGTCATCCGTGCATTAGAAGTATATCAGTTTACCGGTAAAAAAATATCAGAATTACAGAAACAATGGAATAAACCATATAAAGATAATCATCCGGTTATGGGAAAACTTTATCTTTGGGGTATTTTCTGGCCGCGCAAAATAATGTACGAAAGAATCAACAATAAAGTTGATCAGATGATTGCTCAAGGACTTGTCGGCGAAGTAAAAAATCTTATCGGTTTGGGTATAGAAAACAATATTGTGGCGTCTCAGGCTCTTGGAATCAAAGAAATTTCAAGGTATCTCGAAGGAAAATTATCCCTGCCGGAATCAATTGAACTTCTCAAGCAAAATACGCGCCGTTATGCAAAAAGGCAGATTACATGGTTTAGTAAAGAAGAAGAATTCGAATGGTTTGTTCTTTATAAGGATTCCGATATGAGTAAAATAACTAATTTAATGTTTAAAAAATTCAACATATAAAATTTGCCATATTGTAACACCACAGATATTTTTTTAGTTTGTGAAAATATATATACTTTCCCAAAAAAAATATTTAAAATTTAAGCAAGAAGATGATTTTGGTTTTCTTTGCGTAAAATAAACTATTTTGCAGGTTAAATATCAAAGAAGTTGGAAATTATAAATCAGAGACACCATATATGCATAAAAAATGAGGAGCAGGTTGGAAATATACGATTTTAAAAATGATGCGTTTGATGAGAAAAATAACGATATAACCGCAAAAAAAAATAAAGCGGTTCTTGTGGCCTTGGAATTGTTACATCATAGGCGCTGGCAGACGTTAGAGTCTTTGGATGAATTAAAAGCGCTCGCGGAAAGCGCAGGGCTTGAAGTTGTGAGGCATTTTATAAATAAGCGCGATGAAATTTCATCTGTGTTTTTTATCGGCAAAGGAACTATTGAAACATTAAAAAATTATTGTTATGTAAATAATATAAACTATATAATTTTTGACGACGACCTTTCTCCGGCACAGACAAAAAATATCGCTAAAGAATTGGGAGACAACATTGCGATTATCGACCGTACAGGGATAATACTTGATATTTTCGGCAGGCGGGCTAAAACAAAAGAAGGCAAGCTACAGGTAGAATTGGCAAAACTTGAATATATGCTTCCGCGCTTGACCCGTCAATGGCGGCATCTGATTCATCAGGAAGGCGCAACCGGCGGTACAGTAGGAGTACGCGGACCTGGCGAAAAACAGCTTGAGATGGACCGCCGGCAGATAAGAGAACGTATAAATTCGATAAAAAAAGAACTTGAAATTGTTAAAAATTACAGGTCAATCCAGAGAAAACGGCGTCAAAGAAATAACGTGCCTGTTATGGCGTTAATCGGATATACTAATGCGGGAAAGTCAACTTTATTTAATAAAATCACCGATTCAAACGTTTTTGTTGAAGATAAACTTTTCGCTACTCTTGATCCGACAACGCGAAAATTTAAATTACCAAATAATCAGGACGCTATTTTGATAGATACTGTAGGGTTTATCAAAAAACTTCCTCATCAGTTAATAGATGCTTTTAAAGCAACGCTTGAGGAATTACGGCAGTCGGATATATTGATTCATGTGCTCGATGTCAGCGACGACAAGGCCGATGACCGGAAAAAAGTCGTTATAGAGCTTCTCACAGAACTTCAGGCAGATGATAAAACAATAATTACGGCATTAAATAAAATAGATTTAATGACAAATAATATTGCTCTCGGCAGAATGGAAATGGAAAACAAACCCTGTGCCGCTGTATGCGCTAAAACAGGGCAAGGATTGAACCATTTTTTTGATCTGATAACAGAACAGATTGCCAATTACCGGGTGCGGGCAAAATTGTTTTTTCCATTAAACCGGCAGAACCTGATTTCTAAACTGTATGATTCGGGAAAGGTAATATCGCGTAAAGATAAAGAGGACGGAGTATATATCGAAGCAGAATACGATAAATCGCTTGAAGGTATATTGAGCGGTTTTCACAGAGATTGAAAAAAATAATTATAAATTTATAATTATTTTATTTGAAAATTTGATTACAATAATTTACTATTTTTTGCCTTTGAAAAATCAAAAATTTACTTTATAAGTAGGAGAAGTGAAGTTATGTTCAATTTTTTATCCAGCCTCTTTGCCTGCGATATGGGCATTGATTTAGGAACAGCCAACACTCTGGTTTATGTAAAAGGACGTGGAATAGTTCTTACCGAACCGTCTGTAGTTGCAGTTCAACAGCATACTAATAAGGTTATGGCTGTTGGAGAAGAGGCTAAAAAAATGCTTGGAAGAACTCCCGGTAATATTACTGCCATACGCCCTTTGAAAGATGGCGTAATAGCTAATTTTGAAATTACCGAGGCAATGCTGAGGTATTTTATAAGAAAAGTCCACAGTTCGAAAAGTAATTTTCTTCCTTTTCATCCGAAACCGAAAATTGTAGTTGCTGTTCCATCAGGTATTACCGAAGTGGAAAAAAGAGCTGTGGAAGATTCAACCATGCATGCGGGTGCCCGTGAAGTTCATCTGATTGAGGAACCTATGGCTGCGGCTATAGGAGTAGGACTGCCTGTGCAAGAACCTGCAGGCAACATGATCATCGATATTGGAGGCGGTACTTCGGAAGTGGCTATAATTTCTCTCGCGGGAATAGTGTTCAGCAGAAGCGTCAGGGTTGGAGGCGATGAAATGGATGAAGCGATTATTCAGTATTTGAAAAGAACGTATAACCTGATGATCGGAGAAAGAACCGCAGAATTAATAAAAATTAATATCGGATCGGCGTATAAACTCGAAGAAGAATTAACCATGCAGGTTAAAGGCCGCGACCTTGTGGCAGGATTGCCGAAAACCATAACAATCAATTCGGAAGAAATCAGAGAAGCTCTTACCGAACCGATATCTACAATACTTGAAGCGGTACGTATAGCTCTTGAAAGGTGCCCTCCTGAACTGTCGGCCGATCTTGTCGACCAGGGATTGGTTCTTGCCGGAGGTGGAGCTTTACTGCGAAACCTGGATAAACTTATCGCTGAAGACACCGGATTGCCTGTGGCCATAGCGGATGATCCTTTAAGCGCTGTAGCGCTCGGTTCCGGTAAAGTTCTTGAAGAAATAACTTTTTTAAACCGAATCCGATTAGATTAAAGGTTTGTTGTGCTACTTCCAAATAAAGCCGTAGGAACGATAGTTGTTGTTCTGAGCCTGATCATAATTTTTACCACAAAATTCCCGATAGGCAAGAATATCAGGGAAAATGCGGTCCAAATTTTCCGCCCGGCTCTTGAAACATCAAATTTTGCACTTTCTTTTTTTTCTAACTTCAAGGAATTTACACGTACAAATCAGAGCCTGAAAGAAGAAAATTATGTAATGAAGAATACGATAGAAGTCCTGCAGCGCGAAATTACACGGCTGAGGGAATTTGAGTCTGAAAACAATCGGTTGCGTTCCCTTATTGAACTTAAACAAAAAGTGCCTTTCGATACGTTGCCTGCCCAAATTATTGGGCGTGATTTAACAGGATGGGCACAAGTTATTATTCTTGATAAAGGGAGTGCAAATGGAGTTAAGGAAGATATGCCGGTGGTTGCCGCTCAAGGAATTGTGGGCAAAGTTATTGAGACCGGTTTATTCAGCTCAAAAATTGAGTTGCTTATCGACAAAAGAAGCCAGATTGGCGGTATTATGCAAAAATCACGGATTGTAGGTCTTGTTGAAGGTACTGGCGATGAATATCTGACAATGAATTATCTACCAAGAGATGAAGAAGTATACGTAAACGATCTTGTTCTTTCATCAGGATTGGGCAAAGTTTACGAAAAAGGATTAATTATAGGTACCGTAAAAGAAGTCCATGAAGCTAAGTTCGGCTTGTATAAATATGCTGTTGTAACTCCTTCAGTCCCGTTTAGCAAAATAGAAGAAGTTCTTATTATTCTGAATATGAAAAAAGGATTCGATGAGAAATAAAAAAATATATTATAATTATACTTTAACCAAAAGGGCTTCCTCCAGTCATAATTGGGTAATATTTGCCTTGATATATGTTTTTGCAGGTATACAGGCAAATATAAACGTAATATTTATTGGACAGTCGTTTACCGTAAATTTACTCTTTATATTATTAAATCATCTAATTATACAATATGAATGGAATAAAGTGAGATGGTACTGTCTCACTATAGGATTGGTTTTTGATATCTTTACTTCTTCTCCCATGGGTATATCCGCTTTGTCTTTGTGGATTATAGGTTTTCTTATAACAAGAATTAAAAAAGCTTTTTATGTGGAGTATATAAGCACAAGTTTGATTCTGTTATTTATATTGATATCAGGATATTGTTTTTTGTTTACGTTCTGGAATTACATTGCTCATCAGATAAATGATTTTATGGGCTCGTTTTTGAGACTTTTTTTACATAATTGTGTTTTTACTATGTTGGCTATGTTTGCAGTCAATCCTGTACTGAAGGTTATGGTAAATGACAAAATATCGACAGGCAGATGAATATTTCGCTAACCTTTTTGAGGGAAGAATAAAAATCCTTATTATAATTATTCTCGTATTTTACGGGACTTTGATTTTCAGGTTTTGGAAAGTACAGGTTGTTGAAGGTGACATATATAAAGAATTCGCATTAAATAACAGGATTCGAAGCGTAATAATCCAGCCGCCACGAGGCAAAATATTTGATTCTGAAGGTGCCGTGCTGGCTGATAATCGGCCGGGGTTTGATGTGGAAGTTATTATCGAGGATGTGCCTGTTGACAAAAAAGAACAGATATCAGAAGGCTTATCTGAGATATTAAATATTTCACAATCTACTATTTTAAAAACAATCAGGTTATCGCGGCGAGTCCCTTACGTGCCCGAAAAAATAGCGAGGGATATCAATATCTGCCAGCTTACCGAACTTCAGGAAACACGGGAAAAGTTTCCGGGTATTAATGTTCAGGCGATTCCTGTCCGCGATTATAAACGTGGAAAATTTGCATCTCATATTCTTGGTTATATCGGTAAATTATCGCCTTCGGAATACGCTCAATTAAAGGAACAGGGCTACAATATTCAGGATTACATCGGCAGAATGGGGATAGAAGCTGTTATGGAACCATATCTGAAAGGCGTACATGGTGGTATGCAGATACAAGTCGACAGTAGGGGATATACGGACAAAGTTCTCGGAGTTAAAGACCCTGTACCCGGTGCAGATGTGTATCTGACAATCGATTCGGCTCTGCAGGAAAAAGTCGAATCCTTAATGCAGGATAGATCAGGTGCTATTATTGTAATGGATCCGAGAAACGGCAATGTACTGGCTATGTCAAGCACACCTTCATTTGATCCGAATATATTCGTAAAGCCAACTCCCATTATTCTATTGAACAAAATTTTCTCCAGCAGTAAAAAATATCTTATAAACAGAGCTATTCGCGAACAGTATCCTCCCGGTTCTACTTTTAAATTACTTATTGGTATTTCTGCGTTGGAGAAAGGAACGTTATCGAACCGAGATTATTATTTCTGTAACGGGAAATTTTATCTCGGGAGCCTTGTGTTCAAATGCTGGTATAAATACGGACACGGAAATGTTAATATAATAGATGCGATAAGATATTCATGTAACGTGTTTTTCTATAATGTGGGGCATAGGCTTAAAGTAAAAGATATTCATAAATGGGCTGATCAGTTCGGGTTTGGAAAGCAAACCGGAATAGATCTTGACAGAGAAATACCCGGTGTCAACCCAAGCAACGAATGGAAAAAAATGAATATCGGCGAGTCATGGTACCCTGGAGATACGATAAATTTGTCTATAGGGCAGGGATATATGCTTATAACACCTTTACAGCTTGCCTGTTATTTATGCGCTATTGCAAACGGGGGATACTTGTATAAACCAAGATTAATTGATAAAATAGTATCTAATAACGGAGAAGTTATAGAGAAAAAACCTGTAAAGTTGAATAATAAAATTAACCTTTCGGAAAAAACTTATAAACTTATCCGACAGGGAATGGCTGAAGTAGTTGAAAGCCGATATGGAACCGGTTCTAAAGCCAGAATAAAAGGATTCACCGCATCCGGTAAAACAGGGACAATTCAAATGGGGTTCAAAGAGAATCAGGTAAACCACGCATGGTTTATGGGATTTGCTCCAAACGAAGCTCCCGAAATAGCCGTAGTTATATTTATCGAGAACGCCGTATCCGGCGGAACGGATGCCGCGCCTATTGCCGGAGAGATATTTGATTTTTACTTATATAAACGGGGCCGTTTTATTGCAAAAAAGGAATAAACATTGATTAACCTCAAAACTTTAAAACAGTTGAATTATCCTTTGCTGATAGTTACTTTGGCGATATTAATAATAGGTGTTTTTTTTATATACAGCGCTTCCTATCAGATTACTTTGGAAACTAATTCCGAGATAAACTATAGTGCTAAACAGATTTTATGGGGAATAATCAGCTTATTTTTATTCTTTGCAATAATTTTTTTCTTAAGTTATGAAAAAGTTAAATTATTTGCGTATCCGTTATTTATAGCCACAATTATTTTATTGCTTCTTGTGCTTTTATTGGGAAGTGAACGTTATGGAGCCCAAAGATGGCTTTCAATAGGAGGTTTTATATTACAGCCTTCGGAATTTGCTAAACTTACATTTATATTGGCTCTTGCTAAACTTCTTTCTTCAAACGTACAGAATCATAAGTCTATATGGTTTATAGTTAAACCGATTTTATTGTCGTTTATTCCGATAATCCTGATTTTAAAACAACCTGATCTTGGAACAACATTGACTTTTTTTCCCGTTTTATTTTCTATGTTGTTTGTAGCAGGCGCATCTATAAAATATTTGTCCTTTCTGCTAATCGTGGGTATATCTGTTATGCCATTTTTTTGGTTTTTTATGAAAGAATATCAGCGCAACAGAATACGCGTTTTTTGGGATCCGAACTTGGATCCCACAGGGCTTGGTTATCAGGCGATTCAATCAAAAATAGCTGTCGGTTCGGGAGGATTGTTTGGTAAAGGATGGCTTCATGGCACACAAAACCAACTTAATTTTCTTCCAAAACGATATACCGATTTTATCTTTTCCGTTGTCGGGGAAGAATGGGGATTTGTCGGTGTTTGTATTGTGCTGTCATTGTACCTTCTTCTTGTCGTTATCGCTATTTACATTTCATCAAAATCAAAAGACAATTTCGGCAAATTGCTTGGAATTGGAATTTCCGTCATGATTTTAGGACATGTCATGATAAACACTGGTATGACTGTGGGGTTAACTCCAATTACCGGACTTCCTTTACTTATGCTTAGTTACGGCGGATCGTCGGTTTTAACATCAGTTATTTCAATAGCATTACTTGAAAGTATATGGATAAAGAGAAAACATGATTTTTAAAATTTTTAAAAATTTCAGAAATTCCGATGAAATAAAAACCGAAGATATCAAAAAGCGGATCATCATCAATCTCGAACAACTGGAAAAACGGATAGCGTTTATGGAAGGGGCACGCCTTGAGAATTTTTTTATACAACGCCAATCCTTGGAACCGGTAGCGGGAAATATCTATAAGGGTATTGTAAAGAATGTATTGCCAAGTATACAGGCAGCTTTTATCGATATCGGCGTTAATAAAAACGGATTCATACACGTATCGGATATAAAGGAAAATTTTGCTTTTGACCAGCTTCTTGACGAAGAAGACCGGCCGAGAAAAAAGCATAAACCGAAAGTATCTATTCAGGATATCTTGAAAGAAGGACAGGAAATTCTTGTGCAGGTCAGAAAAGAAGCAATCGGTCAAAAAGGAGTAAGATTAACCAACTACATAAGTCTTCCCGGCAGGAATCTTGTGCTGATACCCGGTACAAATCAAAGAGGGATATCAAGAAAAATATCTGATAAAAAAGAACGAATGCGGTTAAAAGAAGTCGTGATTGATTTAAAAATACCTGAAAATTTCGGTTTTATAGTTAGAACAGCAGCGGGAATAGCTTTGCAGAAAAATCTCGAGAGAGACATTATCTTTCTTGTTAAGGCATGGGAGAATATTTTAGAGAAATACAGGCAGGAAAAAGCGCCGGCATGTATACATGTTGAATCGGATATCTCAATTAAAACCTTGAGAGATTTGTTCACGCCAGATATAGATGAGATAATCGTTGATTCACACGAAGAATGGCGCAAAATAAAAGAATATTTTAGTCATTTTTTCCCCGAAATAAAAACAAAAATTTTATATTATAAACTCAAGTCGCCTATATTCGACCATTACCTTGTAGAACAGGAACTTTCAAAAATATTTCAACGTAAAGTCTGGCTTAAATGCGGAGGTTATATTATCATAGATGAGACTGAAGCTCTTGTAGCAATCGATGTTAATACCGGAAGAAACGTACGGTTTAATAATCTTGAGGAAACAATAAAAATGACTAATCTTGAGGCGGCTGAAGAAATAGCCCGGCAACTTCGGTTACGAAATATAGGCGGGATCATCGTTATCGATTTTATCGATATGGCAAAAAAAGAAAATAGAAAAGCTGTGCTCGAGAAATTGTCAGAAGCATTATCAAAGGATAAAGCCAAGACAAATATACTTCCCATTTCTGAACTTGGACTGATTGAAATGACAAGACAGAGAATAAAAGAAAGCGTCAATCAGGAATTATATGAAAAATGCGATTGTTGTAAAGGTAGAGGTATAAAAAAGTCCATATTGAGCATAACAGTTGAGAATATCAGAAAAATAAAAAGAATCTTGTTGAAAAATAGAGAAAAGAAAATAAAACTTATTTTAAATCCTGATATTCTTGAGAACATCTTAATTGATAAACCGAATTTTAAAAAAGAACTTGAAAAGCTTTTCCGGAAAAAACTTTATTTTGAGACCGACGTAACTATTGACAGGGAATCGGTTAAAGCATATTTTTTTACAACGGGAAAAACTGAAATTATCTGATAAACGCAAAGAATTACGAAAAATCAACAACTTGTGATAAAAATGTATAAATTTAACTTAAAAAATCAAACCTGATTGAAATATCCTTAATCTAATTTTTTATATTTTAAAAAGAAATAAATGAAAATAAATTTATTAATATTTTTATTGTTTTTTTATATAATTATCACAACAGGATGCCCTAACAATCAAACCGATTTTTATTCAAAAAAAAACCTCTTTAAATTAACTATTGGCAATAAAGAGTTGTTTGTGGAAATAGCCGATACACCCAAAAAAAGAGAGATGGGTTTGATGTTTAGGGAAAAAATGCCTTATGATGTTGGCATGCTATTTGTTTTTGAAGAAGAATCGGATTTGTCGTTCTGGATGAAAAATACTCGTATACCTCTTTCTATTGCGTTTATTAAGGCTAATGGTGATATAATCAACATTATCGATATGCAGCCTTTTGATCAAAGATCCCACAAGTCGGCCCAAAAAGCAAAATTTGCACTGGAAGTAAATCAGGGATGGTTCGATAAAAATGGTATTGTTGAAGGTGATAAAATTGAATTGGGTTTTCTTAACACTAAATTGAAGTAATACAGGTTATAGATATGGCTGAAACAATCCTTGTAATTGAAAATATCGATAGTGAGAGGAGAGATACGGAAAATTTACTCAAAATTCATGATTACCGCACAATAGGAGTGCAATCTATAGAGAAAGCGAAAGAAGTTCTGGAAAACGTTGAGGTTGACTTAATTCTAATCGGGACTATTCCCGATGGAAACGGGTTATTAGAATTTACTAGGTCTGTGCGCGAGGGATCAGCATATATTCCGATAATCACATTCAGTAATAAAGATATGAGTGAAATTAAAAAGTTTGCCGATTGTATTGATGATCATTTACCAAAACCGATTACTAACGAACTTTTTAATAACAAAATACGGCTTATGCTCAGAATCGGCCGTCTGGAAAAGAAACTCTGTATGCATGAAGGTCTTCTTGAGAAGAAGGTCGCGGAACATGGCAAAAAAATCATGCGGTCCCGTTCTGAAGCAAAAAAAGCATCCGCATTAAACGAAGTTATCAATATTATTAACTCGGACATAAATATAAATGGGGTTATTCAGGCTACTTCACGGGAAATAAAAAAATTTATTCAGTTTGAAAAATTGAGCATTACTTTAAAAAAACCGTATAAAGAAAAATTGGCCGTCTATATTCAGGATGAGAAAAATAGTGAAGAAATTATTTTAAGGCACATATACTTAAGCGCCATAAACGGTCCCGGCAGAGTATTGAATACCCGGCAAATAATGATTCAGCACGATATATGGCGAGATACAAATCTACATTTGGAATTTGAGCAGATTTTATCTTCAGATATACGCTCTGCAGTTATATTCCCGCTGATTTCAAAAGGGAAACTTATCGGGACACTGAATATCGGCAATAAATCTGCCAAATTCTACAAAAAAAGCGATATAAAAATTATATACAAAATAATAAATCAGATTTCAATTGCTATTGAAAATGCCAGTTTGTATTCTGAAGTTAAAGAACTGAGCCAGCAACTCCAAAGAACCGTAAATGAGCGTAATGCTGAAATCGACAAAAAATATTATCAGCTTTCTTTGCTTAACAAAGTCGGGCAAACCATGCAGGGGACTGGCGATCTTGACCGGTTACTGCATTTGATATTGACTTGCGTAACTGCCGGAGGCGCCATAGGGTTTAACCGCGCGATGCTTTTTAGGGTAAATTATGAGAAAGAGTACCTTGAAGGCGTAATGGGAGTAGGCCCTTCAAGCTGGGAAGAAGCATGGCAGATATGGGACAGATTATCCAAAGAAAACTGGAAACTGGACGACTTTTTGAGGCATTACGATCAATCTCCAACTCAAAGCACATATCTTGATGAAATTGCCCGAAGCATAAAAATATCTCTTAATAATCGGTCGGATTTTATTGTAATGAGTGTAATAGAAAAAAGGCCTTTTTTAATCACCGATGCCATGAATGACCGCAGGCTGAATCAGATAATAAAAGATAAACTTATGGTAAACGAACTTGTTATTGTTCCTCTTTTGGCACGTGAAAAAGCACTTGGAGTCGTGATTGCAGATAATCTGTTTAGCGGAAGAAAAATCGATGACGACAGTATGCAGTTGCTTATTATGTTTGCCAATCAAGCTGGTTTGGCTTTGGAAAGAGCAGCCGCAAACGAAAAACTTACGATTAAAATAAGTGAATTAAAACAGGCATACGAAGAACTTAAAGAAACACAAAGCAAATTGATGCGAACAGAACGATTGGCCACTATCGGAAAAATGGCGGCCCATGTTGCCCATGAAATACGCAATCCTCTTGCGACAATCGGTGGATTTGCCCATGCGATGATAAAATTCCCCCATGATCAGGAACGGATCAGAAGAAATGCAAACATTATTTGCGAAGAAGTGTATCGCTTGGAGCGAATTTTACAGAATGTACTTGATTTTACTAAACCGGCGTCTCCTGTTTTTGAACTAGGCAATATTCATCAAGTAATCAACGATACAATTTTATTGTTCCAGAAAGACATAGAATCTAACAATATTATTATCAGAAAAAACTTGAAAACCGATATACCTCAATTGCTTATTGATTCCCAGCAAATCAAGCAAGCGTTCATAAATATCTTTAAAAATGCCATTTATTCTATCGGAAGCGCAAAGCTTAATCAGAACAATGGCATAGAAAATTATATTGAAGTGAATACAAATTGCGATGAAAAATTTATCAGGGTAATAATATCCGATACGGGTAATGGAATGACCCCGACGGTAATGGAGAATCTTTTTAATCCATTTTTTTCAACAAAACCCGGAGGTTCCGGCCTCGGGTTGGCGGTAACCCACAAAATTGTTGAAGATCATGGCGGTTATATAGACGTTAAAAGTAAAGTCGGAAAAGGATCTGAATTTATTATAAATTTACCTTTGCGAACAGAGAAAAATAACTGAAAAGGGGGTAGAAGAAAATGGCAGAACATATATTAATTGTAGAAGATGATAAAAATCAGCAGTATTTGTATGAACAGGAACTTATTGACGAAGGCTACGAAATAAGTTTGGCGTCTAATGCGAAAGAAGCGATGGATATTCTTCGTGAAAAAGAAATCCATATAGTTGTTCTTGATATATGCATGCCTGGCAAAAGCGGTATCGAAGCGTTATCCGAAATCATTGATTACAATAATAAAATACCGGTTATCATCAATACAGCTTACGGAACGTATAGAGATAATTTCATGACATGGTCGGCAGATGCTTATGTAGTAAAATCATCAGATTTAAGCGAACTTAAAACTACTATAAGATCTTTGCTTGACAAACGGAAAGTTGAAGCGTAAACTGCTTTATGCTCCATATTATGCTGAAATTATAACACCAAAAGGAATAAAGTGGATCAGCTTCTTAACAGAAAAAAACTTTTGACATTCGTTCTTGCGGGCGGTAAAGGTGAAAGGCTTTATCCATTAACAAAAGATAGGGCAAAACCAGCTGTTCATTTCGGCGGTATTTATCGTATTATCGATTTCACTTTGTCTAATTGCATTAATTCCGGTATACGGAAAATAATTGTTCTTACTCAATATAAATCGATTTCTTTAAACCGCCATCTTCTTCGCGGATGGAATTTCTTCAGGCCGGAACTTGACGAATTCATAGAAATAATCCCTCCACAGCAGAGAGTTTCAAGTTGCTGGTATCAGGGAACGGCAGACGCATTGTATCAAAATATCTATACGATTGAACTTGACAAACCGGATATAGTTCTTATTCTTTCAGGTGATCACATCTATAAAATGGATTATAGAGAAATGATCCGTTATCATCTCGAGAATAATTCACCGGTTACCATTGCCGCTATAGAAGTTGATATAAAAGATGGTCATAATTTCGGTATTTTGGGAGTAGATGAAAATAATGTTGTCAAAGAATTTCAGGAAAAACCGAAATCGCCATTCTGTATACCCGGTAAACCGGATAAGGCTCTCGCTTCTATGGGAATATATGCGTTTAATACTGACGTGCTTGTGAGAGTGCTGAGCAAAGATGCAAAACAGGATACGTCCCATGATTTCGGTAAAGACATAATACCTTATATGTTAAGTAAAAATGAAAAAATCAGCGCGTTCCCGTTTGTGGATAAAAATAAAAAACAAACTTTATACTGGAAAGATGTGGGTACTTTGGATTCATATTACAGCGCAAATATGGATCTTGTGCAGGTTGACCCGCTGTTTAATCTCTATGATGCAGAATGGCCGGTAAGAACGTTTATGGAACAGGTTCCACCTGCAAAAACCGTGTTTGCACAGGAGTATAAAGGCGGAAGGCTTGGCATAGCTCTTGACTCAATAGTCTCTGGAGGATGTATAATCAGCGGCGGCAAAGTTCAGCGTTCAATATTATCTCCGAATGTAAGAATAAACAGTTACAGCGAAGTAACCGATTCTATTATAATGCATGATGTAAATGTTGGGCGCTATGCTAAAATAAGAAAAGCTATAATCGACAAATTCGTAGATATCCCTGAAGGAATGTGTATAGGTTATAATCTGGAAGAGGATAAAAAAAGGTTTACTGTTACGGAAAACGGTATTGTGGTTGTTCCTAAAGAAGCAAATATGTCGTTATATAAAGAACCCCTCAAAATATAATCTTGAATTTTTTTGATTAAATTATATCCTGACAAATTTCTATACATGAGACTAATTATGGTTAAATATATTTAACAGTATGTTTATTGGATTTATTACAACAGGAGGTTTTATTATGGCTAAAAAATTAAAAATATTAATCGCCGCAAGCGAAATTGTTCCTTTTGCGAAAACAGGCGGATTGGCTGATGTCGCAGGATCTTTGCCGGTTGCTCTGGAACATCTCGGGCACGAAGTACGCCTGATAATGCCGTATTATCAGATGGTAAAAAAATCAAAAGTCAAGGTTGAAGATACGCAAGTTACTATAGATATTGAAATTGCGGATAAAATCATAAAAGCGAAAATATTAAAAAGCAAATTCGGAAAGAATATAACCGTTTATTTTATTGCCAATGATAACTATTACGACAGGCCTGAGCTATACAGAACTCCGCTTGGCGATTATTCCGATAACGCAGAACGATTTATTTTCTTTTCAAAAGCAATAATCGAAACTTTAAAACAACTGAAGTTTCAGCCGGATATTATTCATTGCAACGATTGGCAGACAGGTTTAGTTCCTGTTTTATTAAAAGTGAATGAGAAAGATAATCCGTTTTTTAGTAAAACCGGTACGGTTTTCACAATTCATAACCTTGCGTATCAGGGGTTGTTCTGGCATCTCGATATGCCTTTAACGAATTTACCTTGGGATGTATTCAATCCTGAAGGCATTGAATTTTATGGTAAAATTAACCTAATGAAAGCAGGCATTATTTATTCTAACGTCATCAATACTGTCAGTAAACAATACAGTAAAGAAATTCAGACTCCTGAATTCGGATGCGGCCTTGAGGGAGTCCTTAAAAAGAGAGATAGCGATCTTTACGGGATTTTGAACGGTGTTGATTATACCGAATGGAGCCCTGATAAGGATAAATTCATAAAAGCACATTTTTCCGCAGATAACTTAGCCGGAAAACAGGTCTGCAAAGACGATCTTATTGACGCCTATGGACTAAAATCACAAAAAGATTGGCCGGTGATATCTATAATATCAAGATTAGCCGATCAAAAAGGGTTTGACCTGATTGCCGAACAAATAGACGCTATTTTAAAAATGGATGTCATTTTTATACTTCTTGGAACAGGTGAAGAAAAATATCACAAATTATTTCAGCAAATTGCAAAAAAATATCCGCAAAAAGCCGGAATTAAAATAGCTTTTGATAATTCGCTTGCGCACAAAATTGAAGCAGGTTCCGACTTTTTTCTAATGCCTTCTCATTACGAACCATGCGGGCTAAATCAAATGTACAGCATGAAATACGGAACAATACCTATTGTTCGAGCCACCGGTGGATTGGATGATACTATTAAAAATTATAATCCAAAAACCGGCAAAGGAAATGGATTCAAGTTTAAGAATTACACTTCGGCTGCCATGTTATCGAAAATTAAGGAAGCGCTGGAGATATACCATTCCAAAAAGGATTGGAAAAAACTTGTTTCCAACGCTATGTCCGAAGATTTTTCATGGGATAAATCAGCTAAAGAATATGAGAAATTATATCAAAAATCGCTGGCAAAACTTATATAACTAAAATATTGATCTTTAATATTTTAAATTTAAAATGGATGGTGAATTCAAATAAATTTACCGTCCATTTTTTTTGTGCAATTTAGCTATAAAATATAATAAAGGATTGTATCAAATGGGTGAATTAAGAAAAGATCCTATCAGTGGCAGATGGGTTATTATTTCTACAGAAAGAAGTAAACGCCCATCCGATTTTTTAATAATCGAAAACGGGCATTCCGGTAGAAACTGTCCGTTTTGTGAAGGGAATGAAAGTCAAACTCCGCCCGAAGTATTTGCGTTTCGATTGCCATATTCCAAACCGGATAGGGAAGGATGGCAGGTACGTGTTGTACCTAACAAATTTCCTGCATTAAAAATGGAAGGCAATCTTGAAAAAAAAGGCGATGGGATATATGAAATGGTAAATGGCATAGGCGCACATGAAGTTCTTATAGAAACACCATATCATGATAAAAGTATGCACCAATATACCATTGATGAAATGGCTAAAGTTTTGATGGCATATAAAATCAGATTAACAAGCCTTAAAAACGACCAAAGATTCAAACATATTATTCTGTTTAAAAATGAAGGAAGGTTAGCCGGTGCTTCGCTTTCGCATTCGCATTCACAAATTATCGCAATGCCGGTAACACCGAAAAGGGTGAGTGAAGAATTGTACGGTTCTCGGGCATATTATGAACATAAAAAAAGATGTATATACTGCGATATAATCCGTGAAGAACAAAATCGGCAGTTGAGAATCGTTTATGAAAATTCCGGATTTATTTCTTTCTGTCCGTTTGCGTCAAGGTTTCCTTATGAGATATTAGTTTTACCGAAACGGCATAATTCCGATTACGAAAATCTAACGGATGAAGAAACTTTAACACTTTCGGATATGCTTATAAAAACAATCGGTAAACTTGCTACTGTTTTGAGCAATCCTCAATATAACTTTATTGTCCGTACAGGACCCGTCCGCTGGATAAAAAAAGGATACTGGGCAACAATCGATAAAGATTTTCACTGGCATATCGAAATAATGCCGCGTTTAACAAAAATCGCGGGATTTGAATGGGGAACCGGATTCTATATTAATTCGACTTTACCGGAAGAAGCCGCTAAATCTTTGCGGGAAGCGGTAGTGTAATAAAGCTGTCTGTCATGGAAGCTAATACCAATGTAAAAAGTTTTGAGTGCTGAAAACCTTAAATAACTATGTTATCATGAGAAGTTTCGGCAAAGCAAAACTACGTGGTTATCTAAAAAACATCAGAGCTGAGATTGACAAAATTCCTTATACGCTTTGCAATGAACAATTAAAATGATTCCGGATTTCTAAAAAAATAAAAAATCATATTATTTCAAATACGTGAATATTTAACAAAATTATCCACAGGTTATTCAAAAACAAAATTATACATAATGTATTATTTTTATAATACATTCATAAAAAGGATATTATAGATTAAAAATTATACCAAAAACAGACATCTTTACATAGTTTATTTAATTCTAAAAAAACAAAAAAATTTAACATAAGATATATTATCGGACATTAAAAAGCTTTAAAAATTTATCTTCTCTAAAAATCTAAAAAATAAAATTTATTTTTGTGGAATTATTATTTAAATCAATTTATCCGCGATCTCTATAGAACTGAAAATCGCATCCTCCATACTGATATAATCCCAGGTTCCATAACGTCCCGTAAGAAAAACCCCATAAGTTTCCAATTTGGTTTTTATTTTATCGAGAATATCATCTCTTTGAGGCGTATGATGTACATAAGAATATTTTATTATTTGAGTACAACTGCTTATTATATCTGCTGAATTAATCCAGTTTAAATTTTCAAGCGATTTTATTGAGTCGTTATACAAATCCACAACATTCACTGTATCAATTTCATCGTACGGTATGCCAACCTCAATATAAAAAGAATGGTAATTAACCGGGCATACCCCATTACTCATGTTTGAATAAATTCCAACTCGATAAAACGGCAGTGATCTGTCCGGTACATAAATCCAGTGGATTCCTTTAAGATGAGCATTTAATCTGTTTTTTGCGCCGATATTGAAGATAACAGTTGATCCGCAAGTCAACTTTTTTGCATATTGATTCAATTCCTTATCATTGCATATCTCACAAAACCGCTTGAGAGGTATGCTTGATATCAATATATCCCAAACGTACTTTGTTCCATTGATTGATTTGGCTATATGATTTACCAGATCTATAAATATAATTTCTTCAAGTAAATTAAGGTTTTTAATATTTTTCGCAAAACCGTCCACAAGAAGCTGTATCCCCCCTTTTTTAGGATACCAGAAAAGGGAGTTATATTCTTTTTTATCTTTATTTAGCTTCTCAATACCGGCCCTTATAAGATTATCGTCGGGATGAGGGAAAAACCGTCTCACAGCTTTTTGAGACAGATGATCCAGAGAAACCGACAGCGTTTTTTCATTTTGAGGGATAAGAAAAACATCAGAAAGAGTTTCTCCGAATCCGCTTACTATAAAATCCCGAAATGTAGGATCGTTATTATCAGATATTGATGGGCGCCGGTAATAAGAATCGGTACATTCGCCTAATAACGGCCGTGGCAAATACCCCATATTATACTGCACAGGCGTAGGAATAAATTCACCACCCAGATAGCATACGGCATTTTTATCTATCCTTTGCCAAGTATTGTCTTTCAGATTTGCATACGGTATTGAGGAAGGCAGCTCATATTTCGATAGATGCAACAGGTGCCCGCTGTAATCATAACAAAAATTATCGATATTTACAGTTCTTGTTAAACCGCCTGCCGTCGGCGCTGATTCTATCAGTACAGTTTGTTTTCCATGACTCTGCAAATGGTTTGCAACCGCCAAACCCGATACTCCGGCGCCAAGAACAACGTATCCGGTATTTACTCCCATAAATACACTCCAGATATTCAACTCTGTTTAAATAATGTATATTATATATGCGGTAATTTTCATAAATAATTTAAAAATCACTATAAAAATCCCATGGACGGTTATCGTTAGATAACTTTCTCATAGCCACACACCTTGAATTAGTTATTCCAAAAAGCCAGTCTGGATTTGTGATTTCAGGTTTCAGACATGATTTGAGTGTATAAGATTTTATGGATACAGCATATAACATTTTATCTATAAGCGATTGTTTTGCTCTATTTGTATCAAAACAACGATATACTTCATACGAACGGTTTGTAACCACATACCTGCATAATTTATGGACTGCATTAAAATCTGCATCATCGAAAACAACTATACCGCCCGTATTAAGAAGTAAATCAATATAAAAAAAATCAAGCATGGCGTAATCGAAAACATGGTTGCCGTCTATAAAAGCGAAATCGATTTTTATATTTTCCTCAATTAATTCTGGTAATGCCAGATATGACGGTTTTTCATAAAATTTAACTACACTCTCAAAACCACCTTTTTTCAAATTCTCCAGTCCTATTCCCTGATATACAACTCCGTTTTGAAAAGGATCGACGGCAATATGTTTTTCCCCATTTACCGCCGTTAAAGCCTCAGATATGAATAATGCCGAAACACCGAATGCAAGACCGATTTCAAGTGTTATTTGAGGCTTAATTTCCTCAATTATATTCTGTAAAAACAATCCTTCATCAAGCGTTATATGATCGATTATTTTTACCGCCGACTGCCCGTGTCTCACTGATTTTGTCTCAAATATTTCTTTAATAACCGGATTCATATTATAACCATAAACCCTTTTTTAAGTTTATATTAAAATTAGTTATACCCCAGTCATGTGATTGTTCTTTTTCTGTTGCGGATTCCGTCAAAATACCCTAACAGAACCGATTTCAGCATTCTTTTTATGTTTGTGTTTTTAAAAATAAAATATCCAATAACAATTTGAAAAAAAATATGTATAGGCGCAAATATAAAGAAATAGATTTTGCCGAAATTTTTTTTAACCAATATATAATTGTTTCTGCAGATAAGGTATTGTTTATTATACCCATTTGAGGATTTGGAATGTTTGTGGTATACTACAGCACCATTTGCCACTTTTAATTCAATACCGGCCTTTTTTGCCCGCATTGAAAAATCAATATCCTCGCCATAAGCGAAAAAGGTTTCATCAAGAAACCCTGTTTTTTCAAAAATTTCCTTCTTTCCAAAAATACAGCATCCGTTAAGAAAATACGGATGAGCTTCTTTTTTGATTTCATCGGGAAATTTACCTTTATTTATATTTATTGCGATTCCAAAAAATAAATTCCAATATCCTCCCGTACACTGGATTTTTTTTGTATCATAAAATACCAGAATCGGATTTATAAGTGAAACAGGATTCTTATCGCATTTATTTTTTAAAACCGCTACCGCGTCAGGTTCAAGCACTGTATCATTATTTAAAAGCATTATATATCCGCATTTATTGTCGGTATAAGATAATTTTAAACCGATATTATTGCCTGCGCAAAACCCGGTATTTTTTTCGGGCTGGATATACTCAACCTCAAACCCAAATTTTTTAAACAAATTTTTATCAAATATTTCTTCAGCTGAATTATTAATAAGAATTATTCTGAACGTATCTGAGATTGGTGATTTATTCAAAGACTCGAGACACTCAATAGTATCGTTTTTGCCAAAATAATTTAATATTATAATATTGATTCGATTATTAAACGAACTCAAATTTATTGTCCAATATTATGAGTTAACTTTTGATAATAAGGATCAGGCGTGATAAATCCATCTACAACTTTTAAAGCTATATCTACTTTCCCGAACGGCGCACTTACCTGTACACCGTTTACTCTTTGTTTAACCTGTTGAAGCGTTTCTCTGGCAATTTCTACGCCTTCCATCAGTGAAGATTCTTTGTTATCGGCGACTTTGCGCATCCGCTCCATTATATAATCAGGTATAGTTACTTCAGGTATTTCAGAATTAAGAAATTCGGCATTCCTGTAACTTGCCAGAGGCCATATACCTACAATTATCGGTATAGGTATTTTTATTATATCGTCAAGAAACTTAATTAATTTTTCAGGATCGAATACCGGCTGGGTAATGGCGAATTCAGCGCCTGCTTCAAATTTTTTATGAAGCCGTTCTATTTCAAGATTATAGTTTACCGCCGCCGGATTTATGCCAACACCGATTAAAAATTTTGTCGGATTGATGATATCGTTACCCGCAAGATCCATCCCCTGATTCAGCCCCCGTATTATTTTCACCAACCCTATGGAATCCACATCAAAAACTGCTGTCGCGTCAGGATAATTGCCGAGTTTCGGAGGGTCGCCTGTTATTGCCAGTATATTATTTAATCCCGCCGCAGATGCGCCAAGCAAATCCGACTGCATGCCGATAACGTTTCTGTCCCGACAGCAATAATGCATTATCGTCTCCATACCTACTTTATACTGCAATATAACAGCAAGCATCTGAGGACTCATTCTCGCACTTGCACGAGGACCGTCAGGAATATTTACGGCGTCAATTCCGTTTTCTTTCAAATATGCCGCAGATTCTATAACCTTTTGCGGATCACTTCCTTTTGGAGCAGTAATTTCAATCGACGATACAAACGCCCCAGCACATAATCGTGTGGCAAAATGCGATTTTTCTTCAGTTCTAACCGGTGTATGAATTACTTTTTCTTCCACATGAATGGTAACCGGAGGAGAAACTGTGTCTTCGGCAACCCCGTAAGCTACAGCTTTGACTGAATTTTTCAATTCTTTGATATGTTGCGGATGAATACCGCAACATCCTCCGATAACCCTTACGTTATTTAAAATATATCTCCTTGCGTAAGAAGCGAAATATTCCGGCGTAGTCAGATAAATAGTCCTGTTGTCTATAACGCGTGGCATGCCAGCATTAGGCTGAACCGAAACCGTCAGTCCACTGTATTTTCGTAGCCGTTGTACAGCTTCAAGCATATGATGCGGACCTACCGAGCAATTAAACCCTATAACATCTATCTCGTATTTATAAGATAATTCCGCTAATTGTTCAGGAGTAGCGCCAAGCAAAGTAGAACCGTCTTCGGTTATGGAAATTTGCGCTATTACGGGAATATCGGAAACTTCTTTAACAATACTGACAGCCAATTCGAGTTCGGCAATATCGCTGAAAGTCTCAAAAAGAATCAAATCGACGCCATTGTTGACAAATAGTTCTATTATTTCCTTAAAATAGTAATATGCATCCTTCTGCGCTATTGGACCGAGAGGATATAGAAGTTTACCAAGAGGACCTATATCTCCAGCTACAAAAATGCCCGATTTTTCGCCCGCATTCTTCGCAATAAAAACCCCGTTTTTTATTATATCTTCAAGCTGATGATCTATTCCGGCATTGGATAGTTTGAATCTATTTGCACCGAAAGTATTGGTTTTAATAACCTCAACTCCGGAATGTATATACTCCTGATGAATACTTTTGATCAAATCTGGACTGGATAGATTAAGATGTTCGTAACAAACATTTATATAAATGCCTTTTTGGTAAAGATAAGTACCCATAGCGCCGTCAAAAACAACGATATGGTTTTTATTACTGAGAAAATCTCTGAAAGACCAGTTCATAAATTATTCCTGTTGTTTTCATATATCAGGCAGGATTATTGAATTTTCTGCTTTATATTTTTAATTTCACTCAAAAGCAATATCGTCGATATAAACGATTCCCTCGACATCGCCTTGAGGAAAACAGTCTCTCTCAAAACAAATAGATAATGAAAACAAATTGCCTAAATCCAGTAAAAAATCCGATAGGGGGATTTTTGCTTTCTGCCAGTTTTGCGTTATCTTTTTTTCCGGCAGATATGATACGATTTCATAACTTTTAACTGAATCGCCGGATTTTTCACAGCGCCTATCGGACAATCCTACAACAAAGTTTTCTTCTCCTGTTTCGCCTCTTACCCACATTGTAATATATGTGTAATTATCCGCTGAAAAATAATCCGCCCCAACTTTATCTGAAGGTTTTAGTAAAGAATAATAACCACACCAGCCACCCTGATCATAAGGCCCCCCTGCAGACGCTTTGCGAAACTTCAGCTTCAATACATTCGTTTCAGTATCATTGCGAACATCCGTTACTGTCGACATCATTATTCTTGAAGGCGGCATTTGATATAAATTAGTTATTCCCTTAACCAAATTATATTTTGACGGTTTTTCAAAATCATCTATCAGAAATTGAGTTTCGACAGTAGAGTTATCCTCTTCAACCTGTAATGCGTCGTCATAAATTCCATACATTCTCTGACTGTCGCCAGCAGGTTGCGAATCATTATCTTGAGCTATGCTCAATTTTACTAATCCGTTGGCTAAAACCATCATAAAGACAATTAAAATATTTTTCATGTACAGCACGCTGAAGATCCTGTATAAAAGGGATTTCCAACGCCAAACAGTTGGCGCTGGAAATCCGGCATATATTATTTAATATTATTCAAACTGCAAATTATCTATATAGACCGTTCCTTCGCCTTTGCCTTCAGGAAAAACATCACCTTCAAAACAAATTGCCACTGAAGCAAGTTTTTTTGTATCAACCCAGAAATCATCCAACGGAATTTTGGCTTTCTGCCATTCGGTAGTGATTTTTTCAGCCTGCAGATACGCACCTATCTGATCGGATTTCATCGAATCTTCTCTTTGTTCCCATACTTCGTCAGCCATACCGACTTTAAAGTTTTCACCGCCTTTAGCGCCTTTGACATAGAAGGTTAAATATTTATAAGGTGTCGCGTCGAAAAAATTTCTCGGCCCGTTTTTTATTACCGTATAATAACCGCACCAACCGCCAGTCCCGAATTTTCCGCCTTCATTAGCTTTTTTATATCTTAATTCAAGAGATTTGCCACTATCGCCATAGAATACTTCATCGGTACGCCTCGCCATAATTCCCGACGGCTGTTCCATATAGGTGCTTGACCTTCCGCCGAAAGTATTGCCCTGTTTCTCAAAATTGTCAATTAATTTCGGTTCTACCGATTTGGATTCTTTGCTCTCGCTTTTCGCTCCGTTATCCTGAGCAAAAATTACGCCGGCGCTAAGAAACAATGCAGAAACAACCCCCATAACAGCCAATTTGTTGCGCATAAACTACCTCCTTTCTTGAATCAACCCGTTGATTAATTAAAAAAATTTTCCAGATCAGGTTCTTTTTCCTCTTCTTGTTTAAGAAAAAACTTAACATTATCTATCCAGATTGTTCCTTTTTGTTTTCTGCTGAAATTTATTACAAAAGATCCCATTTCTTTCAAATCCAAAAGCCCAAAATCAGACAGCGGGATTACAACTTCCTGCCATTCTGTTGTAACACCGTTTTTCAGATATTTTTCTATCTCACCGGCTTTAAGCGAATCACCAATAATTACCCAGTTTTTGTCCGCCATTCCTATCTCGAAAATTTCCCCGCCTTTTTTCCCTTTTACCATAAAAGATACTCTATCGAATCCAGACAGATCATACCATTCTCCATCGATTTGATTCAATAAAGTATAATATCCGCACCATCCGGTTCCTTCTTTTTCGAAATCAAGCCTTAAAGATTTACCGGTTTCACCATAATAAACATTTTTATCAAGAGTATGTTTGCATAACGACGGAATTTTTTTATAAGAATTAGCTTTTCTGCCGAGCAGGTTTAAATAACTGTAATCAAAATTATCCAGCAGTAAGTAACCTTTTTCATAAATATCCTTCATAGGTAAATACTGCGCCTTTCTGTGAAACCTCAGATCGTCTATCCAAAAAGTGCCATTGCCTTCTTCAGTCGCATCAAGAACTAAACTCATTACTTTTGAGAGTTCAGGACCGTAAAATTCACCAACCGGAATTTTTACCATCTGCCAATCGCGGGTTATTCCTTTTCCGCCCAAAAACCTGTTTATGGAACCTATAAATACGGCGTCTTCTCGTTTGTTTGAAATTGCGTCGTTCATTCCAATTTCAAACGCTTCCCCGCCGTTTTTCCCTTTTATCATAAATGTTATTGTAGCGTATTGAGTTATATCGCCCATTATCATCAGGTACGCCCCGCAAAATGATTTCCCTACTACTTTTCGGTCATACATAACTTTTATAGATTGGCTGTCATCCCATATTTCTTTATTTGCCACTGCATCCTCGCCGAAAAAATCTTTAGCGGTCTTGCGTTTCATCGCTGTATCCAGTGGTTTTTCAGAATCGTTATCGGGTTCTTGAGCAGTATTTTCTATTTTATTTTCTGGTGAGACATAATTTACTTTCGAATCGAAATAACAACCCATTCTCGAAGGCGGCAACGCATAAAATCCAATTCTGCCTCTGTATGAAAATACGGCTTCATGATCAAATAAAACAGTATCCTTAGGCAACGGTGGGATTTCCCATATATTATCCCATTCCCGCACTTGTTCAGATTGTATAGAGTTTTTAGTATTTACAGGAGGAACTTGAACCTTATTTTGCACAACAGATTCTGTAGCTAAACCGGTTTGAGATGTTACAGCAGAATTTTCGGTTTTTGCTTCGTTATCGGATTCGCGGGCACTTGATTGAGCGGAAAAAGTATTATTCTGTGCTGTGGATTGCGTATTTAAATCTTGCGAAAATATATTATGTATAAACAATGAACAAATTATTACGCAACCTGCATAAATTTTCTTAGACATAAATAGCCTTTTTCATAATAATGGATTTCATTTCTTTAGTTTAATTGCGTCAAATGTAGTCGGATCGCCCCATTTTCTCTGTTTAGATGTAGACATCAATAGTTTCTGCGGAGCTTTAGGGTCATCGCAGTCGCTTCCGTCGATTGAAAACCCCATAAGAAACCCTTCTTTAAAAATAAATTTCTGATTACGATCGTCCGGAGCGGTTTGCGCCATTAGTAGGTTCCTGTCAGCAGCCATACTTTCTTTTTCGGGAACAACAGTTGCGGTTAACGATTTCGACAGTGCATCATGGAACAAGGCAGCATCAAGCCTTATCTCAATTATATAACCGCCTTCCCTTTGAGTTGCAGATATTTCGGAATATTCAAGGTAATAATTCTGGTCCAATTCCGGTGTAAATAAAAACACTTCCGGTTTTACATCCTTAAAATTACCCGGACTAAACCCGAATTGATAATCATCATCGCTGTTCATAGCTTCGTTATAATCCGCCATCAAATTTATATCAAGCCAAAATTCTATATGGTCGCCTTCCCACATATCCTGTTGTGTTTTATTTTGAACAATTGCATTATCGGTAACGTCAAAAGCAAAATAGATATTATATTCATCCCATGCGGAATACGCTTTGAGGCTATAGTCTTCTTTGCTATTCCAAGCACCTCTTCCGTAACAAACCTGATCTTTCTTATCAAGAACAACAGGATTTGACAAGTTCCATTCATCGAGTTTTCCGTCAATCTTAACAGCTTCAGGATGATAGTTAGACACAAACTGCATTAATTCTTCAGGAGCAGGACGCGGTTTAGAAGGCGTATTTCTTCCCCGCTGAAGCAATTTGTAAGAATAACAGCAATGCATAGCTATACCGCCATAACCAGGTTGATCACGAAATTCGTTTTCCACCTCTTTAAGTACCCTTTCCATCTCTTCCCAACCTTCTTCATAAAAGGTGTTCGCCGGTTTTCCCTGATTCATGCTAACGAGATCCTGAGTTTCTACACCTATATATATTTTTTTCCCTATTCGCGTTGCCAGGTCGATATGATATCGAGAACAATCGAGTATTTTTCTGGTTGTATCGTAATAAGCCATCAGGGCGGCATAATCAAGATAGCTCATCATTTTCTCCTCAAAATCTCCTTCGTTCTGATAAAAAAACGGTATTGCACCGCCTATTTCAAAATGCATGCCTTCGTAACTGTCTATTAACTGGCGTAATTTACTCAGCAGATCAAGATACTCTTTTTTAACTTCATCTCTTCGGGTATTCCATTCTCCGGCAAGGTACGGTTCCACATCAAAAGAGCAACCATCTATCCGTAATTCAGGAGGCCTCGATTTATTATAATCAAGAAACGATTTTACCCAATTGTAAGCGAAATGATGGTTCTCTTTCAAACACCAGACAGGATTACCAGTTAGAATTTCAACGCGCACTCCGTTTTTGTGATACAGGCGCAGAAAATCCTCAAGCTGTTTTGTGTAAGCGGGGTCATCGTGTTCATTAAAATCGCCGAAATAGACATAACAAGTTCTTATAGCAGTTCTTAAGCATAATTGAAGAAGGTCTTCTCTCGCTCTTAGATTCAATACCGGATCGAATTTCCAAACCCACATTGTTCTCGGATGTTCGGGATCGAGTTCGGCTCGCGGAGCGTTATATTCTTCCATAGCTTCTATTTCTTCATCTTCTTCTAACATTATGTCGTCAATATAAATCGCCGAAGTAGGATTCGGGCTTTCGTACCTAAACCAGAATACAAGCGAACCAAGCGATGACAAATTAATATCCGCACCCAACCTGGCAAGCGGGATTTTCACCTTCTGCCACTCTTTTGTTACACCGCTTTTCAGAAAGAAATTTACTGATCCGACATATTTGGCGTCGATTTCAAGGTTCTGCATAAAATTATCAGCAAGCCCTATATCGAATCTTTCTCCGCCATCCCTCCCTTTTACCCAAAAAGTAATGCAATTATAGTTGGTAGCGTCAAGTCCATCGAGCAAAGTATACCACCCGCACCATCCTCCTGCATTGTGCCATTTCATCTCCTGAGATTTGCCGGCATTATTGCGCCTTTCCTGATCTGTCTTTGTAATTATGCTCCATGAAGGGCGATACGCCCAAGTTCCCTGAAAAGCGCCTATACTTGTAAGCCTGTCGGAGAATAATCCCTGAGTTGCACCTTTATCAAAATCATCTATAATAACCGGAGGAGGTTTAATTTTCTTTTTTGCCGGTTTCAAGACAGAACCGTCATTAGAAAAAATCGGTTCGGTTTTACTCTCGTTATCGTTCGCCGATGACAATACTTCGCGTATTTGAGTTTTTACCTCAGTAACCATATTCAATGCGCCTGATTGTGAAGCATTACCGGATTCTGAAGCCGGACCACCATTTTCGGTAAAGGATCCTTTTGCGCCACATAATATAATTAAAACTGATATTATTGAAATTATATTTTTCATGTTATCTCTTTTTAGACATCTTTAATTTTAAAATGTTACGATTATTTTATAAAATTTATTCAAAAATATCTATTTAAATTATCTTTTACCATATTCCAATCTAATTTTTACTTAAGTTTTTTAAAAAAATAATATTTTAAAAACACTACTATATAGTCTACTTTTATTTTTATAAAAGCAAACTGACTTTTATTTGGTTTTCTCCGCGCATAGATGGGGCAACACGGTATATTTTTACTCCATGCGCGGAGAAAGAGAGGCTATTATCCCATCAAAACCGTTACTCTGTGAACTTTACCATCCGAATGAGGTTTAATTACGCACCCGTCAATTTTTATGCCGTCGACAAAAATTTCTTTTACGCCTTTATTTACGCCGTTTGGATTGTTGATTTCAATTTCATAAACCGCGCCTCGAAACGGACGCTTTATAGAACATTCTTTCCAGTGTTTAGGAAGGCATGGATCTATGAGCAACCCTTCAAAATCTCTTCGCGCGCCAAGTATCCATTCTGTTGCCGCGATAAACATCCATGGAGTAGTACCTGTATTCCAGGTAAAAGTCCCTTCTCCGTAATTATATTTGTTTGTAGGGCCGATCACGTATTCCGCCCAGACATAAGGTTCGCCTTTATATTTTTCATGATCCTGTTTTGCTTCAGCCATAGGACACAGCTTTGAGAATGTCTCAAAAGCTTTATCTCCTCGCCCTATAGTACAGTCAGCAACTATTTTAAATGCGCACGCGTGTGAAAAAACCGCGGCATTTTCTTTTGTACCGGGGGCAAAAGCTGTTACCCTTCCTATTGTCTCATCGAACTGAGTATAAGCGGGCAAAAACAGCGCGGGACCGTATGGCGTATCGAGATAATTATCAATTTTATCCAGTATGCTGTTTAATCTGTCGTCAGGCACAATACCGCTTAATATCGCCCATGTCTGGCTGTTTAGCGGCACTTTTCCTTCTTTATTCATATTCGAACCGATTTTTTTATCGTAATCATTATATGCCGCAAGATACCATTCGCCATCCCAGCCTACTTCGTTGATAATCCTTCTAAGATCCTCATATTTTTCCTTCATCTCTTTTTCGACTTCGAAATCTCTGAGGAAATGTGCAAGTTCGCTCATTTGCTTACATGCCCGGGCAAGAGCTTCACCCAGCCAGATACTCTGGCCTTTCAGTTTTATGCCCACATGGTCGTACGCGTCATTCCAATCAGCTTTTCGCAACAATGGCAACCCGTAAGATCCGCGTTCTTTATAAAGGAACCGTACTGCTCTTAAAATATGTTCATAGACTGTTGCTTCGCCGCCGTTATGGAACGGATAAACTTTTTTAAGAAAATCGGTATCACCCGTTTCTTTAATGTACGAAATTACCGTATAGGGTAGCCATACAGCTACATCCGATTTCATTGTAAGCCCATCGGCGTCTTTATCCCATGAACCTTCTACATACGAAAATCCCGACACCGCATGACCGCTGTTATATTGCCAATACAATATCTTCTCGAGTTTTTCCATAGCAAGATCCATTTGAACAGACAGCAACCCCTCAATATCCTGAGCTGTATCGCGATACCCCAATCCGCCTTCTCCGCCATGATATTGAGAAGTGCCTCTCCAGCAGGTTATCGCATATAGCTGGTATTTACCCCAAATGTTTGTCATCAGGTTAAAATTCTCGTCAGGTGTTTTTACGGTAATTCGTTCTACTGCTTCATTAAAATAATTTTTTACATTCTTTAGTTCGGTTTTAACCGCCTGAAGAGTTTTATACTTGCCAATCAAATTTTTCACATTTTCGACAGTAAGCTCATATCCGAGTACAATGCAAAACTCAATTTCTTCGCCGGGTTTAAGCACAACATCTTTTTCGAATACACCGACCATATCTTCGCCGATCACTCCGCAATTAGACAGTTTGCCTTCTTTAACCATCTGCGGAGACTGAACACTGCTGTATCTGCCGAAAAATTTCTCTTTATTGCACTCAAACCCATTGTTCTTTCCTTCCATATATAAAAAAGTCATTCCAACATCCTGTTGACGGAAATGAAACCTGTGCTTCCTTGCAAGAATACAGTTTAACGATGAATCGTAATCAGCCTCATTATAAAGGCATATAATATTGCGGTAAATTGTTTCCAGTTCTATATCGCCGGAAACAAATTCTACAAATGGAAACAACGATAACCGTCTGGTATCCAAACTATTGTTTTTAAGTTTTATAATCTGAAATTCTACGGGGTCATTCTGCGCAACAAAATATGTGATATCCGACGCCAATCCGTCATTTTGAGCTGAAATAACCGTATAACCAAGCCCATGTACGCATTTATAACCATCGAGTTTTTCGCAAAGCGGCTGCCAGTTCGCCGACCAGAAACTTTTTTTATCGTTATCTCTTATAAAAAGATACCTTCCAGGCCTGTCGTTATGAACATGGTCATAACGGAGAATCCTATTGGTTTTAGGATCCTTATAATAACTGAACCCACCGCCTGTCTGAGATACAAGCGCATGATATATTCTGTTGAATAAATAGTTAAACCATGGCCTTGGAGTATTGGGATCGGTTATAATATATTCCCTTCCGTCGGCACTTAAATGACCGTACTGCTTCATTTTCTTTGTTCTCCCCTTTTTTTAGATTAATATTCAGCTTATAAATTATTTTTTGTGTAATTTTAAATATGCCGATCTTAATGTCTGCCATACAACTTCAGGACGGTCGGATCTCAAAACCGACATCCCTTTCGATCCGTAATAACTCCACGCGGCAATATCTTCTATCTCTTCGGAAACAGCTATATCTACCGCCGTTTCAATATCCTTTTCCCAACCAACCGGTATACTGAAGTTTTGAATCCATATATGGCCTCTAAGATTGTTTAAGCGAGAAACCGATTTCACTTTCCTGCAGAAAGAACGTATATATTTTTCCATATCGAAATTCATCTCGCTTTTTTTACGGTTTATCCAGTACGGATCTGTGCCAAACCCATGTAAAAAAGGAATTTGAGCCATTTCTTCCCAGAACCCGCTGTCGCGTATTTGCTCGTTAGGCAACATGCAAAGTGTGTTTTCAATCCCTTTTTTTGCACTATATGCACACATTTCCGTCATAAAATTCACCAGGCATTTATGTTTGAATTCCTTAACAGAATCCGTTTCTTCTTCCGGCATATTCTCGCCATATTCCTGTTTATACAAATACTCGCATGCTTCACATTTACAACCCCATATATTGACGGGTTCTTTGGCTCCAAACCAACCGGGCACATAAAAATGCGGTTCATCCCAGAAAATTGTATCAGCGCCTATATCTATTGCAGCATCAATCCATTTTTTCATAAAATTTCTCAGTTCCGGGTGGTTCAGACACGCCAGAGCACCTAAACGCCCATCGCTAATTACCTGTCTTGCGCGCAGTTTTGTAGCCACAAAATACGAAAATGTTTCCCCCCCGAATATGCCTGCTATTCCCCATGGGTCGATATGCGCTTTCATACCCATTTCTCTGGTTTTTGCCACAATCTCAGCCATATTTTTCAAATTGAAATTCAGGTCTTCTTCAGATAATGTGTGCACAACATAAGTGCATCCGGCCGCCTTAATTCTCTCAAGATCAGAGAATACGTGATCGGTCAACCTGCTCCCGAAATAGCTGATTCCTGTTTCCATTATGCCTCTCCGAATAAAACGCAAATATTTTATATATTATTACTGTAAAGCATTTTAAATACATACAACGAATTGAATAAATTGATTTAGTATCTTATAATAGATAAGATATGTCAATAAAAAAATAATATGTTCAAGCTCAGCGCCGTTTTAGTATTGACGAACGGATTTTATAAATTTATTATGATATTAAAATATCTCATGGAATCAGGAGATCATTACTCAACTGTCAGATTTTAAACAATATAAAGATTTAACCATGGATCGTAAAAGCCAGCACAATCTTTTGAGAAAACAGCAAATTATGCGCAAAGTTATTTTGGCGACTTTGCCATGCTTGGCTGGAGGGATATATTATTTCGGCTGGAGAAGTTTAGCAGTTGTAATTATATCATGTTTATTCGGTTTTTTAACGGAATATTCTTTTTGCAGATATCGAAAAGAACCTGTAAGCGAAGCTGTTTTTGTAACTGCAGTATTATATGCTCTTATTTTGCCTCCAAATGTACCTATTCACATAGTTATCTTCGGGATCGTTTTCGCAATCTTATTCGGGAAAGAGGTTTTCGGAGGATTCGGCAGAAATATTTTTAATCCGGCGATGGTCGGAAGATGTTTTGTTTACATTTGTTTTCCGTTACCGCTTACCGCCCGATGGGCGCCTGCGGCACAAGGAGCATTAGGAGCATTGGGATCATGGAGCACTATTACATCCGCAGATTCAATAACCTCGGCAACTCCGATGGCATTGCTGAAAGCAGGCGGACCATCTCCCGATATTGTTGATCTTTTAATCGGAAGATTAGCCGGTTCAATGGGGGTTACCAGCGCTATTCTAATACTTATTGGCGGTTTATACCTTTACTTTACAAAAACAGCAAATAGAACTACAATTATAACGACTATCGTATCGTACTGCATAGCCAATATAATATTTGATCTGCTTAATTTTAATTTTGTGCCGGCAATATTGCCGTCTGTGCTTGGAGGCGGATTTCTTTTCGGAACATTTTTTATGGCCACGGATCCGGTGAGTTCTCCATCTACGGAATCAGGCAGAATCATTTTCGGATGTGTCGTAGGAATTTTCAGCGCGATAATCGCCGATTTTTCCGTTTTTAACGGCGGATTCATGTTCGCCCTTTTGTTTGCAAATATGTTTGTTCCCATAATCGATTTTATTGTTAAACAACAGTCTGCAAAGAAAAAAAGTTTAACCGCCAAATGACCGTTAAGGTAATTTTATGAAAGATAAAACATGGTTTCCGATTGTTTATATGTTCGCGGCGACATTTTTTTTCAGCTCGATTTTGATTACCTTGTCATATTTCACAAAAGATAAGGTTGAGGCAAACCAGCGTATTGCGCTGGAAAAAGCTATATTGCAATCTCTTGGTTTAAATACCTCCTTAAAAATGCCAACCGCGCAAATACATAAGATGTATACAGATAAGATCCGGCCTCCTACAAAAAATACTGCCGGAGCATACATTTATATTGAGAACAACAATGTTGCCGGATACGCTTTACCAATAGAAGGAAGAGGCTTCTGGGATAAAATAAAAGGGGTTATCGGCATGCGCCCTGATATGAAAACCATCACCGGAATATCTTTTTATGAACAAAACGAGACGCCCGGGCTTGGAGCGGAAATCGCGCAACTACCGTTTAGGAAACAGTTTGAAAACAAAAAAATCGCTATGGATGGACAGCCGTTTGATATAAAACCACCAGGATCAGATCTGACTGAAAACTCAGTACACGCGGTTACCGGTGCGACACAAACCAGCCGGCGCCTTGAAAAAATAATCAATGAACACCTGTCTCAATGGCGCGATAAAATATTTGCGGGAGACACACGATGACTCCAGTTCCGATAAATGTAAATAAAATTATAAAGGACGGATTATGGAACAATAATCCGGTATTTTTCCAGATATTGGGAATTTGCAGTGCGCTGGCGGTAACGAATCTGGTTTTAAATACCATTGTCATGTGTTTTGCTCTGACATTCACAACCGCGCTTAGCGCTTTTACCGTATCGATTCTGCGTAATTTTACGCCCCGTCGAATCAGAATGATGGTCGAAACACTTATTATCGCGTTTTATGTGATCATGATAGATATTTTCCTTAAAGCGTACTGGCCTCAGATGAGCGCAAATCTCGGGCCATATGTGGGTTTGATTATTACTAACTGTATTATTATGGGTAGATGTGAAGCGTTCTCTATTTCCAATCCTCCCATGATATCGTTTTCGGATGGTTTATTTAACGGTTTGGGATACTCTTATGTTCTTTTGTCGGTAGCAATAATCCGTGAATTGTTAGGAATGGGTAAAATTCTGGGAATAGCGGTTCCTTTTTTCTCAGATATATGGGATAAATGGATTATCATGGTTATGCCTCCCGGCGCTTTTTTCACTCTTGCAATAATTGTATGGGTATTGCGCACAATGAAGAGTAAAATGGAGGAACAGAAATCAAAATGAATGATATGCAGGCGCAATTATTTCAAGCGGCAATAGTCTGTTTTTCGGCAGTATTCACAGGCAATATTCTGCTTTCTTATTTTCTCGGTATGTGCTCATTTCTCGGAGTTTCAAGAGAAATCAAAACATCTACCGGATTGGGATTTGCCGTTATATTCGTAATGACCTTTACGGTTCTTCTTAACTGGCTGGTATATAAATATATTTTAATACCGTTGCGCCTTGAATTTTTGCGGCTGATAGTGTTTATTATAATTATTGCCGCATTTGTCCAGTTTGTGGAAATGGTTTTAGAACGATATTCGCCGTTATTATATGTAAATCTCGGTATATTTTTGCCCCTGATTACAGTAAACTGCGCAATACTTGGCGCATCCCTTTTTATGGTAATCAGGGATTATAATTTATTGACTGCCGTAGCGTATGGGTTCGGTAGCGGAGCAGGATGGATGCTGGCGATAGTAGCCATGGCCGGAATCAGGCAAAAACTCAATAACGCAAGAATACCTGTTGGACTGCAAGGACCGGGCATAACATTAATCATCGCAGGATTAATGGCTCTGGCTTTTATAGGTTTTTCCGGAATACTTCAAGGACAATAATTTCCAGTTATAAGGATTCTTAATAACATGTTGACAATCTTGTTCAATATATTGATTATCAGTTTGCTCACTTCCGCACTTGCCGCAATTATTGTTGCCGCAGACATTTTTATATCAAATTACGGTGAATGTTCTATTGATATAAACAATGGCAGAAAGAAACTAAACGTCAAAGGCGGCGGCTCTCTTTTAGAATCGTTGACCTCTGAAAAAATTTTTATACCTAGCGCTTGCGGTGGAAGAGGAAGTTGCGGATACTGCAAAGTAAAAGTCATTGAAGGAGCGGGAGCTTTGCTTCCAACTGAAGAACCTTATTTGTCTTTAGAGGAAAAAAGCGATAATATACGTCTTTCCTGCCAGATAAAAGTAAGAAACGATATTTTAATCGAAATTCCACAAAAATTACTTGAAATTAAAGAATTTGAGTGTCTTTGCGAGGAAATCAGGGATCTGACTTATGATATTAAGCTTTTTAGATTCAAAATGTTGAATTCGGAAAAAATAAATTATATTCCCGGCCAATATGTTCAGCTTCTTACACCTGTATATAAAGGGTCTTCCGAAGAAGTATACCGAGCATATTCTATAGCTTCGAATCCCTCGGATAAATCAGTGGTTGACCTGATAATAAGGCTCGTACCGGGAGGTATATGCACAACTTATTGTTTTAAATACCTTAAAACCGGCGACAAAATAAAATTAAACGGTCCTTACGGGGACTTCCGCCTATCGGATACCGATGCTCCGATAATATTCATCGCCGGCGGTTCGGGTATGGCTCCGATATTGTGTATGCTCTATCAGATGAAAAACGTTTCGTCTCGTCGTAAAGCAGTATATTATTTTGGGGTAAACACCGAAAAAGACCTTTTTATGGTAGATGAGATCAAACAATTTGAAAAAGACTTACACGACTTTAAATTCGTGCCTGTAATGGCACGTCCCGAAAATGAAACAGCCTGGCAAGGTGAAAAAGGGCTTGTTACCGAAGCTGTACAGAAAAACCTCAAAAACGCTTGTGAATATGAAGCCTATTTATGTGGTAGTCCGGGTATGATAGACGCATCGATTGCGGTATTGAAAAATCTCGGTATGCCCGAAACAAGTATATTTTACGACAAATTCGCTTAATATATAAAATAAGGATTGCAAACATGAAACAATCCCCTGATATCCAGAAACTTGAGAATATAATGCGGTCAAGCAGGATAGTATACGGCGGTTTTTTCGGTAACGATAACCGCCCCCTTACCCAAATAATCGATAAGGATATTTCGGAAGTAGAAAAACACGGACAAACCCTAAAAGGGATTGCCCGAAGAATGAAAGAAATAACACAATTGGCAAAACAGAATTTAGGCGCTCCTGTTCAAATAAACGATAAAATTATAGCAACCGCAGACGAATCCAGAGGCAAACTCGTATGTCCTTGGGCTGAAGCGGGCGAATACTCAAAATGTGTAACTACCATTACCAATCTCAATACAAAAAAAGTTATGCGCTGGTCGGATCTATGTATTCATCTGATAGAAGATCATGGATTTTTTCAAGGTAAGGGTTCAGCGTTCAGAATAGAACCTGTTGAGCTTATAAAAACCATCTTTTAAACAGGAGGAGATTTTTTATTTTACTTGACAAATAAAACATCAAAAAATATCATATACCAACTTTATTTAATTGGGGATTGCTGAAAAACCTTAAATTTTTATGTCATCACGAGGAGTTTTGCGAAAGCAAAACGACGTGGTGATCTTAAAACCATCAGCGCTGAGATTGCCACAGCTCCTTCGGAGTTTCGCAATGACAATAAAAAGCACTTTTTCAGCGCTCTTAATTTGTGATTTTTTTTGTTAACCGGCAATAAATTTAAATAAGGAGTATCTGATTTATGAGAAAACTTTTATTTACCTTCATCTCGTTATTCTTTATGGGAGGTTCTGTGTTTTCGCAGGAAACTCAGCCTGATTTACCACCAATTCCGTTGTTTTGGTGGCTTGCTCCAATCGGTTCCATACTCGGCCTTGTATTTGCTTATGTGTTTTATAAGGAAATTATGAGCAAAAGCGAAGGTAACGATACCATGAAACAAATCGCCCAATACGTTCGTGAAGGAGCGATGGCATATCTCAGACAGCAATATAAAGTTGTTGCGGTATTTTTTATTGTGGCGTTTTTGATGTTTTTACTGCTCGCATTCGGACTGCATGTTCAGGAAAAACTTGTGCCGTTTGCATTCATTACCGGCGGTTTCTTTTCAGGACTCGCTGGTTATCTTGGAATGAAAACCGCAACTAATGCCTCTGCGAGAACTGCGCAGGGAGCAACAACATCGCTTAACCAAGGGCTTAAAGTCGCTTTCCGCGCCGGCGCCGTAATGGGCCTTGTAGTTGTGGGTTTAGGACTTCTTGATATAAGTTTATGGTTTTTGATTTTGTATTATATCACTCCATTGTTCGGTATTCATTATAATCTGATGGAAATTACGGTTACAATGTTATGTTTCGGGATGGGCGCTTCTTCTCAGGCCCTTTTCGCAAGAGTCGGAGGAGGTATTTTCACAAAAGCCGCAGACGTAGGCGCAGACCTTGTCGGCAAAGTTGAGGAAGGAATACCCGAAGACGATCCACGTAACCCCGCAACTATCGCCGACAATGTTGGAGATAACGTTGGCGATGTGGCAGGTATGGGTGCTGACCTTTACGAATCGTATTGCGGTTCGATCCTCGCGACAGCCGCATTAGGAGCCGCGGCGTTTGCGGGTTCAACTTTGAGAATCAACGGTGTTATTTTGCCTATGCTGATTGCTGGAATCGGTATTATAGCTTCTATTTTAGGTATATATTCTGTCAGGACAAAGGAAGATGCCACACAAAAAGACCTTTTAAGGTCTCTTCTTATCGGCGTTGTTATCAGTTCGGTTTTAATTATAGCCGGATCATGGATTTGCGTTAAATTATTTTTTCCGCAAAACATGGGCATTTTCTGGTCAATACTGACAGGTCTTGCCGCAGGAATTATTATCGGCCAGTCAACGGAATATTATACTTCCCATGATTACAGGCCAACGCGAGGCATCGCAGATCATTCAAAAACCGGGCCCGCAACAGTAATTATTTCCGGCACAGCCGTTGGTATGTTATCAACGGGAATTCCTGTGATTACCATAGGTTTAGGTATGATCCTAAGTTATGCGTTTGCCGGCGGGTTTAATGATCCAAGCCTCGGTTTGTATGGTATAAGCATAGCCGCTGTCGGTATGTTAAGTACGCTCGGAATCACTTTGGCAACCGATGCGTACGGCCCTATTGCCGATAATGCCGGCGGTAACGCAGAAATGAGCGGTTTAGGGCATAATGTTAGAAAACGAACGGATGCGCTTGACGCTCTCGGCAATACTACTGCGGCTACCGGTAAAGGATTTGCAATAGGTTCAGCCGCATTAACCGCGCTTGCTCTTCTTGCCGCCTATATTGAAGAAATAAGAATCGGACTCGAGCGAATCGGCACACAAACTATTCAGGTTTTCGATAAGGTTGTATCTGTTACAGCACACAGCGTGAAAATTACGGGCAAACCGCTCGCGACTCTTCAGGATTTCATGCTGTATTACAATATTACTTTAATGAACCCTAAAGTCCTGATCGGAGTTTTTATAGGCGCGATGATGGCGTTCGTGTTCTGCGCTTTGACAATACAGGCTGTCGGCAGAGCGGCCGGTAAAATGGTTGAGGAAGTAAGGCGCCAGTTCAAATCAAAACCCGGAATTATGAAAGGAACAGATAAACCCGATTATGCCGCTTGTGTTATGATATCTACACAAGGAGCACAGAAAGAAATGATTTTCCCATCGCTTCTTGCTATTGCCGTTCCTGTTGTTGTCGGATTGTTTCTCGATGTTCCCGGAGTGATGGGATTGTTATGTGGCGGATTAACTTCAGGTTTCGTTCTGGCGGTTTTTCTTAACAATTCAGGCGGAGCATGGGATAATGCAAAGAAATATATTGAAACCGGAGAACTCGGCGGAAAAGGTTCAACCTGCCATAAAGCAAGTGTTGTGGGCGATACGGTTGGAGACCCATTTAAAGATACCGCAGGCCCATCGTTAAATATTTTGATAAAATTGATGAGCATGGTCAGCGTTGTGGTTGCCGGGGTAACCGTAAAATATGCTCCGGTAATTTCTGAATTTTTCCACATAAAATAATGTCTGAATGCGCATAACTTTTATTGGAACAGGAACTTCATACGGAATACCCGTTATAGGATGCAAGTGCGAAGTTTGTAAATCGGATTCTCCGTTTAATAAACGATTAAGAAGTTCTGTTATCATATCTTATAACGGAAAAAATATTCTTATCGATACAACGCCGGATTTACGGACACAATTGCTAAATTATCCGGTAGATCAGATAAACGCTGTTTTATATACGCATCATCATGCCGATCATTTGTTCGGAATCGATGATATCCGTATTTTCAATAAAATACAGAAATCATCAATTCCGTGCTACGGATCGAAGGCTACAATCGATGTTTTTAAAAGGAATTTTGATTATATTTTTAATCAAACTACTCCCAAAGGCGGCGGTCTGCCTGATTTAGAACTATATACTCTCAACGACAATGTTGCTTTTGATTTGTTTTGCAAAACTATAATTCCCGTACCCATCATGCACGGAAACCTTCCTATTTTCGGGTATCGCTGGGAAAAAATCGCTTATATTACCGACTGCAGTTTTATACCCGATAAATCCATGTCAATCCTTGAAGAACTTGATATACTTGTAATTAACGGGTTGCGATTTACTCCTCATCCCACGCATCATTCAATTTTTGACGCAATAAACATCAGCCAAAAACTAAACCCAAAAAGAACATACTTGACACATATATCGCACGAAATTGATCATCTAAAAGTTACATCTGATTTACCACCAAATATTTTTCTGGCACATGACGGGCTTGTTTTGGAAATATAATTTTTAGCGGATCATTTATTTTTTATTGATTATATTCTTATTTTCTGTATAATGATCAAAAATTCTGCGTGGGGGATTAGCTCAGCTGGGAGAGCACAACACTGGCAGTGTTGGGGTCAGCGGTTCGATCCCGCTATCCTCCACCAAAAATCTTACCGTGTTGACTGCATTAATCAAATTCATAGATAAAAAAATTATACCGAATTGTCCAAAACGCTACAAAAACAAGAAAATTGCCGTCGATAAAATCCAGCAGTATATGGCAAACAAAAACAGTTTCTTCTCTTTCAAGACAAGCAATATCAGTTTTATTGCCGCAACACCTGCGATAGCGGAACATACAAACCCTACTGCCACAGGCAAAAGCCATTGCGAATTAAATCCAGATTCGATAATATCTTTCAATTCTAACAAAAATGCCCCTGCTATTGCAGGTATCGCAAGCAAAAAAGAATACCGGGCGGCATCTTTCTGCACAAATCCAAGCATTAAAGCACCGGCAATGGTTATCCCTGAACGCGATATTCCCGGCATCAGGGCAACCGACTGAACCGCGCCTATTATAAGAGCGCATTTAAAGGTTAATTTTTCCAGAACTTTATTTCCCGATTTTATGCTAATTCGTTCAGAAACCAGAAGTATTAATCCGGTAAAAATAAGGTTTACAGCAACAAATTCAGGTTTATCAAACATTATTTCCAGCCTATTTTTAAAACATACCCCGACAACCCCTGTAATCATCGTGCTTGTAAATAAAAAAACAATTAACCGGAAACCAGGCTCCGATAAAAACGCTTGTTTCCATCTGAAAGGCATTATTAAATTCCGCAAAAAAATCAAAGACAGATTTTTCACGTCTTTGAAAAAAAATATTATGATTGCCAGAAGCGTACCGAGATGAACAGTTACATCAAAAAACATCTGCAACGGTTTGTCAACAGTCAAAAACCGCTGAAATATCACCAGATGCCCTGAACTGCTGACAGGCAGAAATTCAGTTAATCCTTGGATTATACCCAATATCAAAGCGCCCAAAATACTCATTTTATATATTTTTCCTCCAGTAATCCAAAATATCGGATAACGATTTAGCTAAAGGTATTTTGGGTTCCCAACCGGTATGTTCGTTTAATTTCAAGTATGAACCTTTAAGAACAAGATGTTCGTTTTTTCTAAATTTATTGTTGTCAACGGTAACTTTTATTGATTCTGAGGACAAACTAAGCAAATGACCAAGCAAATCCCTTATTTTTATAGCTTTCCCCGAACATATATTATATGTCTCGGTATAATTAATCTTTTCCGCCGCGAGGATATAACCCTCGACAACATCGCGAACATCGGAAAAATCACGCATTACTTCCAGATTGCCGGTCTTGATTTCAGGCTCCATCTTGCCGTTTTCAATCAAAGCTATCTGCCTTGCGAAATCCGACGCAACAAACAAAGGGCTTTGGTACGGCCCGATATGATTGAAAGGCCTGAAAATTATTGTCTTCAGATCCCACTTTTTTGAATAGACGCAACAAAGCATTTCCGCACAATATTTTGTTATTCCGTAAATATTTGAAGGGGACACCGGATGTGCTTCAGTATAAGGCATTTTTTCGTCAGGTAACGGCGCATATACTTCGCTTGAAGAAATATATATCAATTTGCAACCCGGTTTTTCTTTGATTGAATTGAGTATATTTCCTGTACCTACGGAATTTACAGAAAAAGCGCTGTCCATATTTTGTTCAGCAAAGGGCACATGCGCAATTCCGGCAAGATGAAAAACCGCATCATAGTTATGGTCTGAAAATATGCTGTTTAATTTGCGAGAATCGGAAATATCGCATTCTATTAAGGTTGTCCTATCCTTTAACGCTGAAGGAAACGAATCAATATCAGACTGCAGATGGTATATGCCATGCACACTGTATTCTTTTTCTAAAAGCGATTCTGCAAGGTGTTTACCTACAAATCCGCATATACCTGTTACCAGTACATTTTTCATTTCATGTACCTTTTGAGATCAGCTTCAACCATCATCTCCACAAGTTCTTTAAATGATACTTCCGGTTTCCATCCGAGAATATTGTTTGCCTTACTGCAATCCCCTATAAGCAAATCTACTTCAGCTGGTCTGACCAGTTGAGGATCAATGCATACATGGTCTTCCCAGTTTAAACCGGCATATTGGAATGCGAGTTTGCAGAAATCGCGCACAGAATGCGTTTCTCCGGTAGAAATTACGTAATCGTCAGGTTCAGCCTGCTGGAGCATAAGCCACATCGCGCGTACATAATCTCCGGCAAACCCCCAGTCTCTTTTTGCATCAAGGTTGCCTAAAAATAGTTTATCCTGCAATCCGTTCTTTATGCGTGCTACGCCGTCAGTAATTTTTCTGGTTACAAATTCTTTTCCGCGCCTTGGCGATTCATGATTGAACAGTATGCCTGAGCACGCAAATATAGAGTAGCTTTCTCTATAATTGACCGTTATCCAGTGACCGTATACCTTGGCGACTCCATAAGGGCTTCTTGGATAAAACGATGTTTTTTCATTCTGCGGTACCGCCTGCACTTTACCGAACATTTCGCTTGAAGAAGCCTGGTAAAACTTGATTTTTTTGTTTACCAACCGTATTGCTTCCAGAACCTTAACTACCCCTACAGCAGTAAACTGGGCAGTAAGTACCGGCTGAACCCATGATGTAGGCACAAATGATTGAGCGGCAAGATTATAAATCTCATCGGGATTGACATTCTCAATAAGATTTATTATCGATAGCTGATCCAGCAAATCCGCCTGATGAATCTCTATTTTATCGCGTAAATGTTCTATCCGGGAAAAGGTTTCCGTACTCGCTCTTCTAACCATTCCGTGTACTTTATATCCTTTTGATAAAAGAAATTCCGCAAGATACGATCCGTCCTGGCCTGTAATACCCGTTATCAAAGCTGTCTTCATATCATATTATCCCTTTTTGTAAATTACGCTGTTTTTACTGCATTAGGGTAGAAAATAAACTGTGAACAAAGTTCTTTTACTTCTTCTCTTACCTGCGAGATAACAGATTCGTTATTTACATCTTTTAATACCCGGATTATGAAATCAGCGATCTTACACATTTGGGGTTCTTTCATTCCGCGTGTAGTTAACGCCGGTGTGCCGATTCTTATGCCGCTTGTCTGAAACGGGCTTTGCGTATCAAATGGAATCATGTTTTTATTAACTGTGATTCCGGCTTTTTCAAGCGCACTTGAAGCGTCCTTGCCCGTAATTTTTAATCCTGAAACATCTACCAGCATAAGATGGTTATCAGTACCGCCGGACACAATCCGAATACCTGATTTCTGCAGGCAATCAGCTAAAGTTTTTGCATTTTTTACAATCTGAGACGCATAAACCTTAAATTCAGGCTGTAACGCTTCATTAAACGCAACTGCTTTGGCAGCTATAACATGCATTAAAGGACCGCCTTGAATACCGGGGAATACCATTTTATCTATATCTTTTGCGAATTCTTCCATGCACAAAATCATACCCGCACGGGGACCGCGCAATGTTTTATGAGTAGTGGTAGTAACAAAATGCGAATAGGGTACCGGACTTGGATGAACACCTGCAGCAACAAGGCCTGCAATGTGGGCCATATCTACCATCAAATACGCCCCAACTTTATCCGCCACAGAACGTAACCTTGCAAAATCAATAAATCGCGGATATGCGCTTGCTCCTGCAAGGATCATTTTCGGTTTATGTTCAACAGCCAACTTTTCGATAAGTTCGTAATCAAGCTGTTCGGTATCTTTCCTGACACCATAGGACACAATATTGTAAAATATGCCGGAAAAATTCACTTTGCTTCCATGAGTCAAATGGCCTCCATGAGATAAATCCATAGCAAGAATGGTATCTCCGGGTTTAAGCATAGCAAAATAAACCGCCATGTTCGCCTGAGAGCCGGAATGAGGTTGAACATTGACATGCTGAGCTTTAAAAAGAGATTTCGCTCTTTCAATGGCAATAGATTCGGCAACATCGACATATTCACAGCCATTGTACCATCGTTTTGAAGGATATCCTTCAGCGTACTTATTGGTCATTACAGACCCTTGAGCTTCCATAACCGCCCTGCTTACGAAATTTTCCGAAGCGATCAGTTCAAGGGTATATGTTTGGCGTTCGATTTCTTTTTCAATTGCCTCAGCAATTATCGGATCGGAAATTTTAAGAAAATCCACGTGTTTCTCCTTATCTCAATTGTTATTATCTATTTCGGTGATTCTTCTTAAATGCCTGCCTCCTTCAAACTCGGTTGAAAGCCAGGTTGCAAGTATTTTTGAAGCCTGATCAAAAGTTATATACTGAGCGCCAAGCACAAGAATATTTGCGTTATTGTGTGCTCTGCTCATATAAGCCGATTCTTCATTATTGCATAAAGCTGCACGCACATTTTTAAATCTGTTGGCGACAATCGACATTCCTATACCTGATTTACATGATAAAATACCGATTGGAACTTCGCCGACAGAAACTTTCTTCGCAACTTTTTTGCCGTAATCAGGATAATCAACGGATTCTCTGGAGAAACAACCCTCGTCTTCTATTTCATAACCTTTTTCAATCAGGTATTTTTTTATAAACTCTTTTAATTCAAACCCACCATGATCAGATCCAATAGAAATTTTCATAATTTTTCCAGAACTCCTTTTATGGCTTTTTCCAATTCAAGAAAACACAATTCATACGCTATCTCATCCTGACCTATGGGGTCATCTACATCCGGGGAAAACACTCCTTCATCAGTTTTTGCATATTCTTTCAGTATATATACCTTATCGCTGTATTGAGGGAACTGGGATTTTATAACATGGAGATGAACTGAAGTCATCACAAACACATAATCGGCTTTCTTAAGTAAATCTTCGGTAATATTTTGAGATAAATGAGACGACAAATCGACACCATATTTACGTGCGACTTTTATCGCGTTCTGGCTTGCCGGAAAACCCGGATACGCCGCTAATCCGGCGGATTCGCATGTAAGTTCCGGCCTATGTTGAGAAAGGTATTTGAAAATTCCTTCAGCCATAGGACTCCTGCAGACGTTACCGGTACATACAAAAAGAATATGTTTTACTAAAAAATTATCAGCGCTCAATTATCAACCTCTTTCAGTATTTTTAAAATCTCCTGTTTACTTATAGCTCCCTCACGCAAAACTGCAATATCATTTTCATCAGATAAATCGATCACAGTAGAATCTTTTGCGTAACCGGTAGTTCCAGCATCTAAAATAAGATCTACTTTATCTCCCAATTGCCGATAAGCTTCAAATGCTGTAACAGGGCTTATATGAGTATGAATATTTGCGCTGGAAGCTATTAGTGCTCCTCCACAATAATCGATTAACGACAACGCAACAGGATGTTCTGTAAATCTGAAACCATATTTTAGGCCTGATGAAGATTTTGAAGACAATATTATAGTAACTGGGCCCGGCCAGTATTTATTCATAATAGTTTCTGCCCTCTTATCTATCTGGCAACCTATTTCTTTAATTATGTTTACATTGGAAATATGAATCGAAAAGGGTTTGTCTTTCCCTCTTCCTTTAGCTTCATAAAGTTTATTTTCCGCTTTTTCGTCTCCATATAATGCGCCAATACCATATACGGTTTCTGTGGGAAAAACAACTAATCTGCGGTTTTTCAATAAAGATACAGCTTTTTTAATAATTGCTGTTTCCGGCCTAACCGGATTGATATTGACAATTTTATCATTTAGTATAGCCAATCTTTTCCACCTCTTTTGAAGTAGATATTACTTTATCAGCCATTATTTTTTTCATTTCTTTCAATTTATTTGAAATCCCTTTGTCGGCTATCGCGATTATCTGAGCCGCTAAAATAGCGGCATTAGAGGCGCCGGCGTTACCTATTGCCACTGTCGCTACGGGAACACCCGCAGGCATCTGCACAGTCGATAACAGTGAATCAAGCCCGTTTAGGGGAGTCGACTCTATCGGTATACCGATCACAGGCAATATTGTATGAGAAGCAATAACCCCTGCCAAATGAGCCGCACCGCCAGCGGCGGCAATGATCACTTTCAGTCCTTTGGATTCAGCGTTTGAAGCATACTCCATAGCAATATGGGGAGTTCGATGTGCGGAAATTATTTTCAATTCAAATGGGATTGAGAACTCTCTTAGTTTTTCTATTGTCGCTTCCACCACAGGCAAATCCGATTTGCTTCCCATTAAAATACCTACCAGCGGAATAATGTTATCATTGATGCTCATAAGCGGCTTCTCCTTTAATGTATTTTAATGCCTTGTTTCCGATATCATGCCGATAGTGCATTTTGTCGAAATAAATCTTTCTCGACGCGGCATACGCTCTATCCTGAGCTGTTTCTATACTTTTTCCAAGCGCGGTGACATTCAATACCCGTCCGCCGGCGGTATAAAACTTATCATTTTCACGTTTTGTACCTGCATGAAAAACCGTTACTTTATCCATTTTTCCTGCTTCATCAATCCCTTGTATCAATATTCCTTTCTCGTATTCCCCGGGATAACCTCCGGATGCGAGAACTACGCTCACCGCATACTCCGGATTCCAGTTTATTGTTATTTCATCAAGTTTGTTCTCATTAATTGCGATAAAAATCTTCATCAAATCAGTTTCCAGACGCGGTAAGAGAGCTTGAGTTTCAGGATCGCCAAATCGTACATTGAATTCAAGAACCTTTGGAGTGTTTTCGGAAATCATCAAACCCGCATAAAGAATTCCCTTATACGGATTACCGGTTTTTTTCATTTGATAAACCATCGGTTCAAGAACATTTTTCAATATTCTCTGTTGCAGATGCGCATTGATAAGAGGTGTAGGGCTGTATGCGCCCATTCCACCGGTATTAGGCCCTTTATCATGGTCAAAAACGCGTTTATGATCCTGAGCGGAATCAAGAGGTATAACCGTATTACCATCTGTAAACGCGAGCATGGAAGCCTCATCGCCTTCAAGGAACTCCTCGACTATTATTTTATTGCCGGACTCACCGAATACCTTGTCATCGAGAATCAATCGAACCGCTCCCATTCCTTTGGCGACTGTATCTGCAACAATAACGCCTTTACCAGCGGCAAGCCCATCGGCTTTAACAACAATAGGCGGTTTTTTATTTTTGATATATTCAATAGCATCGTTACTGTTGCTAAACGTTTTATAAAACGCGGTAGGTATATTTGCTTCGTACATAATTTGTTTGGCAAATATTTTAGAACTTTCTATTTGTGCCGCGACCTTATTAGGCCCGATCACAGGAAGTTTATTTTCTTCAAATAAATCGACAATACCGAGCGCCAAAGGTATCTCCGGCCCGACAATAGTAAAATCTATTTTTTCTTTTTTTGCCAGCTTCAATAACTCGCTGATATTTTCGGAAGATACAGGCACACATTCCGCAACTGTAGATATTCCGCCATTTCCCGGAGCGCAATATATTTTGTCCACCAGCGGGCTCTGTTTCAGTTTCCAGACCAGGGCATGTTCTCTACCGCCGCTACCGATAACCAAAACTTTCACAGTTTATCACCTCTCTATCATGTTTTAATGTTTAAAATGCCGCATTCCGGTAAAAACCATAGCGATTTTTTGTTCATTACAGGCATCGATTACTTCCTGATCCCGAATTGATCCGCCTGGCTGTATTATTGCTTCAACACCGTATTTTGCCGCCTCATCTACATTGTCCCTGAATGGGAAAAACGCATCGGAGGCCATAACAAAGTTTTTCAAAGGTTTAACGGCTTTTTTCGCCGCAAGCATTGTCGAATCTATCCTGCTCATCTGACCGGCACCAATACCTATTGTTTCCGTTCCAGACGCAAAAATAATAGTATTTGATTTAACATGCTTGGCTACTTTCCATGCAAACAAAAGGCTTTTTATCTGATCTTCAGTCGGTTTTTTCTCCGTTACGCATTTTAAATCCGGCAGACCGATCATACCATTATCCCGGTTCTGTATAAGAACACCGCCGATAACTCTTTTGATATCCATATTATAATTTAAATACCTATTTTCGGCGCCCGGCCCCTTTTTTATTATACGCAGATTTTTTTTCGACGCAAATATTTTCAATGCTTCTTCGGAAAAATCAGGCGCAATTATTGCCTCGACAAATATAGATGAAATTTCAGAAGCAAGATCGGCTTGGACTGTCTCGTTAAACGCGAGAATCCCACCGAATGCCGATACCGGATCCGTAGCAAGAGCGAGTTTATAAGCAGTCAGAAGATCTTTAGCTTCAGCTACACCACACGGATTGTTATGTTTAACAATAACAGACGCACAATTGTTAAATTCACAAACCAGACTGTATGCGGAATCAATATCGACAATATTGTTATAAGATAATTCTTTTCCCTGAATTTGTATTCCAGCAGTCAAATCGTTCCTGCTGTCAACAGTAATTTTATAAAAGGCTGCATTTTGATGGGGATTTTCGCCATACCGTAAATCCTGTATCTTCTCAAGAGGAACAGCAAAGGATGCGGGAAACTCTTCTTTTTGCGCCACAACCGTTGAAAAATAATGGGCAATTACCGAATCGTACGATGATGTCATAAGAAACGTATCATACGCCAGCGATTCAAGAAGATCTTCCGTCAGCGCTCCATTATTAGCCCGCATTTGCCGGGTAATTTGCTCATATCTTTCCGGTTTGCAGACACTGGCGACATATTTATAATTTTTCGCCGCCGCGCGGAGCATTGTAGGGCCTCCGATATCAATATTTTCTATAATTTCATCTTTTGTAATATTTTCTTTCAGGAGCGTTTGGTAAAAAGGATACAAATTTACAACTACCATATCTATATAAGGAATACCGTGTTTTTCAAGGCTTTCCTGATGATCCTCTATATCGCGAATCGCCAAAATTCCCGCATGAATTTTCGGATGCAGTGTTTTTACTCTTCCGTCAAGCATTTCGGGAAACCCCGTATAATCCTGAACCGGTATAATTTTGATACCCGCTTGCGCCAATACTTTTGCGGTTCCGCCTGTGGACAGTATCTCTACACCCATATCGGACAAATCTTTTGCGAACTCTATGATACCGGTTTTATCGGACACACTTATCAGCGCCCGTGAAATTCGTTTCATTTCATCTCCTTTTTATTTGTTGATTGCGCTTAAATTTTGTTATCAGTCGATAATTACTTTTTTTGAACCTTCTTTTAGAGTACCGATAATATAAGGATTATAATTTCTGTCTTTCAGGTAAGATAATATCCGTGCAGATTCATTTTTATCTACAAAAAATGTTATGCCGATACCCATATTAAATACCCTGAACATTTCAGGTTTATCAATATTGCCGGTTTTTTGAATCAACTCAAATACAGGAAGAATAGGCCAGCTTGACGAATCAATAACCACGTCAAGGTTATCATGCAGAATGCGCGGGATATTGTCAATCATCCCGCCTCCGGTAATATGAGCGATCCCATGTATTGAGAAATTATCGCATAACTCGTGTATTATCTTGCCGTAGCATTCATGAGGCACGAGTAAAGTATCGCCAATAGGCATACTCCATCCCGAAGGAATATCGGATACACTAAAGTTTCCACTCTCAAAAAGAACCTTTCTTGCAAGAGAATAACCGTTGGTATGCAATCCTGTGGACGGCAATCCGATAACCACGTTTCCGGCGGATATTGTTTTGCCCGTTATTATCCTTTGTTTTTCCATTATACCGGTAATACAGCCGACAATATCAAACTCGTTATCAAAATAAACACCGGGCATTTCCGCCGTTTCTCCGCCAAGAAGAATGCAGTCTTGTTCGGCACAAACTTTCAGGATACCGGCGATAACTTTATCCACAAGTTCGGCATTAAGTTTGCCGACACCAATATAATCCATAAAAAAAAGAGGTTTTGCGCCCTGTACAGCAATATCGTTAATACAATGCGATACAATATCTTCGCCGATTCCTTCAAATTTCGCACACTGCGCCGCTATCTTTGTCTTTGTGCCGACACCGTCTATACTCGATACCAGCACAGGTTCCTTATAATCAAGCCCGGATATATCGATTATTCCGCCAAATCCGCCTATTGCCCCAAGCACATTCCTGTTTGTAAACGATTTCATCCGTTTTTTTATAAATTCGACTGCTTTAGCGCCTTCATCAATGTCAACACCGGCGTCTCTATATGTCACTTTTTTACAGTTATCTGTCATTAAAACACCTTTATATTCTGACTGTAGTATTAGTTTTTTCCAGTATTTCTTTTGAAACGCATTGGGAAGGAGTTATAGGATAATTTCCCGAAAAACAGGCAAGGCAATAATGTTTATTGTCACCGGCGGCCTGAAGCATCCCTTCCACACTCAGATATCCAAGCGTATCGGCCTGAATAAATTTTGCGATTTCATCAATTTCATATTTCGAGGCAATTAACTCAGTATTTGTGGGAAAATCTATTCCGTAAAAACACGGGAACTTATGCGGCGGACAACTTATGCGCATATGAATCTCTTTAGCGCCGGCATCTCTCAATCTCGCGATACGCGATTTGCTCGTAGTTCCCCGCACAATTGAATCGTCAACTACAACAACGCGTTTTCCTTTTATAACATCTTTTACTGGATTAAGTTTAATACGTGTGTTGAAATTCCTTATCATCTGGTTCGGTTTCAGAAACGTTCTGCCAACATAGTGATTCCTGATGAACCCGAATTCAAAAGGAATCTTTGATTCTTCCGCATATCCTAAAGCGGCTGAATTACCCGAATCCGGCACTGCTATTACAATATCTGCGTCAACCGGATTTTCTTGTGCAAGTTTGCGCCCCAAAGCTTTGCGCACAGAATGCACGCTTTGCCCAAACACTATGCTGTCCGGCCGGGCAAAATAAATATACTCAAAGATGCAGAACCTGTGAGGACGAGGCTCAAGTTTTCTGACAGATCTTATGCCGGAATCATTTATAACAATAATTTCTCCGGGTTCAACATCTCTGATAAATTGTGCTCCGATAAGGTCAAATGCACAGGTTTCCGACGCTAAAACATACGCATCGTCAATTTTGCCAAGACAAAGCGGGCGGATCCCAAAAGGATCGCGAACTCCGATAACTTCTTCTTCATCCATCATAACAAAAGAATACGCGCCTTCAATTTGATTCAGAGCGCATACCAGCCGTTCCACTTTATCTAAAGACGTAGCTTTTGCTAAAAGATGAACTATTATTTCACTGTCAGTGGAAGTTTGAAAAATCGACCCCATTTTTTCAAGTTTTTCCCTGAGTTCAGCGGCGTTTGTAAGGTTGCCGTTATGCGCTATTGCCAGTACGCCATGATAATAATTGATTACCAGCGGCTGAGCATTGACCAGCGAACTTGAACCGGTTGTGGAATACCTGACGTGACCTATAGCCCTGTTGCCGCGCATACCTTTCAGGTGGGATTCGTTAAAAACTTTACTTACAAGTCCCATATCTTTATGTACATACAGATTTTTACCGTCTCCGCTTACAATTCCGGCGCTTTCCTGTCCCCTGTGCTGTAGAGCGTATAAACCAAGATAAGTTAATGTAGAGGAATCATTATGTCCGTAAATTCCAAAAACACCGCAATATTCTTTTGGTTCTTCATGCATTTTAATTTTATCTCCCGACTACGACATCATTTTAACAATCTCGTTATTCCAAACAGAAGCCAGATCGTTTACCGATTCATTAATTACCGTTTTATTTTTATAGGTTATTCTTATGCAATCAGGCACAACTTTACCAATTGCATAGGCAGGGATATCAGCATTGAGCGCTTCCCGTATAATTTTGTTTGCGTTATGAGGATTAACGGATATAACAATCCGCGACTGCCGTTCTCCGAACAAAATGCCGTCCAGCCTTTCATCGGATACAGGCAATTCAATTTCCGCCCCGAGACTTTTCCCGTTTTCCGAACCAATAATGCAAGACTCAGCAACACAAACCGCCAAACCTCCTTCAGATATATCATGAGCGGATTTAACAATGCCTCCTTTTATCAGGTCAAGACAAAATTCCTGAACGCGTTTTTCAAGGTTGATATCAAACTCCGGTATTGCTCCGCCTTTAATATTGTGGATTTTAGCAAGATATTCGCTAGCCCCGATAGAACTCTCAATATGGCCTAAAAGAATTATCGTATCTCCACAATCTTTGAATCCGGCAGTAGTAACGTGCGATTCTTTTTCAATCAACCCAACCATCCCAACCACTGGAGTAGGATCAACAGCGCCAACAGGGTTTTCGTTATAAAAACTGACGTTTCCACCGGTAACCGGTGTATTAAACTCCCTGCATGCTTGTGCCACACCTTCAACACAATTCTTAAACTGCCAGAAAATTTCTTCTTTCATCGGATTTCCGAAATTTAGACAATCGGTTACCGCTAAAGGTTTTGCTCCGCAACAGACAACATTTCGAGCGGATTCAGCTACCGCTATCATCCCGCCTACATACGGATCGAGATAACATAGCCGTCCATTGCAGTCGGTTTTTAAAGCAAGCAGTTTATCTGTTTCTTTAAGCCTCAATACTGAAGCATCGCCTTTTCCAGGCAATACAACAGTATTAGTGATAACCATGTGATCATACTGTTCAAACACCCAATTTTTAGAAGCGATAGAGGGATCGCCAAGCAATTGTTTTAGGGTATATCCGAAATTATCCGGCATGGGTATCGAGCTTAAATCCATATTTTTCAATCTATTATAATATTCAGGCTCTTTGTATTTACGCTGATAAACCGGAGCATCCTCCGCGAGAGCTTTGGCGGGTATTTCCACTACTTTTTCTCCATGAAACATTACCCTCATCATTGAGTCATCTGTAACTTTTCCGATATTCACCGCATGGAGGTCCCATTTATCGAATATTTTTATAACTTCTTCTTCTCTTCCCTGTTTGACAATGACAAGCATTCGTTCCTGCGATTCCGAGAGCAAAATTTCATAAGGACTCATCCCTTCTTCCCTCTGCGGAACAAGATCAAGCTCAATTTCTATGCCGGAATTACCTCTTGAAGCTGTCTCGCAGGTTGAACAAGTCAACCCTGCGGCGCCCATATCCTGAATCCCGACAACTGCATCTGTCTGAAGCAATTCCAAACACGCTTCGAGCAGTAGTTTTTCCATAAACGGGTCGCCGACCTGAACGGACGGGCGTTTTTCTTCGGATTTCTCATTCAACTCCTCTGAAGCAAATGTAGCACCGTGAATTCCATCTCGGCCTGTCGCAGCGCCGACATAAAATACGCTGTTGCCAGCGCCCGATGCCCTGCCAAGCACAATATCTTCGTGTTTTAATATCCCCAGACAAAACACATTAACCAATGGGTTCCCTTCATAAGTCGGATCGAAATATATCTCGCCACCAACAGTCGGAAGACCGATACAATTGCCGTAATGAGCAATACCGCGTACCACACCGTCAAACAGCCTTTTTACGTTTGGCAACGATAAGTTTCCAAACCTTAGCGAATCCATCAAAGCTATCGGACGAGCGCCCATTGTAAAAATATCGCGTATAATTCCGCCAATACCCGTAGCGGCGCCCTGAAAAGGTTCTACTGCAGAAGGATGGTTATGAGATTCTATTTTAAACGAAACGGCAAGCCCTTCTCCAATATCAATTATACCGGCATTTTCATCGCCGGCTTTGACCATAACATTGGGCCCGGTTGTAGGAAATTTTTTCAGCCAATACCTTGAGTTTTTGTAACTGCAATGTTCCGACCACATTACTGAAAATACACCCAATTCTGTAAAATTGGGTTTTCTGCCGAGTATCGCACATATCTTATCAAATTCCTCGCCGGTTAAACCGTGTTCTTTTACGAGTTCTAATGTTATTTCTCCGTCTTTCATTATAACCTGCACTTTGTTAACGAATTGATTACCGATTGAAAAATCCCTTTTCCGTCTGAGGATCCCAAACGCTTATCACAGCATCTTTCCGGATGAGGCATCATTCCCAACACATTCCCTTCTTTATTACAAATGCCGGCAATGTTTAAAAGCGAACCGTTGGGATTGGCATCGTCATTAACCACACCTTTTTCGTTACAGTATTGAAACACAATCTGATTGTTTGCCTTTAATTCCTCAAGACCTTTTGGATCAATAAAATAGTTTCCTTCACCGTGAGCTATAGGAACCCGCAAAATCTCTTTTTCAGGCACTGCATTGGTAAACGCAGTAGAATTATTTACGGTAAGAAGATGCACGTATTTACAGACAAACCGCAAACTTCGGTTTCTCAACATGGCACCCGGCAAAAGCCCACATTCGAGAAGAATCTGAAACCCATTGCAGATCCCTATTATAAGTTTACCGTTATCTGCAAACTTTTTTACTTCTTTCATAACCGGAGAAAATCTGGCAATAGCTCCTGTTCGCAAATAATCTCCATATGAAAAACCGCCCGGTAGCACGATACAATCATAATCATGAATTTGGGTTGTTTTATGCCATATAAAATTTACGGAATCGGAAAAATATGTTTTTAAAGCGTAATAACAATCATGATCACAATTTGAACCGGGAAACATTACCACTCCGAACCGGGTCATTTCGCACCCCTTGATGATAGTTTTTTAAACTCAACCGTATAAGTTTCTATCACTGGATTAACAAGCAGTTTTTTACATATTTCATTAACTTGTTCCTCAGCCGATTTCTTCGATTTGGCATTCACATTCAGTTCCATGAATTTACCCATTCGAACATCGCCGACTTCATTGTACCCCATATGATGAAGAGCCTCTTTGACAGTGGTTCCCTGAGGATCTAATACGCTCGGTTTAAGAGTAACAACAACATTGGCAGTAAAATTCATTTAATTCTCCTTTAATAAAAAAATATTCTACTCGATTTCGAGTTTTTTGAAAGTATCATCCACATATTTGAAATGGTAATCAAGATTAAAACAGTCTTTTATTTCATTCTGAGTCAACACCTGCGTTATATCCTGATCACAAAGAAGATAATCCATAAACTCACCGCCTTCAAGCCATACCCGCATAGCGTTACGCTGTACAATTTTATACCCGTCTTCTCTTGTAATACCTCGCTTGACAAGTTCAAGGAGTATTCTTTGCGAATAAATCAGGCCTTTCGTAATATTGAGATTTTTCATCATATTCTCAGGATAAACCAGCAGGCCGTCAATTACCTGCACAAATTTATGAAGCATATAATATATGGCGTAAAAACTGTCGGGAATAATTATTCTTTCCACCGAAGAATGAGTAATATCCCTTTCATGCCATAAAGTAACATTTTCCATTGCCGCCATGGAATTTGCGCGCAATATTCTCGATAATCCGCAAATTCTTTCGCAAATTACCGGATTCCGCTTATGGGGCATCGCAGATGATCCTTTTTGCCCTTTGCCGAAAGGTTCTTCAAGTTCTCTGATTTCCGTATGCTGTAAATTACGTATTTCTTCGGCATACTTCTCCAGTGTTGACCCAAGACAAGCGATTGCGGATAACAAAAACGCGTGCCTGTCGCGTTGTATAACCTGGGTAGATAACGTAGCGGCCTTAAGACCGAGTTTCTTGCAAACATATTGTTCAACTTCAGGATCAAGATGTGCATGTGTGCCTACTGCACCGGATAATTTACCGATAGCAATATCGTCTTTTGCAAATTTGAGCCTCTTTATCCCCCTGCATAACTCATCCTTCATCAATGCCAGTTTTAATCCAAAAGTTATCGGTTCGGCATGTATGCCGTGGGATCTGCCGATCATAGGTGTCTTTTTGTAGATGACCGCTTTTTCCTTAACCTTTTGTACAAGCAAAGAACATTTATCAAGAACAAGGTTACAGCTCTGAACCATATTCACCGCCAGAGCCGTATCTAAAATATCCGATGAAGTCAATCCCATATGAATATATCGCGACGAAGGACCGACAAACTCCGAAACCGAAGTTAAAAAAGCAATAACGTCATGATGTGTTGTCTGCTCAATTTCATTTATCCTGTCGATGGAATAATTTGCGTTTTGTTTAATTACAGAAAGATCTTCTTTAGGGATATCACCGCGCATAGCCATTGCTTCGCACGCGAATAACTCAATATTGAGCCATGTATCGAATTTATTTTTTTCAGACCAGATATGTTCCATTTCAGGCAGGCAATACCGTGAAATCATGAAAATATTTCTCCTGTATTATGAAAATTAATAGAATACAAACAATTGAAGGCAAGATTCTATCAGATTAACTAATCAGCGTCAATAAAAGATAGAAAAAAACCAAACGGTTTATAAATTTCAGATTTGCGGGAACTCAAAATACTTCTGCAATTCCGAAATAAGATTTTTTACCCTAAAATACTGTGCGTTTCGAGCTTCAAGAGCGTGTTTCCATGATTTCTCATAATCTCTCTGCGAATAATAAATACAGGCAATATAATAATGAGCCGCGCCGAATTTCGGATATAAATCAACCGCTTTTTTAAATTCATCGAGTGCCGAAGCATCCTGTTCAATAAACCAGTACAACATACCGTTGCTGAAATGGATAACAGCTTCTTTGTAAACAAAATACAGCCCTATAATAGCTCTCTGTAAATCCAACGCAGGTTCAAGATCCGGCGCAAGTTTAAGAGCTTCGTTAATTTCTTTAAGAGCGTTTTTGGAATCTTCGTTGCTCATGTAAGCGTAAGCAAGTTTCATCCTGCTTTCAGCATTAGCAGGATTCTTTTCAACAAAACTCTTATAATTATCAACCTTAAAATAAGAGTTTCTTCGCAATACATAAGTATCGGATTTAGCTACAAAAACACTTACCGCCACAGCAAATAAGATAACACCTACGTAAGTAACCACAAGAGTATACGACATTGTTATTACCCTGTCATAAGTCCATATCAAATCCTGCGGGCTTAAAACCGTATAAAAAAGGTACGCCAGCAAAAATCCGCCGGCAACAATAAAAGGAACAAGCCAGATTTTCTCGAACAGAAAACCGAGCGAATCGAAAACAAGAGCACCTAAAAGAGAAAAAATAAAACTTACCGGTAACGCCATCATGAAACACACGAAAAACAGATGCCTGTTGCGTTTAATATCGTATTCGTCTTCGCCAAGCACCAAATAATCTTTAACGCCCTTGAGTTTTCTTTTATTAAAATACCCGACATATATCAGGTCGTCATCGAACGAAAATTCAGCATCATCATCTTCCAAAGATTGAGTAAATTCTTCAACAGGAACATTAGCGTATGGATCTTCATCCGGTTCGGGTTCACTTTCCGGTTCAGGCTCATTACCTGCGATATCGCCTTTTCTGGCCACCCCTTTTTTGCTGAACGTCTGGAATTCCTCTTCCGGTTGATTTTGTGTATGTCCGAGAAAATATTTTTCAAGTCGCGACGAATTTTCGTATTCACGCAAATCTTCCCAAAATTCAATCGCCTGAGTCGCCGAATCAATTATTTCTTTTTTACTTAGCTTATATGTACGAATGATCTGCTTTATCTCATACTTCAAAGAAGGAGACAATTTCTTGTTTTTTAAAGATTTTATCAGCTTTTTCTTTCCTATTAGAGAAAGCATCTGCACCCGACCTCATTAAATTTTGTTCTCATTCCAATTATACTTAATCGGTAACTATTCATAATAATTTGATTTTAAAAAAATGTCCGTGTTTTATTATACATTAAAAATACGGTTAATTAATATTTTTTATGCAACATATAATCACATTTATTATGTATCAAGTTCGCACTTGCGTAAAACTACCGTTTTGCCGGACCGGTTTATAAACTCGATGAATTTGGCAAAATATGTTCCCTTTATATTTTCTGCAAAGATCAGATTCCCTATAACAATCAATTTTGATTTTGACCTTGTAAGCGCCACATTAAACCGGTTCGGATTTGTCAGCAGGTCGGGAATATCACTGTCTTTCATTGCGCATGATAATATAATTATCTCTTTATCAGACCCCTGGAACCTGTCTATGGTATCAATATCAAGATTGTTTATTCTTAAAACCTTTCGCAAATGCGAAACCTCATGCCGGTAAGGAGATATAATTCCGATATCTTCCGGTTTCACGGCCGAATCCAACAATCCTTTAAGGACTATATCAGCTATACAGGCTATACCAGAATATTTATCGCCGGTTTCCTTCAGATTAACAAAGATCAACGGTTCATCAGGATTTATTACCGATTCAATCCAATTCGGAATTTTATTGTTAGTTATTCTAATCGGCGGTTTTCTCATACCCACCGTTTCATTACCCGTTTTCACTTCGCCGTTATAAAACATTTTTGACGGAAACTCTATTAATTTCCGGTTCATTCTATACTGGTTTTTAAGCATTGCGATTGAATCGGCATTATTTTTCTCAAAATAGATTTTCATTCGTTCAAATAAACTTACTCCAAGCCCGCCATACAAAGCTTTTGAACTCTGTATCACAGGGGCGAGCTGTTTGTCGTCACCAACCATTACTAATTTCTTCGCACAGTTTACAATACCTATCGCATAAGGTTCGGGCATCTGGCTTGCCTCATCTATTACCGCGCAATCGAAAACCGTATCGAATAATCCCGGGTATATTCCTGCGGAAGTAACTCCAACTACAGTTTTAGAGCCAATCTCAACCGCCATGCAATCGCGGGATAAACCTTCATCAAGCATCACAGAATTATCTACCAGCGACTTATGAACCATAGGCATCCGTCCGATACGCGCGATTTGTGCCAATTCCATAAAACCTGATTCCCTGACAAGATCACATACCTTAATCAAAATCGCATCCAAAGCTCTATTGGTATAAGCACAAACCAGCACTCTATCGCCTTTTTCTATTAATGTTTTTACTATATGCGCTATTGTAAGAGTTTTTCCTGTTCCGGGAGGCCCGTGAATAATCAGCATATCTTCGCTGTCAATCGTTTTTTTAACTGCATTGAGCTGATAACAATCAAGCCCGCTACCCGAATTTAAGCAAAACTTATTCTCAAGGCGAGGTAATGTATTCTCAAGTATTATTCTTTTTAAATACGATTCACTTTTATAAAATTCAAGAAGATTGTCTTTCATCCGCGAATATATAATCGGATCTGAATAAGGTATAAACGAATTAAACTCGTTCCAATTACTAACCTCATTCACCAGAAATGAAATCAGGTTTTTATCCATATCAACTATTTGAGCCGTAACAGATATATTGTTTTCCCCTTTAAGTTTTACAAAATCGCCTTGCCGTAATTTTAAAAAATATGGTTCCACAAAATATGTAACAACCGAATATCTTTCTTTGTGTTCGGTAACCTGCTTAAATTTAATAGGAATCGGCTCGGCATCTATCTGATTGAGGCATTCCTGTTCTTCAAGATTCAATAATTCGTAAAATTTCAGATAATATGAATCCGCGCCATAACAACCATACTCTTTTTTATCCCATTCGCATTCAGGCATATATTTATATCGGCAATATTGACACAACCGCGATTTATTATGCACAAAATTCCCGTTTTCTATTTCTCTAGCGATTTGTTTTAGTAGACTCTCAGCGTTCAGTAAATCTGAACTATTCAAGTTTAAAATTTCAATTTTTTTTTGGCTTAAAAACACGAGTTCCGCTCTGATTTGAGTTACCCCAAACAATTTTGCTAATGCGATCGCATATAGTTCAAGCTGGAACCTGTATTTAGCAGAATCGCCTTTGAATCCGGTTTTGAAATCGACTATTCGGCATAATCCGTCGTTTAAATAAAATCTGTCGATCTGTCCTTTAAGCTCAATATTGTCTATCTTGATACAAAAAGGGTATTCGGATATAAAATCATCTGAAGAATCTAAAAAATAATCTGTAGTTTTATAAAACTCAACGCATCCGGCAACAATATCCTCACGAATATTTTCTTCAGCAGAATTTTTTAACTGGGCAATTTCATCTATGGTATATTTGTTGTTTAATTTATGATAATCTTCAATAATCGAATGAGTTACGGTACCGATTCTATCCCATCTTATTTCGCTTTCGCCTTCCTGCACAGGGTACTTTAAAATATTTGCAAGATAATATTTATAAGGGCATTCCGTAAACTCATGAAGAGAAGAACAGGTTAGTGAAATCCTTCTTTTTTTTGATAACGCAACGGTGCCAGTATTTGTAAAGTTATTTTTTATACAACCCAATTCTTTTAAAAAAACCTGTTTGTCAAATTCCTGCTCAACGTATTCCGAATAATCTACAGGCTGGTTTATCTGTGTAGTATCAGACCACTGGCATGCAGGCATAGCGCTTACGGAAGGTCGAAAAGAGTCTAATTTTTTACCGGTCAAATAGAGTTTTTCCTTTGCCCGGGTAATTCCCACATAGTACAAACGGTATAATTCATCAAGTTCATTTTTCAGTTTGGTTTCACGATAACTGCTGTATCCACTTGAATTTTTAAAAATCAATTCGTAATCGGAATTCAGTGCGAAAGAAGGCATAAACGAGTTTTTAGGAACTTTCAATATGTCTAACCCCGATAAAAACACTACGGGAAACTCAAGCCCTTTGGCCTTATGCAAAGTCATTATTCTCACACAATTTTGCGCCTGGACTTTCTCCAGTTCAGCATCGTCTTCGGCATCCTGTGCGGCGAGTTCGAAATATTCAATAAAATCTTTTATGTCGCAACCCGGATGTTTAAAAGAAAAAGCATGCATGATATCAATTAATTTATTGATATTTTCTTTTTTATTGGTGAACTCAACCGGATTGGCAAAAAAAGTTTCTCCCAAATTGAATTTATTATAAATCCGATAAAATAGCTCCACAAGCCCGATATTGTCTTTTATGGAAGCTAGTTCCAATACACTTTGGCAGAACTCATTTGATTTAGGCAGTAACAATGCTTGTTCGAAAAATGCAATAGAATTGGCTTTAGATTTAATCTTTATTTCATACAATTCGGATTCCGACATATAAACTGGATATCGCATCAGCAATCTGCACAACGCTTCCATATCAAACGGGTCATGGACAATCCTTATATAAGATATAATATCTTTGATTTCGTCTTTATCGAAAAAAGCGCCTGCTCCGCTTGTATAATAAGGTATTCCCGCACAAGACAACGCGTTTTCATAAGGGAGGACTTTATTTTTGATTTTTCTGAGAAGAATAACTATATCATCCGGTTTATATTTTTTTTCAATAATCATTTTTTTTATTTCTTCAGCAACAAATTCAGCGTCGCCATCAGGATTTTCATGCAGAAAAATTGCCGGTTCCCCTTTCATACCTTTTGCGGCAGATAACCGTTCCGATTCGCCGTATCTTTCAGATATAAAATTGCAGGCGAAATTCAGGATTTCTCCGTAGGACCTGTAGTTTTCCGTAAGGCTCAGTTTTTGCGCTGTATCCAAGTTTGACTTAAACCATTCAAGATTAGACGGGTCTGCTCCGCGCCACTGATAAATTGACTGGCGTGAATCGCCTACAATAGTAACGTTTGATAACTTCTCGTCGGATAAAAGCCTGATCAGCTCGAATTGAGAATGATTTGTGTCCTGAAACTCGTCGATCATTATAAATTTGAATTTTTTCCGGTATTTCTTAAGTATACCTGGATATTTATTAAATATCCCGATCACATCGAAAATCAGTTTTGGAAAATCTTTAAGTTCAAGCTCATTCATAATTGAATCGAATCTGCGGTACAAGAAAAACAATATTTTTTTCATAACCTCAGATCCACTTGTAGAATTGTTCACCCCGATATAATCGCGAAATTGAGCTGGAGAAATGAGTTTGTCTCTCAATTGATCGATAATTTTAAGGGTATCAGAGTAAAATGATCTGTAATCGGCGGTTCTGATAGACTGTAAATCTTGTTCCAGTTGCTCAAAATCGCCTGAAAATGTTATTAATTCATTATATACTTTTTTAAACAGCATTTTTTGTTCAGCGGTATCAAGCGGTTCAAAATCTGGAGACATATTTAAATAAGAGGCCTCTTCTTTAAGAATCCTTGAACAAAATGAATGAAAGGTATGAATCCACAGATTCTCCCGTTCGCAAAAAGCGAAGTTTGTTTTTTGCAGAACCCGTTCTTTCATTTCGTTAGCCGCTTTGTTTGTGAAAGTTAAAAGAAGAATACCGTCAGGTTTGAGGTTATGCTTTAAATAAATATGTACAAACCGATCGGTCAGAGTAGTAGTTTTTCCCGTGCCTGCTCCAGCGGTAATAATCAACGGTTTATCGCAGGGCGATAAAATAATGTCTTGTTGTCGACTGTTAGCGTTATAATTCATAAGTTACCTATTGGCAGATCAATTTGTATCCGCATTCATAACAATTTGGCGAATCCCCTTTATCAGGATAAAAACCCGACATTATTCTTCTTGAAAGGTTTTTGATACTTTCCTTAACTTCTTCAAGTTCCTGATAACTTACCGATTTAGAATCCGATTCGTTCAAAATAGGAATCACAGATTTATGACAATATGAATTCCCATCTTCAGATTTAGCCTGAATATAAAAATTTCCCATAGATTTCACATCCAACAAAAGGACTTGTTTTAAGGCAAGATAATATATCGGCAACTGAAAACTTTTCGGGTTTTCCGAACAGAACATATTTTTTAATGCTTTTTCGCCTTTTTTGCTCTTTGAAGTTTTATAATCGATTATTCTTATCCCTGTGCCGCTTCCATTGTCTATACGGTCGATTTTTATTGAGAAAGGTATATCATCGAGATAAAACCTTATTTTCCTTTCAACGGAAAATATTTTTATCGGTTTTTCGCAATCAAGAATTGAAATATAATTATTTAAACATTCCGCGGCGTTAAAAAAGTTCAGTTCGCGCTGGAGCCTGGAAAACTGATTGAACTCCGCGTTTTTCTTGCGAAGAATCGTTATTATCTCTTTGCTCAAATGTTTGCTGTCAGCACTAACTCCAATATCCGAATATATATAATGAAACAATTCAAGAACGCTATGGATTAATTGCCCGAATAGCTGATGGTCTTTTCGTTCAGGATCATCGGTTTCAATTTTCATTATTCGTTCCCAGAAAAATTTCCGCGGGCAATCAAGATAAGCATCTATATCTGAAGCTGAAAACACAAAATTACGAGCCAGTATAACCGGTTTGCCTGTTTTATCCGGCAACGATTTGAATACAAATTCCATATCGGAATAAATCCGTGATATTTCCGATTCTGTTTCTTTACGCAGATTCTCATTTAAACCATATAATCTGTTTTGAACCCAAATCCTTAATCCGGTTGCATCATTAATATAATCATTAGATTTGTAGTTCCCGAATCCTGCGGTAGAATCAATGGATTTTACGCAGTCAATACTTTTTATCTGATCAAACAAAGGCGAAGGTTCACCCGATTCCCTGTTATATATAAGATAACACCTCTGTTGAGCATTGGATAATGCCTCCATAAGAATATGCCTGTCGTAACGCGCATAATTTGAATTCTTTGTTTTTAGTAAATCTTTGATAAGAGATGGAATAAAATCTATATACTGATCGGGAAAATATTTTGCCGTCATGCTCGGTATAAAAACAGTCTTAAAATTAAACGAATCGCAATCGAAAATAGATGCTATCCTTACGCAATCCTCTTTTTTTTCGTTTATTTCTCTAATATTATCCTGAAGGAAATAATTTAAGAACTCATTATAGTCGCTTACTGCCGGCTCTCTGTGTTTTATGCTGTAAAAAAAATCATGGAAAAACTCGAGAGATTGAAACACGTTTTTTATCGCGGCAATCTCGAAAGGTTTATTCATAACATACTCAAATAAACCGGCCAATTCGCAAACATCTCTCAAAACACTCTTCAAATTGGCCTGAACAGAACAATTTTTAAGATAAATTAGAAGTCGGTAGAGCCTTTCTCTTGAGTGCCGGTCAGCTATCCTGTCGGCAAATCGTAATATCGCCAAATATAAAGGTAGATTATGCATTTTACCTTCATGTAATATTTTAGAAACATCAACCGGATTCAACCCGAGCACATGGGCGTTTAGAATTTTTCTTAAAATGCGGTCATCGGATATATTAGCGACAAACAGAACGCAATTTTCTATAAACTTAAACGATACGGCCTCTCTGATAGACAACCCACTTGCTATTTCGCATGGAATATTGTTATAAGTCAATACATCGTAACAATACCGGGCTTCATCTTTAATTCGGTAGTAACATATCCCGATATCGTTTAAACTGCCTCCATTGCGAATATGTTTGCGGATTTGTTCAACGATAAAAAAAGGTTCGTCTGTTTCTCTGGTTACCTGCACACATATAATCTCTCCTAAATCTTCAGCAAACAGGTCTGATTGAGAGTTTATAAGTGTTTTATCAGGCTGATTGACAGAAATATATTTCAACACATCCTGAATTTTACCCGGCACATTCGGCATCAAAGCCAGCCTGAACCTGTTCGCATCCGAAATATCAAAATCCGTAACGGCTTTTTTTATAAAACTTACACAGCTCCCCCGATACTGGGTAAGAGTATAAAAAGGATTTGCGGAAATAACTATTCTGCAATTGGGATTATACTTTTTCGTCTCATAAAAATATTTTTTCAGAAACTCATACTCAAGTTTATTTAAATTTTGAAAATCATCGGCAATCAAACATTCGCAAACCGGCATTGAGACGTTGTTGCCGGATAAAATAGAAACCGCCCTATCAAGGATATCTTCATTATAAAATAATTTCGCGGAAGAAACTATACTGTTGTATTCTTTAATAATATCCGCCAGCCACTCAAATTCGCCTATTTTGTCAAGTTCGGATGCGTTAATAAGATTGTTACGTAAAAAAGATATGGATGAAGATATATTGTTGATTAGACTTTTCGTAACATTGAGATTGTATTTATTACTGATTTTTTCGGTTATTTGGGCAATTATGAATTTTTTTGAATCAGGATACCTATAAGTATCCATCTGATGTTTTTTTATCTCTTTGAAAATGATATTTTTTCTTAAGAGCTCCAATGCGAGATCCTGAATACTTAAGACTCTGGGAGCAAATTTATTGAATAAAATATTGTCGGCAAATACATTTTTTTTATGATTCATTCCCGATGGTTTTCCGGTTACAAAAAAAAGATAGTCCGGCCTTATTTTTTTTTCAGCCGACATAGCGGAAAATAAGTCAAGGGCAAGTCTTGTTTTCTCCACAGAAGAAATTGATTCTATAAGGCAATTTCCGCTTCCCGATAGAATTAAATGGATTATTTTCTGGTACATTGCAAGAAAACCGAATTCTGTTATTTGGGAATTGATTAAATCGAGTTTATCATTTATTCTGTTAAGAATCAATCTCTGTTTCCGGTATGGAAAAATAAAATGTTGAACCGTTCCCTTGTTTAGATTCCAGCCATATTTTGCCTTTATGATATTCGACTATTTTTTTACATATCGCCAATCCTACTCCTGAACCGGGATACTCGTCGATAGAATGAAGCCGCTGAAAGATATTGAACAGTTTTGAAAAATATTTCTCATCTATGCCGATACCGTTATCTTTAACTCCAATTACCCAGTATTGGTTCTTTTTAACGGCAGATATTTGAATAACAGGTTTATCATCAGCGCGGAATTTAAGCGCATTTGAGATTAAATTTTGAAAAAGCTGAGCCATTTGCGTTGAATCACAATTCAGCGTCGGTAGTTTATCCGATATTATCTGAGCACCACATTCTTCGATATTAATCTGGAGATTTGATTTAACGGTTTCAAGAATATTGTTCAGATCGGTTTTGCAAAACAATTCGCCTCGATTCCCGACTTTAGCGTAATTCAAAAGATCTTTTATAAACATCTGCATCCTGTTTGCGTTAGAAACAACCCGTGAGATAAGCATCTCGTTTCTCGAATCAAGTTTATCTTTGTTTTCTTCATAAAATATCTGGAGAAACCCTTTTAACGCGGTAAGCGGAGCCTGAAGATCATGAGATACCACATGAGCAAAATTTTCAAGTTCTTCATTTGAACGCGCAAGCTCTTTGAGCTTAGATTTCAGTTCATCGGAGGCATCTTTTAAATTTTTAAACAATAAATTATACGGGTTCACCAGACCGGTTTCAATAATCGCCTTATATATAAGATAAAAAGAAATTATCTTGAAACAATGTCCGGTGGCATTAAGAAAATCGTATGTTTTTGTGTAAAACGTAAACGCTATTTCCGAAAAAACAGTAAACAGTATTGCTCCTATGATCATCTTTAATACGTCTTTATCAAATTCTTTACGTTTCTTAATACATAAAAATATGCTTGATAATAGAATCAGGCATATCATGTATTCCGCTCCGATCTTAAATGCCGTAAGCCCTTTGCCCGCGATATAGCAGTCGGGGAAACACTTAAAATAAAAAACAGATAGCAGTGCTGTAAAAGCAATCAGCGAATAAAACGCAAATGTATATAAAACATTTATTTTTCTCTTTAAAAACGCAAACGAAATAAACAACGTTACGCTTTCAAGCGAGCGGGATAAAATCCATAATTGTGTAGGCACATTGGGATCATCCCATGGAACAAGCCTCATACCCGTATAAAAAAGCGTATGCAGTAAATCCGCTAAACCCACAAATAAATATCCAATTCCAAGAAAAAGAAGATAATCGTTGTCAGTGATGAACCTGGTGTTCCACGCCATCATAAAAATACCGCCCGCAATTAAAATTTCTTTGGTCAACGAGTTGATCACGGTGTTCCACGCCATCATAAAAATACCGCCCGCAATAGAAATTGCGAACAACTCGGATAATGTGTGGAAAAGAAGATAATAACGGGATATCGTAAAATACAATCCGCAGATTCCCAATATAAAAACAAATGGCGCGAGATAGAAATCCACATATTTAGAATTCAAAATATTGTTCCTTGTATTTCTTAACCGGTTAATAACAAAAGAATCTTCAAAATTGACACTAAAATCACATTATTTAATCTCTTAAGGAATCTCAAAAAAAGCAACCTTTGTCATTGCGAAGAGCATAACGACTAAACAATCTCAAAGTTAATCGAGCTTAGATTGCCGCGCAAACTTCGTTTGTTCGTAATAACACAACCGCTCTAAAATAATTTTTCAGAGGCTCCTTTGAATATTGTTAAATAATTAAGAGACACTTCTATCTTTTATTGATAGAATTAGAGACTAAATATAATTAAGCATTATATACAACTATTATCATTATAAAAAATATTTGTATAGTTCTATTTTTCGGTAATGAAAATAAATATTTTGGCTTACAAAAGAAGTTAAAAAAACTTTGTAATTAAAATATAATTTGAGTTATGCTGAAGATTTATACTTTAATATCTCAGAAAGTGTAAATAAATAACTTACATAAGTCATGTATAAATAATGCTGAAGCAAATAAAAAGATTTTGGACATAAAAACGTATTAAATCAGGCTATTTCCTGCTGATTGGGATTTGTCTTCTCAGGAATCGGTTTTTCAATAAAACTGCGCAAATCTTTTATCTTTTTAAGCATATTCGACATGGATATGTTTTTTGCAAACTTTTCGGCAATATGCAGTTTTTCCAACGCCTCGTCAAACCGTTTCAAATGAATAAGCGCCATCGCGTAATCGAGCATGATTTGCCCATACTCAAGATCGCTGTTTTTTATTCTTCGGTATTTCAATGAATTTTCAAGTAGCGGCAAAGCTTTCTTGTATTGACTGCAATATATTGCGTATCTTCCTTTAACAAAACTGATAAAATTCGAAACCGGTATCGCGAACTTAAAAGACTGAGCGAATTTTTCCATAGAATGGATGGATTTTTTTGCCATGTCGCTATCCGCCAGAGAAATATATAACAGAGTATACAATCCCCATATTTCAGCGAGATTTTCGGTCGATTCAAGTTTTTCCGCTTTTTGCACAGCAGATTCGAGCAGGATTTTTGCGCTGGTATAATTGTCTATAAAGAGGTATAACCTAACTAACTGGTTTGTTATAGTTAAATTCCCTTCAAAATCGCCGATTTCTTCTTTAAGGTTTCCGCTTTCAATAAAATGTTTTTCCGCCGATTCAAAATCTCCTAAAGAAATGGCAGTGAAAGCCATGTGAATGCTCGCAAAAGCCATCCCCGATTTATCGCCGATTTGTTTTCGTATATCATAACATTTTAGATAATAAGAATATCCTTCTTTAAACTGGTTTCTATTGAAATATACGTTGCCCAAACCGGTATAGGCTCTTGCAATACTCGATTTTTCACCTATTTTTTCGCTTATTTCCAGACTTTTTGAATAATGCTGTTCGGCAGAATCGAAATCCTCTTTGGCAAGATAAACGTTACCCAGATTATTATACGATGCGGTAATCGCGGCAAGTTCGCCTATCTCATTACTTATATTCAAACAAAGAAGATAATATTTTTCCGCATTTTCGAATTCCCCGCGGTTATAATAAATGTTGCCGATATTGTTATATGAATAAACTATACCCGATTTATCGCCGATTTCTTCCCTTATTCCCAAACATTTCTGCAAATGTTCAAGCGATTTGACATAATCGCCTTTTCGGTAATAAACACTGCCGATATTGTTATATGAATTCGCGATTGCGCGTTTATCGTTTAACTGAAGCGATATATCAAGGCTTTTCGAATAAAAATTTATTGCCTGGGAATACATTCCTTTCGCGTAATAAACCGTACCGAGATTCTTATAAGCTTCCGCAGATACAAGAGAGATATTTTTGTCCTCAAGCCGCTTTATAGCTTGTTTGGCATATAATTCGGAATCGTTAAAATTACTTATCCGGAAATAAACATAAGACATATTCGTTTCTATGTTTGCCAGAGCATTATCACTGCTTGTTTTGCACAACGCTATTTTAAAATGCTCAAGAGCTTTTTCGTATTCTCCTTTTTTCACATACACTTCGCCAAGATTGAGATAAACTTCATAAGACGAACTATTGGCCTGTTTGGCGATATGAAGCCAATGCAACGCTTTATCATACTCGCCGATAATATTATGCAGTTTACCCAGAGATAACGTTATAATTGTGTATTCGTCCTTGAATTTCTGCTTCAAATCGGTGCTGAAATTTTCATAGATACTCACATTTTTCGTAAAATAAGAAACCGCTTCATGAGTCGCGTACGATTCCATTACTTTTTGGGCGCAAAGCATCATATACGTGAAAGCTTTCTCATTGTTCCGGCTTAAATAATAATGCTGGGCAAGGTTTTCATAATGTTTATCCAGATTATTGAAATACAACTTTTCAAGCGCCTGAGCAATTTTCAAATGAAGTCGTTCACGTTTGCTTTCTCTTAAACTGTAATAAAGGACTTCGCGCATTTTGCAATGAGTAAACGAGAATTTCTCTTCGCTGGCGGAATAATCTTCTTTTATTATGTTGGAGTCCATAGCGCTGTCAAGTATATCCTGAATGTGCCCTTCGTTTTTATCCGTAATTATGGAAAGGAGTTTCAAAGTAAATTCCTGACCGATAGCGGCGGCGATCCTTAACAATTCCTGGACTTCTTCCGGTAAACGGTCTATTCTGTCCAGCACAAGATCTCGGATGGACGATGGCAGATTGATGTTTTCTTTGGATTTGAGAATAATTTTTTTGTCCTTAAATTCAATAATTTTGTTCTCAATAAGTGATTTTAACAACTCCTCGACAAAAAAAGGGTTGCCTTCAGTTTCCCTGAACACCACATCGATTAGTTCTTTGGGGCAATTATAAGGTTTAAATGAATCGTTGAGAATATCGATAACATGGTTTCTTGATAACGGCTGGAGTACAATCCTCTCCAATTTCTGGATTCTTCCGAGCTTGTGTATTGTGCTTGCCAAGTGCCCTTTTTCCACGTTTCCGTCGATTATTTCTTCGGGACGGTAAGTAAGGCAAACCATTATTTTATCGGATTTAGCATTCCGCACAAGATAAGAAAACATTTCCAGTGATGCCGTATCTGCCCAATGAATATCATCGAGCAGAAGAACTACCGCTCCCTTCTCGGATATCTTTTTAAAAATCTGATAAATTCCGTCAAACAACCTGTACTCGTCCTGGACAGGATCAAGACTTAAAGTCGAAGTTATACCTAATCGTTTCAAATCAAGGCCCGGTATAATTTTTATAATTTCGATTTTTGCCGATTCGGGAAGCGCACGCAATATGGAATACCCATAATATTCATCCCGTTCGATGAATCCCGCAAGAGCCTCTCGAAAAGGTTGATACGGCATCGGGATTTTTGTGTCGAAACACGTGCCCTGCAAAAAATTGACATTTTCTTTGCTGATGGATTTACTGAATTCGTGAATTAAACTTGTTTTCCCTACCCCTGCTTCACCGGTAACAAAAACTACTTGAACTTTATTGTCAAGAACTGACTGGTATAAACTAAAAAGAGTTTTTATCTCTTCATTACGTCCGATAAAATTCGGTATTTTGCCTTCAAACACGATCTCAGGCAGAATCTCGGTTTCTTTATATTCTTCCCCAAAACATACCCTGTTTCGTCCTGCTTTTTTTGCAGTATATAACCCGTGGTCAGCTTTTTCTATTAACTCGGTAGCAGTTTCACCGTCTTGCGGAAATGTGGATATTCCCACAGAAACACCTATACTGAATGTGGATGAACCTTTCGGGTTTTTAAAAACAAGTTTTTTTGTTTCCTCAAGAATACGCACCGCGACAGGATAAGCGTCTTTTTTATCCGCTTCAGGAAGAATAGCTATAAACTCATCACCTGCATAACGGGTAACCACATCCATTTCACGCACACTGCGCAATAAAACTTTTGATATTACCCTTAGCACTTCATCCCCTTCAAGATGACCGTAAGTATCATTGATCTCTTTAAAATGATCTACATCCAATATCAAGAGAGAAAATGAACGTTTATTCCTTTTTGTTTTGCTGATTTCCTGAGCCAGCCTGTTGAAAAAATAACGCCTGTTTAAAAGGCCTGTCAACTCGTCGGTAACAGATAACCGCCGTAACCTTTCAACTTCACTGAACTCATAATATTCCGGCACGCCATACGTCATAATGTTATTCTTTTTTTATTAGCCCGTTTTCAATTAAATTATTTATCATAAAAACCAAAAAATCAAGCTATAAAGGGTTGGAACGCCTAATATTTATAAGCGGTAACATTTTTCAGTCCGATTATAGTATTCATTTTATGAGTTTTTCACTGAAAATTAAATAAAAAACCCATCATAAACTTATTATCCTAAATTTAATCTCATAATATAGAATATAAATTCAATAAAAATAAGGCATTTGAAAAAATTGTTTGAATTATTCGAGTATAAAAAATATAATTGTTCAAATTGAGATAATTTGGACGCGTTTCATATTGAAACCTGGAGGTTTTAATGGAATTTGATGATTTGATAAAAAAGCGGATTATGGAACTTGAGGAATTCTTTAAAAAGATTATAGAAAATTCAGAAAAATTCTCGGAAATGAGAGAATTTTTATCCGATAACGGATATAATGCTATTTTGTGCATGATGACATTAATTTACAGGCCTGACGAAGAAAATGACGAATTGATTGAAGATGAATTCATTGATGACGAGGAAGAAGAATTTGACGAGGAACTTGAAGAAGAATTAACCAAAGTTATCTGCGAACATGATAAGAGTTTCCTGAAAGAAATTCAGAACCATTTAGATTATTGATTAACGGATTTTAACAGGATTAACATCGTGGAATTTAACTTAAACTCTTCGTTGAAACTAATTGAATTAATCGAAAAGGTAAACACCGATATAACCCACGGTTGCCCTTTTGAGAGAACGCTTCACAACATTTTGGAAATTATATATCATAATATAAAGTCAAAATCTATAGCGGTTCTTCTTATTGATCCGTCTACGGAGTATTTACGGATAAGATCATCTATAGGAATAAGCCAAATATTTATTAATCAATTCCAAAGACTCATAGGAACCGGCATTGTTGGTAAATTGATACGAGGCGGACAGAATATAAAAATCAATAATGTTACACCTAATTGCGACGAATATAACGATTTAAAACTTGAACTCGATTTCAGATCCGCAGTCGCCGCCCGGATATATTCGCACGCAAAAATATATGGCTACTTAATATGCCATCGTATTGCTGAAGAACCGTTTAGTCAGGACGAACTTTTATTTGTGGGAATGATGGCTCAGTTCATATCCATAGCTTTATATCAGCACCGGATAACTTTGGAAAATATAGAACTTACGGAAATAGACAAGACTACCGGAATTTTGAAATTCAACGCTTTTTGCGCACGGGTTTGCAGGGAACTTGAACGGGCAAAAAAGAAAAATGAGGAAATTTCCATTTTACTGATTGATATCGACCGGTTTAAAGATTTTCACCGGTCTTTCGGCGATGATGTAGCCCATCAACTTGTGGAAAAACTCATTGATATCGCAAAATCAAATATAAGCGGAATTGATTTAATCGGAAAATACGGTGTTGACCAGATAACAATAGCATTATTCGATAAAAATAAAGATGCCGCATTAGAAATCGCTGAAAAAATAAGATCTGAAATGTATGATCTTGATTTTTACAGATCAAACAACCCCGTATCAATAGCGCTGTTTTGCTGTAAACCTACGGATAAGTGCGAAATAAATCAGATTTACGACAATCTTGGTATATCTATCCTGAACGCGCATTTCAAGAACGGCAATATAATTGTTAGCTGAAACGAATAACCGATGACTTTTTCAGAACGAATCAAAGAAGCCGACTTAGCAATTCAAAAAGGTTACCTCGATGACGCAAAAGTTTTTTTCTCAAAGCTTCTTTTTGAATCAAATGATCCTGTCTACGAACGCATAGCAAAAAACCGGCTTGGTGAAATTAGTAAAAAACTGGTTAAAGTAAAAGATTTTTTTCAATTTGACATCGAATACATTAAAGAAAAAGATGACTTTTTATTTTGCAGTCTCAGATGTATTTTTAAAGAACCGCATCTAAAAAATTTAATCGCGGATATATTTGCCAACTCCCGCAAAAAAAATTATCCGCGCACTTCATCAATCGAGATCAAATATCCGGCAGTACAACAGATAATAATTGAACTATCAGGTTTTAATTGCGATTCGCGTTGCGAATGGTGTAAAACATTTAGAACTAACATATTGTATTATGCCGGATCGAAAAACATATACCGTCACGGGCATTGCCCTATAGGAATAGAGATTTAATTCTATTGTTCTTCAAGAACCCTGCTAATCATTGTCAACAGTTTATCCAGCTCAAAGGGTTTAAAAATCACGCCTTGAACGTCGATTTCCCGCAAAATATTATTATTATAATAATGGGACGAACCGGATAATATAATAATTTTAACTTCAGGTTTGATTGATTTCAAAAATTTAATTGTTTCAAACCCATCTAATCCCGGCATCATAAGATCCATAAGCACAAGATCAAAATGGCTGTTTTTGTATAAATTTATCGCTGTTTCCCCATCTTCGGCAGGAATCAGGTTATATCCTTCGGTAGAAAGGATATCACACAAAGCATTGCGTAAATATTCCTCGTCATCAACTACAAGTATTGAAGCTGATTTCTTATATTGCGGATGAGCGGATATAGGCGCATTTTTTTCTTTTAAATCCTCGGCATTTTTTACGGCAGTAATTACAGGCGTTTGATCGGAACCTTTTTTAGGCAGAGTTATTGTAAAAGTTGTACCTTGATTCTCTTCGCTTTCGACTTCAAGCGTGCCCTGATGATTCTCAATTATGCCGAATGAAACTGATAATCCAAGTCCTGCGCCAGGTATTTTGCTGTTTTTGGAATATGCCCCTTTTGTGCTGAAAAAAGGTTGAAATATTTTATCGATATTACATTTTTTTATACCGATTCCGTTATCGGACACTTTAATAACAATTTTGTCTTCTACGCTCATTGTCTTAATTATAATTCGCTTGCCTTCGGCTTTTTTCTTATCCTGAAGAGCATGCTTGGCATTAACAAGAAGATTGAGCAATACCTGTTCTATCTGACCTATATCAAATACAGCACTTGATATGTTTTGTTCATACTCTTTTGAAACAATTATGTTTTCTTTTCTGAAATCCGTTTCAAGAAGCAGAAGAACTTCGTCGACTACCATATTGATATTAGCAAGTTCTTTAAGCGGCTCGACTCTTCTGGCAAAACTCAGCAGGCTCTGTATTATAGTTTTCGCGCGGCGCGATGAAATAAGAACGGCATCGATAAATTTATTTATATTCTTCTCCGTAGGCTGGCTTCTTGTAAATTCAGCGTACGCATGCATTATTCCAATCAGATTATTGAATTCATGCGCGACTCCACTGCATAATTCGCCCACAACAGCCATCTTTTCCGATTGAATAAGCCTGCTGTTGACTTTCTCAAGTTCCTGATAAGCAACATTAATTTCACTTGTCCGCTCCCTTACCTTTCTCTCAAGCTGTTCATTAAAATCACGCACTTTCATCTGAAGAAGTTTCCGGTCCGTTATATCTCTGGAAACACCGAGAAATTCTTCAACCTCACCATCACCGTTGCGAATAGGAGTTCCAGTCATAAGATGATGTTTCCAGTTTCCCTCAAAATCTTTCAGCCGGTATTCCAAATTAATTATTTTAGAGGATTGGTTAAACAACCGCTGTAATTTTTCTTTCACAAGCAGTAGTTCTTCTTCATGAACAAAATCAAAAAGGCATTTTCCCAACCCGTATTCGGAAGAATATCCGAGCATTTTGCTCCATTGCGGATTTAAAAAAGTAAAATTATATTCTTTATTGCATATAAAAATTATTTCCCCTATATGATCAATCAGAAACTTATATTTCTCTTCCGATTCAAGTATTTGGCGTATATTTTCTTCCACAGTATTTTTTAGGATATTATTGTCAATATAACTCTTTGAAGATGTGGACATTATATCTTTCATAATTTCTTGTATCAAATCCTGTGACCCAAAACCGATAATATCGTTTTTAAACGTTATGTCGCTGACGTGCTGAATTAAAAATCTATACTTTTCTTCCGATGAAAGTATTGAACAGATGCAAGACTTGAGGTTTAACTCCATCTCTTTGGCGAAAATATCGGTAACTTCAGATTCGCTTCTTGCCGGGTGATTATTTGATGCCACTCTCTTGAAATAATTTTCTAAACCGACGTAATCAAGGATATAACGCGTCTTTTCTTCCATAAAAATATCATGGTCTCCACTAAGAACAATTTATTTCTAAATAAATAGATTGAATTTTCTTCATGCCGGTTTTAAAATCGTAATGGAAATTGATTATAAATGATATTGTTAAACTTAAAGTTTTTTCGAAGAGTTGTCAAAATGAATTTTCAATATAGCAAAAAAAATATCCCGTTAAAAGAAAAAATAAATGTTATTTATGAAGATAATTCCATTATCGTGATAAATAAAATGAGCGGAATACTGTCTCAACCGGCAAAAGATTCGCCTGAACCTTCTGTAGTGGAGTTAATTAGATATTATTGGAAATCAAAAAACAAAAGGCAAGGATATATTGGTGTAGTTCAGAGGCTTGATAAAGAAACTTCAGGATTGATGGTTTACGCAAAATCAAAAGAATCGCAGAGAATACTCCAGAAACAATTTGAGCATCACAAAATTAAAAAGCGATACCTTGCTTTAGTAAAAAATGTGCCGCGTGAATCAAAAGGACGCCTTATAGGAGTAATCACAAGAAAAGTAACCGGTAAAAGAGCCATTTTAGCCGCACATGACAAAAAAGAAGGTAAAGAAGCCATAACACGATATAAAGTCATCGAAAATTTATCTGATAAAGCACTTCTTGAGTTAGCGCCGGAAACCGGCAGAACACATCAAATCAGGCTTCAGCTTGTAAAAATCGGTTGCCCGATTTTAGGTGAACCTTTTTATGTAAGAGACAAAAAAAGAGTTCCCGGTTGCCGTAGATGCGCGCTTCATTCATCGCAGTTGGAATTTATTCATCCGCAAACCGCAAAAAGAATCTCTTTTGAATCCGCATTGCCGGAGGATATGGCGGATATAATAAATAAATCACGAGAACAAACTTAAAAACGATAATGAGCAGATACCTTAAATTATCCCAGTCTCAATGGGAAGAAAAAATAAATAGAGGGTTCCAAATACTTGAAAGTTGCGCTTTATGCCCCAACAACTGCGCATTAAATAGAATTAAAGGCGAAAAAGGCGCGTGCAACGCCGGATTTTTCCCAAAAGTTTCTTCCGCTTTTCCCCATTTCGGCGAAGAACCGCCTGTCTCAGGGAAAAGAGGATCGGGAACAATCTTTTTTTCAGGTTGTACAATGAAATGTGTTTATTGCCAGAATTACCCGATAAGCCAAGGCAATGTGGGATCGGAAATACCTTTTGAGAAACTGGCCGACCTGATGGTCGGCTTGCAGAATAAAGGTTGCCATAACATAAACCTGGTTACTCCAACTCATTACATTCCGCAAATAATCGCATCGTTAAACATAGCTGTAACAAAAGGTCTCAATATTCCTATAGTATACAATACATCTTCTTATGAAACGAAAGAATCAATGAACCTCCTTGACGGAATAGTAGATATATACCTGCCGGATATGCGTTATTCCAGAAACGAATCCGCAAAAAAATATTCCAAAGTAAATAATTATGTTGAAAATGTCAAAAAATCCATAAAGGAAATGGCTCGTCAAGCGGGTGAACTTAACTTAGATAAAAATTCCATTGCCATATCCGGTTTGATAGTTAGGCTTCTTGTGCTACCGGGTATGGTTGATGAGATTAAAGAGAATTTAAGGTTTTTAGCCGAAGAAATAAACATAATGCCTTATATCAGCTTAATGAATCAGTATTTTCCTACATGGAAATCATGCGAATATCCCAAAATCAACCGAAAAATAACCGAAGATGAATTTCTCGACGCATTTTCATGTATGCGTAGATATGGATTAAACAAAGGATTTGTTCAGGATATCTCCGGTTAAATAAATTTTGTAATTTCTTTGAGTTTTTTTCTCTTTTTATTATGATATACCGCGAGGGGTTTTTGCGGATAACCCAAAACTACAAGACTTACTATCTCCATCTTATCCGGCATACCTAAAATAGATTTAGCTTTTTCTATATCAAACGAAGCTACCCAGCATGTTCCCAGCCCTTCCGCTGTGGCGGCTATGATCATTTCCGTCAACGCTATGGCAACATCAACCCAGGCGAATTTTTTATTGTCGGTTTTACGAACCCATGAATCATCTTCTACTGCACAGCCTGCAATTATCAGAGGAGCTTTGGAAAAATCCTTTTTATAAAAAACTTCGTTAAATTTTTCCTTCTGACTACCGCTGATTACATAAAAAAACCATGGCTGGCGGTTTGCCGCACTTGGAGCCCTTCTCAAAATCGAAATGAGTCTTTTTATTATATTTGAATCGATCGGTTTACGGGAAAATTTCCTTACACTTCTTCTCCTGAGAATTATATCATAGAATAATTCTGTTTTTATTGAAGCATTATGTTCAGTTTCTAAATTTATTCCGCAAAAACTTTTCCGCCGTCCCATTGTTTTCCTTTCAATCCGTGACGCGCAGAGTATGTATTTATATACATAAAAATTGTTTCCGCAATCATCCATACTTCAAGAAATAAAATCGAGCATCCAAGAATCAAAAGATGCCACTGGTTTGCGCTATAAAAAGATAATATATTATAAACCATTGCCCATCCGGTAAAAACGATTATAATCGCCATCGGGATTATAGTGTATGCACAGTTTTTCTTATTTTGAAGTAGAAACACAGTTACCACCAGCAAAGATAATCCCGCAAGAAGCTGATTTGACGTTCCAAACAACGGCCAGAGAATCAGACCGCCTTTTCCACCGCCTTGCGATAACGCCAAAAAAGCGGCCGATAACACCGCTATAGCCGTCGCGCAATACCGGTTTTTCAGTAACCCGATTTTTGTGGAAGACGCGAATTCTGTAATCACGTACCTTTGTATTCTTGTAGCGGTATCCAATGTAGTTCCGGCAAACGAAGCTACAAATACGCCTATTAGAGTGAATCCTATATTAAGCGGTATCCCGATAGCTTTCAGCAGGTTTGCTCCGCCCTTAACAAAAGCATTAACCATCGGTCCTAATCCCTGTATGGAATTCCAATCAGTGTAAAAATGCGCCCATGCAGGGTAACCGTGAAGAATTTGCCCATCATTTGTCTTTAAATATAACCCAATCCCGCCGGCAATGGCGATTAATACTATTATTGACATCACACCTTCCAAGAGCATACCTCCAAACCCTATGGAGATTGCTTCGGATTCTTTAGATATCTGTTTGGCGGTAGTACCCGAACTCACAAGACTGTGAAATCCAGAAATTGCTCCGCAGGCAACAGTTACAAATAAAAAAGGAATCATCGGAGGAGTTGAAATAACATTAACATTTAAAGCCGGAGCAACGATTTCCGCTTTAGAAAAAAATATTCCGAAAACTAATAATCCAAGCATTATAAACAGTTGCCACGAGTTAATGAAATCTCTCGGCTGAAGAAGTTTCCATACCGGCATAACTGATACGAAAAAACAATACGTTAGCAATATTAAAGTCCATAAGGTAAGAGGCGAAATATTCATAATCGCAGGCATTTTAAGCGGGATATAACTCCCTGCAAAAATTAAGGCATACATACATATAATAGATAACACAGTCGCTAACTGAGCATATTTTGAACGGTGGTGAATCAGGTTACCGACAAATACTGCAATGGGAATTTGACACCAAATCGGTATAACCGATTGAGGAAACAGATCAAAAAGCACAGCCATAACAAGACAAAATACAGCGATAACAATCCAGACGGTAAAAAAAATAACCAGCAGGAAAAGAATTCTTACCCTGTTATTGATTAAATTTTTTGAGATTTCACCGACAGACTTGCCTTTATTGCGCATTGAAACCACAAGCGCTCCTAAATCATGTACCGCCCCAATAAAAATTGAACCTGCGATAATCCATATCACAGCAGGAACCCAACCCCAGATAAGCGCTATCGCCGGTCCGACTATCGGCCCTGTTCCCGCAATCGAAGCGAAATGATGACCAAACACTATCGGAGCCCGTGTAGGAACATAATCAATCTCATCCCTGAATTCATGAGCAGGTGTTGGTTTCTTTGCGCATAGCCCAAAAATTTTCTTTGCCAGAAATTTGCCGTATGTATTATAAGCTATTAAATAGCAAATAAACACACTGATAAGAAGTAAAAGAGAACTCATTAAATTACAATCCTTTCCCGCGATATCCGCAAAATAGTCATTTTAAGTTCAATATTTGATTTATTCAACCAAAAATTTTAGAAATACTGAAGAACCCCCGTTTTTTAAAAAGTTCCGATTGTGTTCACGGTTTCAAATAAGCTCAATTGATTACTGCCGCGTTTTGCCGACAGTCAAACTTTAATCTGCATAAGTTTAGCAAAATACCCATACCGT